>Ga0181535_10000486_pt1 | contig 59548 bp, 45 predicted proteins | sample PEATcosm2014_Bin_44_FD_119774 | JGI IMG/M metagenome (GOLD analysis project Ga0181535, IMG submission 119774) | Peatland microbial communities from MTU Mesocosm Facility, Houghton, MI, USA - PEATcosm2014_Bin17_30_metaG | ecosystem: Environmental > Terrestrial > Soil > Wetlands > Peat | place... | reverse complement strand
TGCGTTGGGTGCGTTGGGATGCGAGCAGGATAGCGTGCAGGCGAAGTTTCTGCGCGCAGCAGCAGAGCGAAGGCCGCAGCTGCTGCAGGCTGCGCGGCGGATCACGAATCGCGACGAAGACGCAGAGGACATCCTGCAGGATGCTTTGCTGAAAGCCTACAAAGCGCTTCCGAACTTTCGTGGAGAGGCACAGATGTCGACCTGGCTGACAGCAATTGTGAAAAACACGGCCCGCGAACATCTGCGTGGACAACGAGGCCGCGTCTTTCTTTCGATCGAATACACGGCCGGCGACGACAACGAAGTAGTTGCCATGGACTTCCCGGACGGACGGCCCAACCCGGAGGAGAGTTGCCGGCGCCGCGAGATGGAAGAGCTGCTGCACGGCGAGGTGAGCAAGTTGAACCGCGGGTGCAGGCAGGTGATCGAACGCTGCATGCTGCAGGAGGACTCACAGACTGAAGTTGCGGCAGCTCTCCAGATTCGCGTGGCGACGGTGAAGGCGCGGGTCTTTCGAGCGAAGCGCATGCTGAACCGGGCTCTGGCCCGGTATGAGAGGCCGTGGCAAGATCTGCAGACGGCAAGTGCGATCCGCGCCAACTAGAGACTTCCTGCGCACGATGCGGTCCGCTCCCGTTACAACAGCGTGCCGGGCCGCATTGGGTGCACAGAGAGGCACTTTGGGGATACCTGTGAGATTGGTTATTTCGTTCACCGTGGAGCTTGTTGCGACGCGGAATATACTTGCCGCATGAATCTTTCGGGAAGCGAGATTGTAGCTCTGCTGATCGCGGTCAGCTTTGCCGCTGGCCTGAACGTCTATGCGACGGTGGCCACGCTGGGACTGGTGGCACATGCCGGCTGGGTCCAGCTTCCGCCGTCGCTGCATCTGCTGGAAAACTGGTATGTGATTGCGGCCAGTGGCGTGCTGTTCGGGGTCGAATTCTTTGCCGACAAGGTTCCGGCGTTCGACCTGATCTGGAATGCCCTGCACACGTTTATTCGAGTACCGGTGGCGGCGTTGCTGGCCTACCAGGCAACCGCCTCACTCTCGCCGGGTGAGCAGGCGCTGGCGACGATTGCCGGTGGAATGATTGCACTGGCCGCACACGGAGGCAAGACTGCCGTGCGTGCCGCGGTGACGCCGTCGCCGGAGCCTTTCAGCAATATGACGCTAAGTCTGGGTGAAGACGTGTTAGCCGTGTTCCTTACATGGATGGCGACGTGGAAGCCCTACATCGCCGCGACGATTGTGGCATGCCTGGTGTTGGCGACCGTGCTCGTCGTGCGCTGGGTATGGCGCGCTCTCTGCGCGTTGTTTCGCGGCGCCGAACGCGCGGTTGACGCCTAGCCTTCTCAGCCAGGGAGCAGGCGGCAACAGGTGCTCAGAGGCAGAGTTCGGGCGGGATCCTGGTCATCGGAGCTTGCCGTCCGCGAAATTGTTGACTTCTGTTTCGATACAAACCTGTAGAATGGCCGCTGTTCGGGAGGTCGATATGGGACGCAGGTACGCAAACATTCTGGAGACGGTCGGCAACACGCCGGTCGTCAAAATCAACCGGCTCGCACCCGAGGGCGTGAACCTCTACGTCAAGATCGAAGCGTTCAATCCACTGGGATCGGTGAAGGACCGGCTGGCGCTGGGCGTGATTGAAGACGCGGAGCGCACGGGCACGCTGAAGCCAGGACAGACGGTGGTGGAGGCGACGAGCGGCAACACCGGGATCGGTCTGGCGATGGTCTGCGCTGCCAAGGGTTATCCATTGGTGGTCACGATGGCCGAAACGTTCAGTATCGAGCGGCGCAAGTTGATGCGGTTTCTGGGCGCGAAGGTGGTGATTACCCCGGCGGCGGCACGGGCGGTGGGTATGGTGAAAAAGACGGAGGAGCTGGCCGAGAGGCATGGCTGGTTCTATACGCGGCAGTTCGAGAACGAGGCCAACGCGGATTTTCACTCACGCACGACGGCGAAGGAAATTCTGAGTGACTTTGAAGGCGAACGGCTCGACTACTGGGTGACTGGCTTCGGGACGGGCGGCACATTGAAGGGCGTGGCACGGGTGCTCCAGAAGGACCGGCCGGAGACGAAGGTTGTCGTGTGCGAGCCTGACGAAGCGCCGATGGTGTCGAGCGGCATCGAACAGCAGCGGAATACAGATGGCTCGGCTGCAGTGGCTCACCCTTCGTGGAAGCCCCACCCGATGCAGGGCTGGAGCCCGGATTTCATCGCTAAGCTGGCCGGGGACGCAGTGGCATCGAAGGCGATTAGCGAAGTCTTGCGGATTGAGAATGCCGAAGCGCTGAAGTGGAGCAAGGAACTGGCGAAGAAGGAAGGCATCTTTGTCGGGATCAGCTCAGGCGGTACATTTGCCGGCGCGCAGAAGATTGCCGCGCTGGCTCCGAAAGGCTCGACGATTTTGGCCATGCTGCCCGACACCGGCGAGCGGTACCTGAGCACGCCGCTGTTTGGAGATGTGGGCGTCGACATGAACGAAGACGAGATCGCGATTGCGAAGTCCACGCCCGGCTGCTGGATGCCGGGAATCTAAATGCGAATGCGGGCTGCGGCTTCAGCGACCTCGCGGATGTGAGCAGGCCGGGTGCGGCAGCATCCGCCGACGATCTGTGCGCCGGCTGCGAACCACTCGGTGGCTTTTGCTCCGTAGGCTTCCGGGTCGCTGATTCCGGTCCAGCAGCGCTTTTGTGCGTCCCAGCCTTCGCCGGAGTTGGGATAGACCATGATGGGCTTGCTCGAGGCTGCGCGAATCTCTCCGATCAGCCCCACTATGAGCGAGGGCTGTGTGCAGTTGACGCCGATGGCGATGGTTTGCGGGAGCGTCGAAAGATAAGATGCGCAGTCGCGCAGCCTCTCGCCGTGAGCTACGTGCTGCGCATCGCGGCAGGTGAAACTGAACCATGCGCGGAGATGAGGCCACAGAGCAAGGGCTTCACCGATAGCACGGGCTTCATCGAGTGAGGGCAGCGTTTCGAATGCGAGGGCTTCTCGCCCTATGATCCCTGCAAGCACTTCGATGCGGGCGGCGTGGAAGCCGACAAGTTCTGCGCGCGAGCAATCGTAGTTGCCGTGATACTCCGCGCCGTTGTGGAGTGCCGCGCCATAGGATCCGAGAGAGACGGCGATCTGAACGTGCCTGTCTGTGACTTCGGCGACAGCTGTGCGGGCAAGCGCGAGGGCCTTGACGAGTGCTGAGTCCGCGCGCTCAGGAGCGAGGCCGACTTCGACGTAGCCCATGCGCGACACTTGATAGCTGGCAGTTTCGATGCACTGTGCTCCAGCGGCGATGTACGCACGATGGACGGCGAGAATCTTGTCGGGAGCTTCCTCGAGGACGTGAGCCGACCAAAGCGGGCCATCGATTTTGGCGCCGAGATATTCGAGTTCGGAGGCCAGGCCGCCGTCGAGTACGTGGACGCTATCGAGGACTGAATCGCGATCGGATGAAGACGTGCTCATACCTGACTCAAGCTTAGCTGAAGACCTTCCAGAAGAAGACGAGATAGACGAGGACGCCGCAGGCGATGGCGTTGAAGATCCACTCCAGCCAGAAGAGCCAGCGCCACTGTGGGCGCAGCGCTGCAACGATGCCGATGGCCAACAGGATGAGAGTCGCGCCGAATTGCTTTCGATCGCTCTGGAAGGCGGCGAGCCCAATGCGCTGTGCGCCCTGGGCGAGATCGCGCAGATAGGCGATGCAGGCGAAGCCGGGGAAGACGGCGAGCAGCCAACAGGCCACACGACGGCGTCCTCGCAATTGAAGAGCTGCGGCTGCAAGCAAAACGGCAATGACGATGACTGTGAGCAGAGCGCCCATAGAACAGCCTGGTAGGGTTCCTATATCTTTTGGGTGCGCTGGACATCGCGGACGCCGTTGACCCGGCGAAGAGCGAGAACCATGCGGTTCAGGTGGCGCACGTCTTCCGCTTCGACGATGAATTCGATGATGGCCTCACCATCGTCGTCGTGACGAATGTCGATGTTGCGGATGTTGGTGTCGTCGTCGGAGATCACGGCGGTAAGCTCTTTCAACATGCCGGTGCGGTCGTGGCAGTAGATCGTGATTTTGACCGGATACCGCTGCGCCCGGCCAACGCCGTCGTCGCCTACGCGTGCCCATTCGACATTAATGCGGCGGTCGCTCTCGTAGAGCAGGTTCTGTACATTGGGACAACCGCGAGCATGGACCGCGACGCCTTTACCTCGAGTGACGTAACCGACAATCTCTTCGCCGCGAATCGGATTACAACAGCGCGCGCGATACACGAGCAAATCGTTCTGGCCTTCGACCTGGAGTGAGTCCGAACCGGTGAGATGCAGCTTGCGCACCGCATCGGACATGGGCGCTTCGCCGGGCGAACCTGGTTTAGTCTCGGTGGGCGTGTCCGGTTCGGGCTGGGCGGAGTAGCCCGGCGCCAGCTTGTTCAGCACCTGATGCGCGGAGTGTTTGCCCTGCCCGAGTGTCGCGAGCAAGTCTGCCGCGGTGGCGACGCCATATTCGCCGGCGATGCGGCCCAGATCCTGGTCCGAAATCTGCGCCAAGGGCACCTTGTGTTTGCGGGCTTCGCGCTCGAGGAGCTTGCGGCCGATCTCGACGGCGCGGCGCCGTTGATCTTCGTTGAGCCAATGCTTGATCTTGTTACGCGCGCGCGGACTCTTGACGTAAGTCAGCCAATCGCGGCTGGGCTTGTGGTCTTTCTGGGTGACGATCTCGACGATGTCGCCGGTACGCAGCTTGGTGCGCAGCGGGACCATGCGACCGTTGACCTTGGCGCCGACGCAGGTGTGGCCGACTTCGGTGTGGATCGTGTACGCGAAATCGATGGGTGTGCCGTCAGCCGGAACCACAACGACTTTTCCCTTGGGCGTGAAGGTGTAGACCTCATCGGGATAAAGGTCCATCTTCAGGCTGGAGAGGAACTCGTTGGGGTCGGTCATCTCCTTCTGCCACTCGACGAGCTGGCGAATCCAGTTGAGACGCTCTTCGTCGCGTGATGTGACGCCTTCTCCGGCGGCCTTGTACTTCCAGTGCGCAGCGATGCCTTCTTCGGCAATGCGATGCATCTCTTCAGTGCGAATCTGCACTTCGAATTGATGGCCGCCTTCGCCGATCACGGTGGTATGGAGGGATTGGTAGCGGTTGGCGCGAGGGATGGCGATGAAGTCTTTGATGCGGCCAGGCACGGGACGCCACAGCGTGTGAATGAGACCGAAGACCGCATAACAGGAGGCCACATCTTCGGTGATGACCCGAACTGCCAGCAGATCGTAGACTTGATCGAACGAGATTTTGGAGCGTTGCAGCTTCTGATAGATGGAGTAGAGGCGCTTGATGCGCCATTCAACACGCGCCTGAATATTGTTTTCGCGGAGCTGCTCGGCCAGCGTGTCTTCGACGCCGCGCAGGAACTGTTCGCCTTCGATGCGGCGGGTTTCGACGGCCTCCGACAGCTGCTCGTAGCCGAGAGGGTCAGTGTAGCGGAAAGCGAGATCTTCGAGTTCGCCGCGGACTTTGCCCATACCGAGGCGATGTGCGAGCGGCGCATAGATGTCGAGGGTCTCGCGGGCGATGGCCTCTTGACGCTCGGGCTTCAGGTGCTCGAGGGTGCGCATATTGTGGAGCCGGTCAGCGAGCTTGATGAGCACGACGCGCACATCGGAGACCATTGCCAAGAGCATCTTGCGGACGTTTTCGGCTTGACGGTCTTCGCGATTGGCAAACTGAATTTTGTCGATCTTGGTGACGCCCTCGACGATGTGGGCTACCTGATCGCCGAAGCCGGCTTCGATTTCCTCGCTTGTTGCCGGAGTGTCTTCGACGGAATCGTGGAGAAGGCCGGCGGCGATGGCCGTCGCGTCGAGCTTCATCTCCGCCAAGACTTCGGCGACCTCTAGGGGATGAATGATGTAGGGCTCGCCGGAGGCGCGCATCTGGCCCTTGTGGTGTTGGACACAAAAATCCCAGGCTTTGCGGATGAGGCCGACGTCGTCGCTGGGGCGATTGGCCTGTACCTGGCGCAGAAGTGCAGCAAAACGCTCTTCGATGGCATCCGGTGCGCTCAGAAGAGCTTCCAAACCGGATTGGCTGGAGCGGGGGTTGTCGGCGCTGATCGGCTGCCGGACTGTCGCCATGCTTCATTATAGGCCGATGTTGTGTGGCAGGCATGAATGGGTGGCGTCGGGCAGCCTTGTAGTCATTAGAGATTGCGCGCGAGGGCCGAAGAGGGAATTGGACGCCGGCGAGAGCGTTTCAGCTTGCGGAGTGGTGCTCGTTGCAGAGAAACTCGCGAGGCATCGAGGAGCGGGCCAAACTTAGCCGTGATGTTATGTGACAGTTAGAATGTCTGTTAGTGAGGGATTAGGTCGTGTCTTCGGATGGCCCGTCGAAGGTTTGTGAAGAATTGAGAGATAGAATGAAGGATTGGAATGAGGTCCATTTTACGGGCGATTACGGCTCTTATCTATGCGGCTTATGCCTTTAGAGACTAGCGTTTGTCGTATAGGTACGTCAGTGTTGGCGGGACGCTGTCAATGTGCTAGCCATCACAGCCTGGGATCACCGAGGAAGGCGTAGAGTTCCCTGCGGAGTAGAGGAAACGAACGGAGGAACTTATGTTGAAACCCCTCTTACTTATAACCTTGGCTGCGGCATTTTCCGCGAGCGCCGGGTATGCAGCAGATCAATCCATTGCAAAGGTCACGATACCGGTCAACAGGACTTCGCCCACGAGCGGCAAACAGATGTTTTCCAGCTATTGCGCGCCATGCCACGGCGTGGACGGCAGAGGCCACGGACCGGCCGCGACGGCCCTCAAAGCAACACCGACGGATTTGACGGCGCTCGCCAAGAACAACCACGGAAGCTTCCCGGACGCGCACATTGTTGCGGTGCTTCAGTTTGGCTCGGAAGTTCCCGCACATGGTTCGGCAGAGATGCCGGTTTGGGGTCCGATCCTGAGCAAGATGGACAGGGCGAATCTACAGGCGAAGCAGCTCAGAATCAGTAACTTGAGCCGCTATATCGAGGGCATGCAGGCGCAGTAATCGTGCGGCGGTACGTGGGCTGCGGGGTCTATGATGCCCCTAGCACATGACCAAACCGCGAGACCATCATCTAGCCAAAACGAAGAAGGCGCCCGAGGTGCACATGCCAGAGGCGCCTTCTTTGCGCGCAGCCAAGGCCCATGAGAAGAAGGAGTTGAGGCCGAAAAGGCCAGCTTCTGCGGCAGAGCAATCGCCTGTGGGCGCGCGGATCAGCCGGCGCGCAGCAGACCGGCTGAGGAACGGGCATGTCTGGGTGTATGCCTCGGATGTGGAGGCCCTAGAACCCGGAGAGGGCGAGATTCCAGCGCTGCTGCCGGTGGCCGATAACCGCGGTTTGCTGCTGGGAACAGCGCTCTACAGCCCGTCGTCGCAAATCGCACTGCGGATGGTAGCGCGGGAGGCAATAGGCGAAGCGGAGTGGCTCAAGCGGCTGGAGAAGCGGCTGGAGCGAGCCATCGATGTGCGCATGATGATGCTGGGGCCGCTGGTGGGCAAGAGCGATTCTTGCCGTCTGTGCTTCAGCGAGGCCGACGAACTGCCGGGTCTGGTGGTGGACAAGTACGGCGATCTGGTGGTTCTGCAACTGCTCGCCAAGGGGCTGGACGGCGAAGCGGTGCGGGAGACTGTAGTTCGGGTTCTGCGCGAGAGGGTGGGCGGGAACAGCGGCGTTGCGAAAGACGCGGGTGGGCTTGCGGCGATCTGGGAACGGCCCGATCCGCGGATTCGTGAGCTCGAGGGCTTGACTGCGCCGTCACAAGAGCCGCTGTTTGCTGCCGATCCCAACAACCCGCAGACGGCAACGCAGTTTCGACTGAACGGGCTGAAGTTCCACTTCGACGTAAACGCCGGACAGAAGACCGGCGCCTTTCTGGATCAGCACGCGAACTACAAGGCGGCACAGGACTACGCGTGGTTGCTCGCTCCCGGAGGCCGCGCCCTCGATGTCTGTACCTATCAGGGCGGGTTCGCGCTGCACCTGGCGCGTGTGTGCAGGACAGTCACAGGGATCGATGCATCGCATGCTTCGCTCGAAGTCGCGGAGCGCAACCTGGCCGCGAACCGCGACGCGATTGGCGACAAAGAGGTCGATTGGGTCGAGGGTGACGCCTTCGACATCCTGCGCGATTGGTCGGAGGGAGGCGAGACGTTCGACACGATTGTTCTGGACCCGCCGGCGTTTGCGAAGACCAAGCGTGCGGTCGAAGGCGCGCTGCGCGGCTACAAGGAGCTAAACCTGCGGGCTCTGAAAATGCTGCGGCCGGGCGGGCTGCTGGTCACGTGCTCCTGCAGCCATCACGTGAGTTGGGCGGATCTGGAGGGCGCGGTAGCTGCCGCGGCTGCGGACGCGCGCCGGCGGGTGCGGCTGCTGGACCGGCGAGGGGCAGCGCCGGATCACCCGGTCATTCTCAATCTTCCGGAGACCGAATATTTGAAGTGCCTGGTGCTCGAAGTCTGAGTGCTGTATCTGGAGCGCCGGCCACGCAATCGTGCGCAGTTGGAGAGTCTTGAGGGGGGGCAGGCAGAGGGTCGGGTCGGCGATAGCGTGTGTGGGTCCGCAAGGCCTGTTCGTAGCTGATGGCTGCGACGTCCTCGGCGAGGATATCGTCAGCCCAGCGATCGTCGGTTTGCGGTTTTGGGGCGGTGAGTCCGGCCAGGAGGCTGGCAAACGAGGAGACCGCTGAGGCTGCAGTCGATTTCGATGCTTCGGAGGGCGCGGAGGGAAGGATACGGTGAGTCAAACGGAAGGTGAGGTGATTCGTCGGCGAAACCGAGACACGCAGCATCGGCCTGGAAGTACTCTGCCGCAAGCCGGGTAAGGTCGTCGTAGCACCGTTCGGGCGGCGTGTCGAGAACGTTATAGGCCGCCAATGCTGCGAGCCGCGCTGCTTCCTGCCGACTATCTGCCTGTCTGGTCCCAGTCTCTAAAAGCTGCATCGCGACACTCATCCCGCTGCAGCCTTTATCGGTAGAAGCGCAAAGTGCTTGAGCGACGTGAACCGGCCTTGGCTCAAGAGAGCCCTGTCTTTAGTGCACAGGAGCTTTCGCCGGTGGTGTTGTTCCGGTTTCGGTCCAGAGGAAGCTGGTCTGGTCGGCGTCGTCCTGCACCTGCTGGTCGACGCTGACGCCGGCCGAGTGCCCGCCGGTGACACTGTAGTGGAGCAGAATGGGACGATCACTTTTAGACGCAGCCTGCAGAAGGGCAGTCATTTTGCGCGCGTGCAGGGGGTCCACGCGTGTGTCGCTGTCGCCGGTGAAGAACATGACGGAGGGGTAGGAGATGCCGGCCTTCACATTTTGATAGGGCGAGTACTTCAGCAGATAGCGGAACTGGGTTTCGTCGTTCGCCGACCCGTATTCCGTAGTCCAGTGCGGGCCTTGCTCGAACTTCTGGTAGCGCAGCATGTCGAGCAGCGGGTAGCCGCACCAGACCGCGGAGAAGAGCTCTGGATGCTGCGTGAAGGAGGCCCCCATAAGCAGGCCGCCATTCGACCGGCCGGAGATGGCGAAGTGTGAGGGCGAGGTGTACTTCCGGGCGATCAGATACTCTGCTGCGGCGAACCAATCGTCGAAGACGTTCTGCTTCTTCTCGAACATGCCGGCCTCGTGCCATGCCTCGCCGTATTCGCCACCGCCCCGCAGGTTGGGATAGGCGAACCAACCGCCCTGCTCGAGCCACCAGGCCCAGGCGGGGTTCCAGCTAGGCGTCATGCTGAGGTTGAATCCGCCGTAGCCAGTCATGAGCAAGCGCAGGGAGCCGTCTTGCTTCAAACCCCTTTTGCCGGCGATGAACATGGGGATTTGCGTGCCGTCTTTGGACTTGTAGAAGACCTGCTTGAGTTCGTAGTCGGCGGGATGGAAGGGAACCCTGGGCTGAGCGAAGACTTCGCGCTTGCCGGTCAGGGTGTCGAGGCGGTAGAGCGTCGGCGGCTGGATGAACGACTCGAAGCTGAAGAAGCCGTAGCGGTCCGAAGGTCGGCCGTAGACGATAGAAGCCGAGCCGATGCCGTCATAGTCGATGGTGCCGGCAGGCTTGCCATCGAGTGTGTAGATTTCGGTTGCGGACTTCACATCCTTGAGGCGTGTGACGTAGACCTTATCGCCGACGATGGAGAAGTCGGAAATGACGTCGGAGGTTTCGGGCGCAATGGTTTTCCACGCCGAGGGGTCGACGCCGGGATCGGCCAGCAGGACGCGGCCCTTGGGCGATTGATAGTCCGTCCTTACATACCACGCGCCTTTGGCGTAGGCCGTGGAGAAGCGCGACTCGATGCCCCAGACAAGCACAGTGAAGGGCGTTGCGGGCTTGGTCAGATCGCGGAAGGCGATGTCGACGCGTTTGGCAGGGACGCCGCGCCGGATGGTAACGACCAGATAGCGGCCATCGTGGGTGACGTGCGACTGAATAAGGTCGATGGGGCCGAGAGGCTCGTCGTAGAACTCATGGCCGAAGACGAGGGTGTCGTGCGAATTGAGCGTGCCGAGGGTGTGCAGGTAGACCAGGGAACCCTGCTTGTTGGTGCGCGTGTCGTAGAGACCTTTGCCGTCGGGCGCGAAATCGACGGACCAGTAGATTCCGGCGGGGAGTTCGTCTTCAAGGGTCTTTTTGGTCTTGAGATCGTAGACGCGAACGGTAGTTTCGTCGGCTCCGCCCTGGCGCACGTGGTAGGCGATGAGCGAGCCGTCACGTGAAACATCCGCAAGTTCAATGGATGTGTTGGGATCGCGGCTGAGGACTGCTGGATCGAGGAGACGCTCGTCTTTTCCGGTCCAGCCGCGGCGCATGTAGATGGAGGCTTGACCTTCGTCGGACAGGCGCTTCATGAAGTAATAGCTGTCGCCGCGCTGGATGGGCAAGGTCCAGTGGGAAACCGCCTCGAGCGCGGTGAGATCGTCCATGGCATCGGAACGGATGCGCAGAGACTTGAGGTAACGCGCGGTGTAGGCGTTTTCGGAGTCGATGAAGGCACGCGTCTCCGGGCTCTTCGAGTCTTCGAGCCCGCGATAGCTGTCGGCGATTTTGATCCCGAAGTAGTTGTCGGTGACGGGAGTGCTTTCAACGGGTGGTGGAGCGCCGAGGGGAAGGCCGTCGCCCGTACGAATAGATTGAGCCAGAGAAGGGACAACGAGCGCGCAGAGAAGCAGGGATGCAAGGTGGGTCCGCGGCATGAAGACAGGATACGCGGCACGCCGGAGAGGACGGATAACACAGGCGCACCCACGTATTACCTGATGAAGACATCGAGTGACGGTTGAGTCTCGGGCAATCCTTGGGCCCCGATAGAATCACAGGAGTGACAAGCACGCCCACAACTGAAGCTGGACGCCCGCCCGAACCACAGTCTCGATGGGTGCGGATTGTGAGCATGATGCGGCCGTCGCACAAGCACTCAGTGTTCGGAGCGACTGTGGTGTTGATGGCTTCTACGCTGCTGTCGAGCGTCTTCGGGCTGGTGCGAAATCTCTATATCGCCTGGGTGTTTGGTCGCGGCATGGAGGCCGACGCATTTCTCGCGGCGTTTACGTTGCCGGATATGATTGCATACTTCCTCGTGGGAGGCGCGGCATCGGTCACGTTTGTCACCATCCTCACCCGCTATCGCGACGCGGGGCGCGAGGAAGAGGGTGAGAAAGCGCTCTCGGTCATTCTTACCTCGATGTTTCTTGTGCTGGGAGCCGCGATTGTGCTGGCCGAGTTTCTTGCTCCGTGGTATGTGCACTGGTGGTTCAACGGTTTCGACCCGGCAAAGGCTGCACTGTGCACGAAGCTGACCCGCATTCTGCTGCCGGCGCAGCTTTTCTTTCTGGCCGGCGGGGTGTTCGGTGCCGTGCTGCTGGTGCGCAAGCAGTTCAACGTGCAGGCCGTGACGCCGCTGATCTATAACCTGGGCACGATTGTCGGCGGGATCCTGCTGGTGAAGACGCTGGGGATCTCGTCGCTCGCGATCGGCACTGTGGCTGGCGCATTGGCCGGCCCCTTTCTGCTGAATGCCGTGTTCGCGCGACGTGCAGGCGTGCACTACCGGCTCGTGCTGGACTGGCACAATGAGGGACTGCGCGAGTGGGTCAAGTTGTCGCTTCCGCTGATGATTGGCGTCTCGCTGGTGACGGCGGACAACTGGATCATTGCGCACTTCGCTTCGGGCACGAGCGGTGCGATTGCCTTGATGACCTACGCGAAGCGGCTCTTCACGGCGCCCATGTCGGTCCTGGCGCAGGCAGCGGGCGTGGCGTCGATGCCGTTTTTTGCCAGCCTCTGGGCCAAGGAAAATCACTTAGAGTTCGCCAACGCGGTGGCAGACTCGGTGTCGCGCGTGGCGTGCATGGGATTGTTGGCTGCGTCGGCGATGATCGTGCTGGGTGAGCCGCTCATCGAGGTGGTGTTTGTCGGCGGGAGATTTTCACTCAGCGATGCGCATGAATGCGCCGTGTACTTCGCAGTCTTCGCCGTGTCGTTGTTTCTGTGGTCGGCGCAGGCGATTTATTCGCGGGCGTTCTACGCGGCGGGGAACACGTTTGCGCCGATGGCCGCAGGAACGATCGTCACCGTGCTCTCTCTGCCCTTGTATGCGGGGCTGAATCACGTCTATGGCGCAATGGGGCTGGCGATTGCGTCGGACACAGGGATCTGTTTGCAGACACTGACCATCGCGTATCTGCTGCACCAGAAGCGAATGGTGTCGCTGGCAGGTTTGGACTATGAAGAGCTGGGGCGATGCCTGCTGGCAGGTTTAGTCGGCGGCACGGCAGTGAGGGCCGTCTTCGGATGGTTGTTGGGATGGGCAGTGCATGCGCTCGGGTTCGGCGCGCATGCGCAGACCCGATGGATGGCGCTTGTGATCTTGCTGGCAGGGACCGTGCTGTGGCTGGCTGTCGCCGATACCGTCCTGAGAAAGACCGGATCGGCCCTACCGCAGGTTGTGCGCAAGCGGTTGAAACTGGCGTGAGCCCCAAGTGCTTGCGATGCGAACCAGCCAACTAGAACATTTTGTGATTCTGCAGATCCTTGTATTGATCGAGGACCTTCAGGTTCCTGAACTCATCTTCAACTGCCGCGGCGTCGAAGTGCTTCAGGGTGGTGGGCGCATCGGCGACGGCGTAGGCTGTGAGTCCGACGACGGCCACGCCAAGCGTGAGGTCGCGCTGATCTACCTTATCGAAAGTATCGCTGGGCTTGTGATGCAGGGCCATGTACTTTTCGAACGCCGTCCAGAGGACGAAGGACGGAACGCCCGCGACGAGAAACGGTGCTTCGTCGGTCTGGAAAACGTGTTCGGCGTCATTGGTGGTGGCGGCCGCGTCGAGAGAGCTCAGCAGGGGCTTCAGCGGAGTGAGCGCTGTGGACTCGTCGTCGCGCCCGAACACGTACCAGCCCTTGGGCGCTTCGGCACCGGAGTCGGAGACAAAATCGCCCACGCACTTGTTCAGCTCGGCAGCATGGTCGCGTGCATAGTGGATTGATCCGATCAGGCCCTGTTCTTCACCGCCAAAAAGGATAAAGCGCATGGTGCGCCGCGGCGTGAGGCCGGCGGCTTTAACGGCTGCTGCAACGGCGAGCACTGTGGAAGCGCCGGTGCCGTTGTCCTGTGCGCCCGTGCCCGTGCTCCAGGAGTCCAGGTGGCCGCCGACGATGACGTATTCTCCGTTCGGGTCGCTGCCGGGAATTTCGGCGATGACGTTGTCGACCTTGACGTGTTCGCGAATCTTGTTCTTGAAGCCGAACTCGACTTCGACAGCGCCTTCTTTGAGAAGCCTCTTCAGGAGCAGCGTGTCTTCTTGTCCAAGATTGCCGCTGGGAATGTTGGCGACCGTTCCCGTGAAAGCCGTGTTGCCGATGAGGCTGGGCGCATTGTTAGTCGTGCCGAGGCCGAAGATCAGCCCGCGGGCACCCTCTTCACCAATCATGCGCAATGCATCGAAAAGCTGGCCGAAGAGCATCGGCTTCTCGGCGTCGTCGCCCCGCATGGATCCTCCGTCGATCAGGACGACTGCGTCTTTGATCTGTGTGGCGTTTGCTCTTACGGCATCAGGGGTGAGTCCCTTCTGGTAGAAGATGCTTCCGCGCACGCCGCCTTCGGGCGTGGAGGGACTCCAGCCTTCACTTTCGAGATGGAGGCGTTGCTCGTGGGGCTTGAGAATGCGAGCGGTGGCGATAGTCTCAGGCTCCCAGGTGGCTGGCATCTCCCATGACTCGCGATGCACGTTGCTCAGGCCGAGGCTCTTGAACTCGGATTCGGCCCAGACAGCGGCTTTCACATAGTTCTCCGAGCCGGTAAGACGTGGCCCGATGTCGTCAGCGAGGTGCTCGTCGTAGTCGTAGGCTTTGCCGGCCACGAGTAACTGGCCGCCCAGACGAACGAGTGCGGCATGTTCATCGGCAGAGAGTGCGTCACTGGTCGCGGCTGAGGGTGTGGACTGGGCGCAAGCCGGCACAAGGGAGAGCAACAAGATCCCGGGGAAGAAGAGCTTCATCCCGTCATGCTATCGGGATCGGCTGCGCGGCAAGCAGGGAATCTGCGGCCAAGAACAGTATAGGGCAGACGCGCCGAGGACCCAGCCGATCTGCCCCATCCCATTTGGTATTGCCGAGTTGGCTGCTAAACCGCTACCGGCTTGGCAACCTCGGTGGGTTTGGCGTCGCCCTTCTTAATGTCGATGCCACCCTTGAAGAAGGCGCCATCTTCAATGCTGATCCGGGCGGCGGAGACGTCGCCAGTCAAAGATCCCTCGGCACGGATGTCGACGCGATCGGTGGCTGAAACGTTCCCCTTGACCTTGCCGAGCACCACGATCTCGCGAGCGTTGACTGAGGCATTCACCTGGCCGTTTTTGCCGATCGTCAGGCGGTTCCCGGGCAGGTTGATGGTGCCTTCGATCTTGCCATCGATATAGAGGGACTCAGAGCCTGTAATTTCACCTTTGATGAAAAGACCCTTGCCGATGGTGGCCTGTTCGCCGGTTACGGCTGCAGGACGTGCCGGCTCAGCGGCCGGAGCGGGAGGTGTCTGACGAATGGGCTCCGGGGTGGGAGCAGGAGAGGATGGTCCTGTCTGGGTGGGTTTCCACATAGCGCTCAAGATGGTTCCTTTTCTGTCCGGATGGGACGGGTTACCAAGGCCGGTCTACACTGCGCGACCCAAAACTTTAAACTGTGCGTACCGTAAGATCATTGCCTATACGCCGGCGGTTCCACTCGGCGCTTCAGGCGGCTGTCTGCGGCTATTGTATGCGGTATTTGCACCAATGGAAGCAGGCCGTGAATCTTTGGTACTCGCCGAGAGCTCATTGTACCAAGCGGCTGAGGCAGGCAGAAGCCGGGAATCAGGCGCGACAAGAGAATGGAATGGAGAGGCGAGGATGAAGCGAAAAACATGGTCGAAGGCTGTGCTGCTAATTGCCGCGGTGATCGCGACGCACGCGATGGGACAGCCACCAGCGGGATCGGAACGGCCCTTCGATGTCGTCATTCGCCATGGACACATCATCGATGGCACAGGCTCTCCGTGGTATGCGGGCGATGTTGGAATTCGCGACGGGAGAATCGCAACGATTGGCGAGTTATCGGGCGTAGCGGCCAAGCGAACGATTGATGCGCAGGGCAAAGTGGTAGCGCCCGGATTCATCGACATGCTGGGGCAGTCGGAGCTGACGATGCTGGTCGATCCGCGCGTGCCGTCGAAGATCTTTCAGGGGATCACGACCGAGATCACCGGCGAGGGCAATTCGGCCGGACCGGTCAATGACGCGATGATTGCCGCGGATCGGGCGGGCTACGAGCACTACCGCCTGACGCCGGACTGGCGCACGCTGGGCGAGTATTTTGCACGACTTGAGAAGCAGGGCATGGGAATCAACTTGGCGTCGTATGTTGGCGCGACGTCGGTACGGCGCATGGTGCTGGGCGATGCGGATGTGCAGCCCACCCCTGAGCAATTGAGCCAGATGAAGGGCTTGGTGGCCGATGCGATGAAGGACGGCGCGGTGGGCTTGTCGACTGCACTGCAGTATGCGCCGGCTCCGTATGCGAAGACCGAAGAGCTGATCGCGCTGGCGAGCGTGGCAGGGCAATATGGCGGCATCTATGCGACGCACATGCGGAGCGAGGGCGATGCGGTGCTGGAGTCGATCGATGAAGCTGCTCGCATTGGACGCGAAGGGCATCTGCCGGTGGAGATCTGGCACTTGAAAACCGCGGGAAAAGCCAATTGGGGCAAGATGCCGCAGATTGTGGCGCGCATCGATGTGGCGCGCGCGTCGGGCGTGGACATCAGCGCAAACACGTATGCGTACACGGCGTGGTTCAATACGTTCTCGGCGTTTATTCCGCCGTGGGCGCACGATGGCGGCGATGCGAAACTTGTGGCCCGATTGAAGGATCCTGCGATGCGCGCACGGATTCGGAAAGACATGACTTCGGCCGGCAAGGATTCGGCCGGCGAGGAGTGGGACAACGAGTGGCAGGAGATTCCAGGGCCGGAGGCGATCCTGGTTGCGGTGGTGCAGAATCCTGAGCTTCTGCCGTTGCAGGGTAAGCGCCTGTCGGAGATTGCGGCGCTGTGGCATGAGGATGCGATCGATGCTCTGTGCGATCTACTGATCAAAGATAAAGCATTCACGGAGGTCGCTGTCTTCGGTATGGACGAACCGGACGTGGTGCTGGCGCTGAAGCAGCCATGGATTTCAGTGGACAACGACTCACAGGGAACGTCGCCGGAGGGATTGCTGGGATCAGAGCATCCGCATCCACGTGCGTATGGGACGTTTCCTCGAATTCTGCGCAAGTATGTGCGTGAGGAAGATGCGCTGACGCTCCCGGATGCAATACGGAAGTTTTCGGCGCTGCCGGCGCAGAGGCTACGGCTGACGGACCGCGGCGTACTGAAGCAAGGCATGGCAGCGGATGTGGTGGTTTTCGACCCAGAGACGATCACCGACAAGGCGACCTTCGAGAATCCGAATCAGTTTTCTGTCGGCATGGACTACGTACTCGTCAACGGCGTGTCGGTGATAGCCGAAGGCAAGATGACCGGCGCGCTGCCGGGGAAGGTGCTACGCGGGCCAGGGTCCGCGCGATAGGCCACCTGCGGTGAGGCCAACCACCTGCGGTGGAGCCAACTGCCGCTTCGCGGCACCTGCGGTGCGGCCAACTGCGCTTCGCGCTTAAAGAGCGCTCACGAGTAGGCCGACGCGGTGGTTTTGATGCCTTCGGCGTAGGGGGTTCCGGCGAAGCCGAAGGCGCGCAAGTACTTCGACGAATCGAACAGGTAAGGGCCGTCGTTCTGGTAGAGCATTTCGTAGACTTCGCGAACGGTGGGGTTGAACCAGCCGACCATCTTGACCATGGGGCGCGAGAGGATGCGCCACTTTGCAGGCCGGCCCATGGCTTCGGCTACTTCAGTGATGAACTCACGGGCGGTGAGCGGATGGGGCGTGGTGGGAAGATGCCACACCTGGTTCCACGCTGACTCAGATTCGGCGAGGGCGACCAGGGCCTGCGCGGCGTCGGGCACATAGGTATAGGAGTGAGGAAGCAGGTCGCTGACCAGGCACATGGGCGTGTTCTTCTTGCTCATCGGCTCGAAGACCATGGCGTTTGGAATGCCGTTCTTGGCACCGGGTCCGTAAAAGTCCGCAGACCGCGCGATCATGGCCGTGAGGGTCCCGACTTTCCATTCGTTGGCGAGTGCAGTGGCGATGGCGGCGCGGACTTCGCCTTTCTTGCTCCAGGGCCGATAGGGCGTTTCTTCGGTCATGGGGCCGCGCACGCGGCCATACATGTAGACATTATCGAAGAAGACCAGGCGCGCGCCGGCGCGCTTGCAGGCCTCGATGGTGTTGTCCACGATGAGGGGCCAGGCTTTCGCCCAGAGCTTGTGGTCGTATTTGAGGCCGGCGAGTAGATAGACGATGCTCGAGCCAGCGACGGCGTCGATGGCCTGCTTGGCGTCGGTGAGATCGGCGGAGCGGGTTTCGATGCCGGGAGTGGGGGCCGGATGGCGGCCAACGAGGCGCAGCGGGAGACTGCGCGCGGCGAGCACCGGGACGAGGGCGTTGGCGATGCTGCCGCCGGCTCCCAAGATCGTATGTTTTGGGATCGTGTTCATGGATGCTCTCTTTCGGCGCGGAAACGGTCCTGGGGCAGGGTGCGGCTCGGGAAGAGTGTAGCGTGCGGAGTTGAAAAGCGAGTGTCGAGTGTGACGAGCGGTAGCACGTATTCGTAGCGGCGCAGGGATGGCCTAGTCTGGAGCTATGACGGATCGCGAACTGGTGGCGCGGATTGCTCGGTCGCCCAGAGGGAAGGCCGGATACAAGCAGCTGGTGCTCGAACTCGGCCTGGGCGGCGGGCGCGAGCGGCGCCTGCTCCTCGAACAGCTTACACGGCTCACAGTGCGCGGCCTCCTGGTCAAGATCGATCGCGAGGTCTGGGGCATTCCTCGCGCGGCGAGCTTCGCGGGTGGGCGCGAGAATCTGATTGCCGGGCGGCTCGATCTGCATCGCGACGGCTACGGCTTTGTGCGGCCCAACGCGCGGCAGGCGTCGGGCGTGCCCGACGATGTTTTCATTCCGCCCAACGAGATCAACGGCGCCATGCAGGGCGATCAGGTTTTGGTTGAGCTCGAACCGCCGCGCGCCGATGGGCGGTTGTCGGGCCGGATCGCCCGCATTCTGGAACGGCGCAATCCGACTGTCGTGGGGACATTTCATTTCAGTCGCGGCGAACGGCATCCGCTGAATGTGGTGATTCCGTTCGACGAGCGGATGACGCAGCCGATTGTGATTCCCGAGGGTGCGGAGGTGGTTGAAGCGAAAGAGACGACGCCGCATCGCGTCGTTGGACCGGAAGCCAAACCACGTCCAAAGGGTGAAGGCCCGGAGGGGCTGGAAGGCCTCGTCGTCGATGTGGAGATCATGAGCTGGCCTACGCCCTTCAAGCCACCGGTGGGAAGAGTGATCGAGGTGCTGGGCTATCCGGATGATTTTGGCGTCGATGTGGAGATGATGATCCGGAAGCATCAGCTGCCGCGGGTGTTTCCGAAGGGTGTGCTGGCGGAGGCGCAGGCGCTCGCGCTGCTGGACAAGTCGAAAAGACAACCGCAGGTCCTTCGACTCCCTTCGTCCGCTGCGCGGACTCCGGTCGCTCAGGATGACAAGGGTTTTGAGCTTGATGAGAAGAGTTTTGAGTTTATTGATGAGGTAATGGCTGGACGGCGGGATTTTCGTGCTCTGCCTATTGTGACCATCGATGGCGAGACGGCGCGCGACTTTGACGATGCCGTGCTGGTGACGGAGCGTGCTGACGGGGGCTATGAACTGCAGGTCCACATTGCCGATGTGGCCGAATACGTCCGCGCGGGAACAGATCTCGATCTCGAAGCGCGCTTGCGTGGGACGAGCGTCTACTTTCCCGATCGCGCGATTCCCATGTTGCCGCAGGAGCTTTCGACCGACATCTGCAGTTTGCGGTCGGGCGAGGACCGGCTTGTGCTCAGTTGCCTGATGGAGCTTGATGCCGACGGGGGCATCGAGAGCTGGGAAATCGTTGAAGGCGTGATTCGTTCGGCGGCGCGGATGACGTACACCAAGGTCCACGGCATTTTGGAAGGCGATCCCGAGCTTCGCGCGGAGTACGCAGGTCGGGTGGCAGATTTCGAACGCATGAAGCGCCTGGCCGTCTTGATGAACAAGCGGCGTGAGGAGCGGGGGAGCATCGATTTCGATCTACCCGAACCGGTGATCGAGTTCGACGACCAGGGCCAGATGCGCGGCGTGACACGCGCGGAGCGGACATGGGCCAACCGGCTGATCGAGGAGTTCATGCTGGCGGCCAACGAGTGCGTGGCGACGTGGCTCGAAGACCTGGGCGTGCCGTCGTTGTACCGGATCCATGAGAAGCCCGAGGCGCGCCGTGTTGTCCAGTTAGAGGAGCTGGCTGCGAGTTTTGGGTATTCGCTTGGCCTAGGGGCGCTGCCCGTCAAACGGATCCAGACGCGCGGCGGCAGGCGCGAGGCGCATCGCAGCGGCAAGCAGGCGCGTACGCACGAGGTGGCCGAGGATGTCGCCGTAACGCCAAGGATGTATCAGAAGCTGGCGGCGCGGATCGAAGGCAAACCGGAAGAGAGGATTCTGAGTTACCTGATGCTGCGATCGCTGAAGCAGGCGCGGTATTCGGAGCAAAATGAGGGGCACTTTGCGCTGGCAGCACCGACGTATACGCATTTCACGTCGCCGATTCGACGCTACCCGGATCTGATTGTGCACCGGATTACGAAGGCGCTGCTGCGCGCGGGTGTGGTGGGGCGCGGCGCGACGACCGAGGGACGGCAGAGTTCGCCGTGGAGACATCAGAACGAAGGCGGGTTTGGGCCTACGCTTTCCTACCCTCGCAGCAAAGACAGAGACGCCGCGAGGATGGGGCACCCAATATCTAGTCGCTCGCCTGAATCCCAAAACGCGGGTCCTTCGACTTCGGCCGCAAAAGCGGCCTACGATCAGGGTGACAAGGAGCCACTGGAGTCGCCGATTCCGGAGGCGGCGCTGGCGCAGATTGCCGAGGAAACCAGCCTGACGGAGCGTCGCGCTGCGGATGCGGAGCGCGAACTAGTGGAATGGAAGAAAGTTCGCTTCATGCAGGACAAGGTAGGTGAGGAGTTCGCCGCGCTGGTGCTGAATCCTGCGAAGCATGGGTTGTTTGTCGAGCTGACCGATCTTTTTGTCGAAGGGCTGGTGCCGATCGACTCGCTGCGCGATGACCGCTATACCTGGCGTGAGAACACGCACGAGATTGTAGGGGAGCGCTGGGGCAGAAAGTTCCGCGCGGGCGATCGCGTGCAGGTCGCGCTGGATCGCATCCTGGCGGATGAGCGCAAGCTGCAGTTTTCGATCGTAGAAGAGGGCCTGCCGCTAACAGGGAAGCCTGCGCGACCTGCACCGAAAGTGAAGAAGCCGCGCAAGGAGAAGGTGCACGGGCCGGGTGCACGCAACAAGAGGCGCCGCGGGAAGAGGCGGTGATCGGCCCCGTAGCCCGCACAGCCCCTATCCTTCCGCGTGAAGGCGAAAGGACGAGGCACGGCGGTCTCTCAGCTGCCTGCCTGTTGCGCGGCGAATTTCCCGATGATGGGCAGCTCCCAGCGTTCACCCTTGAGCGCCTTGAGGAGCAGGATGACCCAAAGGACCAGGAATCCCAGGTCGAGGAACGCCAGAATAAGCCATCCGATCACAGGGATGATTCCAAGGACGATGTGGATGGCGACGAAGGCAATGCCGAAAAAAATCGATTGCCAGGAGTGGAACCGGATAAACGAGTTCTTGTTGTACGGTTCGACGATCAAAAAGATGATCGCGGGGATGATCGTGACATAAGCGAGGGCGCCGGCGGCGCTATCGGACAGGCCGCTCTGTGCTGGCGCCGGGGCTCCCTGAGGCTGGGGAGGAACGGGTGTGAATTGTGGATCGGACACGGTAGCTCCTTTTTTGCTGGAGGGTCGGATTGGGGATCGACAGGGTGCGCTGATTGTACCGAATTCCTGAGAATTGTCTCCGTCGTTTTTTCGCTCAGAAGATGGAAAATCGAGTGCGGATGCGGTTCTATCCTGCCTGTTTGGCCGCCAGATCGCCGATGATGGGCAGCTTAAAGCGCTCGCCGTTAAAGGCCTTGATCAGCACCATGATCCACAGGATCAGCATGGCGAGAGCCACCAAAGGATAAAGCCCGAAGGCGATCAAACCCATGAAAGACATGACGCGTCCGAAGACGCCGATGCCGACATCGATCACGATCCAGGCAATCGCCATGAAGATGCATTGCCAGGAGTGGAAGCGGATGTAGGAGCTCCGGTTATAGGGTTCCACGATCAAGAAGACGATGGCCGGGATGATCGTGATGTAGGCAAGACCTCCGGCGGCGTTCTCAGACAGGCCTGATTGGGCGGTTGGCGCTGGGTTGGGTGCGTTCATGTGTTCTCCTTGCATCTCCACGCCGGGGGCCCGTTTTCGCGCCTGGGTTCAGGCGGGCCGGGTTGGCTGGATTGGGGGACCAATCCGCTTTAACGGCAGAGGGCGCACGGATATCCGTGGACAATTCGATTCGCCCTCAGGAAAATCCGAAAACAGATTGTTGTCAAGGAAATTCAGTGGGATGGGGGGCTTGGGGCTGGGTGTTAGGCGGGTACGGTCGGGGAAGGCCAGACCGTTGTTGGACAGCGGACTTACAATTGCTTCGGCCGCACTTGTTCGAGCAGGGTGTCAAAGCGGACCCAGAAGATAGTGCAGTCTTTCTCGCTGGTTCCGTGAATAAAAGAGGTACTTACCGTCGGGCGTTACGTATTGGCCCCAGCGGTGGGCTAGGCCGTCGTTGATGTTCGGACCGAGGCTCACCGGAGCGGTCCAGGCGCCGTCGTGTTTATGAAATGAGATCCAGAGCTCGGATTCGTAGGTCTTGGTTTCCTTAGCGCTAACGATCATGTAGGACTCGTCGGGGGCTATGTAAAGGTCGCCATTGAAGCCTGGCTCGTTGATCGGCTCGCCGAGGCTAGTAATACTTGGCTTGCCGTCGACAGTCTTGAGCACGCTGAACGCGTAGGTGACGCTGTTCTTCTTGTCGTCTTCGGATGGTTCGCTGCCCACGTAGGCGTTGCCGCTAAGAGTCGGCATGTAGTCGTAGACACCAAATCCCTTGTCGTAGATCTGGCTCGGTGCCGACCACGCATCGCGGGAGTCGCTGCCGAGGCGGTGCTCGAACCACAGATTGGTCATGCCGCCCTTCCGCATGTAGAGGGTCTTGTCATCCATCGAGAAGGTGGGCGAAAGCATTTGTTCTGCGATAGCGACGGGCTTGCTCCCCCCATCGTTTTCAAAGCGCACCATCTTGAGTTGTGCATGCGCGCCGCTTTCCCAGGAGTCGTTCTGCGCGAAGTAGAACTCCTTGCCGTCACGGGAGAACGTGACGCGGCCCATCATGAAGGCGCCCGGTTCATTCACCAGCCCGGGGGCAAAGGGTCTTGGAATGTCGCGCGGAGGCGTCTGGGCCAGGTAGGCATTCTTTGAGTTCCAGAAGTTCTTTTCGGCTTGTAGCTGCGAAACCAGGGAAGCGGCGATCAAAGAAAGAATGAGAAAACGACGCATGGAACATTTCTCCGATGTGAATTCTGGGCTCAGCGCCGGAAAGCAAGAGGTCCGATCGTGCGCGGAGGAAGAAGCAATTCTTTGGCCATCTCGCGCCAGCCTATGGACCGGGCTGAATAGTGACATCGGAAGGATGTTAGCCGGACTGCGAGCGATGCAGACGGATGGGACGAATGTCACGGTTTGAACGCCGCTGTCCGAAATCGAGCGGTGCTGTCCGCATGCGGACAAGGCCTTGTCGAGCCGCGGGCTCCTAGCGCTTCGATCGAAGCCGAATCAGTTGAAGAGACCAGGCTGCTGCCCCGGTTCGGGCGGAGCTTCGTCCAGGAGGGTCGCATCGTCGTTGCGGACGTTGCCGACGCGGTCGCCGACCGCCCAGGCCTGCATCTTGTCCGCGGGATAGGGACGGAGTAGATCGACGGGCGGGCGCTGGGGATCGCCTGGATCGAGCCATCGATCGTAGTCGCGCGGTTCAAGGATGACGGGCATACGGTCGTGCAGCGGTTCCATCAGCTCGTTGGGATCGGTGGTGACAATCGTGAAGGACTCGAGAGCCACCCCAGCGACGAAGACCTCTCTCTGGGGACCCCGGTCGACGCGCGGGCCTTCTCGGGGCCTCCAGGATTCCCACAAGCCGGCGAACGCATAGGGCTCGCCGGAGCGGAGCGCGATGGCATAGGGGCGCTTGGTTTTCGGATCGATGCGCTGCCACTCATAGAAGGCGTCTGCGGGCACAAGGCAGCGGCGCGCTTTGAACGCGTCGCGAAAGGCCGGCTTCGACAGGAGGTCCTCGGCCCGCGCGTTGAAGGTGGAGTAGCCGAACTTGGCGTCCTTGGCCCACGGAGGGATCAGGCCCCAACGTGCCAGCAGGAACTCGCGGGCGGCCGTGTCACGGCTCAACCGCACGATCGGCTGCGTGCTTTGCGGTGCGGCATTAAAAGTCGGCGCAAACCACGGCAGCTCCCCCAGCGGAACACCGAACCAATCGGCGAGGATCTTCTGCGTGGAGCGTCGGGCGAATCGGCCGCACATAGAGAAAGGATAGTCGGGGGCAGTTGCGTTTATGGTATCGAGACGCGACGAAGGCGGGTCGATTCGGCAAGAGATTTCGAGCGCACGAGAAGCTGGCGCGTCTTTGTCGGCAGACGATGCTGCCGAAATCACCAAGGGGCGAGCGGCGATCTTCACAATTTGGAGGCGGAGATGGAAGCAGTGTGGAGTTTAAAGGGATTCGTGTGTTCGATCGCAGTGTTGATGTTGGGTGAAGGACTGTGTGTGCAGGCACAACCGGCGGAGACAAGGGCGCCGGAGGAAGTCCGGACGTTCTTTCTGAACAACGTGACGGATGCGAGGGAGGCGACCGAGATTCAGACTGATTTGCGCAGTGTTTTGCCCCATGGCATTGTCTACTACGTGGACTCGCAACAAGCGCTCTCGGTGCGGGGTACTGCCGACGAGATTGTGCAGGCGGAGAAGATGATTTCTGAGTTGGACCGCAAGCGCAAGGTATACCGGATCACGTACTCCATCACCGACATCGATGCGGGCAAGCGGCTGGAACGCAACACGTGGAACTGATCCTCCCGACGGGAAGCAAGACGATGATGAAGCAGGGCACGCGCGTGCCGATCATGACCGAAGCAGCAGCAAAAGACAGCGGGACCCCGCGCGACCAGGTGCAGTACATCGATATTGGGTTGAACATTGAAGTTTCGCTGGAGGGCAGTGGAGAGGCACTCCGTCTGGAAACGAGAGTGGAGCAATCGAGCATCGGCGACGAGAGGTCGGGGATCGGTGCGCAGGATCCGGTGATCCGGCAGACCAAAAATGGAGGGGTGGTCGATGCTGACGCAGGGCAAGCCAACCCTGTTGGGATCGCTCGACATCCCGGGTACCACGCGGCATGAGGAGATCACCGTGATATCGGAGACTGTGAAATAGAGCTTTTCTCAAGGCAGGTTCACTCCGCAAGCATGACTTCGCAATCGAGTTGCGACCGCAGGCCACGGACGGTCATCCCATACAATAACGAGGGAGGCGTGACCGATGGCGCACATGGTTTTTTGCGTTCGCTACAAGAAAGAGATGGAAGGGCTGGATGAGCCTCCTTTCGATTCGGAGTTCGGCCAGAAGATTTTTAAGAACGTGTCGAAGGCGGCGTGGGGCGAGTGGGTGGACCGACAGAAGATGCTGCTGAACGAGTATCGCCTGCAGCCCTGGACGCCACAGGCCCAGCAATTCCTCGTGGAGCAGATGGAGCAGTTTTTCTTTGGCGAGGGTTCGGCCCTGCCCCAGGAGTATGTGCCGCCGTCGCACTGACGGCGGCCTTTCCGCGAAGGCCTCCTCTGTCCGTCCGGAATCCTCTGTGAACAACTGAGTGATGCGTGCAGGCGGCACGAAGCGAATGTCTCCGCGCGGGCACCTGATATGGTTGCTTTCAAATGGCAGCCCGGCGCACATCCCGGCTCACGATCGCCATCGATACGGGCGGGACGTTTACGGATTGCGTCTATCGCGTCGGTGAGCAGATCGAAGTTCTCAAGGTGCCGTCGACGCCCGACGATCCGGCGCGCGCGATTGTGGAGGCCGTGAAGCAGATTGCAGCGCGCGTGGGCGCTGCGCAGATCGAGGTGCGCCACGGGACGACGGTCGCGACGAATGCTCTGCTCGAACGCAAGGGGGCGCGCGTTGCGTTTGTGACCACTGAGGGGTTCGAGGACACGCTGGCGATCGGGCGTCAGGCACGCCCTAATCTCTACGACTGGAATGAGCATCGACCTGCGCCATTGGCCGAGTTCTGCTTTGGTGTGGCCGAGCGCGTAGGTCCGGATGGTGCGGTGCTGTTGCGGCCAAGCCCGGAAGGCCTGGCTGAACTGCGACGTCGCGTGAAGAGCTCTGGCGCCGAGTCGGTCGCGGTATCGCTCCTATTTTCGTTTGCGCATTCGGACCACGAACGTTTGGTCGCCGAAGCCCTGCGGCCACTGGGATTGCCGCTGTCTTTGTCGCACGAAATTCTGCCCGAATTTCGCGAATACGAGCGCGCGGCAACGGTCACACTGAACGCCTATCTCGCGCCCAGGATGCAGACCTATTTGCGCGAGCTTTCCAAAAAGATGAAAGCCCACGGCACCGGACTGAAGGTGATGCAGTCGTCAGGAGGAATTCTCTCGGTCGAAGCTGCCGCTCGCGAACCGGTGCGGACGATTCTGTCGGGACCGGCGGGCGGCGCGATTGGTGCACTGAGCGTGGCGCGTAGAGCAGGCATTGCGCGCGTCTTGAGCTTCGACATGGGCGGTACGTCGACTGATGTAGCACTTCTCGATGCAGAGCGGGAGCCGACCACTAGCGTGGAAGGCGAAGTCGCCGGCATACCCGTACGCGTGCCCATGCTCGACATTCATACGGCGGGTGCGGGCGGCGGATCGTTGGCATGGATCGATGCGGCGGGTGCTCTGCAGGTGGGACCGCAATCGGCAGGCGTCGATCCGGGGCCTGCGTGCTACGGACGCGGCGATCGTGCTACGGTGACCGATGCAAATGTGGTGCTGGGCCGGCTGCATCCGGAGCACTTTCTGGGCGGTGCGACGCGACTCGATTCCGCGCGCGCGCGCAGCGCCGTGGAGCAAATTCGTGCGTCATCTGGATTCGCAAGCGTTGAAGCTGCAGCCGAAGGTATCATCCGCGTGGCCAATGTGCGCATGGAGAGCGCGCTGCGGCGTGTGTCGGTCGAGCGGGGCAACGATCCGCGCGATTTCGCGCTGCTGGCATTTGGCGGAGCCGGTCCGCTCCATGCGTGCGCCCTAGCGGAGGCGTTGCGCATTCGTCGCGTGATCGTTCCGGCGGCGCCGGGTGCTCTGTCAGCGTTGGGAATTCTGGACGCGGACCTGCGACGCGAGTTCTCGCGCACGGTGATGCTCGCGCCGAGGGACAGCAAGATCGTAGAAGCATTTCGGGAACTGGAAGCAGAGGCGCGTGCCATGTTTCGCGCTGAAGGATTGCGGCCTGTACTCGCGCGATCGGCCGACGTACGCTACCGCGGGCAGGGATTCGAACTGCGCGTGGATTGGGGCGCGGAGGCGGTTGCGCGTTTTCATGCGCTCCACGCCAAGGCCTATGGTTATGCCGATCCTGCGCGCACGGTCGAGATCGTGACGCTGCGTGTGCAGGCCGTTGTGCGCAGCGAGCGCGTGGCAGTGAAAGCGAAGCCGATCCGGCGTGGCGACGGGGCACGAGCGCGGCTGGCGTCGCATCGGGCGTTCGATGGAGGAAGATGGAGAGCTGCGTCGCTGTATGACCGGTCGCGCATGGTTAGCGGGGATCGCATTGCAGGCCCCTCGGTCGTCGCCGAGTTGAGTTCGACGACATATCTGCCGCCGGGATGGTCAGCAACTGTCGACGGGTCCGACAACCTGGTGTTAACGCCAAGAGCTGGGGGTCGGCGATGAAGAGTAGAGCGCTCGATCCAGCCGAGGTCGCCGTCATAGGTCACGCGCTGCATTCCGTGGCCATCGAGATGGGCGTTGCGCTGCGTCGGACGGCCTTCTCGCCGAATATCAAAGAACGGCGCGATTATTCGTCGGCGGTGTTTTCAGCCGAGGGAGACCTGATCGCCATGGGCGACGATATGCCCGTGCATCTGGGGTCGATGCCCATGTCGGTGGTTGCGGTTCTCGACGCGATGCGGCTTGAGCCCGGCGATATGGCGATGCTGAACGATCCTTATAAGGGCGGAACGCATCTACCCGACATTACGTTGGTGGCCCCGGTCTTTGTGCCCCGACGGGCCAAGCCGGCGTTCTATGTTGCGAATCGCGCGCATCATGCCGATGTGGGCGGCATGCATCCGGGATCGATGGGGCCTTGCCGCGAGATCGCGCAGGAGGGAATCCGCATTCCTCCCGTGAAGTTGATGCGCGCGGGCAAAGTTGATGCACAGATTTTGGCGATTCTGCTCGCGAATGTGCGCACGCCACAAGAGCGCGAAGGCGACCTGACGGCGCAGATCGGTGCATGCCGGACCGGCATCGTGCGTACGCAAGAGCTGGTCGAGCGCTTCGGGAGCGCGCGCCTCGTGCCGGGAGTGCGAGCAATGCTCGAAGGGTCTGAGCGCTTGATGCGTGGCGTGCTCGCGCGTCTACCGGCGGGAGAGTGGAGTGCCGAAGACTTTCTCGACGACGATGGTGTGCGTCCGGGCCGGATCGGGATTCGTGTCGTGGTGCGGAACGATCGCAGAAACAGACGAGCGGTCGTCGATTTCACAGGCAGCGATCCGCAGATGGCAGGCAATCTCAACGCGGTTTATACCATCACGTGGTCGGCGGTGTTCTATGTTTTCCGGTGCCTCTTGCCCACAGACACGGTATCCACAGCTGGATTGATGCGGCCTGTTGAAGTCATCGCACCGAAGGGAAGCGTGGTGAATGCGGTGTCTCCAGCCGCGGTGGCGGGAGGCAACGTCGAAACATCGCAGCGTATTGTCGACACGGTGCTGCGCGCGCTGGCGCAGGCGATGCCGGAGCGGATTCCCGCGGCGAGTTCAGGCACGATGAACAATCTGACGATCGGCGGAATCGACCCAATATTCGGGCACGGACCCAGTGCAGGCTCGGGGCGGCCCTACACGTACTACGAGACCATCGCTGGAGGTCTCGGCGCCTCGCCTCAACGCGAGGGCGCTACGGGGCATCACGCGCACATGACCAACTCGCTCAATACCCCCGTCGAGGCATTGGAATACGCCTATCCGTTCCGGATGATTCGATACGAGGTGCGCAAGAACTCAGGCGGCGAGGGATTGCATCGCGGTGGCGACGGTCTGATTCGCGAGGTTGAATTGCTCGGGGACGCGCAAGTGACGCTGCTGGCCGATCGACGCGCAACACGGCCGTGGGGACTGGCGGGCGGGGACGATGCGCTGCCTGGGCAGTCGACTTTGATTCGGAACGGCGAGCAAGAGCTCTTGCCGGGAAAGTGCACACGCGAGCTGCGTGCCGGCGATCGCCTGCGGATTGAGTCACCGGGCGGCGGCGGATGGGGGCGAAAGCCTTAGCTCCAAACCGCACTCATTTTCCGATGCAGAATGTTGAGAAGATGAGTTTGAGGATGTCGTCAGGCGTGGTTTGGCCGGTGAGAGAGTCCAGAGCCCACAGCGACCGATAGAGGTCGATCAGGATCATCTCGTGCGGAATGTTGTTGGAGTTGGCCTGGGCCGCGTCGTTGAGCGCAGTGCGCGCCGTAGAGATCGCCGACTGGTGGCGGACACTTGTGAGGAGGCCGGGCTCGGCAGCGGCGCCGCCAGTGGCCAAGGTGACAATGCGCTCACGCAGAGTGGAGATGCCGTCGCCGGTAAGGGCTGAAGTGCGCAGTGCGGAGTCGAACAGGTTGGTGAAGGTTGAGTCCGGCGCGGCGAGATCCGATTTATTGAGGACCACGATAGCCGGGCGCGATTGGATTGCGGAGAGCAAAGTTCTCTCTTCGTCGTTGATGGATTGGGTTGCGTCGAGTACGACCAAGACTAAGGACGCATCTGCGAGGGCTTCGCGGCTGCGGGCGATGCCGAGTTGCTCAATTTCTTCGTGGCTGTCGCACAGGCCGGCGGTATCGACGAGTTCGATGGGAATGCCGTCGATGGCGATACGCTCTGTGACCAGGTCGCGTGTCGTTCCGGGTGTCGCGGTCACGATCGCCCGGTCACGCTCGACGAGGCGATTGAAGAGCGAGCTTTTGCCGGCATTCGGGCGCCCAACAATGGCCAGGGTCAAGCCATCGTGTACCACGCGCCCCCGCGCGAAGGAAGCGTCCAGCGCGGCGAGCGGGGTCACAAGCTCGGCGATGCGCCGAGCGATCTCGGCTTGCGGCGTCACGTCGACGTCGTCTTCGGCGAAGTCGATACCCGCTTCGAGAAGAGCGATGAGTTCGACGAGGTTCTGTTTGATGGGCTGCACGCGTCGGCTGAGCGCACCACCCATCTGACTGGCCGCTTGTCGCGCCTGCGTCAGCGTTTGCGCTTCGATCAGATCGCGGACCGCTTCAGCCTGTGTCAGATCGAGTTTGCCGGCAAGAAACGCGCGCTGTGTGAATTCGCCGGGTTCGGCTAGCCGTGCGCCAAGCTCGAGGGCGCGGCGCAGCAGCAGATCGAGGACGACGGGCGAGCCGTGGGCGGCAATCTCAACGAGATCGTCGGCAGTGTACGAGTTCGGCGCGGCGAAGAAAGTGACCACAGCTTCGTCGATGCATTCGGAGCTTGCTTCGAACGAATCGAGAACGTCGGCGACGCGGGCCCGTGCATGCTCCAGCGGATGGTGCAGACGGACAAGCTGGGCAGCGATGGAGGCGGACTGCGGTCCACTGAGACGAACGATGCCGATGCCGCCGCGGCCAGGCGGCGTGGAGATGGCGACAATCGTGTCGGCTTCTGGGGCAACTGGATTGAGTTCGGGCGCGTCCATTGCGATGCCTTGATTGTAGAGAAGCGGTGGCCGAAACCGGCTAGAGTAGAGGAAGGGATCGAGGGAAGGTACCTGCTGGCAACGCCATGAGGGACCGTCGAATGCGCCGTGTTCCGTTTTGTGACAAATGTGACGAGAGTGGTCTACTAAAAGGTTTTAGCGCTTATCTGGAAGATATAATTCTGGGTGCGAAAGCCGCTGGCGATGTCGCAGCTCCTCTTCGTTCAAGCGTGAGATGCTCCTCAGGAGTTCTATTTCGGTGATAGGGAAGAGATGTATGTTCGGTTGCTTTGCACGAAAGAGTGTAATTCGAAGACTATCCGTTCTAGTCGCGACAACGATGCTGGTTATGGGCACAGCCGGTGCGCAACAGGGGCAAGTAGTTTGGGAAGGTGTGCTGAATAGTTCAGCAGGAGCGCCGATCGCCCAGGCGACGGTCACACTGGCAGCGCATGGGACACAATCCGAGGCGAGAACGGGGGCAGACGGGTATTTCCGTGTCACCGGAGTTCTCGCCGGGCAATACAAATTGGCGATAGAGGCCGAAGGCAGCAAAGTGGAGTACGCGCTGCCGATCGATGTTGTTGCGGGCGGGTCGCCAGTAACGATCACACTTTCGAGCCGTGGCGAGATCACAGTTGCTATCGCTCAGCAGAAACAGCAATCGGCGACGGGCGGCGAAGAGTTGTCGAGTCAGGCGGTGAGCGAGCTTCCCCTGAACAAGAGAGACTTCAGCTCTCTTTTGCTGCTGGCCGCGGGCACCATGACGGATGCCAACGGTGCGACGAACTTCACGCAGCAGTTTGCGATTAACGGACAGCGCGGTGTTGAGGCGACGTTTGCGATGGACGACGCCGATACCAGCGATCCGGAGATGGGCGGTTCGACGTTCTCGAACTTCAATGTGGATGCCGTGGAAGCGATCGATTCGAGTTCCGGCTGGATGCCCGCGGAGATCGGGCGTGGGGCGTCTGGTTTCACCAATATTCACACCCGCTCCGGGGCAAGCGGGTTTCACGGATCGGTATTTGAGTTTGTTCGGAACTCCGCGTTTGACGCACGCAATTTCTTTGACTATGCAACCCCTGCCTACCCAGGAAGGATTCCGCCGTTCCGGCGCAACGAGTTCGGGTTCACCAATGGTGGACCTGTGTATGTTCCGCATGTCTACGACGGGCGGAAGCGGACATTCTATTTTGCGCAGTACCAGGGCTTCCGTCAGGTGCTGGGAACGACGCAGGTGATGCCCGTACCGACAGCGGCCGAGCGCTCCGGCATCGACGTTGTGACCTATCCCGACGGAACGACCGATACGTTGACGGTTCCCGTGAACCCCAGCATTGCAGCGATCCTTGCGCGGTATCCGCAGCCCAACTACGCTCAAGGAGCGTTTGGAGCGCGCACCTATGCGACAGCTTCAAAGGTAGCAACGGATGCGGATCAGTTCTCCGTGCGCATCGACCATAAGTTCTCTGCCAAGGATCAGTTTCTGGCCCGATTCACGATGGACAACCTGACCGGTCCAACCACGAATCCGGATCAGACCGCCATCGATCAGGCATTTGGGATTCAGTACATCGATCGCCAGCGCAATGTGGTTGGGAGTTACACGCGCACGGTCTCACCGCGCCTTGTGTTCGAGTCGTTGATCAGCATCACGCGAAGCACGCCTGGATTTCCCACGGCGGACCCCACCGATGCCGCGGTCAAGTTCAGCGATGGAACGTATGAGGCCTTCAATGCTGCCGGCGGATCGGTGATGCAGGCCTACGGCAATCTGTTCCAGGGAAAGCAGACGGTCTCGTATACACGGGGGGATCACGCATTCAAGGCCGGGTTCGAAGCGCGTCTCAATCGAGACACGACGTACTTCGGCATCAGTCCGAACGGCGAATACGACTTTGGCGGAGGGACCGCGTACGCGACCGAGGCGATTCCGTCGCAAAGCGGCACGCACAACCTTGCTGTCGGCGATGCTCTGCCGGATACGCTTTCCGGTTTTCTCTCGGGTAGCTCGTTTGTCTACACGATTGCCATCGCGCCGCCTTATTTTTCGAGCGGACAGCATATCGGTCCGGCCGCAATCAGTCGCAGCAACTACAGTGCGTGGGCGCAGGACACGTGGAAGATAACGCCGCGCTTTACGCTGGACTACGGTCTGCGCTGGGAATTGTACACTCCGATTACCGAACGCGCGCGCCGCACTTCAGGGTTCCTGAATGCGAATGGTGTGCAGGAGTTTGTGATCAACCCGCAGCCCGGCTATCAGACAAGCTGGCATGCATTTGCTCCGCGTGTGCAGGCGGCTTGGCAAGTTACCAGCAAGTTACAAGCGCATGCGGGCGGAGCTATTACCGTCATTCCCCCCAATATCTGGCAGGATAACTTCCTCACAGGATCGACACCGTTTGCAGTCTATCCGCGCCTGGTGGCAACGTCCAACGCCCCGATTAGTTATGGATTCCAGATCACGCCATCGCAACTGCCGGCGGCGTATACGCCGAGCGGCCAGAACATCTTTGCTTCTGGAAAAACGACCACGGTTGCGCCTAACACGGTGATGGACGTAGATCGCTATGAAAAGGACGTTGCCGCGCTCACGCCGAGCGGCGTAGTGAGTGCGCTGAATCTGAGCGGCATTGACCGCTCGTTTGGGAACGGCACGCTCTTTACGTGGACCGCGGGTCTGGAGCGGAAGTTCGGCAATTTGACGGCAGATGCGAGCTACGTTGGAACGGCTGCGGAGAAGCTGCCGCGTATTGGCTTCCCCAATGCCTATCCCGGCGCCAGCCCTGGCTTCGCGCCGCATACGCAATTTGACAGCGCGGGCAACGTGATCGGCGGGTTTGGTGTCGAGAACGTGATCTTCGCCACTGCGCATTCGACCTATCATGCCCTGCAGACCTCGTTGTCGGGAACTGTTGGACACGGCGGTCCCGGTATCCAGGCAAGCTATACGTGGAGCAAATCGCTTGACGACACCAGCATGGTGATCGGCGGAACCGGATCGACGGGAGCCGTCACCTCCGGCTTCTCCCAGGATCCATACGACACTCACCCTGAGAAAGGACCGTCGTCCTTCGATGTGACGCACGGGTTTGGCCTGAGCGTCGCGCAGGATCTGCACCTGGAGAGCGTGGACTTTCTTCGTCCCATCAGCAGAAAGGTCACGTATGGGTGGGAAGTGCTGAGCATATCCAGTATCAGCTCGGGCTCGCCCTTTACGGTCTACTCCGGAATCCAACAGACCGGATACGGATCGAATGGAGTTGACCGGCCGGATCAGATTGCAAAGCCGAGCCTGTCAACAGCGCGTGCAAATCGCTACGATTACTTCGGCGAAGGGGCGAACAACGCGACTGCCTTCTTCTCCGTTCCGATTCACATCGCAGGCGGAACGGGGCCGAATTCCGGTCGATTTGGGACACTTGGCCGCGATACCTTCAGAGGTCCGGCATACTACGACTTCGACTACGCGGTTATCAAGGACACGCCGTTTGGACGGCGGACAAGCGGGGCTGAACGAGTCGACCTGCAGTTCCGTTCGGAGTTTTTCAATCTATTCAACATCGTGAATATGGGACTACCTTCGAACATTGTGACTGGATCTGGATTCGGCGAGATCAGCAAGACCGCCGGGAACTCGCGGCAGATTCAGTTCTCGCTGAAGCTGATCTACTAACACCCGGCCGAGCGTGCAACTGAACTGGTTTCTCTCTGCTATAAAGGGTGCGGCATTCCCTGTAAGTACGCGCCGCACGTTCGAGGAAGAGATGAGAGACAGAGAGAAAGACAAGGCGCTGCGCGCAGGTACGGCAGCGTTCGCGATCGCGTTGCTGTGTACGTGCTCGACGGCGCAACAAGCCACGCACGTGGATTTGACGCCGGTCAAGCCGGAGACCGTCGGCTTTTCGAGTGAACGTCTGGAACGCCTGCATACGCTGATGCAGGAGGCAGTCGATCATCAGGAAGTGGCCGGCGTGGTCACCTTGTTAGCGCGGCATGGCAAAGTTGTGGGCTTTCGCGCCTACGGAATGCGCGACCTTGCCAGCAAGACGGCAATGACCAAGGACACGATCTTTCGCGACTACTCGATGACTAAGCCCGTAACAGCCGTCGCCATGCTGGGGCTCTACGAGCAGGGTAAGTGGCTGCCGAGCGATCCCATCTCCAAGTACGTCCCCGAGTTTGCACACCTGAAGGTCTTTAACGGAATAGGTGCCGACGGGAAGATGATTCTGGCCGATCCATTGCATCCGCCGACGATGGACGAGTTGATGACGCATACGGCCGGGTTCACCTACGGCATCTTCGGCGATACGCCGGTCGATAAGATGTACCGCGATGCGCATCTGTTCGCGTCGACTAGCTTGCACGAGTTCGTCACTAAGCTTGCGGAGATCCCGCTGCTCTATCAGCCTGGCACCCGTTGGGTGTATTCGGTCTCAATGGATGTGCAGGGCGACATTGTTGAGCAGCTATCTGGCAAGTCGCTGCCGGCGTACATGCGCGGGAACATCTACACGCCGCTGGGCATGAAGGATGCCGGCTTCTTTGTCCCGAAGGATCAGTGGTCGCGTTTCGCCACGGTGTATTGGGTGGATAAAGGCGGCTTATCGGCCACGGGGCCGGAGACGGTCAATCACCGCGACTTCGACAAAGAGCCCGCGATGCCGTCCGGTGGGGGCGGCATGGTCTCGACAATTGAGGATTATTATCGCTTCGCGCAGATGCTGGCCAACGGCGGCATCCTGGATGGCAAGCGCTTGCTGTCGCCCTCGACTGTGAAGCTGATGAGCTCGAATCATCTGCCGCCGAATCTGCTCACAGGTGAATTCCACATCGGTTCGCAGGTAATGCGGCCGGGCTTCGGTTACGGGTACAACTGTGCAGTCGTCTTCGATCCGCCCGAGGCCAACCTGCCGGAGGGCAGGGGGACGTTCTTCTGGGATGGCGCGGCCGGGACATGGTTCTGGATCGATCCGACCAACGATGTCGTATTCGTAGGAATGATTCAGCGCATGGGAGCCAAACCCGAGAGCGAAAATCTGCAGTACCTGAGCCGGTCCGTTGTCTACGGAGCGCTCGTCGATCCGTCGAAGTAGCTGCTGTTCCCAGTTCTTTGGGGCGACGGCCTTCGGGTCGGTCGCCCACTTCCTTTCGAGGCCCTGTCGAGGGTCGTGTCTCCATTCGTCACAAATCAGCCTGCGCAACAATTCTTAAGGCTTCTTCGTATTGCCTACCCATAGGGAGGGGTGTATGCTCCCCTCTATTGGATTGCCATAGGAGGAGTGCCCATGGGCGGAAAGACCGATGTGTGGCAGGGGACACTGGCGTTGATGATTCTCAAGACGCTGCAGATGATGGGGCCACAGCATGGATATGGACTGGCGCGGCGCATCGAGCAGACCAGTGGCGACCTGCTGGAGCTCAACTACGGCACGCTCTATCCAGCGCTTCTGAAACTGGAGCAGGAAGGCTACGTTCGTTCTCGATGGGGCTCTTCTGAAAACAACCGCAAAGCCAAGTTCTACGAGCTCACCAAGGCCGGCGAGAAACAAGTGCGCAAGGCCGCAGCGGAGTGGGAGCAGACCACCGATATTCTCGCGCGCTTTCTCGCGCCGAACGCCGAAGCGTAAGAACGGAGGCGAGTGATGGGCAGTTTTCAAGCAAGATTGCGAGCGTTCTGGATGCGTCTGTCGATCCGCGGGCGAAGGCAAGATGACTTCGATGCCGAACTCGAAAGTCATCTGGCGATGCACATCGAGGATGGCACCCGTGCCGGTCTCAGCCCCGAAGAGGCGCGGCGGCAGGCGCTGATCCGGCTCGGTGGAGCCGAGCAAACCCGGCAGATGATGCGCGAGCGAGGCACGATGCCCTGGATCGAAGAGCTTCTGCAAGACGCGAGGTTCGGCCTGCGCATGATGATGCGCAATCGGAGTTTCTCAGTGGTCGCAATCCTGACTCTGGCGATCGGAATTGGCGCCAGCGCTACCGTTTTTACATGGATCAACGCCGTGCTGCTGCAGCCGCTGGGCGGAGTCGCGGATCCGAGCCGGGTGATAACGCTCGAATCGGTCACGCCGGGCGGGGATATGGTGCCGAACTCCTACCCCGACTTCATCGACTTTCGCGATGACCTCAAGCTCTTCGACGGCATTGCGCTTACGCGTCCAAACGCGTTCACGATTGGCATGGAAGACCATGCAGAACGGGTGTGGGGCGAACTGGTGAGCGGCAATTTCTTTTCCGTGCTGGGCGTGAAGGCTGAGGCAGGCCGCGTCTTTCTGTCGGCCGAGTTCGCCGATGCTCCGGGCAAGTTTCCCATCGTCGTGATCAGCGATCGCTATTGGCGCTCGCACTTCGGCGCCAATCCATCGATTGTCGGCAAGACGCTGCGCGTGAATCAGCACGAACTGACGATCGTGGGCGTTGCGGCGCCCGAGTTTCATGGCTCGCTGCCCGTGTTGGGCTACGATCTGTGGGTTCCCTACATGGAGCAATCGGTGCTGAACGGCGTGCCGGAATGGATGCTACGCAACCGCCAGAATCGCAACATGCTGGGTATCGCGCGCTTGAAGCAGGGAGTGACCATCGACCAGGCACGCACCGAGCTGCAAGGACTTGCGAAGCGGATGGCCTTGGCTCATGCGGACGTGAGCGAAGGCATGAGCGCGACCGTACTGCCGCTATGGAAATCGCCGTTTGGTGCGCAGGGACAATTGGTCGGACCGCTACGCATCCTCGGCGCCGTCTGCATTCTGGTCCTGCTCATCGTGTGTGCCAATGTAGCCAATCTGCAACTGGCTCGCGCAACGGTGCGCGAAAGCGAATTCTGCGCACGGCTGGCGCTGGGCGCAAGGCGAATGCGCATCGTGCGTCAGGTGCTCACCGAGACCCTGATGCTGACTTTGGCCGGCGCGGTGCTGGGCGTTGCGGCAACGCCATGGCTGGGTCAGGCGCTGCACTATTTGCGGCCGCCCGGCATGGCATTGCCAACCATGATGGATACGCGGCCCAACTTCGCCGTTCTCGGCTTTGCGACGGCACTTTGCATCTTTGCGGCTGTGGCAGCGGGACTGGCTCCGGCTCTGCAGGTGGGCCGCCTGAATCTGAGTTCCCGCATGAGCGGCGGCGGGCGCAGCGGCGCAACCGGAAGCCGCAATCGCGTGCGCAAGGCGCTCGTGGCCTGTGAAGTTGCGCTGGCCCTTGTCGCGCTGGTTGGCGCGGCGCTCTTTGCCCGCAGCTTTCAATCCACGCTGCGCATCGATCCCGGCTTCGATCCGAATCACGTTCTGCTCAATCAGTTCTATCTGAATACCAATGGGTATAGCCTGCAGCAGCGGAAAGAGTTCTGCCTACGGCTTGCCGAGCGCATGTCGGCCGCTCCAGGCGTGACCGGCGTGGGTTACTCCGACGGCGTCCCGCTGGGCTTTGAGCCGAGCTGGTGGGAAGACCTGCGCATCGAGGGCTACTCGCCGCAGCCGGCCGAGAACATGAAGATCTTTCGCAATGTGATTTCGCCCGGCTACCTGCCGCTGATGCACATTCCCATTCTCGAAGGCCGCAACTTTACCGAACAGGACAATGAGAGCGACAAGGCTCCGCTGGTCATGATTGTCAACCAGGCCTTTGTACGCCGCTTCTTCGCCGGGCGCGATCCGGTGGGAAAAACGGTGCACGGCTGGGGGAACTGGTTCCGTATCGTCGGCGTAGCGAAGGACTCGAAATACCATTACCTGAGCGAATCCACTCCGCCATACTTCTACGTGCCGTTTCGGCAGGTCTACCGCGAAGACATGAATCTCGGCTTTTATGTGCGCTCGCAGGGCGACCCGGGAAGCGTGCTTTCCACGCTGCGGGCGCAGGTCAAGTCCATCGATCCCAACGTGACCGTCTACGACCCTGTGGCGCTCAAGGAGTTTATGGGGGCCTCGCTCTATCCGCAAAAGGTGGCCGCGAGCTTGATGGCCGTTTTGGGAGGCTTGGCAGTGCTGCTGGCCGCGGTGGGTTTGTACAGCGTTATGGCTTACTGGGTGGCGCAGCGCACGCAGGAGATCGGTGTCCGCATGGCTTTGGGCGCGCAGCCGCGCGACGTCCTGCGCATGGTGGTTTGGCAGGGGCTCTCGCTTGCTGGCGGAGGCATGGTGGCAGGCGCGGCGCTTGCATTCGCATTTTCGCGCACCGTTTCCACGCTCTCGTTTACCGGCGGGGCGATGGGCACGAGCGTGAGTCTGATGGGCTCAAGCGCAACCGACCCGTTGATCTACCTGGCAGCCGCGGTGTTCCTGTGCATTCTCTCTGCAGCGGCGGCATATCTCCCTGCGCGACGCGCGGCTTCTATCGACCCCATGAAGGCGTTGCGGACGGAATAGGAGCGTGCGATGAGACAGATGAGAGCGTTATGGCTGCGCGCGGTCGGCTTCGCCCGGCCGAAGGACGAGTTCGACGCAGAGGTCGAGAGTCATCTCGCGTTGCATACCGAAGACGGAGTTCGCAGGGGTCTCAGCCCGGCAGAGGCGCGCAGGCAGGCGCTGATCCGGCTTGGAGGTGCGGAGCAGACCTGCCAGGCCTATCGCGAACGCCGCACTCTTCCGTGGCTTGAATCGCTGTTGCGGGATTTACGTTATGCCCTGCGCATGCTGGCAAAATCCCCAGTAGTCACCGCGATTGCAGTTCTGTCGATCGGGTTGGGAATCGGTGCGAACGCGACCATCTTCTCCATGGTGAGCCGGTTCCTTCTGCGTCCGGCCCCGGTGGGCGATCCGGCAACGCTGCTGGCCCTCTCGACCCTTCACAAAGGCGATCGCTGCTGCAATCACTTCCCGTATCCGGTGTTTCAGGACGTGCGCGATCAGTCTCGATCGTTCAGTGACCTCGCAGCCTACTATGAGCTGATCCCTGCTTCGATCGGCGGGAACGGTGAGCCCATACGTGTGTGGGGACAGGGCGTGACGTCGAACTTCTTCGATGTTCTTGAGCTCCCCATGATTCTCGGCCGAGGCTTCGCCGCCAACGAGGACACCGCTCCGGTGATCGTCCTCGGTCAGAATCTTTGGCGGCAGCGATTCAACGGCGATCCGTCGATTCTGGGAAAGTCGATCCTGCTCTCGGGGCGGAGTTTCACGGTGGTCGGCGTCGCTCCGGCGGCATTCCACAGTGTCGATCAGATTCTCTACACGCAATTCTGGGTTCCCCTGGGCGTGACTGCGCAACTCGTCCCCAAGCTTCCTCTGAAGAACTCGCGCGAGTTCCACTGGCTGTCTGTCGTAGGCCGCCTTCGTCCCGGCGTCTCGAAGAGTCAGGCCGACGCGGAGCTCGCGACATCGGCAGATCGCTACACACGCCAGTTTCCCGCGACCGACAAGGACAACTCCTTCTTCACGCAGCCGGCGGGTACGTTGCCCCCGAACATACAGAGAACGGTCGCTCTGTTTCTGGCTGCACTCTCCATCATTGTTCTGCTGGTGCTGTCGATCGCAGCCGCAAACGTGGCAAATCTCTTATTTGCGCAGGCGGCGGCCCGCCAGCGGGAGATGGCTGTGCGCCTCGCTCTTGGTGCCACGCGCGGGCGCCTCCGACGGCAACTCCTGTTTGAAAGCGTGCTCATCGCGTTGGCAGGCGGCACGTGCGGGGTCACTCTGGCCCTGTGGGCCACGCAGGGGCTTTCGGCGATTCGGCTTCCGGTGCCTGTTCCTCTTGACTTGAGCCTCGGCGTGGATGGACGTGTATTGGCCCTTGCATTTGCGCTTAGTGTGGGGAGCGGGGTCCTGCTTGGCTTGGCCCCGGCATGGGCAGCATCGCGGCCCCTGCTTACCAACGCGCTCAAAGGCGAAGATGCGCTGGCCCGTCTCGGACGCCGTTGGACTCTGCGCAATCTGCTGACGGTGGGCCAGATTGCGATGTCGGTCGTTCTGCTTACGATCACTGTGCTTTTCCTGCGCAATCTGCAGAGCGCCGCGAACATCGACATTGGGTTTCGGCCGAAAGGGTTGCTGATTCTCTCTGTAGACCCCCGCGTGAACGGCAACTCAGCCCAGAGAACAATCACGTTCCTTGGACAGCTGAGAGAGCGCGTCGTCGCATTGCCCGGCGTCGACTCCGCAGTCTGGACAGACGTCGCTCCGCTCAGCGACGGCAATCGGAGTGACGGCTTCACCGTGGAGGGAAGGGCCGCCAAGGATAGCGCATTCACCTTTGCCGATCTCTACATGGTGACCCCAGGCTATTTTTCCGCGATGGGCATTCCGATCCTCGCTGGACATGACTTCGCGAGCGAGGCAGCCAGTGGCCCGAAGGCTGCTCTGATCAATCGGGCATTCGCCGACAGGCTCTTTGCGGGTGTTAACCCAATTGGTCAACACGTGAGTGGAGGGCACTTTGCCTACGAAGTCATCGGCGTCGTCGACAACGCGAAGTCGCGGACGATCGGAGAAGAGACACGCCCTTTGCTTTACCGGTCACTCGATCAGTCCATTGCCGACGATCCCTCGTTGATGGGGTACACACTGATCGTTCATTCGGAGGGCAATGCGGCAGACCTGACTGAACCCGTACAGCGCCAAGTGCAGGCGCTCGATCCGGCGATTGCGATTTACAACGTCGAAACGATGGACGAGCATGTGCGGAAGGCATACTTACTACCTCGTCTCGCGGCCATGCTCTTCGGCATCTTTGGGAGCATTGGGGTGGTACTCGCGGCCATTGGACTGTACGGCGTGATGGGTTACTCAGTGAGCCGGCGAACGCGCGAGATCGGCATCCGAATGGCTTTGGGAGCGAAGACGGCTGCCGTCGAACGAATGGTCCTGCGGCAGGGCCTGGTGCTCTCGCTGATCGCTTTGGCGTTGGGATGGCCGGCGGCGTGGATGGTCGCAAAGCTGGCGACCAGCTTCTTGTATGGAATCCAGCCGCATGACGTACTGACGTTTGCCGCTGTGCCACCGTTCTTGCTGCTGATTGCCCTGGCGGCGTGCTGGATTCCGGCACGCCGCGCGGCATCGGTCGATCCCATGCGGGCGCTGCGGACGGAATAGGAGGAGATGCGATGAGAGGTCTGAGAGCGTTGGGAGCGCGCATGTTCGGGGGAAAGGACAAACGAGATGAATTTGACGCGGAACTGGCGAGCCATCTTGCGATGCACATCGAAGACGGCGTGCGCGCAGGTCTGAGCGTGGAAGAAGCTCGCCGCCAGGCTCTCATCAAGCTGGGCGGGGAAGAACAGGTACGCCAGGCCTATCGCGATCGCGCTACGTTGCCGCCGATGGAAAGCATACTGCAGGATGTGCGTTTTGCGCTTCGCCAGATGCGTAAGGCTCCCGGCTTCACAATCACCGCGGTGCTGACGCTCGCGCTGGGCATCGGCGCGAATGCGGTGATCTACACCTTGGTGGATTCGATCTTGCTACGGCCGTTGCCCTATCCGCACCAGGACCGGCTGATGCGCATTGTCGCGACGAATACCAACGGCAACACAACCCCGGTTCCGAAAGGCTGGATTCGCGAGCTAAACACACACTTGCGCGCATTCAGTTCCATCACTGCATTTGGCCCGGACTCTGAATCGAATCTGGATGACTCGGACGTTCCCGATCGCGTATTCGGTGCGGCTGTCTCGGTCAATGCATTCGGCACTTTGGGCATCCATCCCGCTCTGGGAGATTTCTTCAATACGGACGATGCGATCGCCGGCCAGGATCACGATGTGGTGCTGAGCTATGGCTATTGGCGGCAGCACTTCGCTGGTGCGCCCTCGGCTCTGGGTCGCTCTCTGCGCATCGACGGAGTTTCCCGCCGCATCGTCGGCGTGATGCCGGCGGGCGTGCATTTTCCCTACGCCGACACGCAATTCGTCATTCCCATCTCCTATAGCCGCAGTGACCCCTACGAGCCGTGGAAGGTATTCGATCTTGAAGCCTTCGGAAGGCTCGCCGACGGTGTTGCGCCGGGTCAAGCTCAGGCAGAATTCCGGCGACTACAGCCGATGCTCCTCACGCTCTTTCCATGGCGCATGCCAGATGCCTGGGCGGCCAATACGGTCGTAAAGCCGCTTCTGCAAGCGGTGACCGGTGATACCCGGCCTCGACTTCTGCTGCTCTTCGGCGCCGTCGGGCTCATTCTGCTCATTGCATGCGCTAACGTAGCGAACCTGATGCTGGCCCGTGCCACGGCCCGCGAGCGCGAGATTGCTATTCGTGGCGCTGTCGGTGCGTCTACGCGCCGGCTCATTCAGCAACTGATCTCGGAAAGCATCGTGCTCGGCGTAACAGCAGGCATCGTCGGTTTGGCAGCAGCGTTTGCGAGCCTGCGCATCTTCCTTCGCCTGATGCCGCAAGATACACCACGCATCCAGGACATCTCGCTTCATATGGGAGACGTTCTGTTCACCTTAGGCGCGTCGGTGTTAGCCGGAGTTCTGTTCGGCCTCGTTCCCTCAATCAAGATGGTGTCGATCAATCTGCTGGCAACGCTTCGCGCCGGCAGTCGCGGCGTCATGGGAAAAGGAGCGAGCTTCGGCGTGTCGATGGCTCTGGTGATCGCGCAGATCGGGCTATCGGTCATGGTGATCACCGTTGCGGGCCTGACACTTCACAGCCTCTACAAGCTTTCGCAGGTCGATCCCGGGTTCCAAACAGGACACATCGTGAGTGCAGAAGTCTCGCTCGACAGCGGAACCTGCAAGGAACAGGGGCGCTGCCGAGTGTTCTTTGAGGCGATGCTCGATCGCGCGCAGGGAATTGCTGGCGTGAATGGTATAGCGCTGTCAGATGTTCTGCCTCTCAACGGCAACAGGGGAAGCTATGTGTTCGACGCCGAGAACCATCCCCGTAACCCGCGGGATGAGGGACAATTGGCAGCAGGCCGCGTCGTTTCGGCGGGGTACTTCGACGTATTGGGACTGCGCCTGCTTCGAGGTCGTCTGCTTGATCAGCAAGATACTTCGGGCGCGACACGAGCCGTAGTTGTCAATGAGCATTTGGCTCAGCGGCTTTGGCCGAATCAGGATCCGATCGGCAAGCACGTCCTGAACGTGCGCGACGAGCCGACCCCCGGGCTATGGGTCCCGGCGAAGGCAAGCATCATCGTCGGTGAGGTGCGCGATTCTCGGGAAGGAAGTCTCAGCGGCGACATAGACGATCAGGTCTACCTGCCGATCACACCTGAAACCGAGGTTCCGATGATGTATGTGCTGCTGCGTACACACAGCACACCCGCCGATACAGCGGCAGGATTGCGGCGCGCGGTCGCCAACGTCGATTCGTTGGTGCCTGTGACGCGGGTTCGCTCGATGGATGAAGTTGTCGCGAGTTCGGTGGCTGCACCGCGTGCGCTGGCCGTGCTGCTGCTCGGCTTTGGCGGGCTTGCCGTGGTGATTGGCGCGGTTGGAGTCTACAGTCTCATCGCTTACATCGTGAGCTGGAGAACTCAGGAGATAGGTTTGCGGCTCGCTTTGGGTGCGCAGCGCTGGCAGATCGTTATGGCAGTCGTACGGCAAAGCCTGCTGCTGGCTGCCGGCGGCTGCGTCGTGGGCCTGGGAGGTGCGATGGCGCTGGGCCGGACCCTGCACAGCTTTCTCTTTGAAGTCAGCCCGCAGGATCCGCTGACACTTTGTGCTGTTCCGTTGCTGATGGCAGCCGTGGCGCTTGTGGCGGCGTGGGTTCCAGCGCGGCGTGCCGCGGGTGTCGATCCCATGGTGGCCCTCCGCGGCGGATAGGAGGCGAGTGATGAGAAAGCTGCTCGCGGTGCGGAGCCGACTCTTTGGCGGGCACGCCAACGATTTTGATGCGGAACTCGACCGCGCGCAGCGCAATGAAGACCGACCCGATGAAGGCTCTGTGCTACGAGTGACCGGGAACTTCTGCTGACGCCGAATCGTACAATCGCACCAGCGGGAGGACCGCGTGCGAGCGACGGCAATTGAGTTTCGGCTGCGGATGGCGATCAATGCGGCGATCATCATCTTGGGCTTCTGGGCGCCGTGGATCGAGCGATGGGGCATCGGCAGCCGCATCTCTTCGCTCGAATGGCTCGCCCTCGAGTTGAGCCGCAGCGGATCCATGCCGTTCAACCTGGCTACATCTGCCGTGATCATCGCTGGTGCATCGATTGCCGCAATCGGCGCCGCGCTGCGCGTGTGGGGGACTGCCTACCTCGGTTCGACAATCGTGCAGAGCGCGAACATGCGGGCCGAGGGTGTGATGGCCGATGGGCCGTATCGCTTTGTGCGCAATCCACTGTATCTCGGCCTGTGGTGCATGGTGGCAGCGCTGGCTTTCATGATGCCGCCGACGGGTGCGCTCTTCGCTCTCGTGCTCCTGACCCTCTTTCTGTTGCGACTGATTCTGGGCGAGGAAGCTTTTCTTTCGCAGCAGCTTGGCGCGCCGTATTGGGCCTATCTTGCATTCGAGCCGCGTCTGATCCCGAGATTGAGAACGGATGTTGTACCAGGCGGCAACAAGCCCAATTGGCCGCGTGGCGTGCTGGCTGAGATTCTGCCGATCGGTGTTTTCTTTACGCTCGCGGCTCTGTCTTGGACCTACGACGACCGGTTGATGGGCAGGGCTGTCCTGGTCAGCTTCGGCATTTCGCTCGTGGTGCGCGCGCTGCTGCCGGCCGCATCCGCAGAAACGAAGCCCGCTACGAACGCGTAAACGCGACCACCAGAAAGATCGCGCCTAGCACAAAACATCCTGGAGCCGCGAAGAGAACAATCGATCGTCGCTTGAGGAGAGAGCCGTTCGGGAAGTGAGCCCGATAGAGGCTCAGAACTTCGGACCGCCGCGCCGACGACCCAACGCGAGCGAACAGAACGAAGGGTCCGAGGTCCGGGCGAACACTGTGAACAGCACGGACGATCTGCCAACGCAGATCGTGTTCGTACATGCCAAGCCCGAAGCCGGCGATCAGACAGACCATCGCCAGCGCACCATAGAGGATCATTCCGCGTTCATTGTACGGGAGCGTTCTGCTTGCCCAAACGGCCCAGGTGGGGCCAGCCAAAACCGTTCGAGTACTTCAGTCCATAGCCCATCAGGCGATCGATGCCGATGTGGTTGATCCAGATCAATGCAAAGGGAAGTTGCGCCTTCGCGCCCATCAGGAGCGCCGCGACGACGAGTACGCCAGGAACAACGTAGGTGTGGGCGGCGTTGTAGATCCGCGCGCCCCAGCACGAACTGTGGAGATAGGCGAGCATGGAGAGATCGGGTGCGAGCCACAATGCAGCGAAGAGCCACCAGCTTGCGCCGGTGCGCGCATAGAGCACGAAGGTGAGCACCGCGACTGCGAGCCCTTCGAGGCGCAGCAACACCAGCGGCGAGCCCTGCACCGAGAAGCTCGGGAGGGAGCGATCTGAGAGTGAGGTCGAACTTGCCATCGACCTATTGGATGTCGGAGCGGGAGCGTTGAATTCGAAAAAATCGGCGGGCAGAAGAAAAGGGGAGAAGCATTAAGCCTCTCCCCCGCTTCAAAGGGCCAGTCCGGATGAACTACTTCTTGGGGGGGGCAATGACGTCCTTCGCAGCCTTGGCTACGCGGAACTTGACGACGGTCTTGGCCTTGATCTTGATGGCTTCGCCGGTTTGCGGATTGCGGCCAATGCGGGCCTTGCGCTCTGCCTTCACGAGGCGGCCGATGCCGGGAATGACGAAGACGCCGTTCTTCTTGGTTTCCTTGATGGCGGTTTCAGCGAGCAGATCAAGGAAGGCGGCGGACTGCTTGTTGGTCAGTTCGAGCTTTTCCGCGAGGTGCCGGGTAAGAGCAGTCTTAGTGAGTCCTGTTGCCATGTGATGTTCTCCTTCTCGGGGTTGTTGCCTTGGGTTTCCGCCGCCCGGTTCCTCACAAAAAATCGAGGAAGCCATAAAGCGTACCGCATGGAGGGAGTGCGACCGAGGCAACGTTTGCACGAAACCCCTGTATTCATGCGGGTTCGTACAGAACCCTGTCGTTGAAAACAATGCGGCTTGGAGGTGGGCAAAGTCAATGGGAAAACGCCGATTTTCCACAGTTTTCTTGGGTTTTTGTACCTTAAATGCCGATTTTGGCCTGAAAATGGCGGTTTTTTGGCTAAGAAGCTCCAAAAGGCGCGTCAACAGCGGCCGAAACGAGATTCGCAACTGCGAGCTAGTGCAGGCCGAAAAGGACCCTTTTCTTCGGTGCCAGCGCCGCCGCGATGGGCGTATTCAACGCGTCGACCATGGGCGCCGCGAGGCGGAAGAGGCGAATGACGAGGCCGGCGAACTTTGCGTCAAGAGCCGTCTTCGCCGGCAGAGTGGCCGCGAGGCCCCACTGGCGGCACAGGATCAGGTCAAGCGCAGGATGGTCCTTCGGGAAACCCTTCGGGGAACGCGTGAGAGAGTTGCACTCGAACTCTGAGAAAGTCCTGCGGACGGCAGACTTTTGGAGGAGTTTCCGGAACGACAAGTGGTTGTCGAGCAGCCAGTGGCGAATTTGCGCCAGTTGTTCCTTCTCCGGCATGTAGGCGCCGGCCGCGACAATCACTTCTTTGGAGCTGACGTGAAAGTAGTAGCCCGCGCCGGAGGTCTTCTGCAGGCCCTGGTGGGACCACCACGCAGCGACGTGCGTTTTGTAGGGGCGCTTGTCCGAAGAGAAGCGCGTGTCTCGATAGATTCGGAACAGGGACTTTTCGGCGGGCCGCACGTGGTTGGGCGCGAAGTCGAGCATCGCATCGGTGATCTTGCGGACGATGGCCAGCATCGGTTCTTTGAGTTCGGCTTCGAACTGCGCCTTGCGCGGCTGAAACCAGGCGCGGTCGTTGTGCTTGGCGAGGTTGCGCAGGAAGGTAAGAGCTTCAGGGCGAAGATAGGGAGCTGCGACAGCAGGAGCGGGTTTCGCGGTGCGCGGCATCTTGAGAGAGTCTAGTGCATTTCGTGTTGGGCGATGTGCGCTCGGAGCTGTGCAAACAAGCCATTTTCTGAGGAAATTCACTGGGTGGGAGACGCATTCACAAATAGGGCCCAGAATTGCTGGTCTACCGAATAGTTTTGAGTGCACCGCGGAAGAGCCCGTCGAAATCCGCTGTCAGGGCCTTGTCTTTCGCGACCGCCTGCTCGATCGCCTTCTCTGCCGCCGGACGCTGATAACCAAGATTGACGAGAGCCGAGAGCACATCGTCGACCGCTGGGCCTTGCACGCCTGTCGACGGCGTGGGCGGGACGGCGAAGTCTTCGAGCTTGTCTTTCAGCTCGACCACCAGACGCTCGGCAAGCTTCTTCCCCACGCCGGGAATCCGCGTCAACTGCGCGTGATCCTGCGCGCGAATGGCCTGAACCGTTCTTTCAGGTGAAAGCCCGCTGAGCATCTTGATGGCGAGCTTTGGACCAACGCCACTGACGGTGATGAGCCGCTCAAACAGGCGCTTCTCCTCGCGGTCCATAAAGCCAAAGAGCGCAATCTGGTCTTCGCTTACCTGGGTGTAGATGTGGAGCGAGGCTTCGACGCCCACCGAGGGCAGCGACGTGAATGTTGGCACGGAGATGGTGACGTCGTAGCCGACGCCCGCTGCCTCGACGATGGCCCGGCCGGGTTCCTTGTGGATGAGCTTGCCGCGTAGGTGAGCAATCACAGAATTCCCATCCGCTTCGCCACTCGTGTCAACGTCTCGAGAGCGCGGTCGAGCTGCGCGCGTGTGTGTTCGCTGGTGAGAATGAGCCGAATCCGCGCCTTACCCTCAGGCACAGTCGGGAACGCAATGCCCGTGCCCATCACACCTTCGTCGAAGAGCGCGCGAGAGAAGTCCATCGCTGCGCGGCCTTCGCCCACAATGACCGGCGTGATCGGCGTCTCCGTTGCTGGTGTGTTGACGCCGCCGATGTTGAATCCGGCACTCCTGAGCTGGCCCTGAAAATAGCGGGTATTTCCCCAGAGCCGTTCAATACGATGCGGCTCGTTCTCCAGAATGTCGAACGCGGCGATGCAGGTGGCCGCGACAGACGGCGGATGCGAGGTGGAGAACAAGAACGGTCGTGCCCGATGGTAGAGGTAGTCAATCAAATCCTTGGATCCGCAGACGTACCCGCCCAGCGCGCCAATTGCTTTCGAGAGGGTACCCACCTGCACGTCGACACGCCCATGCATTCCAAAGTGATCGACCGACCCGCGGCCGTTGCGGCCCAACACGCCCGAAGCGTGGGCGTCGTCGACCATCATGATCGCGCCGTACCTCTCCGCCTGCGCGGCCAGCTTGTCGACCGGGCCGATATCGCCGTCCATCGAGAAGACGCCGTCGGTGATGACCAGCTTGTGCCCCGGTTCTTTCTCTACCTCTTGGAGTAGTTCCTCGCAGTGCCCCACATCTTTGTGGTGGAAGACCTTGATCTTGGCCCGCGACAGCCGCGCGCCGTCGATGATGCTGGCATGATTCAGCTCGTCCGACAGGATGAAATCGTCCTTGCCCAGGATGGCGCTGACGGTACCGGCGTTGGCCGCGAAGCCGGACTGAAAGACCACACAGGCCTCGACGTTCTTGAAGCGCGCGATCTTCTCTTCGAGCTCCATGTGGATGCGCATGGTGCCGGCGATCGTCCGCACGGCTCCCGACCCCACTCCATAGGTGCGGGTGGCGGCCAGCGCCGCTTCGATAAGCTTGGGATGGTTGGCCAGACCAAGATAGTTGTTGCTGGCGAGGTTGATGACCTCTTTGCCGTCATAGTGGCAGACCGGCGCCTGCTGATCGTCGAGCACACGCAGGCTGAAGTGTGTGCCCTTGGCGCGCAGCTCGTCGAGCACGGTGCCCAGGTAAGTGAGTTGAGGACGGGCAAGCTGCGGGCGGACGTCGCTTTCAGTCAAGGCACACCTCAAAGAAAGAGGATAACGCGCGAGGCTCGGTCGGGTTTGCAGGTCCCCGCTCCACAACTTGCGCGGCCTGTTGCACGTCTATATGTCAGTACGGAATGGAGAATGGTGTGCGCAGTTTTGCGTTGATCCCCTCTGCGGGACTGATTGCCTTGGTTCTTTCTGCTGGATTGCTTGCTGCTCAAACGTCGGGACCGAGTTCTGGCGCGCGTCCGGCAGCAAGCCCTGCAGCGGCCTCGGACGCGAGCTTCACCGTGAGCCAGCACGGGCAGGCCGTCGGCACGGCGAGCTTTCACATCGCGGCGATGCCAGACGGCTACGATTCGAGTTCAACGGTCAAGGTGGCGATGCAGGGGCTCGACTATGCTCTCTCGAAGAACGAAGATCTGACTTCGGCCAATGAACTCAAACATGTTCTCTTGAGCGCGACGGTGAACGACCAGGCTGTGAGCGTGACGGCTAAGCCCGATGCGGCGCAGTTGCTGATGAACATTTCGGCCAATGGGCGCAGTACGACTTCGCGGCTCGAGGCGCACAGCTCCGCTGTTTTTCTCCCGGATTTCGACCCAGGTGCTCTCGAAACGCTGCTGGCGCTGGCCGTGGCGCGCAACAATCGCGACTTGTGGGCCGTCATTCCCAAGCGGGCGGGCTCGGTTGCGCCGATCACTTTGGCGACGTATCCCGACGAGCAGGGCACTTTCGATGGCAAGACCCTCACCGTGCATCATCTGGTAGCGACGATCAACGGAGCGCATACCGACCTGTTCGCCAGTCCGGAGAACCAGCTGCTGCAGGCCGAGCTGCCGCAGCCCGGTTTTGTGCTGGTGCGCAAGGGATTTGTTCTGAAGCCGCCTGCCAAGCCTGTAGCACCAGCGGAGTAGTTCAGAGAGCGCGCCCCGCAGCCACCGCCGAGGCCCATGCCCACTGAAAGTTGAATCCGCCCAAATGGCCAGTGACATCGACGGCCTCGCCGATGAAGAAGAGGCCGGGCACGCCGCGCGTTTCCATCGTGCGCGAGTTGAGAGCGGCGGTATCGATGCCGCCTGCCGTGACCTCCGCTTTTTCAAAACCTTCGGTGCCAGTGGGATGAAACTCCCAGCGATGCAGGCGCCGCTCGCACGCTACGAGAGCGGCGTTAGACCAGCCGTTGGGTGAGCCGATGTCGACAAGGCGATCGGCCAGTCGTTGTGGAAGCGCGGCGCGCAGAGCTTGGCGCATCCCGCCCACATCGCGACGCGCACCGGGCGCCAACAGAGGGCGAAGCACGTCGGCGTCGGGTGCGATGTCGACGGCGAGCATTTGGCCCGGCTGCCAATACGAAGACGCCTGCAGCACGGCAGGCCCACTGAGTCCGCGATGTGTGAAGAGTAGCTTCTCGCGAAACTGAGTTGGCCCAGCCTTCGCGATCACCTCGGCCGAGACACCGGCGAGGGTAGTCCAGCCGGCTTCCGCTTCGCCGAGAATCAGTGGCACAAGGGCTGGACGGGGCTCGACGACATGCAGTCCGAATTGCCGCGCCAGATCGTAGGCTAGGCCGGTCGCACCCATCTTTGGAATCGAAAGGCCGCCAGCCGCAATCACTAGTGCGTTCGCGCCAAATTCGCCCTGCGAACAGGCGATCTGAAAGACACCGCCTGCTGGCTCTACACGGACGTCGCGCGCATTCAGCACAAGCTCAACGCCGCCCTTCTCGCATTCGGCCAGCAGCATATCCAGAATGACGCGCGCGGAGCCGTCGCAGAACAACTGTCCCAGCGTCTTCTCGTGCCATGGAATCCGGTAGCGTTCGACGAGTTCAAGAAAGTGCTGCGGCTGATACAGCGCGAGAGCAGACTTGGCAAAGTGGGGATTGTTCGAGAGGAAATTCGCCGGCGTGCAGTGAATGTTGGTGAAGTTGCAGCGGCCTCCGCCGGAGATGAGGATCTTGCGGCCCGGCTGTGCATTGTGCTCAAGAAGTGCGACGCGGCGTCCGCGCTGGCCTGCGACGGCGGCGCACATCAAGCCCGCAGCACCTGCACCCAGGACGATCACATCGCAGGAGCGCGGACTGGACGGCATACACCGATTGTCGCCGATAGTGGTGACGTTACTCGCGCACCGAAGCAGAGCCGAAGCGTTGCCGAACAAGGGCGAGGGCTTCATTGGCGGTCGCGATTCCGCCTTCCAGCTGCGCATCTTCGACAGACTGGAGCATTTCGTGAAACTGCGGACCGGGAGTGTAGCCGGCAGCGATAAGGTCGCGGCCCGTGAGGAGCGGCGTGGGACGGACAACCTCCGCAGGCGTGGCTTCATAGCGATCACGCACGAAGTTCCAAAGGTCCAGGTTGCCGTGCGCGGCGAGGCAATCCATGCGATGGAGTTCGAGGTGCTCGTTGAAACGATCGAGGCGGAAGAAGCGCTTCAGCGTTGATTTTTTCATCTGCGGCGCGTCGGCAAAGCGCATGTGGTTCTGGATCAGGGCGAGAATCTGGTGCGTGTCGTCGTTGGAGAAGCGCAGGCGTCGACAAATCTCGGCACCGATGGCGACGCCGACCTCAACGTGATTGTCGAAACGGATACGGTCCGGTGCGACGCGAAATGTCGGCGGCTTGCCCACGTCATGCAGCATCGCGCCCCAGGCGAGCGTGAGCGGACATCCGGCAGGGAGTTGCTCGAGCAAAAGCAGCGTGTGGACCCAGACATCGCCCTCGGGATGGAACTGGGGCGGCTGTGCGACACCTTTCATGCGCGCAACTTCGGGCAGGACCTCGGCGAGCAGGCCGGTCTCGTCCAATAGCGCAAAGGCACGCCGTGCATTGCCTTCGGTTAGCATCTTGGTCAGCTCATCGCGCACGCGCTCTCGGCTGACTGCGTGAATCTTTGGTGCCAGTGCTCGGATCGCCGCAAGGGTCACGGGCTCGATCGCAAAGCCGAAGCGCGCGGCGAAGCGCACGGCACGCAGCAGGCGGAGCTGGTCTTCCTGAAAGCGGCGCGCAGGCGGGCCGATAGCGCGGAGAATGCCGGCATCGAGATCGGCCAGGCCGCCCACGTGATCCAGCACGGCAGCGCGGAGGGCTTTCGGATCGCCGAAGCCCTCGTCCAAAGATCCGTTCCCCTGCAAGAGGTCTAGTAAAAGGCCGTTGATGGTGAAGTCGCGGCGTTGCACATCTTCGGCAGCACTCAGCGTGTAGCGCACTTCATCCGGGTGGCGGCCGTCGGAATAGGCACCGTCGGAGCGGAAGGTCGCCACCTCCGTTACCACCTGCGGTGGGGCCAACTCTTTGGACGGGTTCTCAGACCCACCGGAAACCAGCACCACTCCAAAGTGCGCGCCCACCGCGAAGGTCCGCGGGAACATGTCGAGCACCACGTCCGGCGTGGCAGAGGTGGCGATGTCGTAGTCCGCAGGCTCGCGGGCCAGGAGAAGATCGCGCACACAGCCGCCCGCGAAGTAGGCTTCGTAGCCGCGCTCGCGGAGAGTGGCAATGATATGCAGGGCCGAGTCGAGTCTTGGCGAGGCGGGCATGGTGGCTGCAGATATTGTCGCGCGGTCGGCACGCTTGATTGCAGGTGTATCCCACTACACTGGATAAATGAGCGGTTCAGGCCTCATCTTGGGCATTGAGTCCTCGTGTGACGAGACGGCGGCGGCGGTCGTCGAACGAGGCGCGCGCACGCTGTCGTCCGTGGTGGCCTCACAGATTGCGACCCACGCGAAGTACGGCGGTGTGGTGCCGGAACTCGCCAGCCGCGAGCATCTGCGCGCCATCGTGCCTGTGGTGCATGCCGCGCTGGCCGAGGCAGGTGTGACGCTTGCCGATCTGGACGCGATTGCCGTGACCAACGGCCCGGGACTGGCCGGTGCGTTGCTCGTCGGCGTCACCTACGCAAAGGGCCTGGCCTTCGCGCAAGGCCTGCCCCTCGTTGCGGTGAATCATCTCGAAGGGCATATTCACGCGGTCCTGCTCAACCAGCGCATGAAGATCGAGGGACTGGACGAACAAAGGGCATCCGAGGCCGAGCCGGCCCTGGCCTTGGTGGTCTCCGGGGGCCACACGCATCTCTATCTCGCCCAACCGTCCCACGGTACGTGGCGATACACATTGGTCGGGCGCACCTTGGACGACGCAGCCGGCGAAGCGTATGACAAGGTCGCCAAACTGCTCGGTCTCGGTTATCCCGGTGGTCCCTGGATCGATGGGCTGGCTCGCTTCGGCGATCCGAAGGCAGTCCCATTCTCGTTCTCCCAGATCAAGACGAAAGTTCATCTCCACGGGGCCGCGCCACGCACTAAAGCCGCGAGGACCGCCCCGATCGCCGCGCTTAATCCGCATTTTCTGTTTTCATTCTCGGGGATCAAGACAGCTGTCCTGCGCTATGTGGAGCTACACAACCTGAAGCCGGAAGCGGAAGCGCGGCGCGAGGCTCTGTTTACCGGTCCCGATGCGCCTGCCCGGCCCACGATCAAGGATGCGCTGGAGATGTGCGATCCCACCACGCTCGATCTCATGGCCAGCTTCCAACATGCGGTCGTAGGTGATCTGCTCAAGAAGACCTTTGCGGCCGCCGAAGAGCTGGACGCGATGCACATCCTCGTAACCGGAGGCGTGGCTGCCAATGGAGAGTTGCGCGAGCGTTTCATTGCCGAAGCGGTACGGCGCGGAGTGGAGGTTTCATTTCCGGCGCTGGCACTCTCGACGGACAATGCCGCCATGATCGCGGCGGCTGCATGGCCCCGTTTTGTTGCCGGTGAGTATGCACTGCCGAGTCTGTCGGCCGATCCTTCGCTGGTGCTGGGGCGCTAAGAGATGTTGGTGCAGGCTACCGAGTTCGAGCGCAGGCACCCGACGATCGTGCGCCATGCTCTGATTGCGGTGGCCGTCGCAACCTATCTTTTCGATCCCGAGGATGCAGTCTGGAGATTTGTCCGGGATTCACCCGTCAACCGATTGCTGGAGCGCGGATTTTTTCTCGCTGCGACGCTGCTCATCGGGGTCGGCGCTGTTTTGTGTACTCGCGCGAGTGCGTCGGTGCAGACAGACTCTCCGCCATCGCGATCTCTGGTGCGCCAGCACTACTTCGGTGAGTTCTTCTACGCGGCCGGATTCGCGTCTCTCTTGCCGCTGTTGGGTTTTGTTCTTCTCGTGTGTGGCGAGGGAGTGCGCCTTCTCCGCCTGATGGCAAGCGATCCGATCGGGAGGCCCAAAGCCCTACAGGCATCCACCGGGTGGTTTCCGGCCTTCCGGGAGCAATCTGCCAAATGGGGCATCTTTGTGAGCATGATCGTCTTCACCATTACACTCACGGACCGGCTGATTGAGATTCTCGCTTGCCTGAGCGGAGCGCTCTGGGCGGTTTTGAATCTGCCTGCGTTTTGGAGGTGCCGAACCTGACGGCTGCCTAGCGCGTGGCTTTGATCGGCTTGCGAAATGTGAGCAGATAAAGCTTGCCCCCGGCGATCTCGCGTGCGCGAATCTCTTCCATCTCTTCAGGAACGAGGTCGATGGGGCAACGGACATGCTCCGTGCCAGGCGGGAAGTAGGCCTTGGTCGCCGGATTCTTCTGGTAGCTGTCGCGCACGACCTTCTCCGTTTCGTCGGCGATGACGATCTTTGTCCCTGGTTTGGCGACCCAGATCATCTCACGGATGGCCCGGGCCGGATCGGAAAAGAAGTTAATGCCGCCAACGTGAAACACGCAATCGAAGACTTCGGCGCGAAAGGGCAGCCGGCCTGCCTCTCCATGGAAGAGATGCGCCTTGCGCCGCGACTTTTTGAGAGCTTTGCGGCACTTGCGCAACATACCCCAGGAGATGTCGAGGCCAAAGAAGTCGAGGTCGTGGGGAAGATAGCGCAGGTTGGCGCCGGTGCCCACGCCGACTTCGAGCACGCGCATGCCGGGTGCGACCTCCAGTGCAGGCATGATTTCGCGGCGGAAGTCCGGCTTGCGCAGGACGACTCGATAAAGCGATTCAGCCAGATCGTAGCCGGGGGCGATGCGATCGTATAACGCCTGATACTTCAGGTTTGGACCAGTCAACGTGCTGACAAATAAAGGAATTCCGTCGCGAATGGGATAAACACGGCCCGTAGCGGTATTGCGGAGAGTACTCCCTTCCAGCTCGAAGTTGTAGCGCGTATCCGGATCGCAGAGCAGAGACAGGACTTCGCTTTCCATAACCTCCTTTCGAGCGGGAAAAAATCAGGGGGAGTATCTTCCCATCTATACACCAACGGGCCCTCAAGTTGCGCGGATTGCCCGTAATTAGTGAATATTTTGCGCTGTTACAATCGGGAGTGGTATTGCGCAAAAGTGTTGGTACGAACCTACGCACGAGTAATGACTAAGGAATGACTCTCCGCCTTTTTAATACCCTCTCGGGACAGCTGGACGAACTTACGCCGTTGGATGGTAAAGCGTTGCGCATGTATGCCTGCGGACCGACCGTCTACGACTACGGGCATATTGGCAACTTTCGCACCTTCCTGCAGATCGACGTGCTGCGTCGATTCCTCAGGCTGCGGGGCCTATCGTTGCGTCATGTGATGAACATCACTGACGTTGACGACAAAATCATCCGCAACGCCAGCGAGCGTGGTATAGCAATCGGCGACTACACCGCCCCCTACATTGAGGCATTTTTCGAGGATCTGGAGGCTTTGCGCGTCCAGAAGCCCGAAGTGATCGCGCGGGCCACCGAGCATATCCCTCGCATGGTGGAACTCGTCGAGCATCTGGCGGCATCCGGCGCAGCCTACAAAGTTGACGACGGCAGCTGGTACTTCCGGCTCTCAGCGTTTCCCGAGTACGGCAAGCTCAGCAAGAAGGACCTGAGCGGCATCGAAGACGGCGCGCGGGTGGATGTAGACGAGTACGAGAAAGACTCGGCGCGCGACTTTGCCCTATGGAAGGCGGCCAAGCCGGGTGAGACCTCCTGGGAGACGCCGATTGGACGTGGACGGCCCGGCTGGCACATCGAGTGCTCGGCGATGGCGATGGAGTATCTGGGTGAGAGCTTCGACCTGCATGCTGGCGGCGAAGACCTCATGTTCCCGCATCATGAGAATGAGATCGCGCAGAGCGAGAGTGTCACGCACAAGACGTTTGCGCGTCACTGGATGCATGTACGCTTCCTGCTCGTCGACGGACGCAAGATGTCGAAGAGTGAGGGAAACTTCTACACGCTTCGCGATCTGCTGCTCAAGGGATACAAGGCATCAGCCATTCGGCTTGCGCTGATCTCCGTGCCTTACCGCCATCAACTGAACTTCACCTTCGAAGTGCTGACCGAGGCGACAAACGCAATTGAGCGACTGCGCACGTTTCATCAGCGGCTTGGCGCTGCGAAGTTTGCGTCGGCCTCGACGGAAGGGGAAGGCTCGATCCCCGCGGCTGCGGCGAAGGCCCACGCGCAGTTTCTCGAGGCGCTCAGCGACGATCTGAATACAGCTGATGCACGCGCACCGATCTTTGAACTGGTTCGCGCCGCGAACACCGCATTGGATCGCGGGCAGTTTTCAGCAGCCGATCGCGATGCGATTCTGCCTGTCCTCAAAGACTTCGATGCTGTCTTCGACGTGATGGAGGATCGCGACGCAGAACCTACGCGCCGCGCGCTGGCCTGGGCCGAGAAGGCAGGACGTATGGCGGACGTTGCGCCCGCGCTGCTGGCAAGCGCATCGATCGGCGACGACGAGATCAATGCGTTGGTTGCCGAACGCGATGTCGCAAAGAAGAGGCGCGACTTTGGGCGTGCCGATCAGATTCGCAAACAACTCACCGAAAAAGGCGTGCTGATCGAAGATTCGAAAGAAGGAACACGCTGGAAGCGGAAGTAGTTCAGGGCCAAAAGATGTCAACCAACGAAGCAGACGAATTGCGGGAGCACGCCGAGTATGGGCAAACTATGCGTCCCGTCGCATTCACAATGAGCGTGCTGGCCGTGCTGGTGGCCGTAACGACTGTGCTCGGGCATCGTGCGCACACGCAGGCGGTGCTCGACCAGAACAAGGCCACCGACAAATGGAATGAGTATCAGGCACATAAGATCCGCTCGAATGACACTGCGCTTGCAGCGGATTTGTTGAGCGCCGTGACGATCGCGGACCAACCTGCCGCTCAGAAGCTCCAGAAGGAATATGCATCGCACCAGGCGAAGTGGAACGACGATCTCGACACGCTGAAAGGCGAAGCCGATGCTTTGGAAGCGTCGGTTTCGAAAGCTGAGGCGCGTGCGATCCGGTTCGATTTGGGCGAAGCTCTTCTTGAGATCGGATTGGTCATCACTTCGGTCACTTTGCTGACCCGGAGCCGTCTCTACTGGTATTTCGGAATCGGCTTTGCAGCCCTTGGGATTCTCTCCGCTGCCTCCTCCTACTTTCTTCATCCGTGACTATAGTTACGAGCCGAGGAAGGACCCTCGCGTCCTTCGTGACAAGCGTCGCTCGTTGTGATTTTCACACGTTACGAAAGCCGCATAACGGTATGGCACTTTCGCGGCAAGTTACGTAAAACTAAGGGATTTCACTTGCTTCGGCGAGAAGAGACAGGCTAACGTAGTCTCATCAATTGGGGAACAACCTTCACTCCTAACCAATGACCCAGAAGTTCGGGTCTGCGCGAAAGCCCGCCACTTATTCTGGCGGGCTTTCGTGCGTCAGAGCGAGACTCGCTACGCTTCGCGGGATGGAGGCATCGCTGCCACCGAGTCGTGTCGCGTCTGCGTGATAGACTTGCCGCGAATGAAAGCGGTTTCGATTGCGTTAGCTCTGTCCCTCTGCGGAACAGCCCTGACTGGCCAGACCCCGGCGCCTTCCTCTGAGGCGCACGCGAGCGATCTGGGTTTCTCTTATTCACTTCCCAACAATTGGGAAGTCGTGAACTCCAACCCGACGCTGCCTGAAGTGAAGGAACAAGCGCAGAAGAATGCGTCATCCGATGATGAAAAAAAAGGCGTCGCCTGCGTACAGATTGCGCTGACGGCTCGGCACGGAGAGCCAGCCTCGGTTCTTGTTGTGGTCGAGCTACCGTTCGACTGCTTTGGCCAATCGATGACCACCAAGGACCTGCCCGGCTTTGCGCAGGGAGCCTCCGAGGGCATCAAGCAGAGCTTCGATATCGCCGATCCGGTCTATGGCGGTTATACGCTGGGCAACCACAGCATGTGGATCGAGCGCGCCAAGGGAACGCCCAAGGGGCATCCGGAGTCTTCTTACACCGTGGAGATCGCGTGTACGCTGCTGAAGAAAGGCGCGGTCTGCTGGATGGCGCTGGCCGCAGACGACGATGCGTTGAAGGTGATTGAAGGCGGTTCGGCTGTCCTTGAGAGTGAGGCCCCGACGGCGCTGGTCCCTGCAAACGCCTTTGAGAAGAAGCCAGGGATCTAGTCGCGTAACGCGCCGTTTTGACCACATGCTATCCTCATAGGCAGCGGGAAACCAATGCACAAGCTTGTCGCATGCGCGATACCGTTGATGCCGGCTCGAAAGAGCTGGTCCGGCTCGCGTGCGCGCTGCATCTGCCCTCGCAAGCATTTGCGCGTGCTGCCCACCCGCACACGACCTAGCCTCTTCGGCGGCGATTAGTACCAGACCGCCGAAGATCCTCGCCTGCCTACCGGACCCGCTTGGGTCTGCGGAATGGGACGACCTTCAAGATGAGGGTCGGCGGGCGGCGCTCCATCTGTCAGCTGGGCGCTGAGCCGCACAATCGATCTGCCGAGGAGAACTGCGATGACGAAACAAGAGATTCACTCGAAATACGGGCCGAAACTGGTTGGTTCGCTACCCGGACCCAAAGCGAGGGCTGCGGTCGAAGCCGATAAGCGCTGGATCTCGCCCAGTTACACGCGTTCGTATCCGCTGGTCGCCAAGCGCGGTCGCGGCGTTCGCGTCGAAGATGTCGACGGCAACGAGTTCCTCGACTTCGCTGCCGGCATCGCCGTCACCTCGACGGGCCACTGTCATCCTGAGGTCGTCGCCGCGATCCAGAAGCAGGCAGCAGAGCTGATTCACATCTCCGGCACCGACTTTTACAATGAGCCTCTGACCGATCTCGCGGAGAAGCTCTCGGCGGTTGCGCCCATGCCCGGCCCGCACAAGTTTTTCTACGGCAACTCCGGCGCCGAGGC
>Ga0181535_10000484_pt1 | contig 59667 bp, 56 predicted proteins | sample PEATcosm2014_Bin_44_FD_119774 | JGI IMG/M metagenome (GOLD analysis project Ga0181535, IMG submission 119774) | Peatland microbial communities from MTU Mesocosm Facility, Houghton, MI, USA - PEATcosm2014_Bin17_30_metaG | ecosystem: Environmental > Terrestrial > Soil > Wetlands > Peat | place... | reverse complement strand
TAGTCCGTGATCCGACTCCCATCCGTGAGCCTCGCCAACGTCCGCGCCATGGTCGCCTCTTCCTGTAACTATAAGCAGGAAGGCGGCTCAGTCAAGAGCTAACCGAACAGTATTGGGGCTAGGCACATTGGCCAGCTTCTGCCAGGATTGTCCCAAGAAATCAGCGCTCCAGAGGAAATACCATAATGTAATAAGCATTTCACGATTTGGCACGACGCCGATTTTTGAACCTTCTTCATTGCTTTTCTGAGTGTAAACATATATGTTGAAGGTGGCGTATGGAGCCAGAGCCTAAGTTTTTCCTTGAGGGCAAGAAGTTTGTGGTGTTTTGGCACCGCTCGGGAGATCGGAACGACCCTCTCGATTTCTTTGAAGGCCTTCCACCAAAAACACGACTGACTCTGGCTGGAACCATCCAGTCCTACGCGGACGAAGGAAAGGTGCCAAGTCGTGCCAGCGGGCATGAGCAAACTTGGTTGCATTTGACCCCACCTGCGGACGTGCCGGGAGTTCACCTGTTCAAATTCAGGGACGACCCGCGGATCCGCTTCTTTTCCGTCGCCTTCTCGGACGGGGTAAAGAAAAGATTGGTGCTGGTTTATGGTTTTCAGGATCCCAAGAAGGGACGGGAGCGGGACCGGCATTCACCAACCGGGGTGGCCACCAAGAAGGCTGAACGGATCACCCTCGATTTCATCGTTTCGCTGAGGCCCAAATGACCAATTTACGTGTTTCCCCTGAACTTGCTGAACTGCTCGCGGTCCCGGAGAACCGGGCCGTGTTCGAACGTGAGCGATCAATTAACCGATACGTGGTGGCGATTGAGGAAACCATGGCCAGCCTGGGTATTTCCAAAACCCTCCTGGCAGAGAAAACGCAGAAACGTGTCCAGGCCGTCTCCAGGGCCCTGCAGGGACGCCAGAATCTGACCATCGGAACCATGGTTGACCTCGCGGTAGCGCTGGGTAAAACCGTGGAAGTACAGGTGGTTGATCTAGATCCGATCGTGACTGCGACCGAATCAACTGCCTCTGAGCTGCAGCGGGCTCAGCATTCCCGCTGAGTTCAGCCAGGGGGCTGAGTTGAATGCATACCTGCATACCTTTCTTTCGGATGCAGGGGATGACCTCGGAGGTGATCCACTTCTTGAAGGCCTGGACCACCGTCATTTAAGACCACCCACGGGTTACGTGTTTTCGGGGTTGTCCACCAGGCAAGCGAAAGGCCCGAAACCCAAGGGTGACGGGCCTTCCTGTTGGAGCCGGTAGAGGGATTCGAACCCCCGACCTACGGTTTACGAAACCGTTGCTCTACCCCTGAGCTACACCGGCCGGACTTTCACTTCCGTGAAATATTTGACAAAGGTGAAGTTATTCCCAGCCAGCATCGAGTGTAGCATTCCGCCGGGGTGCCGCGCAACAAGCCTACGCCAGCTTGACGCCCTGCCGTTCCAGGCACGCCTGGAGCCTGCCCACGTCCACTTTGGACGTGGGCACCTGGTCCCGCACCGACAGGGCCGCGGCCACTCCGGCCGCCTGCCCGGTGAGCACGCAGCAGGTCATGTTCCTGAAGGCGCTGTGGGCGATCCGGTCGCCGGAGATGCAGCGCCCGGCCACCAGCAGGTTGTCCACTTGCTTCGGCACCAGGGCCCGGTAGGGCACCTGGAAATAGCGGCCGGTGGTGGGGATGATCAGGTAGCCGCAGCCGTCGATGAACTCCGGGTAGATGCCGATGGAATCCTCGAACCGGCCCTGGTTCATGACGTCCTGCTCGGTGAGCCGGTACTGCCCGTCGATCTTGCGGGATTCCCGGGTGCCGATGGTCATGCCGAAATTGCGCAGGCGCGCCTCCTGGAAGCCCGGGATCTTGGCGTTGAGCACTTGGATGGCGCGCAGGGCGTTCTCCCGGCCCATGATCTCGGCCCGGGTGAGGTCCTCCACGTCGGTGCAGTCGATCTGTCCCTGGAACACCAGGTTGAGCTGGGTCACGTCGCCGTTCGGGGTGATGGAACTCCAGGTGCCGCCCAGGCTGACGTGCTCGTCCTGGGCGACCAGCCCTTCCTTGATGGCGTTGACGAACGGCGCCTCCATGTAGGGGCTGAACAGGCCGTCCTCCTTGCCGGAGGTCTTGATGGCCCAGTAGCCGCCCCAGTCCTTGTAGGTGGGTTTCAACTCGGTGGTGATGTAGTGCTTGAACGCCTCGCTGTCCACCCCGCGGCAGGAGAACAGCTGGGTCACCGACATCAGCTGGTCCTTGGGGCCCTTGGTGAAAGGCGCCCCGGCCAGGGCCGCCACGTCGCCGTCCCCGGTGCAGTCGACCACCCGCTGGGCCAGGATGGCCAGACGCCCCGACTTGCTCTCGGTGATGATCCCGCGCACCAGGCCGCCTTCGACGATCGCCGCCACCGCGAAGCAGTGCAGCAGGGGCACCACCCCCGCCTCCAGGACCATCCGGTCCGCGACCACCTTGAACATCTCGGCGTCCAGGGCCTTGCTGTCGGACTGGCACTCCGGGCTGGCCCCGCCCAGGGCCTCGGCCCGGCGTTCGAATTCGAAGGCCAGGCCCCCGGCCTCCACCGTCGCGCGGTGGCGGTACCAGGCGAAGCCTTCCACGCCCACCTGGCTGATGACGCCGCCGAAGCAGCCGTAGCGCTCCACCAGCATGGTCTTGGCGCCTTCCCGGGCGGCGCCCAGGGCTGCCGCCAGCCCCGCCGGGCCGCTGCCCACCACCAGCACGTCCACGGCAGCGAATACCGGGGTCTGGCGGGCGGGTTCGTTGATCGGTTCATTCTTGCACATGGGTGATCTCCTAACGGCCGACGTTCGGGTCGGCATTCAGCGGACAGACGGCGGGGCCGCGCAGGGACTGCAGCCTGCAGCCTTCCGGCAGCCGCTGGCGGATGTCCTGGATGAAATCGGCAACGTAGTCATTGGCGGGATGCTCGAGGATCGCGCCGGGCGTTCCGCACTGGACGAACTTGCCGTCGCGCATGATGGCGATGGTGTCTCCGAGCTTGAACGCCTCGTTGATGTCATGGGTGATGAAGACGATCGTCTTGCGCACCTGGCTCTGGATCTTCAGCAGTTCGCCCTGCATGTCGCGCCGGACGATGGGGTCCAGGGCGGAGAAGGGTTCGTCCATCAGCAGCAGGTCCGGATCGTTGGCCAGGGCCCGGGCCAGCCCGACCCGCTGCTTCATGCCGCCGCTGAGGGCGTCGATGCGGCGATGCTCCTGGCCGCCCAGGCCGACCATGGCGACCGCCTCGAGCGCTTTGCGCCGGCGCTCGTCGCCCGGGGTGCCGCGCAGCTCCAGCCCGAAAGCGACGTTGTCCAGCACGTCCCGGTGGTTGAGCAGGCCGAAGTTCTGGAACACCATGGACACCCGGTTGCGCCGGTAGGCCAGCAGCTCGCTCGCGCGGTAGCCGAGGATGTCCCGGCCGGCGAACAGGATCTGCCCGCTGGTGGGGACCTGCAGCAGGTTGAGGCAGCGCACCACGGTGGACTTCCCGGAGCCGGAGAGGCCGATGATCACGAAGGTCTCCCCTTCGGCCACCTCGAAGCTGACGTCGTCCACCGCCACGGTGGCGCCGGTGGTGCGGTAGATCTCGTCCTTGCCGAGGCCCTCGGCCAGCATGGCCCTGACCCGGGCCGGATCCCGGCCGAAGATCCGGGTGAGGTTCCGGACTTCCAGCAGCACGCCGCTCATGACCGCCCCTCACCAGGCTTCAGCCCATGGCGGAACCAGCCCTGGGTCAGGCGGTCGATCAGCACCGCCACGATCACGATGGCGATGCCCGAGGTGAAGCCCCGGCCGATCTCCAGCCGGTTGATGGCGGTGATGACCTCCAGGCCCAGGCCCCGGGCGCCGATCATGGAACAGGTGACGATCATGGACACGGCCATCATCATGGTCTGGTTGATGCCCTGCAGGATGGTGGGCAGGGCCTGGGGGATCTGGACCTTGAACAACAATTGCCAGCGGTTGGCGCCGAAGGCGCGCCCGGCCTCCACCACCTCAGGGTCCACCTGCTCGATGGCGTGGCTGGTGAGCCGCACCACCGGCGGGGCCGCGTAGATGGTGGTGGCGATCACCGCCGGCACCTTGCCCAGGCCGAAGAACATCACCGCGGGGATCAGGTAGACGAAGGTCGGCATGGTCTGCATGGCGTCCAGCAGCGGCCGCAGCGCCGAGCTCAGGGCGCGGCTGTTGGCGGCCAGGATGCCGAACGGCAGGCCGATGATCAGCGAAAACAGCACCGAGGCGATGACGATGGCCACGGTCTGGTTCATCTGGTCCCACAAGCCGAGCACGCCGACCAGCAGCAGCATGGCCGCATAGATGAGGCCGTTGCGCATCTTCCCGGTGGCGCGCCAGCCCACCGCGAACACGGCGACGATCAGCAGCCACCAGGGGATGCCGTTGACCAGGCGCTCCAGGCCGTTGAGGAACCAGAGCAGGTCGTGGCTGACCAGATCGAAGAACCAGCTGTAGCGCACTCCGAGATGGGTCACCACCTGGTCGAACCAGGTTCCGATATCCAGCTTGTACCAGGTGGGAAAAGTGTCGGCCAACAGCGCCAGCATGAATGCGTCCTTCCTATTTGATCGCCGCCTTGACCAGGGCGACTTTTTCCGGGCTCAGCCACTGGGTCCAGACCTTGTCGTTCTTTTGCAGGAACCACTTGGCCGTCTTGTTGTAGTCCGCCTTGGTCTCGAACATGTAAGCCAGCGCGGCCGAGGTCAGTTCGCTGGAGGTACTGTATTTTCGCAGGAATTCCACCACTTCCGGAGCCCGTTTCTGCAGCGAATTGGTGGCGCATATGGTCACCCGCACCGCCGGGAAGTCGCCGATGCCGTCATTGAAGGTGGCCGCGTTGTACGGCTCGTCCGCCAGCCGGACCATGTCGTACTTGCCGGTCAGCCAGGTGGGTTCCCAGTAGTAGCCCGCTACCGGCCGACCCTTCTCGATGGCGGAGGTGAACACCGCCGCCAGGGCCGCGTCGGAGCCGGGAGCGAAGTAGGTGAAGGTCTTGTTCAGGCCCAGGTATTCGTATTTCTTGTGCAGCACCTTGTCGATGTTCCAGCCGGCGACGGCGCCGTAGAGCCGGCCCTTGCCGGGCGTCTCGGGGTCGGCGAACAGGTCCTTGTAGCGGGCCAGGTCCGCCACCTTCTTCAGATCCGGCGCCATGGGCTTGATGCCGCGCTTCTTGTCGCCCTGGATGACGTAGCGGGGCACGTAGACGCCCTGGGCGTCGTCCTTGAAGTTGACGCCCAGCTCGAGCAGTTCCTTGTTGGCGATGTCCTTGTCGTAGGTCGGGACATTGTCCGTCCACATTTCCATCAGCACGTCGATGTCGCCCTTTTTCAGCGCGGGATAGGTGATCGGGGTCGAGCCGCTCACTTCCTCGGTCTTGTAGCCGAAGGCGCTCTCCACGATGATCCGGGCCACGGCGTTGTGGAACTTGATGCTGTCCCAGCCCACGTCATCGAACTTGATCAGCTTGGCGCCGTCGGCGGCCGCCGGCTGCTTCGAATTGGAACAGCCGATCAAGCACAACGCGGTGATGAAAAGGACTCCCGCGGTGGGGAAATGGGAATTCTTGTTCATATCAGCCTCTCCTTTTAATCCACACATGCACTTCTGGCACCGGAAGTGCCGGAAGTGCATGATGTTGAGTCAAGTGCTTGCAATCTTATGCCTAAACCTGCGCCAATACTTTCGCGTCTTCCTTGCCCTCGAGGGTCGGATCTACCACCTGCTGGCTCTTCTGGTCCTCCACGAAGACTTTGCCGGTCTTGGTGATGGGGATGCCTTCGGGGAAATCCTGCTTGACCTGGACCGAGAAACTCTTGATGAGGACGAGGAGCGCGAAGCAGATCGGGAACCCGGTGATGATGGAAACCGTCTGCAGGGGCGAAAGCGCTTCCCGGTTCAGGAGATACAGGCCCAGGGAGACGACGCCGGAGAGCACCAGCCAGAAGAACATGTTCCATTTCTGGGGATCCCGGTCGCCGGAGATCTCCTTCTCGGAAGCCGCGGCCAGGGAGTAGCCCACGGCGGATTGGCCGGTCATGTAGTGGATCATGACGGTGAGGGTGAACAGGGCCACCGCGATCAGGGCCGTGAAATAGCCGCCCGGCATGTGGCTCAGCATCTCGATGACCACGCCGCCGCGGCCCTTGTCGGCCAGCACCTTGACCAGGTCGACGCCGTTCTGCTGAAGGTGGATGCCGAAGTTGGGCAGCACCATGTAGAAGATCATGCAGCCGAGCGAGCCGGCCGTGAGGCCGCCGACGACCAGTTCCCGGATCGTGCGCCCCTTGGAGATCTTGGCGATGAACAGTCCGTAGGGCAAGGCATAGACAGCCCACCAGGCCATGTAGAACACCGTCCAGTCCTGGGGGAATCCGCCCTTGCCGATGGCGTCGGTCTGCAGGCTCATGAGCGGGAAATTCTGGATCATGCGTCCGAGGGCGTCACAGGACTGGTTCAGGATGAAGAAGGTTGGGCCGAGGAAGAGCAGTCCCAACAGCAGGGCCATCGAGATGTAGATGTTGGTGTTGCTGATGGCCGTGAAGCCCTTCTTGAGCCCGAACAGCAGGACGATCAGAGGCACGAAGGACCAGAGGAAGATTACCAGGACATCCAGGAACAGGTTCGACTTGGGCAGGCCGAAAACGTAGGCCAGGCCGCTGGAAATGGGCGGGGTGCCCAGGGCGATGGAGGTGAGGACGCCGCCCAGCAGGCCGAAGATGTAGAAGAAGTTGATGGCATGACCTGCCAGACCGTCGGACTGCTTGCCGAGGAAGGGCCGGCAGTACTCGCTCATCTTCATGGTCTTCTTCTTCTTGGCATAGTAGAAGTAGCCGATCGGCACCGCAGCCGCGATGTAGAAGGCCCAGGCCGAGGGTCCCCAATGGAACATGCCATAGGTGGAGGCCCAGCGCATGGCTTCCGGGCTGTTCGGAGCGACGCCGAAGGGCGGCGCCGCGGTGATCCAGATCCACTCCACCGCGCCCAGATACAGCAGGCTGCCGCCGGTGCCGGAGGTGAAGATCATGCCGAGCCACTGCCAGGTCGGCCAGCTGGGCTTCTCGTCCTTGCCGCCCAGCACGATGGTTCCCACCCTGGAGAACGCCCAGTACAGGCACAAGGTGAACATGGCCACCGTGAAGGTCAGGAAGAACCACCCGAGCTGGTTGGTGGTGAAGGTGTGGACCTGCTTCAGAATTCGATCGCTGCCTTTGGGATAAAGATAGAACAGCGCACCGCAAGCCAGGGTAATGATGGTCGCGGGCCAAAAGACAGTTTTATCAATGTGCATGCCCTTGGTTGGGCTGGAATCGCTCATTTGGCACTCCTTATCTGGATTAATTGGGAGCAATAGCCTCTCGCCGAAAAAATCGGCAATTAACATACGGCGTTCGCTTGGACTGACCCCAGTTGCTCCAGGAAGCTAGAATGACCGATCGTAGGTTTGAATCCACAGGACGATGCGCTGGCCCGCCGAGGTCAACGGCCGGCGTCCTCCAGGCAAGACCTCAGCCAGCCGGGGCCGGCGGTTCCCGGGCCCGCACATGCGGCCGGCGGCGGGATACACCGGCTGTGTGCCGGCATATCCCACCGCAGGTGATGCGGAGCTCGATCCCGTTTGCATAGGCATGACTGATTATCCCGCAATGGCCAACGACCCGCCGTGTCTGGAGAACAAGAACGCAAAGGAGCCCGCGACGCTTGCGTTGCTCCCCTGGGTTCCATGGCTTTTCAACCAGATACGAGCGTGTTATGGATTGATTTAAGATTGCTCCCCCGACCCTTGGGGGGCAAGTAAATTTTTACGTGGAAGCGCCTGCCCTTCAGGGCATGGAAAACCCCAGCGGCTTCCGGATTTCCCGGAGCCGCTGGGGCGTTTGACGGCTGTCTATTCGTGGAATCCGCGCAGAAGGATCTCGGCGTTGCGGAAGTCCCCGGTCAGGGCGCGATCGAAATCGAGCATGGGGACATTGGCGCGCAGACCCTTATAGAGCTTCTGCGCGACCGGGGAAAGCTTGTAGCCAGGAGTCTTGACATGGCGAAGATCGACGGCCTGGGCGGCGTGGATCACTTCGATGCCCAGCAGGGAGAAGCTGTTGTCGATCTGCTTCTGGAGGCGCTGGACGACGTAGGGGGCGTTGGTGGCCACGTCTTCGACCTGGCCGGCCACGGGCAGGAACTCGGTGGAAACCGGGGTGCCCAGGACCTTGTTTTCCATGGCCAGTGCGACGGGAGGCTTCTCCATGGCGCCGAAGGCGTGGTAGGAATTGGCCGTGCCGAGGTAGCGCTCGAGCCCGCCGGTGAAATCGGGGTTGCCCAGCTTGGTGATGCGCAGGGCGGAGGTGATGGAATTGTGCGCCAGGGCGATGCCCAGCTGCTCGAAGGCGATGACCCAGGGCAGGGGCTCGAAGTTCGCGGAGGGCAGAACGGCGCCGCCGCCGCCTTCGGTGGTCACGTAGCTGCGCTTTTCCTGCCAGCGGTCGGACTTGGGGGTGACGCCCACGGCCACGCCCGGGTTGTCGTCGGAGGAGTTCAGCTGGATGTTGAAGAGGAAGCGGGCGGTCTCATAGGCGCGGTTCACTTCGCCGATGGTGAAGACGCTGTCGCGGAAGCTGAGGGGATCCTGCAGGCGGCGGTTGTCGTCGCGGTCCCAGATGCTGGAACCATCCAGCATCCGGCGGATCTCGGTCCCGGCCTTCACGGTTTCAGGGAAGGGGTGCAGGGCCAGGGTGTCCTGCAGGAACGGCGAGACGTTGCCGTTCAGGGCCTGGATGCTGAGCACGAAGGTGGCGGTGTTGACCCGCTGCAGCTGGGCCATGTCGTTCAGGGCCAGGGCCCCCAGGCCGGTGGAGTAGGCGTTCGAGCTCAGGATCGCCAGGGCGTCCTTGCCGAACAGTTTCACGGGCTTCATGCCGATCGCCTTGAGGCCCTCGGCGGCGGGGATCTTCTTGCCCTTGTAGTAGACTTCGCCTTCGCCGATCATCGCCTGGCCCACGTGGCTGCAGATGGTGATGTCCGCCTCGCCCATGGAACCGCCGCTGGGCATGCAGGGGGTGAGGCCCTTGTTCAGGAACGACACGTAGGCTTCCAGGACCGGGATCTGGACGGCGGCGCCGCCCACCAGCATCATGTTGAGCCGGGCGGCCATGGTGGCGCGGGCGGTGCGGATGTCCATGTCGGGGCCGACGCTGCCCGAGTGGGCGCGGATCAGGCCGATCTGGAACTTGCTGGAGGCGTCGATGATCTCCTGGGTGAGGTCGCCCTTGGCGTCGACGTACTTGCGGTCCTTGTTGAGGCCGACGCCGACCGTCAGGCCGTAGATGATCTGGCCTTCGCCGGCGGCCTTGCACAGCACCTTGAAGGCGTTCTCGGCGGTCTTCATGGCCTCCGGGGCGATCTTCACGCTCTCGCCCTGGGCGATGGCGGCGATGATTTCAGGAGTGGCGGTGCGCCCGTCCAGGGTTACTTCGGCCTGGAGGAAAGTGGCGGGCAGGCAAGTGGCAGCGGCGACCACGTATGGGAAGAATTTCATGCTGGACCTCCTCAATGGTTATCCACGGTGCGTGGATAGGTTCCTTGTTCCGGTCCGGGAGCGATTCCCGAGGCCGATGGATCACGGTCGGACGGCAAGAAGAAGATGGCGGTCAGGGACACCAGGCAGGCCGCCATGACGTAGAAGGCCGGGGCGAAGGTGCCGCCCGCGCGCAGGGTCAGCCAGGTCAGGATGGCCGGGGCGAAGCCGCCGAACACTGTGACCGAGAAGTTGTAGGACAGGGACATGCCGCTGGAGCGCACCGCGGTCGGGAAGATCTGGGCCAGGGTGGCCGGGGCGACCCCGACGAACAGGGCGACCATGATGCAGAACGCCGTCTGCACGAAGATCAGGCTCAGGGTCGTGTGCGACCCGCTCAGCCAGATGAGCAGCGGGTAGATGCCCACCAGCATCAGGCAGGTGGCGAAGGAAAGTACCTTGCGCTTGCCGATGCGGTCGGACCAGGAACCGGCGAAGACACAGGCCACGACCATGAAGCAGTTGCCGACCAGGGAGGCGATGAAGGCCTGCCGGCTTTCGAAATGCAGGGTCTTCTGGAAATAGGTCGGCATGAAGATGATCAGGGTATACACGCAGATGGCCCACAGGACCGAGAACGCGGTGCCCAGCGCCAGGCTCTTCGGATACTCCCGGATCACCCGCAGCACCGGCGTCTTCAAGGACTTGCGTGCCTGGTGGGAACGCTCCATCTCCGCCTGGAATTCCGGGGTCTCGTCCAGGGTGGAGCGCAGCCAGAACCCCACCGGCGCGATGGCCAGGCCGATGATGAAGGGGATGCGCCAGCCCCAGTTGCCCACCTGTTCGCGGGTGAGCAGCAGGGTGACGCAGGTGGCGACCAGCGCGGCCAGGACGTTGGAGATGGCCATGCTGGCCTGGATCCACGAGGAGTAGATGCCCTTCTTGCCTTCGGGCGCGTGCTCGATCAGGAACGCCGTGGCGCCGCCGATCTCCCCGCCCGCCGAGAAGCCCTGCAGCATGCGGCCGCAGACGATCATGATCGGCGCGCCGATGCCGATGGCGGCATAGCCCGGGGCGAAGGCCATGACGCCGGTGCCGGCCGCCATCAGCAGGATGGTCATGGTCAGCGCCGCCTTGCGCCCGGCATAGTCGCCGTACGCGCCGATCAGCAGGGCCCCGAGCGGGCGCGCGATGAAGCCGATGCCGAACGCCATGAACGCCTGGAGCAGCTGGTAGGCGTCGTTGGTGTGGCGGAAGGCGTTCTGGGCGATGAACACCGCGAAGAAGGCATAGACCGAGAAGTCATACCATTCCAGCGCGTTGCCGATGGAGGTCGCGAATACGGCCCGGGGCCCGGTGGTGAGTCTGGACGCCCCTGGCACCCGGTTCGGAGTTGGCCCTGCCTTTTCCTTGATCATTGAAACATCCTTAACAATGCGCTGGTGACCGGCTTGCGTTTCCCATGCACAGCCGCCGCCCTTCCCGGAGAAGACCGGCACCCAGGGGTTGACATGGCCATGGCAAATCCCGAGCCCTGAAAACCTCAAGGCCCGCAGAAACCATGAACGAAAGATTATCTAAGGAGCTTTAAAAAGCATAACATGTTAACGATTTTTCCCCGGTTAGTTTAATTTCACCTGAATATTACTATTCAAGTTCAATGGCTGATTGGGTATCTCCGTTCCATGTGAAAGTTGTCAGCGCAGCGCCGGGAAATTGTTTAAAGTGAGGGTCTAGCTTTAAACATACCGATCCATAACATGAGGTTAACGACTTGAGCCTGAACCTGCGCCAGATCGAGGTATTCCGAGCCACCATGCTTACCGGGTCGATCAGCGGCGCCGCCAAGCTTCTGCAGGTTTCCTCGCCTGCCGTATCGCGCCTCATCTCCAGCACGGAGCAGCGGCTGGGGCTGGTCTTCTTCCAGCGGATCAAGGGCCGGCTCTACCCCACGCCGGAAGCGCGCCGGCTGTTCCTGGAAGTGGACGCGGTCTACCAGGGCGTGGAACGGGTCAACGAAGTGGCCGAAGACCTGGTGGGGAACCGGGTGGGCCACCTGCGCATCGCCTGCAACCCGAGCCTCGGCCAGCTGATGCTGCCGCACGCGGTCAAGCGCTTCTTCGAGCGCCTGCCCGACGTGCGCATCGTGCTGCACACCCTGCTGCCCAACGTGCTGATGCAGGCCGTGCTGACCCAGCAGGTGGAGCTGGGCGTGGCGTTCCTGCAGGAGTCCCATCCGAACCTGGTGGTGCATCCGCTCTGTGCCAACCGGCTGGTGGCGGCGCTGCCCAAGGACCACCCGTACGCGGCCCGGGAATCCCTGCACCTCAGTGATTTCCTCGACCAGCCCTTCATCGGCTACGGGGCCGACAGCCCCATCGGCCGGCAGATCCGCAAGATGTTCATGGATGCCGGTATGACCCTGCGCGCCAAGGTGGAAGTCCAGCAGGTGCATGTGGCCTGCGCCTTCGTGCACGACGGCCTGGGCATTTCGATCATCGATGAACTGTCGGCCCGCAGCCCGGTCTGGCCGAACATGGTCACCCGCCCCCTGGAACCGGCCGCCGCGGCCCCCATCAGCATCGTCCACGGCGCCTTCAGCCCGCCCTCGCGGCTGGCCCAGGAGTTCATGGCGACGCTGACGGAACTGTACTCAGAGACCCGATAGCGCCGCGACGATCCGCTCCGGCAGGGCGGGGAGCTGGGTGATGCGGGTGCCCAGGGCGTGGTTGATGGCGTTGATCACCGCGGCCGCCACCGGCACCGTGGCGATCTCGCCGATGCTCTTGGCGCCGAACGGGCCCAGGACCTCGCCCGCTTCGATCAGGGCCACCTGGATGGGCGGCATCTCCGGGGCGTTGAACAGGGTGTAGCGGCTCAGCCGGCCGGTCATCACCCGGCCCTGGGGGTCGTAGGCGATCTCTTCGCTCAGCGCCAGGCCGATGCCCATCTGCACGGACCCCTGGATCTGCCCCTGCACGAAGCCGAAGTTGATGGCCTTGCCGATATCGTGCACGGCGACGAAGCCCAGCACCTTCACCCGGCCGGTGAGCTTGTCCACCTCCACTTCGGCGAAGTGGGCGCCGTAGCTGGTGGGGTTGCCGGGGGATTCGTAGGTGACGTTGACGCAGAGGCTGGCATGCCGGCTCTTCTGGGCGAACACCACCAGGTCGGCGTAGCTCACGCCGTGCTCCGGCCGGCCGGCGGGATAGACCCGGCCCTCCCGGAAGGCGATGTCCTGCGCGGCGCAGGCCAGGAGCAGGGCGGCGCAGGCGGCCATCTTTTCGCGCAGCAGCTCCGCGGCCTTTTTCACCGCGCCGCCGCAGACGAAGGTGACCCGGCTGGCCTGGGTGCCGGCCGAATCGAACGGCGAGACGAGGGTGTCGGCCCTGGGCACGATCACCTTGGCCAGGTCCATGTCCAGCACCTCGGCGGCGATCTGGGCCATGGTGGTGACGGTGCCGCAGCCCAGGTCGTGGAAGGCGCCCTTGAGGATCAAGGCGCCGTCCGAGTCCAGCTGGAGGTCCACGGTGATGAAATCCGGGTAGGCTCCCTGGTAGCCGTTGCCGTGCGCCGCGCAGGCCATGCCCACGCCCTTGGCGAACCGTCCGGCGGACCTGGGCCGGTGGAATTTCTCGTCCCAGCCCATCAGTTCGCAGCCCTTGGTGACGCAGTCGATGATGCGGGCGTTGCCGAGGTCGGTGCCGCCCTGGAGCTCGCGGTCGAAGGGATGGACCAGGTTCTTCAGGCGGAACGCCACCGGGTCCATGCCCAGGGCGGCGGCCGTGGAGTCGATGTTGATCTCGGTGGCGGTGCAGATCTGCGGGCTGCCGTAGCCGCGGCAGGCCCCGCCGATGGCCGTGTTGGTGTAGACCACGTCGGCCCGGTAGCGCTGGTCCGGGATGCGGTACAGGCGGAACAGCTTCTTGCCCATGGCCATGGCGATCGCCTCGCCATTGGTGCAGTAGGCGCCGGTGTCGACCAGGGTGTAGGTGTCCCGGGCCAGGATGGTGCCGTCCGGGGACACTGCGGTCCTGACCGTGCTGATGGTCTTGTGCCGGGTCCGGGTGGAGAGGATGCTCTCCGAGCGGTCCAGGAGCAGCTTGACCGGCCGGCGCAGGGCCAGGCTCAGGAAGGCGGTGATCGGCTCCAGGATGGGTTGGCCCTTGCCGCCAAAGGAGCCGCCGGTGGTGGTCTTGATCACCCGGACCCGGGTCAGGGGGATGCCGAGGGCTTCGGCGATGATCAGCTGGACCTGGAAGATGACCTGGCACGGGGTGTGCACCGTCACCTGGCCGAATTCATCGGTTTCGGCCAGGCAGCAGTGGGTCTCCATGGCGGCGTGGTGGACCTTGGGGGTCTCGACCCGGTCTTCCACCACCAGCGGGGCTTCGGCCAGCCGCGCCGGCGCGTCGCCGCACTTCAGCTCCTTCTGGTAGATGAGGTTCCGGCCTTCGTGGATGGGCTGGGAGTCCTCGCGCAGGGCCAGTTCCGGCCGGATGACCGCCGGCAGCTCCTCGTACTCGACCTCGATCAGGCGCACCGCCGCTTCGGCCACTTCCCGGCTGGAAGCCACCACCGCGGCGATCCGGTCGCCCTGGAAGCGGACATGGTCGGTGAACAGCAGCTCGTCTTCGATGACCTCCATCCCCTCGATCCACTTGTGGCTGTTGTACGGGTTCCGGGGCGTGTTCCAGGGGGTGAAGATCGCCACCACCCCCGGCAGCCGCTCGGCCCGGGCCAGGTCCAGGGCCTTCACCCGGCCATGGGCCACGGTGCTCAGCAGCAGCTTGGCGTGCAGCATGCCCTGGAACTTCATGTCGTTGACGTAGCGCAGGCTGCCGGTGGCCTTTTCCAGCACGTCATGGATGGCAACCGACTTGCCCACGATATTCAATGCTTTGGGGGCCACGTCACATCTCCTGGAACAGGCCGGCGCACAGGTCCCGCGCCAGTCCTTGGACATCGTTCAACTTGTGCTGGAACATGGCGATCCCCTTGATGGATGCCTCCACCTGGGCGCGCATGACCTCGGCCAGCTCCCCGGCCAGCTGCGGGTCCGGGATCCGGCCCTCGAGCAGCGCTTCGGCGCCGGCGGCGTGGTAGGCCATGGGCGCGGCCGAGCCCACCACGATCCGGGCGCCCCGGATCCGCCCCTCCGGAGGCAAGTCCAGCACCATGGTCATGCTGATGTTGGCGATCACCACCTGGCTCCGGGCACCCATGCCGATCTTGCCGTAGCGGCTGCGCTGGTGGGGGCCGGGCCGGGGGATGAGCACTTCGGTGATGACTTCGTCCCGCTGCAGGGTGGTCTTGCCGATCCCGGTCACCAGGCCGTCGACCTTGCGGATCGAGGCTTCGCCCCGGCCGTTGAGGATGCAGAGGCGCGCATCCAGGGCCATGAGGGTGGCGATGGAATCCCCGGCGGGGGAGGCGTTGGCGAGGTTGCCGGGCAACCGGGCCATGTTGCGGATCTGGGTGGAGCCGATCTGCTGGGCCATCTCGGCCAGGCAGGGCGCCGTCCCGCGCACCAGGGCGCTTTCGCAGATATTGGAATAGGTGACGTTCGCACCGATCCTGAGGAATTCGCCGTCCAGCCGGATGCCGTCCAGCCCCGGCACCCCGGTGATGTCGATGAGCGTTCCATCAGAGATGCCCCGGTCGCGCATGCGGATGATCAGATCGGTGCCGCCGCCCAGCACGTAGGTCGCGGGATCAGCGGCGGCCAGGCAGCTGATCAGTTCAGCCCGGCTGGCGGGGGTCTTGAAAACCAGGTTGCTCATGATTGATATCCGCCCTCCCGGGCGACCGCTTGGACCGCCTGCACGATTTTGGTATAACCGGTGCATCTACACAGGTTGCCAGCAATAGCCAAACGAATCTCTGGCTCGCTGGGGTGCGGGGTCTTCAGCAGCAGCGCCTTGGCGGACATCAACATGCCGGGCGAGCAGTAGCCGCATTGGATCGCCCCTTCATTAATAAAAGCCTGTTGCAAGGGGTCCAGCTTGCCATCCACCGACAGGCCTTCGATGGTGACGATCCGGCGGCCGCGCGCCTGCAAGCCCAGGACCAGGCAGGCATTCACCGCCACCCCGTCCATGATCACCGTGCAGGCGCCGCATTCCCCTTCGCCGCAGCCCTCCTTGGTCCCTGTGAGGTCCAGGTGGTCCCTGAGGACGTCGATCAGCCGGGTCTCGGGGTCGATCTCCAGGGCCCGGGCGACTCCATTGACTACGAATTCAAGCAGCATGTCTCTCTCCCCGATTCCGACCGCGGCGTTATGTAAAAAAATTGAGGAGGATGACCCTCATGGGTGGTGCTGACAGGGAAAGCATAACTTAAGGTCACTGGATGATCAAGAAAACGCATCGAATGTTAATGGAAGTGTGACCGGCGGCAGCGGCCGCCACGCTGCAGGGTTTTGCCTTACCTTGGGGGCTCTGATGTTAGTCTTCAGGACGTGAGATCCACTTCCCAGGGGGCCTACCGATGTCCGCATCCAGCAAAAAGGTGTTCGTCCTGGACACGAACGTCCTGCTTCACGACCCCATGTCGATCTGCCACTTCCAGGAGCACGACATCGTCATCCCGATCGTGGTGATCGAGGAGATTGATACCTTCAAGAAGGACCAGACCGAGGTCGGCCGCAACGCCCGTACGGTCTCCCGGCAACTGGACAAGCTACGCAAGGACGGTTCGCTGAGCCGGGGCGTGGTCATGGAGGGCGGCGGCACCCTGATCGTGGACGTCACGCCCCATCCCCTCGACCTGGGCCTGGCGGCCATGGACAAGCACAAGGCCGACAACCAGATCCTGGCCTGCGCCCTGGGCCAGCTCAAGGTGCGCAAGGAGAAGGTGGTGATGGTGTCCAAGGACACCAACCTGCGCATCAAGGCCGATGCCCTCGGCCTCCAGGCCGAGGACTACACCACCGACCGGGTGGCGGTGGACGAGCTCTACACCGGCACCGTGGTCTGGGAAGTGGACCCGGTGAAGATGGACATGCTGTTTGACGGCGGCCTGGTGCCGGACCCGGAGCAGATCCTCAACCCTAACCAGTTCGTCACCCTGGTGGACAAGACCAACGACACCCACACCGCGCTCGGCCGCTTCTACGCCGCCGACGGCCGCATCCATCCCCTGAAGCGCGTCGAGATGCCGCCCTGGGGGGTGAAGCCGCGCAACCGCGAACAGCAGTTCGCCCTGGAGCTCCTGCTGGACGACTCGGTGCAGGTGGTCACCCTGCTGGGCAAGGCCGGCACCGGCAAGACCCTGCTGGCCATTGCCGCCGGGCTGCAGCAGGTGGTGGACGAGGAGCGCTTCAACAAGCTCCTGGTGAGCCGCCCGGTGATGCCCATGGGCCGCGACCTCGGCTTCCTGCCCGGGGACATCTCCGAAAAGCTGCGCCCCTACATGCAGCCGATCTACGACAACCTGGACTTCATCGTCGCCGCCAACATGGAGCAGCGGCGCCGGTCGTCCATGACCCCGGCCCAGCTGGAGGAGGGCGGCTACATGAGCGTCGAGCCGCTCACCTACATCCGCGGCCGCAGCATCCCCAACCAGTACATCATCGTGGACGAGGCCCAGAACCTGACCCCGCACGAAGTGAAGACCATCCTCACCCGGGCCGGTGACGGCACCAAGATCGTGCTCACCGGCGATCCGTTCCAGATCGACAACCCCTACGTGGACGCCTCCACCAACGGCCTCAGCTACCTGGCCGAGCACTTCAAGCACCTGGACATCGCCGGCCACATCACCCTGGTGAAGGGCGAACGCAGCAAGATGGCCGAGCTGGCGAGCAACCTGCTGTAGGAAAATCTCTGCTGAACGCTGGATGTACAGCGGCATTTCAGCCAATATGCTTCTATGAACAACGCTTCTCCGCTGGATGCCCTTGATCTGCTCTTGAAGGGCACGGTCACTTGCCACACCAAAGACCTCTTGCTTGCCCGCCTGAAGGAAGGACGGCCCCTGCGCATCAAGACCGGGTTCGACCCGACCGCGCCGGATCTGCACCTGGGCCATGGCGTGCTGATCCGGAAGATGGCCCAGTTCCAGGAGCTGGGGCACACGGTGATCTTCCTGATCGGTGATTTCACCGGGCTGATCGGCGACCCCACCGGCAAGAAGGCCACCCGGCCGGCGCTCAGCCGGGAGGAGATCCAGGCCAACGCCGAAACCTACAAGGCCCAGGTGTTCAAGATCCTGGACCCGGAGAAGACCGAAATCCGCTTCAACAGCGAATGGATGGGCGGCCTGCGGGGCGAGGACTGGATCCGCCTGGCGAGCAAGTTCACCCTGGCCCAGATGCTGGAACGCAACGACTTCAGCAAGCGGCTCGGGGCGGGCGAACCGATCTCGCTGCACGAACTGCTCTACCCGCTGGTGCAGGCCTATGATTCGGTTGCCCTGCGGGCCGACGCGGAACTGGGCGGCAACGATCAGCTGTTCAACCTCATGCGCGGCCGGGAACTGCAGGAGGCCATGGGGCAGGGGCCCCAGGTGGTGCTCACGGTCCCGCTGCTGCTCGGCCTGGATGGGGTCGAAAAGATGTCCAAATCCCTGGGCAACTATATTGGATTCCTGGAACCCGCCGAGGTGCAATTCGGCAAGACCATGAGCATCTCCGATCAGCTCATGTGGGACTGGTGGCTGCTGCTCACCGACAAGCTGCCCCGGGATATCGCCGCCATGCAGCAGGGCCATCCCATGGACGCCAAGAAGGCCCTGGCCCGGGAGATCGTCGGCCAGTTCCATGGCGCCCAGGCGGCCAGGTTGGCCGAGGATGGCTGGGTGAAGCGGTTCTCCGAGCGCTCGGTCGAAGACGTGCCCGAGGTGAGCGTGCCGGCCGCTGCCAGCCAGGCGCTGGCCAAGCTGCTGGTGGAGCGGTCCCTGGCCGGGTCCCGAAAGGAGGCCGAGCGCCTCATCCAGCAGGGCGCGGTCAGCCTGGACGGCGAGAAGGTGGCGGATCCGCGGCTGGCCCTGGAGCTCAAGTCCGGGACGGCGCTGCTCGTGCGGGTCGGCAAACTGAAACTTCAGCGGTGGGTGGTGCCATGAGCTTGCTTGCCCTCCAGGATCTTTTCCGGCGCTATCGCGAGAAGGCCACGGGGGTCTGGACGCTCGGGAAGGATCCCGGGCGCACCATCTACATCGACTACGGCGACACGGTGTTCGCCCAGAGCAGCCATCTGCAGGACCGGCTGACCTACCTCCTGGTGGAGCGCGGCAAGGTCACCCAGCCGCAGATGGACTATGCCCTGGCCAACCTGAAGCCCGGCCTCAGCATCGGCAAGAACCTCATCGAGATGGGCTTCATCACCCAGCGCGACCTGCTGGACGTGGCCAAGGCCCAGGTGGAGCGGATCATCCGCGGCGCCCTGGCCTGCGCCGACCTGGAGCCGGCCTTCGTCGCCCAGGACCTGGACGCCAACGTGGTCCGGCTGCCCATGAACACCCCGCAGCTGTTCCTGGCCGGCACCCTGGCCCTGCAGGACCGGGAAGGGCTGCTGGAAATGCTCGGGCCGTTGAACCAGGTGGTCGTGCTGCAGGGCCGGAACCTGATGGACCTGACCCTGCCGCCGGACCTGGCCAAGCTGCCCCCCCTGCTGGACGGCACCCACACCCTGCTCGAGCTGAGCCGGGAATCCATGGCCGAGCCGCTGCGCCTGGGCGCGTTCGCCCTGTTCCTGCGGGAAATGGGCTGGGCCAGGCTGCACGAGATGCCGCCCCTGGACCGCCACGCCCTGGACCTGGCCCTTTCGCCGGAGCCCGAGCCGCTTTCCCTGCCGCTGCCGTTGCCGGAAGCCTTCCCGGTCACCGTGCCGTCGCTGTTCTCCACCATCCAGGAAGCGGCCCGGCCCACCACCAACCTGGAGCACCTGTCCCAGGCCCTGGACCAGGAGCCGCCGCCGGAAGCCCCGGCCGAGGCGACCTACCTGCCCGAGTCCCTGGCCCAGGCCGAAGCCGCCCCGGTGGAACCGCCGGCCGAGCTGGCCCCGGCCGCCGGCCAGGGCTATCCGCCGACCCCCGCCATGCCGATCAGGGCCATGCCCGATGAGCCGGAGGATGTGCCGCTGCCGCTGGTGCCCCTGGAATACCACACGCCCGGTCCGCTGACCGCCCCTCCGGAATCGGTCGGGGACGCCCCGGTGGCGCCCAAGCCGGCACCGGCCCAAGGCAAGGGACTGCGCCGGACCCTGGTGGCGCTCTTCCTGCTGGCCTGCCTGGGCGGGGCCGCCGCCCTCTGGCGCAACCGCGCCCAGCTCAGGGCCCGGTTCAAGCGGCCCGCGCCGCCCGTCGTGGCCGTCAAGCCGGCGCCGGAACCCCCGCCGCCCCCCCCGCCGCCCCCGCAAGCGCCGGCCCAACCGGCTTCCGGCGTGGCCGTGCCCCCGCCCCCCGCCGCTCCGGCGCCACCCGCGGCCCAGCCCGCGCCCGCCGCCAAGGTCGAGCGGGCGGACACCTCCGTCGCCGCCCGGATCAAGGCGCTGGAGCAGGGCGACCTGGATCTGGCCGTGCGCCAGGGCCAGCGGCTGGTCAAGGGCGTCCCGCCCGGCCACTGGACCTTGCGCCTGGAGATCGCCTGCCAGGGCGACACCATCCGCAGGCTGGTCGGCATCTTCAAGGGCAAGGAACCTGATATCTTCCTGCTGCCCATCGGCATGCGTGACGGCCGGGTCTGCTACCAGGTGCTGTTCGGGCGCTTCCCGACCCTGCCGGCGGCTGAAAAACAGCTGAAACGACTCCCCGCCTCGTTCCTGGCGGACCGGAACCGGCCCAAAATCTTCCGTTTTTCGGAGATTCCCAAACTTCAATAAAATGCCATTACTGCAGTATGCCGGATAATATAATTGTACTTTTCCCCTCCCGAGGCACCGGCGCAGGCCCCGCGCGTCGTCCGACAATTTGCAAATCCGGCAATTTGGTTATACTGGGTTCCCCGGGGTAACATGCTGCCCCAGATCTTTTACGGAGAACCATGGATTTCAATGTGCTGTCAACCCAGAATTGGAGCCGGATGTTCAATGTATGGATCGAGGACATCCAGGTTATCGGTCTACCAGCAGCCATCGCACCTTTTGAGATTCACCGAAGCATCCTGCCGAAAGTGCGGGATTTTTCCCGCTATTCCTCGCTGTTCGTCGTGCTGCTGTTCGCCCTGCATTGCACCAGCCCGAGGATGAGCGTCACCACGTCCAAGCCGCAGGTGATGCCGCCCGAGGGGCGTCCCGACGATCCGCCCGAAGAGATTCCGCAGGTCTATACCGAGCGGGGCCAGGCCAGTTGGTACGGGGGCGACGGGGACGGCTTCGCCGGCGGGATCACCGCCAACGGCGAGATCTACGATCCCTCCGCGCTCACCTGCGCCCACCGGACCCTGCCGTTCGGCACGGCGGTGGAGGTGGAGAACCTGACCAACGGCAAACACACCATCCTCCGGGTGACCGACCGTGGCCCCTTCATCCGCGGCCGCATCCTCGACGTGTCCCAGCGGGGCGCCCACGAGCTGGGCATGCTGCAGCACGGCGTCGCCAACATCCGCCTGCGCACGGTCGACGCCAAGGGCCGGCCCGCTCCGGTGGACCCGGCCGTGCTCCAGGGCAATCCCTACACCATCCAAGTGGCCGCCCTGGCCGATCCGCTCAACATCCAGCGGATCTCCCAGGAGCTGAGCGCCGCCTATGGGCCGGTGACCTGCCAGGCTGTCCAGGGCCGGGGCGGAGCCACGGTGCAGCGCGTCCGGGTGGGCAGCTTCCCGCGCCTGGAAGAGGCCCAGATCGCCTCCGAGCAGGTCGCCAAGTTCTGCAAGGATCGCGGCCTTGAACCGTTCATCATCCGCCAATACTGAGGGCGCCTACCTGGTCATCGCCGCCGGCGGCCGCGGGCTGCGCATGGGCGGCGGCGTGCCCAAGCAGTTTCGCGACTGGGGCGGCATGCCTTTGCTCGAGGCGACGGTGCGGGCCTTCCTGGTCCCGGAGATGCCGGCCCTGGCCGGCATCGTCCTGGCGGTGCCGGAAGAGCGCCTGGAGCAGGTCCGGTCCTGGCGCTTCGGCATACCGCACCAGGCGGTGGCCGGGGGCGACACCCGGCAGCGTTCGGTCGCCCTGGCGCTGGCCGCCCTGCAAGGCGCCGCGGGCTCGGTGGTGCTGATCCACGACGCGGTGCGGCCCTGTCCGCCACCGGGTCCGGTGCGCGAGGCCGTGGCGGCCCTGGCCGAATGGGATGGCGCGGTGCTCGGGGAACCCTCCACCGATACCCTCAAGCGGGTGGACCCTTCCGGCCTGATCCTGGCGACCGAGCCCAGGGAGGGCATCTTCCGGGCCCAGACCCCCCAGGTGGCCAGGCTCGGGCTGTGGCGCGAAGCCTTCGCCTGGGCCGAGGCCGCCGGCTTCCAGGGCACCGACGATGTCGGCCTGCTGGAGGCCATGGGCCGGCGGGTGAAGCTGATTCCCGCCCCGGCCAGCAACCTGAAGCTCACCACGCCGGAGGATTGGGCGCGGCTGCGCCCGGTCTAGACCGGCGGCACCATTCGTTCCTACGCGGTCGGGGAGCTGCCGGGGGTTCCGGCCGACGCGCCCGAGAACGGCTTCACCTTCATCATCATCCCCGCCACCAGCGAAGCCCGCATCGCCTACCAGCTGCTGAACCAGTCCCTGGTTTATCTTGAAATTCTGAAGATCTGAACCACAGGGTGTGGTCGTTTGACCTACAGTCAGGGCTGCGGTTTTTTCGATTAACCTTTGTGATTTCAAGTTATAGATTGTGGGCATGGATCTTGCTCGAAGTCTCGCGAGGATTTTCATGTCCCGCAGCCGCCACGCCCAGACCCTTGCCCAACCCGTCACCCTCAGCGGCCACGGGTTGCACGGCAACCTGCCCTGCACCGTGGTCCTGCGTCCGGCCGAGCACGCCACGGGCATCGTCTTCCGCCACCTGCCTTCCGGGGTGGAGATTCCGGCGCGGGCCGAGTTCGTCGGGGACTGCAGCCTGGCCACCACCCTGACCCGGGACGGCATCCGCCTGCAGACCGTGGAGCACCTGCTATCAGCCCTCATGGGGCTGGAGATCGACCACCTCACCGTGGAATTGACCGGGAGCGAACTGCCCATTCTGGACGGCAGCGCGGGCCCCTGGGTCCGGGCCATCCAGGAGGCCGGCATCCGGCCCATGGCGATGTGGTCGCGGGTCATGCGCATCCTGCGCCCGGTGGAAGTGCACAGCGAGGACAAGTGGATGCGGATCAGTCCGTTCCATGGTCTGAGAGTGGCCTACACCATCGATTTCGATCATCCGGCCATCGGCCGGCAAAGCCGCGAGCTGACCCTGACGCCGGAAAAGTACGTGCGCGAACTGGGCCGGGCCCGGACCTTCTGCCTGGAACAGGACATCGAGTACATGCGCTCGCGCGGCCTGGCCAAGGGCGGCAGCCTCGAGAACGCCGTGGTGTTCAGCCCCGAAGGCCCGCTCAACGAATCGCTGCGCTACGAAGACGAGGCGGTGCGCCACAAGATCCTCGACCTGCTGGGCGACCTCAAGCTGCTGGGCGTCTCGCTGGAAGGCTTCGTGGAGGCCCACCGCGCCGGCCATGCCCTGCATGTGGAACTGGCCCGGGCCATCCTGGCCAACGAAAACGCCTGGACCATGGAGGAAGCGGAAACCGCCGTCGCCGGCCGCCAGCTCTTCGGCCAGGGCCTGGCCGCTGCGCACGCCGCGCTGGCCTAACCTCTCTCTCATTTGCCGCCGCGCCGGGTATCCTGGGGTGGTGAATGCGCAGACTGAATCCGATCCTGAACGGCTCGCTACCGCGCGCCTGGGCGCCCCCGAAGGCGGAATGCTGGCCGGGCCGTCCCTGCGGGAACTGCTGGAAGCCGTCCTGTCGGCCCGGCCCCCGGGGCGGGTCTTCCTGTCGCCGCCGCTCCTGCCCCACTGGGGCCACCGCATCGAGGACCGGGGCGGACAGGCGCTGCCGCTACCGGACCAGGCGCCCCACGGTCTGGCCAGCCTCCGGGCGGTCCTGGCCGAGCCCGAACCGGGCGACCAGGTCTGGCTGGATCTGGGCGGCCCCGCCGGCGCGGCGGGGGACGAGGCCGTGGATGCCTTTCTGGCCCTGGCGGGCAGCGTGCCGGAACTCAAGGTGGTACTGCTCCGGGATGACGCTCCCGGCCGGGCGCGCAGCCAGCGGCTGGCGGTGGACCGGCCAGGCCAGGTGCTGCTGCTGAGGGAAAGCGCCGGAAACGCGGCCTATGCCCTGGGCAAGCCGGAGCTGGTGGGCGCCCTGGCCGCCTCGGCAGGCTGGTGCTCCGGCCCGCTGACACCGCTGGCCGGGACCGGCGGCGCTCTGCTGGTGCTGGACGTGGATGGGGTGCTCATCGATCCCGGAAGGGCCTTCATGGAGGCCGTGGCCGGGGCCCTGGGTGAACTGGCGCCGGAGCTGGTCTGGCACGACGAGGACTACCTGGGGCTCAAGCGGGCCGGCGGTTTCAACAACGATTTCCGGCTCACCGCCGCCGCCCTGGCGCTGGCCGAGCAGGGCCGCCTGCCGTTCCAGGGCGGCGGCCTGGAGCACCTGGAAGAGCGGATCCGGGCCTGGGAACCGCGCTGCCGGACCGCGGTGCGCGCGCACTATGCCCGCACCCGGAGCCTGGAGCGGCCCATGGTGGCCCGGGAGCAGCTGGCCGCGGTGCCGAACCTGGCCATCTTCACCGGCCGGCCCCCGGAGGAACTGGGCTTCGCCTTCGAGCTGCTCGGCTACAGCCTGCCGGCGGTGGCCGACCGCGCCGCCCATCTGCGCAAGCCGAGGCCGGAAGGGCTGATCCAGCTGGCCGACGCGTTCCGGGCGGAGCGGATCACCTTCGTGGGCGATTCCCTGGATGACGCCGCGGCCCTGCGCGGGGCCCGGGCGCTGCGCCCGGAGCTGGGCTGGCGCTTCGCGGCGGTGGGCAGCGAGCGCGGCACGTTCGCCGAACCGGGTGATCCGCAAGGGGCCGGTTTGCAAGATCTACTGGAAAGCGGGGACCTCCCATGATCACCTTGATCCACTACGGCACCGAGAGCCTGTACGCCATGGAGGGGGCCATGGGCCGTTTGGGCTTCGCCCATTGCCGGGCCGGGCGGCCGGGCCAGGCCGCCCCGGCCGGGCCGATCCTCCTGGTGGGCTCGGGGCCGCTGGACCCTGCCTGCGCCCAGCTCAAGGGCTCCGGCTGGTGGCGCGAACTGCCGCAGATGGCTGCCGACGGCCGGGCGGTATTGGGCATCAACCTCGGCCTGCACATCCTGGCCGAGGGCAGCGAGGAATCGCCCCGGGGCACCGGGCTGGGCCTGATCCCCGGGATCGTCCGGCGCCTGGGGCCCGGGGTCAAGGTGCCGCACTGGGGGTGGTCGCCGGTGCGCCAGCAGAGGGACCATCCCCTGTTCCCGGAAATCCGCGGCGGCTGGCTGTTCTTCGCCCATTCCCACGCGCTGGAGCCCACCAGCGAGACCCTCAGCCTGGCGGTGCACGGCCGGCCCTTTTCGGTCATGGAATGCCGCGGCCGGGCCGTGGGCATCCAGGCCCATCTGGAGAAATCCGGCGCCTTCGGCATCGCGCTGCTGGGCAAGCTGCTGGTCGCGCTCGGCGAGCAGCGGGAACCGGAATTCAACGCCAATTAGGAGTGTATCCATGGATGCCAAGCGCATCGTTCCAATGCTGCAGGTGCTGGCCGGGGACCCCGGGCAGGAACCCGCGCGCACGGCCTGCCAGCTGGAACTGGAAGGCGCCGACGGCATCCTGTTCCAGGCCGGGAGCGCAACGGAGACGGACTGGATCCGCGCCGTGGCCGGCTCCCTGTCGGTGCCGTTCGCCCTGGAGGCGCCATTCCGGAGCTGGGCGGAGCTGGAGCAGGCCCTGGAGGCCGGCGCCGACCGGGTCATCCTGGCGGGCCCCGCGGCCATGCTGACCGCCGCGGCGCAGGCCTTCGGCCGGTCCCGGGTGGCGGTGGCCGTGGACGCGATCCTCGGTCCATCCGGATGGCGGGTGGAACTGGCCGGAGAGCCTGAAGGGCGCGCCGCCCTGGACTGGATGCTCGACCTGGAGCAGCGCGGCTGCGGGGAGATCCTGCTCAGCACCAGCCCCGAAGGGGAGGCGGGCGAGGCCCTGTTCCAGGGCGCGGCCCGGCTGGCGCTGGCCATCCTGTACCGGTCCACGGGCGACGAGGCCCGGACGGCGGACGCCCTGTTGCACGGGGCCGACGGGGCGGCCATCCCCGCGGCGCGGACCCCCAGCCAGTGGAAAGCAGCGCTGGCGATCCGTGGACTGGCCGTACGCAACCTGGACTAGAAGATCGGGTCGCCCGGCTTGCGGCGCCAGGCTTCGGCCCGGCCCTTGCCGCTCTCGGATTTGGGCTTGCTGTCCCTGGCGTTGGCCAGGCTTTCCAGCAGGCTGCCGCCCACGCGGGTCGCTGCCGCCCGGGTGAGGGAGGGGGTGTGCAGGACAGGCGCCGCCGCGGCTTCGACCGTCACGGTGTTCTCCTTCGCCTCGTCAACCTGCTCCCGCAGGCGCTTCTCATACCAGAGCTTCCGCTTGGGGTCGAGAACCCGCATCTGCTTGCCCCCGCCGCTCTTGCGCGCCAAGACGGGTTTCGGTTTGTTTTCTTTCCTGTCCTCCCGAAGGTTGGATTCAGGATTGGAGGCTTCCTCCAGGATCTTGGCGAGGTCTGCCAGGCTTCCAAGGCCGCGCTGCTTGCTCATGTGATGACGGAACTCCTCTGCGGGCCTCCACGGCGGCCCAATGGTAAAGCCTACCCCTTTCAAGGCAGCAGGCCAAGTTGAAAAGACGTCCGATTAAGCACTTGCGCGCATGGCTGAGCGCAGGGTGCCCCGGGCGATCATCAGTTCCTCGTTGGTGGGAATCACCGTGACCGCGCAGCCGGCGTCGGGGGTGGAGATGAACCGGGCGGCCTTGCTGCGCTTTTCGTTGACCTCCTGGTCGATCTTGACGCCCAGGAAGCTCAGCCGGTTGCAGACCCAGGAGCGGAGGCTGACGGAGTTCTCGCCGATGCCGCCGGTGAAGGTGATCGCGTCGACTCCGTTCATGGCGGCGGCGTAGCTGCCCACGTACTTCACCACGCCATACCAGAGGGTTTCCAGGGCCAGCCGGGCGCGCTTGTTCTTGCCCATGGCCTCCTCCACCTCGCGGCAGTCCGAGGAGATGCCGGAGATGCCCAGGAGCCCGCACTTCTTGTTCAGCAGATTGGCCAGGACCTTGCTGTCCAGGCCTTCCTGGTCCATCAGGGTGGTGAGCACGCCGGGATCGACGCTGCCGCAGCGGGTGCCCATGATGACCCCTTCCAGCGGGGTGAGGCCCATGGAGGTGTCGATGCACTTGCCGGCCTGCACGGCGGTGATGCTGCTGCCGTTGCCCAGATGGCAGGTGATGATCTTCAACTGCTCGATGGGGCGCTTCAGCAGGACGGCCGTCTGTTCCGCCACGTACTGGTGGCTGGTGCCGTGGAAGCCGTAGCGGCGCAGGCCCAGCTTCTGGGAAAGCTCGTAGGGCAGGCCGTAGGTGTAGGCATAGTCGGGCATGGTGTGATGGAAGGCGGTATCGAACACCGCCACCTGGGGCACGCCGGGGAACATCTCCTGGGCCGTCCGGATGCCGGAAAGGCTGGGGGGGATGTGCAAGGGGGCGTAGAAGGTCAAGGCCTCGATCTCGGCCAGCACCGACGGGGTGATCAGCTCGGGGTCCACGAACAGGGAGCCGCCGTGCACCACCCGGTGGCCCACCGCTCCCACTTCCCGGTCGCCCACCAGGACCGTCTTGTGCAGCTCCTCCATGATCGCGGAGAGGGCCTTCTTATGGCCGTTCATGTCGAGTTCCAGGCGCCCCTTCTCGCCCTGGATGGTCCAGCGGATGAAGCCTTCCGACATGCCGACCCGCTCCGCGATGCCCTCGGCAAGGGTCTCCTCGTTGTCCATGTCCATGAGGTTGAATTTGAGCGAAGATGAACCGGCATTGAGGACCAGGATCAGCACAAGGGACTCCTTTTAAAGCGCATCAATTTCATTCTAACCCGCTTGGGGATGGCCTCAGCATGTTCCGGCCGTTTTATGCCTTTCATCACCTGGCTCTGGGTATCCGGGCGACCATCGACCCGGCCTCGCACGAGAGCGAAGCGCCCAGGGCGGCGCCGACCTGGATGGCCCAGCGGCTGCAGATATCCACCGGATGAGCCTCGGATCCCGGGGCCAGGCTTTCGGGCAGGGCCGGCGCCGGGTGCCAGCGCAGGACCCAGGCGTCCGGGCCGACGCTGAAGTGGATGCTCATGGTGCTGCCCTTGGCATAGGGCAGTACCTGCCGGGTGAGCGCCCGGACATAGCCCCTGAGCAGTTTCCCGGGCCACTGGTCCCATTCCGGGGCGCCCTCGAAGGCCAGCTCGAACCGGCTGCGGAACAGGGTGCCCATGGGCTCCAGCTCTTCCATGAGCTGGTCGCGCCAGTCGGGCCCGGGCTCCAGGGGACCTTCCGGGAGCGTCGCCATGGACAGGTGCCGGCAGCGGTCGAGGGTGGTGATCCCCTCCTCGATCACCGCCTCCAGCCGTTCCCGGTCCCTCTGGCCGATGGGCTGGCCGGCCTGGTTCAAATCGAGGATGCCTTTGATCCCGGCAAGAACATTGGCCATATCGTGCAACGTTGACCGGATCAATAATTCCGAAGATTTTTCCATGCTTCCCAACTTTCTGACCCAGGAACCTGTTCAGTCGGTAAACTTCTTACGAAAATAGTAACTTGGAAAGGTCCGGGTCCCATGCAGACAGAGCCCAAAAAGTTGGGGGTGTTGCTGATCGAAGCGGGCCTGATCACCGCCGCTCAGTTGCAGGATACCCTGCGCCAGCAGCGGCTTTCCGGGGAGCGCCTGGGCAGCACGCTGGTGGCCGAAGGGATCATCAGCGAGGATTCGCTGATGGATTTCCTCGCCAAGCAGACGGGGGTACCGCGCCTGGACGTGAAGAACCTGGATATCCCCCCGGCCGTGCTGCAGCGCATCCCGCGCCGGCTGGCGGAGCAGATGAACATCCTGCCGGTGGCCCTGAAGGAGCCCAAGTCGCTGGTGCTGGCCATGGCCGACCCCATGGACCTCAACGCCGTGGACAGCGCGCGCTTCGCCTCCGGCATGAACATCGAGCCGGTGGTGGCCGGCCATACCGCCTTGCGCCAGGCCATTGCCGAGGCCTACTCCAGGCTGGCGGCCTGGACGCCGCCCCCGCCCGTGGACCCGGGCTCGATCCCCACCCCCAGCGAGGCGCTGCCGGTGCCCGTCGAGCTGATGTTCACGCCGTTCGAACCCGGCCCTGACACGCCGCGGGAGAAGCCCGCCGGCGGCGGCGAAGGCAGCCCGTTCAGCTTCTTCAACGAAAACCGCAACCCGGCCACCGGTTCCCGGCCGTCGGAGATCATCCACCAGCGCTCGGCCATGTCGGAGCACGTGCGCCCGCTGGAGGAATACGGCACCCGCGCCCTGGTGCTAGGCCTGGTCAAGATGCTCCAGCGCCGGGGCGTCCTGGGCCAGGATGAGCTGCAGCATTTCATCACCACGCTCGCCGATGCCCGGGAACTCGATCCGGACAAGTGAGGTTCAGATCTCGCCGGGCCGGGTCTTGTCCAGGTCCTTCCGGATGGCTCCCAGCTTCTTGACCGGGCATCCGGTCTTGCAGGTGCCGCAGCCCGAGCCGCAGCCGCCGCGCGCCGCCGAGCGCAGCAGGTCCTTGAGGAAATAGAGGGCGCAAAGGATGGCCAGGGCGAGGGCGATGCAGGTCTGGACGGTCATCGGAACCTCACGAGAAGCCCAGGGCTTGGCCGCCCAGGACGGTGAACCAGGCCGTGAGCCAGGCCAGGCCGAGGCCATAGGCCATGCTGAAGCCGGTCCACAGGAGACTGCGGGTCTCCTTGAGGATCATGCCCACGGTGCCCAGGCAGGGTGTGTAGATGAGGATGAATACCATGAAGGCGAGCGCCGTCAGCGGCGTGAAGCCGGAGTGGACGCGCAGGGCCTCCTGGAGGCCGCCGTGCTCCGGGTGGTCCGGATCGCCCGCCTGGGTGTGGTGGATCACCGCCATGGTGCTCACGACGATCTCCTTGGCCACGAACCCGGCGGTCAGGGCGATGCTGTCCTTCCATGCCTCGGGCCGGTCGCGGCCGGGGTCCAGGATGGGTGCCAGGGCCGGCTGCAGGGCCTTGCCGATGCTGGCGGCGAGGCTGGTGTTCACGACCCGGCTCTGGTGGTCCAGGTTCAGGTTGTCCAGCCGGCTGGCCTCCTCGGCGGCGGGCAGGTTGAGCAGCCGCACCGCCGCTTCGTTGCGATGCAGCTCTTCGGTCCAGGAGCGGTTGGAGATGCCCGGGTAGTGCGACAGGAACCAGATCAGGGTGGCTCCGGCCAGGATGGTGGTGCCGGCCCGGGTGAGGAACACGGCGCCCTTCTCCCACATGTGGGTTAGCGTGCTCTTCAGCACCGGCAGGCGGTACGGCGGCAACTCCATGACGAAGGGGGCGCCCGCGCCGCGGAACAGGGACAGGCGGAGCAGCTTGCCGACGATCATGGCCAACGCGAAGCCCAGGAGATGCATGGCCAGGATGGCCAGCGCCGCCTGCACCGGGCGGAAGAAGGTGCCCGCGATGACGATGTAGATCTGCAGCCGGGCCGAGCACGACATCAACGGGGCCACCAGGATGGTGATGAAGCGGTCCTCCCGGGCCTCGATGGTGCGGGTGGCCTGCACGGCCGGGACATTGCAGCCCGTGCCCATGATCAGGGGAATGAAGCTCTTGCCGTGCAGCCCCATGAGGTGCATCAGCCGGTCCATGATGAAGGCCGCCCGGGACATGTAGCCGGTATCTTCAAGGAAGGCGACGCAGCCCATGAGCAGCATGATGACCGGCACGAACACCACCACGGCCCCCACGCCGGGGATGATGCCGTCCACCAGCAGGCTGGTGAGCTCCCCGGCCGGCAGGTGCGCCCCGGCCCAGCCGTGCAGGAGGCGGAAGCCGCCGGCGATCCAGTCCTGGGGAACCTTGCCCACCACGAAGGTGAGGCTGTAGACGGCGATCATGATGGCGGTGAAGATGGGAATCCCCAGCCACCGGTTGGTGAGCACGGCGTCCAGCCGCGCGGTGAAGCCGGCCTTGGCGCGGCCCGAGCGCGCCAGCACCTCGCCCGCCAGGCCGTGGGCGAAGCCGTAGCGCCGTTCGGCCACCAGGGTGGCGCCATCCGCGCCCAGGTGCGATTCCAGGAAGGCGAGGCTGGCCTGGACCTGGGCGGTCACCGCCCTGCGGGCGTGGCTGCGCTGCACCCGGCCGGCCGCGGCCGGGGAGCCCTCCAGCAGTTCCAGGGCGAGCCGGCGGGGCGGGCAGGCCTGGGCCAGCACCTCGTCCCGCTCGATCTCGCGCACGATGTTGAGCAGCTCGCCTTCCAGGTCGTGTCCGTAGTTCATGGTTCCGCCTGCGCCGGCCCGCTGCCCGGCGACCCGGAGAATGGCTTCCCGGAGGGCCTGGATGCCTTCCGCCCGGTTGCCGACGGTGGGGATCACCGGCCCGCCCAGCAACCGTTCCAGGGTGTGCAGGTCCAGCTTCAGGCCGTTCGTGTCGGCGTCGTCCATCATGTTGAGGACGAACACCATGGGCCGGCGCAGTTCCAGCAGCTGGGTGGTGAGGTAGAGGTTGCGCTCGAGGTTCGAGGCGTCCAGCACGTTGATGATGACATCCACGGCCGGGTCGGCCACGAACCGGGCGGCGATCCGTTCATCCTCGCTCTGGGCCGAAAGCGAATAGGTCCCGGGGAGATCCACCACCTCCACGGGGCCGTCCGGGCTTTCGAAGAAACCGCTGCGCCGCTCGACCGTCACACCCGGCCAGTTGCCCACGTGCTGATGGGAACCGGTGAGGGCATTGAAGATCGTCGTCTTGCCGCAATTGGGGTTTCCGGCCAGGGCCAGGGTTGTCGCCATCAATCCTCCTCAGACACGAGGATGCATTGACTCTCCTCCCGCCTGAGAGAGAGGTGATAGCCCTTGATCACAAGTTCCATGGGATCTCCCAAGGGGGCCAGTTTTTCCACCTTCAGGTGGGCGCCCCTGATGAAGCCCATTTCCAACAGGCGCTGACGTATCCGGCCCTGGGCCAGAACTTGAAATACAAGGGCCTCATCTCCCGGATGCAGGCTGCTCAATGGTTTCGGCTGATTGTGAGACATGTTCTCAACTCCCCAGTTAGTCTACGATAGATGCGTTGGGGAACAAGCGGGAATGCTGAGACACTTATCACAAGCCGTTGACATTCTTTGGATACAATCAAATCAGCAATGGACACCATGGTCATCACCCTTCCCAATGTATTGACGCTTCTGCGCATCCTCGCAGTGCCTTTCTTCGCCATCGCGGTCTGGTACGGACACATGCCCGAGGCCTGCATCCTGTTCGTCGGCGCCGGGCTCACCGACGCCCTGGACGGCTACGTGGCCCGGCGCTTCAACCAGAAATCGGCCCTGGGGGCCATCCTGGATCCGGCTGCCGATAAGTTGCTTATTACAACGGCCCTCGTCCTGCTGGCCTTCCCAAGGGAGGGCCTGGCGGTGCGGATTCCCCCCTGGGTCACCATCCTGGCCATCTCCCGGGACGTGGTGATCTCCCTGGTGACCCTGCTGGCCTACGACCACCTGGAGCCGAGCAAGTTCGAGCCCTCCGTCCTCGGCAAGCTCACCACCTTCGTGGAGCTGCTGGCCATCTCCCTGAGCCTGCTGCTCAACGCCATCGGGCCCCATCCCTGGTTCCGGTTCCTGGTGCCTTGGGTCTACTATCTGATGGCGGGGATGGTGATGGCTTCGGGACTCCACTATTTCTTCCGCACCACCGGGCTCAACGCGGAACAGCCGTGAGCGGGACCGGGGCAGCCCCGCCCAACCGGTTCGGGATTCCCCTGCCGATCCTGATTCCCGCCTGCGGCGCGCTGGCGGCGCTCTGGTTCCTGCGCACGGCGCTGACGCCCTTCTTCGCCGCCATCGTGCTGGCCTACCTGATGCAGCCGCTGGCCACCCGGTTGTCCCGGCGCCTGCCCCGGGGCTGGGCGGCCGTGCTCGCCATCCTGGTGTTCACCCTGGTCATGGGCCTGTTCCTGTGGGCGATGGTGCCGCCGTTCGTGGCCGAGGTGGAGCGCCTGTTCGGGGCCCTGCCGGTATGGCAGCAGAAGGCCATCGACCGCTGGCTGCCCTGGTTCACCGCCCATCCGGCCGTGCTGGCGCAGGTGCGCCAGACCCTGGAAAGCATGGACCCCATGGCGTTCCTCCAGGGCTTGCGGGTGGCCGGTGCCGGCCTGGTGGGCTGGTTCCTGGAGCTGATGACCCTGATCCTGGTGCCGCTCATCGTCTACTACCTGCTGGTCGAGGGGCCCAGCCTGAACCGGGGGATGCTGGAGCTGATCCCGGGCCGCTTCCAGGAGCGGGTCAAGGCCCTGTCCGGCGAGATCAACAACCGGCTGGGGGGCTACATCCGGGGCCAGCTGGCGGTGGCGCTGGTGATGTCCTTCCTGCAGGGGATGGCGTTCCATTTCCTCGGCGTGCCCTACCCGTGGGTGCTGGGCCTGCTGGCGGGTGTCGCCAACGTGGTGCCGTACTCCTATTACGTGACCGCCCTGCCGCTGGCGCTGCTGTTCTCGGCCCTGAACGGCGCCGGCTGGGGCCACCTGCTGCTGGTGCTGCTGGTGTTCGAACTGGTGCAGAAGGCCGAGGCCTTCTACTTCACCCCGGTGTGGGTGGGCCGGGCCACCGGGCTGCACCCCCTGGAGGTGCTGCTGGCCATCTTCATCTTCGGCTTCGCCTTCGGCGTGGTCGGACTGATCTTCGCGGTGCCGCTGATGATCATCGCCAAGGTCCTGTCCCGGTTCCTCATCGAGACCTACAAGAACCATCCCTGGTTCGTGGGTCAGACCAAGTCGTAGGCGCCGAAGAAGAAGCCCAGTTCGCGCTGCGCCGAAGCGGGGCTGTCCGAGCCGTGGGTGGCGTTGCGGGTGATGGATTCGGCGAACCGGGCGCGCAGGGTGCCTGCGGCGGCCTTGGCCGGGTCGGTGGCGCCCATGAGCTCGCGCCAGCAAGTGATGGCGTTCTCCCCTTCCAGGCAAAGCAGCACCACCGGGCCTTCCACCATGAAAGCCTCCAGGGTGGGGTAGAAGGCCTTGCCCACATGCTCCTGGTAGAACTCCTTGCAGATCTCGGGGGTCAGCCGGGCCATCCGCATGCCCCGGAGGATCAGCCCCACGCGCTCGATTTCGCTGATGATCTGCCCTATATGGCCGGCCTTGACCGCGTTGGGCTTGATGATGGCGAAGGTGCGCTCGTTGGACATGGATCTTCCTCGATGGTTCGGATGCGCCGAAAATGGCTGGCCTGCGGATCTTGCGACAAAATCCTGGCAAATGGAATGGGCAGAATACCATCGGCGGCGCCTGCGCGCGCCCCGGAAAGTTGTTACCGATTCGTGGTTATTTCGTTTGATACGAAAATAAATGAATAATAATAGGATCGCCTTTCGTGCGCCAAATTGATCACCAATGCTGGGAAATTTTGGCCTTCGCAGGTACAATCGGGAGCTTGACGCGATTGGATTCCAGCATGCTTGATAACCTCCTTAAGAAACTCATTGGCTCGAAGAACGATCGCGAGCTGAAGCGGCTATGGGCCAAGGTCCAGACGATCAATGCGCTGGAACCCGCCATCCAGGCGCTCAGCGACGATCAGCTGAAGGCCAAGACCCCCTATTTCAAAGAGCTCCTGGCCAACGGGGCGACCCTCGAGGAGATCCTGCCCGAGGCGTTCGCCGTGGTCCGGGAGGCCTCGAGGCGCGTACTCCGGATGCGGCATTTTGATGTGCAGCTCATTGGCGGCATGGTGCTCCATGGCGGCGCGGTGGCGGAGATGAGGACCGGCGAGGGCAAGACCCTCACCGCCACCCTGCCGCTGTACCTGCACGGCCTGGCCGGCCTGGGCGCCCATCTGGTCACGGTGAACGACTACCTGGCCCGGCGCGACGCCGAGTGGATGGGCCGGCTCTACAACTGGCTGGGCCTGTCGGTGGGCGTGATCCAGCACGGGCTGACCGACGAGGAACGGCGCGACGCCTACGGCTGCGACATCACGTACGCCACCAACAACGAGATCGGTTTCGACTACCTGCGCGACAACATGAAGTGGGCCCTGGAGGACTTCACCCAGCGCGGCTTCACCTTCGCCATCGTCGACGAGGTGGACTCGATCCTCATCGACGAGGCGCGCACCCCGCTGATCATCGCCGGCGCCAGTGAAGAGGACACCTCCAAGTACTTCCGGATCGACGCGGTGGTGCCCAAGCTGGTCAAGGAGGTGGACTTCAAGGTCGACGAGAAGGACCGCCAGGTGAGCCTCAGCGACGACGGCATCCGCCATGCGGAGCGGCTGCTGGGGGTGGCGAACCTCTACGATCCGTCCGCCATCGAGACCCTGCACGGCATCAACCAGGCCCTGCTGGCGCACAACCTCTACAAGCGGGACGTGGAATACATGGTCCGGGAGAAGGAGGACGGCAAGGGGCTGGAAGTGGTCATCGTCGACGAGTTCACCGGCCGCATGATGCCCGGCCGCCGGTGGTCCAACGGCCTGCACCAGGCCATCGAAGCCAAGGAAGGGGTCGAAGTCAACGCCGAGAACCAGACCCTGGCCACGGTCACCTTCCAGAACTTCTTCCGCATGTATAAGACCCTCGCCGGCATGACCGGCACCGCCGAGACCGAGGCGCGCGAGCTGCTGCAGATCTACAAGCTGGAAGTGGTGATCATCCCCACCAACATGCCGATGATCCGCACCGACTTCGCCGACACCGTCTATTCCACCAAGGCCGGCAAGAAGAACGCCATCGTCGAGGAGATCAAGGAACTGCATGCCAAGGGCCAGCCGGTGCTGGTGGGCACCGCCAGCATCGAAAGCAGCGAGGACCTTTCCGACGCCCTGAAGCAGGCCAAGATCCCCCACGTGGTGCTCAACGCCAAGCACCACGCCAAGGAGGCCGAGATCATCGCCCAGGCCGGGCGCAAGGGCGCGGTCACCATCGCCACCAACATGGCCGGGCGCGGCACCGACATCGTGCTGGGCGGCAACCCCGAGGGCATGGCCCGGCTGGCGGCCAAGAAGCAGAACGTCGCACTCTACGACCAGGACGGCAAGGAGACCCCGGCCTTCCTGGAGCTGGTGGCGCAGATGGCCACCCAGACCGAGGCCGAGAAGATCGAAGTGATCTCCGCGGGCGGCCTGCACATCCTGGGCACCGAGCGCCACGAAAGCCGGCGCATCGACAACCAGCTGCGCGGCCGTGCCGGCCGCCAGGGCGACCCGGGTTCCAGCCGCTTCTACCTGAGCCTCGAGGACGACCTGATGCGGATCTTCGGCGGCGACCGGATCAAGAGCATGATGTCCACCCTGGGCATGGTCGACGACGAGCCGATCGAGGCCGGCATGGTCACCCGGGCCATCGAGCGCTCCCAGAAGCGGGTGGAAGCCCACCACTTCGAGGTGCGCAAGCACCTGCTGGAATACGACGACGTGATGAACAAGCAGCGCATCTTCTTCTACGGCCTGCGCTGCGAGATCCTCAAGGGCAACACCAAGGAGTACGTCCTGCGCATCGCCGGGGAGATCGTCGAGGGCCTGATCCACGACTACCTCCCGGAAAAGGGCCTGCGCGACCTGGACGGCTTCAAGGAGCGCTTCGAGCAGCTGTTCGCCCTGGACGGGGTGGACCTGGAGGGCATTTCCGGCCTGGCCATCGGCGAGGCGGTGGAAACCCTCTCCAAGATCGTCAAGGACGCCTACCAGGACAAGGAGACCCGCCTGGGCAGCGAGGAGATCCTGCGCTGGCACGAGCGGGTGGCCATCCTGCAGATCATCGATTCGGCCTGGAAGCGGCATCTGCTGGTCATGGACCACCTGAAGGAAGCCATCGGCTTCCGCGGCTACGGCCAGAAGGATCCCCTGGTGGAGTACAAGCGCGAGAGCTACGACTACTTCGAGCAGATGCGCTTCGGCTACGAGGACGAGATCATCAGCTACCTCTACCGGGTGGAGCCCCAGGCGGCCTACGTTCCCGAAGAGGATGGGGGCCGGGAGCCCGTGGATGTGCAGGAGCTGGGCCCCAACGAGTCCGGCTCCCTGAGCGAGATGGGCCTTTCCGGCGACACCGTGCAGCGGGTCATGCGCTTCAGTGCCGGCGGCATCGAGGATTGATGACCGTTACCAGCGCAGGCGGGCCGCGGCCTTCCAGTCCTTGAACGGCGGGAGGGTGATGCACTGCCCTTCGGCGCACACTTCCCCGCCGCGCAGCCGGCCGGCCCCGCGTCTTGGCCGTTCCCGGCGTTTTCCGGAATTCAGGTTTTCAACCGCTTGCCGGTTTTTCCCGGGCTGCGGGGTTCCCTGCTGACATTTGGCCGGCTTTGTGGTTGGCTTGTACGATGGAACTGGTGATCGTAACCGGACTTTCCGGAGCGGGGCGGCGCTCGGTGCTGGGCGCGCTGGAGGATGCCGGCTGCACGGCCCTGGACAATGTCCCGGCCCGGCTGCTCGAGCCCCTGCTCGAACTGGAGGCCAAGCTCAACCCGAACCGGCCGAGGCTGGCGGTGGGGATGGACAACCGGCATCCGGAATTCGCCGCGGAGCTGGCGCCCCTGGTCGACCGGCTCATGGACAGCAGCATCCCGGTCTACGTGGTGTTCGTGGAGGCCAATGACGACGTGCTCATGCGCCGGTTCTCCGAATCCCGGCGGCCGCACTTCCTGGCCAAGGACGGCGGCGTGGCCGAGGCCATCGCCAAGGAGCGGGCGCTGCTCGGGCCGGTGCGGGCCATGGCCAGCGCCATCATCAACACCAGTTCGCTGACCCTGTCCCAGTTGCGCCAGCGCATCAGCGAACTGCTGCCGGATCTCCCGGTGGAAGGCACCACCCTGCGCCTGATCAGTTTCGGCTTCAAGAACGGCACCCCGGTCGAGTCGGACATGGTGCTGGACGCCAGGTTCCTGCCCAACCCGCACTACGTCGTCGAGCTGCGCGAACTCACCGGCAAGGACGCCCCGGTGCGCGAATTCCTGCTCAAGTCGGACGTGTTCTCCACCTTCCTCGCGCTTGCCGAGAACTGGGTGCTCTGGGCCTGGCCCTTCATCCAGCAGGAAGGCCGGGCCTACCACAACATCGCCATCGGCTGCACCGGAGGCCAGCACCGCAGCGTGGCCCTGGTGGAGATCCTGGCCCAGCGGCTGCGCCGGGACATCCACAAGCTGGTGGTGGTGCACCGCGAACTGAAGGGATAGGGTACGCTGGAAGGATGGCGCGTCCCAAGACTTCCCTCCGGTTCCTCGTGGCCACGGCTGTGCTCAGCCTGCTGCCCCTCTCGGGGCTGTGGCTGTGGCGGGGCCAGGGCCCGCTCGGGGCTCCGGCGACCGTCCTGGTGAAGCGCGGGGCAACCGTGGACGCCATGGCCGAGCAGCTGGAGCAGGCCGGGATCATCCGCTCAGCCGCCCTGTTCAAGCTGTGGGCCAGGGCGCGCAGGCTCCAGCTGATCCGCGGCGAGTACACCTTCGATCCCCGGGCCAGCCTGGCGGAGGTGGCCGGCAAGCTCAGGCGCGGGGACATCCACTTCACCAGCGTCACCGTGCCCCCGGGGTCGCACGCCTGGGCGGTGCAGCACCGGTTCAAGGATTTCATCCCCGAGAACGTGTTCTGGACCCTGTGGAAGAGCCCGCGCCTGGCCGGCGTCTGCGGCTTTCCCGACGCGGAGAGCCTGGAAGGGCTGATCGCCCCCGCCACCTACCGGGTGAACCACGCCCAGGAACCCGAGGAGATCTTCCTCATGCTGGCGGAGCATTTCCGGGACACGGTCCGGCCCACCCTGGACGGCGGCCGGCTGCCGCCCTACAAGACGCTGATCCTGGCCAGCCTGGTGGAGAAGGAGACCACGGTCCCGGACGAACTGCCCCGGGTGGCCGGGGTCTATGCCCAGCGCCTGCGCATCGGCATGCGCCTGCAGTGCGACCCCACCTCGCTCTACGCCCGCTGGCAGAGCGGCGACCTGCGCTTCACCGGGCCCACCCCCGAGGACATCCGCCGGCTGAGCCGGTTCAACACCTACGCCGTCGCCGGGCTGCCCCCCACGCCCATCGCCAGCCCTGGCCCCGCCGCCATCGCCGCGGCCAGGCTGCCGGACCTGAGCCCGGACCTCTATTTCGTGGCAACCGGCAAGGGCGGGCATTCCTTCGCCCCCAACCTGGCCGCGCACAACCACAACGTGGCCGTCTACCGCAAGGAAGTGGCCCGGAAGAAGCGGGCCCAGGCCAATGGCTAGGCTCCGGATCGACCTGCTCCTGGTCCGGCGCGGCCTCTGCGAAACCCGGGCCCGGGCCCAGGCCCGGATCATGGCGGGCGACGTGCTGGTGGAGGACCGGCCGGTGACCAAGGCCGGCGCCCTGGTCCAGGAGGACGCGCCCCTGCGCCTGCGCGGCGAGGCCCCGCGGTTCGTCAGCCGGGGCGGCCTCAAGCTGGACCATGCGCTCACCGTGTTCGGCCTGGATCCCGCCGGCTGGACCTGTTTCGACGCCGGGGCCAGCACCGGCGGCTTCACCGACTGCCTGCTGCAACGGGGCGCGGCCCGGGTCTACGCGGCGGACGTGGGCACCAACCAGCTGCACTGGAACCTGCGCAGCGACCCCCGGGTGGTCTCCATGGAGCAGGTCAACCTGCGCTACTGGGATCCCGCCCGGGTGCCGGAACCCTGCCGGCTCCTGGTGGCGGACCTGAGCTTCATCTCGCTCCGGCTGGTCATCCCGCCCTTGATCCCCTCGCTGGCGCCGGGCGCCGACGCGGTCCTGCTGGTGAAACCCCAGTTCGAGGCCGGCCGCGACGAGGTGGGTTCCGGCGGCATCGTCCGGGATCCCGAGACCCACCGCCGGGTGCAGCGGGAGATCTGGGACTTCTTCCAGGCCACCGCGCTCAAGCCGCTGGGCCTATGCGAAAGCCCCATCCTGGGCGGGGAAGGCAACAAGGAATTCCTGATGCACTTGCGGCTGGAAACCGCCTTCATGGGCTGACGCCCCTTTTGGGCTGAACCAGGCCGAAAATTTCTTTAAAAAATTTCAAGACTCTTTTCCCGGCATGCCTAATATGACTCCCACAATTCAGGCTTTCAACACTCCGTCCAGGTCAAATTTCCCATTCAGCCCACGCGTGATATAGATTTTGCTGGTCTGGCGCTCAACGCAGCAGCAGGAAATTCCAGTTCTGCGGGAGCGGACCCAGCGCTGGCTGGCCCGCGTTGCCGGACCCATGGAACCCATTCGAAAGCGGGATCGCGGCAGGGACCGTCCAGGCATCCGTGGTGATCCGCTTCTGAGGCATTCCTCATGCACTTGCGGCCAGGCTGACCGCATCCCGCACGTGCTGCAAAAACGCCTCTTCGACGAAGCCCATGTGCCGCTCGGGGTTCCATACCATGTAGGTGGAGATCCTCAGTTCCGGGCCTTCCCAGGGCAGCGCCACCAGCTCGCCGGAGCGCAGCTCCGCCTCGACCGCCATCCGGGGCAGGGGCGCGATGCCCAGGCCGACCGCCACGCAGCGCTTGATGGTCTCCACCCCCTGGAATTCCAGGAAGTGGCCGGGATGCGCGCCGGCCGCGATCAGCTGGCGCTCGAACTGGTTGCGGTAGCTGCAGCCGAGCGCCTTGAGCAGGACCTCGTCATCCATGATGTCCAGGGCCGATACGCTCGAACGCGCGGCCAGCCGGTGCGTGGGTGACGCCAGGATCAGCATCTGCTCGTCGCGCAGTTTCTCCACGGCCAGGGCCTTGGAGGGGAAGGGCTCTTCCAGGATGAAGGCCAGGTCCACCGCGCCTTCCAGCACCTGGCGCTTGAAATCGCGCACGAAGCCGGGCAGGAACTGCAGGCGCACCCGCGGGAATTTGGCCATGAAGGCCTTGAGCACCGGGGGCAGCAGGTAGGTGCAGATGCTTTCCGGGGCGGTGAAGCGGATGGTGCCGACGCCCTCGTCATCCTGGATGGAGGCCTTGGCTTCCTCGGTGAGGGCCAGGATCCGGTCGGCGTAGGTCAGGAAGCGCAGCCCGGGTTCGGTCAGCTCGAGGCGGTTGCCGACCCGGTTGAACAGGGCGGTGCCCAGGTCTTCTTCCAGGCCCTTGATCTGCGCCGTCACGCTGGACTGGGCGTAGCCCAGGGACAGGGCGGCGTTGGTGAAGCTCAACGCGCGGGCGGCGACGCTGAAGGTGGATAGGGTTCGTACGTCCATGACGGAATGTTTATCCTTTGACCCAGATTTTGCATCAAAACCAAAGGTTTGCCAGACCTTTCTCGATCGAGGGATCCGATTCCAAGGATCACGAATCATCCTCTGGTTGCAAAAGACCTCCGGGTCGATATTGATAGCACAGATTGCGGCGCTGTTGCCCGGTCCCGCTTTGCCAGCGGGCCCTGGGAGCACCTTGCGGCCCTTGGCTCGTTCGAGCGCCCCGGCGCCGGAGCCCGATTCCACCCCATGCGGTGCTACGGAGGTTTTAATGAAGGTAGCTGAGGTTGTAGTCAAAATCCTCGAGCTGGAAGGTATAACCGACGCTTTTGGTATTCCTGGGGCAGGGATCAATCCTGTATACAAGTTTTTAAAAGCTTCCAGCCAGATCAAGCACTATGTCGTCCGCCACGAGGAGGCGGCCGTGCACGCGGCTGACGGCTATTTCCGGGCCAGCGGCAGGATGGCGGCCGCGCTTTGCACATCGGGGCCCGGAGCGACCAATTTCGTCACCGGCATCTACACCGCCAACATCGATTCCATCCCCCTGGTCGCCATTACCGGCCAGGGCGCCTCGAACCTGCTGGGCATGGACGCCTTCCAGTGCGTCGATATCGCGGAGATCTGCAAGCCGATCGCCAAGGCGACCTGGTGCGTGACCCGGGCCGCCGACCTCCCGGGCATCTTCCAGCAAGCCTTCCGGACCGCCCGGGAGGGCAAGCCGGGTCCGGTGCTCATCGACCTGCCGCTGGATATCCAGAATGCCGACATCCTGTTCGACCCCGAGAAATACCAGTCCCTGACCCCGGCCCGGCCCGCGCCCAGCGCCAGGGACATCCGGATGGCGGTGGACCTCCTGATGCGGGCGAAGAACCCGATCATCATCATGGGCGGCGGGGTGATCCTGGCCCAGGCCGAAGCTGCCTGCGTGCACCTGGCCGAGGCCATCAAGGCGCCCATCATCACGACCTACATGGCCAAGGGCGGCGTCCCGGTGGAGCACCCGCTGAACGTGGACCATGCCGGGGTCCAGGTGGGCACGCCGCTGGGCAACCACTACCTGCTCGGATCGGACGTGGTGCTCGGCATCGGCTGCCGGTTCACCGATCGGCACACCGGGGACGTGAAGGTCTACAGCGGCGAGCGGCGCTTCATCCACGTGGATATCGAGCCGAAACAGATCAACAAGATCGTCAAATGCGAAATCGGCATCGTCGCCGACGCCAAGCTGGCGATCGAGGCCTTCCTGCAGGAAATCGCCAGCCGGAAGCTGGAATTCACCGCCGCGGAGCGGGTCCAGGCCATCCCGGAACTGCGCCGGTCGATGAAGCGCAAGCAGGACTTCGAGAACGTGCCGATCAAGCCGCAAAGGGTCTACCACGAAATGAACAAGTGTTTCGACGACGACACGATGTTCACCACCGGCTGCGGGCTCGTGCAGATCTGGTCCGGTCAGCTGCAGGAGATCAACAAGCCCCGGAAGTACCTGCCGTCCGGTGGCGCGGGCACCCTGGGCTTCGATATCCCGGCCGCCTTCGGCGCCATGATCGCCAAGCCCGGCCCCAAGGCCGTGGCGGTGATGGGCGATTTCGGCTTCACCTTCATGGTCGAAGAACTGGCCGTGGCCGCCGCCTACGGCGTGCCCCTGATCGTGGTGATCGTCAACAACGCCTACCTGGGGCTGATCCGCCAGAACCAGAAGTATGCCTACGACTTCGAGTACGGCGTCGCCATGGCGGAGAACCAGTCGCTGATGGACTACGTGAAGGTGGCGGAGGGCTTCGGCTGCAGCGGCGAGCGGGTGTTCCAGCCCGCCGACCTGGCGCTGGCCCTGGCCCGGGCCAAGGCCGCCAGCAAGCCCTACGTGATCGACATCATCTGCGAGAAGCAAACGGATTGCGCGATGGGTGGCAGTATCGCCGCGGTCAAGGAATTCGAATAGACAACCCGAGGAGGAAAGCCATGCCTGTGTTCGCCGCCAATCTCACCATGCTGTTCACCGAGGTGCCGTTCCTGGAAAGGTTCGCCCTGGCCAAGGAAGCTGGTTTCACCTGCGTGGAGTACCTGTTCCCCTATGACTATCCCGCGGCCGATCTGAGGCGGCAGCTGGACAGCAACAGCCTGCGCCAGGTCCTGTTCAACCTGCCCAGCGGCGACTGGGGCCGGGGCGATCGCGGCATCGCCGTCGATCCCGCGCGGGTGGAGGAGTTCCGGGCCGGCATCCGCCTGGCGCTGGAGTATGCCCAGGCGCTCCGGGTCTGCAAGCTGAACTGCCTGGCCGGCAAGCGGGTCGCCGGGGTGAGTGAGCAGCAGCACCTGGAAACCCTCGTCAGCAACCTGCGGTTCGCCGCCCGGCACCTGGGGGCCAGGGGCCTGCGCCTGATGGTGGAGCCGGTGAACCACTACGACATCCCCGGCTTCTTCCTCAACCGCACCGACCAGGCGCTCGCGGTCCTGGACGCGGTGGATGAGCCCAACGTCTTCATCCAGTACGACCTCTACCATGCCCAGCGCGAAGAGGACGAGTTGGCGGCCACCCTGCGCGACCACCTGGCCCGGATCGGCCATGTGCAGGCGGCCGACACCCCGGGCCGGCACCAGCCCGGCACCGGCGAGATCAACTTCCCCTTCCTGTTCCAGGAACTGGACCGGCTCGGCTTCCAGGGCCAGGTGGGGCTGGAGTACGTGCCGAGCCCGGACACGCGCTCGTCGCTCGGCTGGATCAAAGAGATGGGGTACTAAGATGAAGATCGGATTCATCGGACTGGGGATCATGGGCAAGCCCATGAGCCTGAATCTGCTTCGGGCCGGCTACCAGCTGGTGGTCACGGACCTGTCGAAGGCCGCGGTGGCCGAGCTGGTGGTTGCGGGGGCCGAGGCGGTGGCCACCAGCAAGGCGGTGGCTGAGCGCGCCGAGGTCATCATCACGATGCTGCCCAATTCGCCCCAGGTGAAGCAGGTGATCCTGGGCGAGCAGGGGGTCCTGGAAGGCGCCCGCAAGGGCTCGGTGGTGATCGACATGAGTTCCATCGCCCCGCTGGTGAGCCGCGAAGTGGCCGGCATCCTGGCCGGGCACGGCATCGACATGCTGGACGCGCCGGTCAGCGGCGGCCAGCCCAAGGCCATCGACGGCACCCTTTCGGTCATGGTCGGCGGTCCCCAGGACGTGTTCGAGCGCTGCTTCCCGGTCATGAAGGCCATGGCCGGTTCGGTGGTGCGCACCGGCGACATCGGCGCCGGCAACATCACCAAACTGGCCAACCAGATCATCGTCGCCCTCAACATCGCGGCCATGTCCGAAGCCCTGGTGCTGGCCGCCAAGGCCGGGGTGGAGCCCGAACGGGTGTTCAAGGCGATCCGCGGCGGGCTGGCCGGCAGCACCGTGCTGGACGCCAAGGCGCCGCTGGTGCTGGACCGGAAGTTCAATCCCGGCTTCCGGGTGAACCTGCACATCAAGGACCTGGCCAACGTGCTGGAGACCTCCCACGAACTGGGTGTCGCCCTGCCGCTCAGCGCCGCGGTCATGGAGATGATGCAGGCGATCAAGACCGGCGGCCAAGGCGACGAGGACCACTGCAGCCTGGTGAAACACTACGAAAAGATGGCTCACATCGAGGTACGCCGAAGCCAGTGCTAGACTTGGCAGATGCCGGACAAGAAGGAAGCCATCATGGAGGCCATGCTCGACCTGGTGGTCGAGCATGGCTTTCACCATGCGCCCATGTCCACGCTGGCCAAGCGGGCGGGCGTTAGCGCCGGTTCCATCTACACCTACTTCCCCGGCAAGGAAGCCCTGATCACGGCCCTGTACGAGCGCATCCGCTCGATGAAGCAGACGGCGCTGCTGGCGGGCCTCACGGCGGAAATGCCCGCCCGGGAAGCGTTCATCCACGTCTGGGTGAACGCTTATCGTTTCTACAACGACCACCTGCGCGAAACCCGTTTCCTCGATCAGTACGAATGCGCGCCCTTCGCCTGCGCGGCTGGCTCGGAAGCGGATTCCGACCCGGTCCAGAGCGCCTTCCAGCGCCGCTTCAGCGGCCGCAAGCAGGGCGGCGTGGTCAATGACCTGCCGCCGGAGGTCATCCAGGAACTGACCTTCGGCCTCGCCTCAAGGCTCGCCAAGCAGCCCGGGGCCTTGTCCCGGGCGACCCTGGAGGACGTGGCCGGGCGCGTCTGGACCGCCATCAGCGAATAGCTCCCTGCCGGGGCCGGTGATGGGCTTGCCAACCATTGAAGGAATGTTCATTTTGCCAGGCTTTCGCCCGAATCCGCTGGGGCGGATCAAACTGCCGAATACCCGGCATCCACGTAGTGCATCGCGCCGGTGATATAGCTGGCCTCATCGCTGCACAGGAACCGGACCATCCGGGCGATCTCGACCGGCTGGGCGAGGCGCCCCATCGGCACGACCCGCTCCCCCATCTCCCGGGCCTGTTCGTCGGTCAGGGGGACGGTCCGGCCGGCAGCGCGCAGCATCGGCGTGTCGACCTCGCCAGGGCAGACGGCATTGACGCGGATGCCATCGCGGGCGTGCTCGATGGCGAAAGTGCGCGTGATCTGATGGACGGCACCCTTGCTTGCGGCGTAGGCGAGGGCGCCCTTCCCGCTCAGTTCGCCCCAGATGCTGCCGAAATTGACGATCGCGCCGCGCCCCCCGTTCGCGTCCAACGGTTGGGCCTTCATCTCGCGGATGGCGGCCCGGCACATGAAGAACACCCCGCTGACGTTGACGTCCAGGGTGCGCTGCCAGTCCTGGTCCGACGTGTCCAGCCCGGCCGCGCGCACCATGATGCCGGCCGCGTTGACGACGCCATCGAGGCGCCCGCCGGCCGCGGCGCGAGCGACTGCGGCATCGCAAAACGCCGATTGGCTGACGTCCCCGATGATGGCTTCGCCGCCAAGACTGGCGGCGATCTGGCCAGCGAGTTCAGCATTGCGGTCGATGATGAGCACCCGGGCGCCGGACTCCGCAAACACCCGCGCCGTCGCCGCGCCCATCCCGCTCGCGCCGCCCGTGACCAAGATCGTTTTCCCGCTGAAGTCCTGAGACATGGGGGGAGTGTAGCAGCAACCTGCCTGATCGCCCCGTTCAGTACTGCATGCTCCCGGTCTCCAGGAACCGGTTGTGGAACTCGAAGGCCCTGGAGAGGAGCACCGGGGTGTGGCGGGAGCCGCTGCGCAGGCCGGCTTCCAGGTAGTCCATGAGCAGCGGGCGGTAGTCGGGGTGCGCGCACTTCTCGATGATTTCCCGGGCACGGCGCTCGGGGCCCATGCCGCGCACGTCGGCCAGGCCCTGCTCGGTGACGAAGACCATGGTGTCGTGCTCGGTGTGGTCCACGTGGGTGACCATGGGCACGATGGAGGAGATGGCGCCGCCCTTGGCGGTGGACGGGGTCATGAAGATCGGCAGGAAGGAGTTCCGGGTGAAATCGCCGGATCCGCCGATGCCGTTCATCATCTTGGTGCCCATGACGTGGGTGGAGTTGACGTTGCCGAAGATGTCCAGCTCCAGGGCGGTGTTCATGGCGATGATGCCCAGGCGGCGGGCCAGCCCTGGGCTGTTGGAGATCTCCATCTGGCGGATGATGAACTTCTCCCGCCAGGCGTCTATGTTGGCCTTCCACTGGGTCTGGCAGGCGGGCGAAAGGGTCATGGCGGCCCCGGAGGCCACCACCAGCTTGTCGTGCAGCAGCAGCTCGACGACCGAGTCCTGCATCACTTCGGTGTAGACCGAGACCGGCGGCTGGGACGGATCGGCGGCCATGCTGCCGAGCACGGCGTTGGCCACGTTGCCCACGCCGGACTGGTAGGGCTGGTCGCCATGCAGCCGGCCCAGCTGCTTTTCCCGCTTCAGGAAGGCCAGGATATGGGCGGCGATGGTCTTGGAGTCCTGGTCGGGCTCCCGGAAGACGGCGGTGCGGTCCGCCAGGTTGGTGGCGACGATGGCCTTGATCCGGGAGGGATCGACCTGCACGTAGTCGGTGCCGATGCGGTCGCCGGTATGGAGCAGGGGGATGGTCTGCCGGTTCGGCATGTCTTCGGGGATGTAGACGTCGTGGTAGCCCTTCAGGCCATGGCCATAGAAGCTGTTGAGCTCGATCAGGATCCGCTCCGCGGTCTGCAGGTAGGAGGCGGAGGCGCCGCCCGAGGCCGACAGGTAGATCCGGCCGTCATCGGTCACGTCCACGGCCTCGACCAGGGCCACCGTGGGCTTGGCCAGGAAGCCCCAGCGGACCATCTGGCCCACGTGGGACAGGTGCATGTCGGTGAACTCGATCTCGCCGGCGTTGATGCCGGCCCGCACGTCGGGGTTGGACTGGTAGGGCAGGCGCCGGGAAAGGGCCTTGGCCCGGGCCAGCACGCCATCCAGCTCGTCGCCGGTGCTGGCGCCGGTGTACAGGGCCACCTGGAACGGTTGGCCGGCTTCGTGGCATCGGATGGCCCGTTCCGCCAGGGCGCCCGGAATGACCTTCGGATAACCGGAAGGGGTGAAGCCGCTGGCGCCGATCACATCGCCATGGTGGATCAGTTCGGCGGCCTCCTGGGCCGTCATGGTTCGAGATGCGATCAGCGCGTTCATGGGACCTCGGGGAGGACGGTCGTTCCTGTATCTTGGTTTGATGACTGATTATAGGCCGGCCGGGAGGCGGAATTCCGGCAAAAATGCAAGTTCAACCAAATAGGGGCCCTGGGGTCCAATCGTCCATGAGGCCGGGCCATCTGGCATCATGGTCTTTGAGGTCCCCATGGCAGATGCCCCCCTGATTCGCCTATCCGATATCAAGAAGTACTACCCGATGGGCGACATGGAAGTGCGGGCCCTGGACGGGGTGTCCCTGGACATCCAGCGCGGCGAGTATGTGGCGATCATGGGGCCATCCGGGTCGGGCAAATCCACGATGATGAACATCATCGGCTGCCTGGACACGCCCACCAGCGGCAGCTACCAGCTGAACGGCAAGCTGGCCTCGGCCATGTCCGACGACGAGCTGGCCGGCATCCGCAACGAAGAGATCGGCTTCGTGTTCCAGACCTTCAACCTGCTGGCCCGCACCACCGCCCTGCAGAATGTCGAGCTGCCGCTGATCTACGGCGGCGTGCACGCCCGGGACCGGCACAAGCAGGCGCTGCAGGCCCTGGACAACGTGGGGCTGGCCCTGCGCGCCGACCACATGCCCAACCAGCTCTCCGGCGGCCAGCGCCAGCGGGTGGCCATCGCCCGGGCCCTGGTGAACAACCCCTCCATCCTGCTGGCCGACGAGCCCACCGGCGCCCTGGACACCAAGACCAGCGTGGAGATCATGAACCTGTTCGAGGAGCTGTTCCAGCGCGGCAACACCATCATCCTGGTGACCCACGAAGAGGACATCGCCCGCCACGCCCACCGGATCATCAAGCTGCTGGACGGCCAGGTCATCCACGACGAGCCGAACGTGCCGATCTCCAGTGCCGAGCACCTGGCCAACCTACGGATCTAGGATCGGCAGGACGACGCAGGAGGGCAGCGCCGCGTTGCGGTAGACCGTGTGCTCGGCCTTGCGGAAGTCCTCGTCCCGGGCGTGGTAGATGTCGGTGAACACCTGGGGGTTGCGGTCCACCAGGGGGAACCAGGAGCTCTGGATCTGCACCATGATCCGGTGGCCCTTGGCGAAGGTGTGGCAGATGTCGTTCAGGGTGAAGTCGACGGCGCTGGGCTGGCCGGGCACGAACGGCTCCGGGGCCGCCAGGCTGTGGCGGAACTTGCCGCGCATCACCTCGGCCCGCACCAGGCGCTGGCAGCCGCCCAGCGCCTTCGCGCCAACCTCCTCCTCCGGTTCGCCGCTTTCCCCGGGCAGCACGTCGATCAGCTTCACCACCCAGTCGGCGTCGGTGCCGGTGGTGCTCACCCGCAGCCGGGCCTGGACCGGACCGGCGACCGTCACCGGGGCGGCCAGCACGGCGCTCCGGTAGACCAGCACGTCCGGGCGCCGGGCGGCGAAGCGCTGGTCCTCCACCATGAAGGACGAGGAGACCCGGGCTTCGCTGCTGGCGGTGTAGGGCACCGGGTGGGCGGGGTCGCTTTCGAAGGTATCGGCCCCGGAGGCCGCCCTGGGCGCCTGGAAGCCGAGCTGGCCGCCGGCCTGGAGGTACAAGGGGGTGGGCCGGGCGTTCGGCGGCGGCCAGGCGCCGAAGCGGCGCCAGCGGTTGCTGCCGGTTTCGAACACGGTGGCCCGGGGCAGGCCGGGGTCGGGCGCCCCCTTCAGGTACTGCCGGAAGAACGGCGCTTCGATCCGTTCGCGGAAAAAGGCCGCGCTGCCGGGGCCGAAGCTGGCGTCGCCGAGCTGGTCGGGGTCATCCCAGGACCAGCCGCCGTGATCCCAGGGGCCCATCACCAGGATGCCGCGCGGCCCGGCGCGCCGGTCCACCTGGAGGGTGCCGAACAGGTCCTCCGGGTCGAACCAGCCGCCCACGGTCAGCACCGCGGGACGCAGGTCCTTCAGGTGCGGGCGCAGGTCCCGGGCCTGCCAGTAGGCGTCGTCGCTGCCGTGGGCCATCTCGGCGGTCCAGACCGCCATCCGGCCATGGAAATAGCGCTCGTCGGCGTGCGGCAGGGCGCCCAGGTCCAGGAAGAACTGGTAGGCGTCGGGGTGGGCCCGGGTGAACCCGGGCGGCTCGGGGTCCAGGGCGGTGGGCCACGGCCGGGGCCCGGCGTAGACGGCGTCGAACCAGAAGGTCTGGGCCAGCATCATGGCGCCGTTGTGGTGGTCGTCGTCGCCGGCGAACAGGTCGGACATGGGGGCCTGGGGCGAGACCGCCTTGAGCGCCGGATGGGCGCCCACCAGCGCGCAGGCGGCGTAGAAGCCCGGGTAGGAGATGCCCCAGGCGCCCACCCGGCCGTTGTTCCCCGGCACCTGTTTCAGCACCCAGTCGATGGTGTCGTAGGCGTCCGTGGACTCGTCCACGCCCCGGCCGTCCTGCAGGGGGGTCATCTCCTGGAAGGTGCCCTCGCTCATCATCTTGCCGCGCACGTCCTGGTAGACGAAGATGAAGCCTTCCCGGGCCAGCAGCTCGCTGGGCCCGAGCTCGTCGGGGAAGGCGTCCGGCCCGTACGGGCCGATGCCGTAGCAGGTGCGGTGCAGCAGCACCGGGAACGGGCCGGGGCCCACGGGCGTATAGATGGCGGTGAACAGGCGCACCCCGTCGCGCATGGCGATGCGCGCCTCCTGCTTGTGGTAGTAGGCGCGCAGGTAGGCGGCGCCCTGGGCCGGCAGCGGGCGGCCCAGGACCAGGAGCAGCGCCAGCAGTGCCGCCCGGTTCACGGCAGCACCGGCAGGACCAGGTGCGAAGCCTGCCCGGGGCCATGGAAGAGCTGCTGCTCCGCCTTGCGGAAATCGCTCTCCCTGGCGTGGTAGATGTCGGTGAACACCTGGGGGTTGCGGTCCATGAGCGGGAACCAGGAGCTCTGCACCTGCACCATGAGCCGGTGCCCCTTGCGGAAGGTGTGGAAGACGTCATTGAGGGTGAACTTGACCTCGGTGGCCTGGCCCGGCACGAACGGCTCGGGGTGCTCGAAGCTGTCGCGGAACTTGCCGCGCATCGCTTCGCCCCGCACCAGCTTCTGCATGCCGGCCTGGTAGTCGGCCAGGTCGTCAGGGTAGCCGTCGATCACCTTCACCACCCAGTCCGAGTCGGTGCCCGAGGTGCTCACCCAGAGATCGGCCTGGATCGGGCCGGCCAGGGTGAGGTCCGCCGGCAGCGGCTCGGTCCGGTAGGAGAGCACGTCCGGCCGGCGCCCGGCGAAGCGCTGGTCGGCGGTCATGTAGTTCCGGTCCATGCCGATGGCGATGCCGTTGGTGTAGGGCACCGGCCTGGCCGGATCGCTGGGGTAGGCGTCGGCCCCGGCCTGCGCGGGCGGCGCGTAACCCAGCCGCGCCCCGCTTTCGAAATAGAGCTGGACCGGCCGCAGGTTCCCGGGGGGCCACGCGTCCAGCCGGCGCCAGCGCTGGGCGCCGGTCTCGAACACGGTGGCCCGGGGCAGCCCGGGATCCGGGGCGTCCTTCAGGTGATGCATGAAGAACGGGAATTCGATCCGGGTCTGGAAGAACTCCGCCGGAGGGGCGCCGCCGGCGTGGCGCCAGCCGCCGTGGTCCCAGGGGCCCACCACCAGGAACTGGTCGGTGGCCGGGCTCTGGGCGGCCAGGGCCAGGTGGGTCTGCAGGGCGCCGAACAGGTTCTCCGCGTCGTACCAGCCGCCCACGGTCAGCACCGCCGGGCGGACGCCGCGCAGGTGCGGCCTCAGGTTGCGCGCCTGCCAGAAGGCGTCGTAGCTGCCGTGGGCCATGAGCGCTTCCCAGAAGGGGATGCCGCCCTTGAAGTAGCGCGCGTCGGCGTTGCCCAGGGGGCCCAGGTCCAGGAAGAAGGCGTAGCCGTCCTGGGTGCCGTGCTTGAAGGGCGGCGGCTGCTCGGTGGTGGGGCGCGGCCGGGGCCGGCCGAAATCGGCCAGGAAGTTGAACGCGTGGGGCAGCCAGAAGGCGCCGTTGCGGTGGAAATCGTCGCCGATGAACCAGTCCATGATGGGGCCCTGGGGCGAAACCGCGCGCATGGCCGGGTGGGCGTCGATCAGCCCGGCGGCGGCGTAGAAGCCCGGGTAGCTGACGCCCCATTGGCCCACCTTGCCGTTGTGGTTGGCCACGTGGCCCAGCAGCCAGGCCACGGTGTCGTAGGTGTCGGTGCTTTCGTCCACCACGGCCGGGCCGCCGGTGTGGGGCAGGGCCGGGGTCATGTCCTGGAAGGTGCCTTCGCTCATCATCCGGCCGCGCACATCCTGGTAGACGAAGATGAAACCCTCTTCGCCGAACCGGGCGGAGGGGCCCAGATCGGCCATGACCTCCCCGGGGCCGTAGGGGGCCACCCCGTAGGGCGTGCGCTCCAGCAGGAACGGGTAGGCGCGGCCGTGGTCCTTGGGTTCGTAGATCGCCGTGAACAGCCGGGTGCCGTCGCGCATGGGCACCATGACTTCATGCTTGTCGTAGTGTTCCAGGACGTAGGGGACACCCTGGGCGCCGAGGGCCATGGCCAGGACCGCCGCGCAGCAACTCCGCTTCAGTCCGTTCCATGCATTCATCCGGTGCTCCATCCCGCTTGAAGGTATTCTGGATACGTTACCTGGGAGCTTACGGTGTTTGGAAAGATTCGTTACATCCACTTCGTCGGGATCGGGGGGATCGGCATGTCGGGCATCGCCGAGGTGCTGGTCAACCTCGGCTATCAGGTGAGCGGTTCCGACCTCAAGGACAGCCCCACCACCCAGCGCCTGGCCAGCCTCGGGGTGCAGGTGACCATCGGCCATGATGCGAAATGCATCGAGAACGCCCAGGTTGTGGTGATTTCCAGCGCCGTGAAGGGCAACAATCCGGAAGTGGTGGCCGCCCGGGCGGCCAAGGTGCCGGTGATCCCCCGCGGCGAGATGCTGGCGGAACTGATGCGCATGAAGTACGGTATCGCCGTCGCCGGCTCCCACGGCAAGACCACCACCACCAGCATGGTGGCCCAGGTGCTCAGCCAGGGCGGGATCGACCCCACCATCGTCATCGGCGGCAAGCTGGGCGCCATCGGCAGCAACGCCAAGCTGGGCAAGGGGCCGTTCCTGGTGGCCGAGGCGGACGAATCCGACGGCAGTTTCCTGCTGCTTTCGCCCACCATCGGCGTGATCACCAACGTCGACCGGGAGCACCTGGACCACTACAAGGACCTGGGCGAGATCATGGACGCCTTCGCCAGCTTCGGCAACAAGGTGCCGTTCTACGGTTCGGTGTTCGTCTGCATGGACGATCCCAACGTGGCCGCCCTGCGGCCCCGGCTCAAGCGCCAGGTGCGCACCTACGGCACCAATCCCCAGGTGGACATCCGCGGCCTGGAGCTGCGCATGGACGGCTGGCGCTCGCACTTCAAGGTGCGCGCCTACGGCGAGGACCTGGGCGAATTCTCCCTGGGCATCCCCGGGCACCACATGGTGCTCAACGCCCTGGCCACCATCGGCGTGGCCCTGGAACTGGGCGTCGAGCGCGAAGTGATCCGCGCCAGCCTGGCCAACTTCACCGGCGCCGACCGCCGGTTCCAGAAGCGCGGCGAGCGCAACGGCGTGATCGTGGTGGACGACTACGGCCATCATCCCACCGAGATCGCCGCGACCCTGCGGGCCGCCCGCGACGGCTTCCCGGACCGGCGCCTGGTGGTGGCCTTCCAGCCGCACCGCTACACCCGCACCCAGGCCCTGCTGGAGGAATTCGGCCAGGCCTTCTTCGATGCCGACCTGGTGCTGGTCACCGACATCTACGCCGCCAGCGAAGCGCCCATCCCCGGCCTCACCGGGCGCTCGGTGGTGGATGCGATCCTCGCCCACGGCCAGCGGGAAGCCACCTTCGTGCCCCGGGTGGAGGATCTGGCCGAGGCGCTGGCGGCCGTCACCCGGCCCGGGGACCTGGTGCTCACCCTGGGGGCCGGCAACATCACCTCGGTGGGCCCGGCGTTCCTCGACCTGCCTTGAAGCGAAAAAGGCCCGGCAAACGCCGGGCCTTGCTTGACGAAGGGCGTGAAGCTACTTGATCGCCTTCTTGACGGCAGCGAAATCAGGGGAGCCATCCTTCGTGGTGTCCTTGGCGACCTTGCCGACTTCGTTGAGATCCTTGGAGCCCATCTTGGTGTGGCAGGTGGTGCAGCTGGCATTGGTGATGCCCGCGGCCTTGGCCTTGGCGACGTAGGCCGGCTTGGCCATGGCGGGGATGGACAGAGCCATGGCGGCGATGAGCACGAGGGTCGAGGATTGGCGCATGAGGCCTCCGGAAGAAGCCCACCGGCAAGGGTGGGGGGTAACGACGAACATTGAATAAAGAGAATAGTTGATTTTCGGATCAACTGCCCCGAAAACTTATCAAGAATGGTGCCGGTTTGCCGGCCGCGGATTCCGGGGTAGCCTGGAAGGCATGGGCGAACAGCAGGATCATAGCACCTTGGCACGGCCCGGCTTGGCTTGCGAACCGCCATTCTGGGCCCGGGGCGCCCACCTGCAGACCGTCGCCGCCAACTACCTGCCCGGCGCCGCCCCGGTGCTGCCCTGGGAGCGCATCCGGCTGGACCTGGACGATGGCGACGCCCTGGCCCTGCGGGCGCTCGAAGGCACGACCGGCGTGCTGGTGCTCCTGTTCCACGGCCTGGGCGGCAGCGCGGACGGCCACTACCTGCAGCGGGCCGCGGCCCGGTTCCACGGCCTGGGCCACGCGGTGCTGGCGGTGAACCACCGGGGCGCCGGCGAGGGCGCCGGCTGGTCCCGGCATTCCTACAACAGCGGCTCCACCCGGGACCTGGCGGCCGCGCTGCGCTTCGGCCGGGCCCGTTTCCCCGGCCATCTGCAGGTGGCCGTGGGCTTCTCCATCAGCGCCAACATGCTGCTGCTGCTCCTGGGGCGGGACCGGTCCGAACGGCCGGACCGGGCCATCGCGGTGAACCCGCCGGTGGACCTGGAAGCCTGTTCCAGGCGCCTGGTCACGGGCTTCAACCGGTGCTACGACCAGTATTTCGTCCGCCGGCTGCGCCGCGAGATCATGCGCCGGCCCGGTGCCGCGCCGCTGCCCGCCACCGGCACCCTGCGCGACCTCGACGCCGTCTACACCGCCCCCCAGGGCGGCTTCCCCAGCCGGGAGGCCTACTACGCCCAGTGCTCCAGCGGTCCGCACCTCGCCGGCATCCGGGTGCCCACGGTCATCCTCACCGCCCTGGACGACCCCTTCGCCCCCGGCGGCGATGTGGGCGCCTGCACGCTGTCCGCGGCGGTGCACCTGCACGCCGAGCCGTTCGGCGGCCACATGGGCTACCTGAGCCGCAACCTGAAGGGCTACCGCTGGCTGGACTACGCGCTGGAGCACTATCTGCGGGAGCTGCTTGGGGCATGAAAAAGCCCGCCACGGGGGCGGGCTTTGCCGCAAATAGGCCGGGCTACTTGGCGAACCGGCGGGAAACCTCGCCCCAGTTGATGTTCTCCAGGAAGGCGTTGATGTAGTCGGGCCGCTTGATGCCGTAGTCGACCATGAAGGCATGTTCCCAGCTGTCCAGCACCAACAGCAGATCCTGGTCGATGGGCAGGCCCAGGTGGTGCTCGGCGATGAAGTAGGTGTGCAGCTTGCCGTCCCGGCGGTTGCGGGTCAGCAGGGACCAGCCCGGGCCGCAGAGGGCCGCGGCTTTCAGGTCGGCCAGGATCTTTTCCTTGCCGCCCTGGGCTTCCAGGGCCTTGAGCAGGTCCGGGGAAAGGGTCGAGTTGGCGCCCAGGTTCTCGAAATAGAGCTCATGCAGGAAGGTGCCGTTGAAGGGGACGGCCTCCCGGCGCTTCAGTTCGCTGTACTCGTTGAAGGAATAGTTGGCTTTGGAATTGTCGATGCCGGCCAGCTTCTCTTCGATCTCGTTGAGCTTGGCCACGTAACCCTTGTAAAGGGTGAAGTGCTGGTCCAACTGGCTGTCGCTGAAGCCCTTGAGGGCCCCGCCTTTCAGATGATCGTAATTCTTGGCTGAATAGGCCATGAAATCCTCCGTCCACTCGCGCTCAAGCGCCGGTTTAATCCTACCCCGATTTGCCCCGGGAGATTTCAACTGATTATTAAATTGTTGGCTCAGAGTAGATAGCGCGGGTGGACTTGAAGGCGGCCGGGGGGTCGGCGAGCCAAAGCCCGCCCAGGATCATCGTGCTCACCGGCACATCGGGCGTCTTCACGCCCCGGTGCGACATGCAGGTGTGGACCGCCATCAGCTTCACGCCCCAGGCGGCCGGGCGCAGGCATTCGGCCATGGCTTCGGCGATCTGGTGGGTCATGCGCTCCTGGACCTGCAGCCGGTTGGCGAAGCCCTGCACCAGCCGCACCAGCTTGGACAGCCCCACGGTGCCGCCGGCCCCGGGCAGGTAGCCGATGGTGGCGAAGCCGGAGAACGGGGCCAGGTGATGCTCGCAGGTGCTCACGAAGGGCACCCGCTCCAGGATCACCGGGCATGGGCTGAGCTCCCCGGGGAGCGCGCGCAGTTCTTCGGCCGGATCCATGGCGTAGCCCGCCAGGCGCTCCGCCCAGTAGTCCGCCACCCGGGCCGGGGTCTCCTTCAGCTCCGCGGCCTCCGGGTCGAATCCCATGCCCTCCAGCAGGGCCCGCACGGCCAGGACTGCTTCTCCACGATTGAAGGCCATGATTACCCCCGGTATGACTACCAGGGTGCCACCGACGGGCGATTTAGGCGAGCAGGCTCAGGAACGATGGGCTGAGGGCCGTCTGGGTAGCCTGCTGGACCAGGGCGGCGGAGGTCTGGTCCTGGGTGGGGGCGGTGGGGGACGTCTGGGCCGGCACGGCAGCCGGCTGGGTTCCGGTGTCGGTGACGGTGGTGGTCGGGGTGGAGGAAGGGCTGGCCTGGGCCGCCGGGGTGGAGGTCGGATAGGCCTGCTGGGCCTGGTAGGCGGCGATGGCGATGGTGGAGTTGGCAGTGATGGCCGATGAGAACCCCTGGAGGCCGGAGCTGCTGATGGGGCTGGTGTTCATGCCGGCCAGGAGCGAAATGGCCGAGGTGGAGTTCAGGCCCCCGAAGTTGCCGCTGGTTTGCAGCCCGGAGACGGCGCTTGACGTGGTTCCGGAAGCGGCCTGGATGGTCTGGTTGACGGTGCTGATGCCGCTCACCAGGGCGCTGACGCCGGAAGCCGCGGCCAATCCGGCGGTGGGGTCGCTGCTGCTGGATCCGGTCGCCGCCGACAGGGAGGTGTAGGCCTGGCCCAGGGCCTGCTGCACCGCGGCGGACTGGCCACTGCTTTGCAGCGTGCTCTGGTAGTTGTAGAGGCTCAAGGCGGAAGCCGATCCGATGTCCATGGCAGATCCTTCCCTTGGTTCATCGGCATCGGGGGGTCGTGGCAATAGGGGAAAATATGGGATCATCGCTTGGGAGCGAAGCCATGAGCGAAACCAAGGTCACCTACGCGGCGGCAGGCGTGGACATCAACCGCCAGGATGACGCCCTGGCCCGGATCAAGCCGCTGGTGAAGACCACCCGCACGGCAGGGGTGCGCAGCGACATCGGCCTGTTCGGGGGCCTGTTCTCCGCCCAGTTCCCGGAGGCCAGGCCGATCCTGGTGAGTTCCATGGACGGGGTGGGCACCAAGATGAAAGTGGCTCGCCTGGCCGGAACCTGGGATACGGTGGGCGCCGATCTGGTGAACCACTGCATCAACGACATCCTGGTCCAGGGGGCCCGGCCGCTGTTCTTCCTGGACTATGTGGCGGCCCAGCGCCTGGAGCCGGCCGTCATCGAACAGATCGTCAAGGGCATGGCCGGCGCCTGCCGCGCCTCCGGATGCGCCCTGCTGGGCGGGGAGATGGCGGAGATGCCCGGGGTCTATGCCGAGGGCGAAGTGGACGTGGCCGGCACCATCGTCGGGGTGGTGGACGAGGAACTGCTGCTGCCCCGCACCGGGGCCATGGCCGAAGGCGATGTGCTGATCGGCCTGCCGTCCTCGGGGCTGCACACCAACGGCTACTCCCTGGCCCGGAAGGTCTGCTTCGAGCTGGAGGGCCTGAAGGTGGACGACCCGCTGCCCGGAACCGGCCAGACCGTGGGCGCCGCCCTGCTGGCCGTGCACAAGAGCTACCTGGAGCCGGTGCTGCCGCTGGTGCGGGAGCAGAAGCTCGTGGGCATGGCGCACATCACCGGCGGCGGCCTCACCGACAACCTGCCCCGGGTGCTGCCCGGGCATCTGGACGCGGCCATCGACACCGGGTCCTGGACCGTTCCGGCGCTGTTCCATTACCTCATCGACAAGGCCGGCCTGCCCCTGGCCGATGCCCGCCGCTCCTTCAACCTGGGGGTGGGGATGGTGCTCATCGCCCGGGCCCGGGAGGTCCCCGAGGTGCTGGCGCGCCTTGGCGCCGCCGGTGCAGCGCCCTGGGTCCTGGGCGCGCTGGTCAAGGGTCAGGGCGTGGTGCGCTATCAGTAGCCTGGCGCGCCCTGGCTGGGTCCGGGCCCTGGTCCAGCCCGCCGCCCCCGGCCCCCGCAAGGACCGGGTGGAGTCCCTGGACATGCTCCGGGGCCTGATGGCGCTGGCGGTGGCGTTCTACCACTTCACCATCTGGTACCCGGTGTTCCAGCCGGGGCGCTTCATGGCCTACACCGCCGCCAAGGCCGGCCACTACGGGGTGGAAGGCTTCTTCATCATCAGCGGCTTCTGCTTCTTCCACATCTACGGCCCGGACAGCTTCCGCGGCAGGGGGCTCAGGGACTTCCACATCAAGCGCTTCCTGCGCATCGCCCCGCTCTACTACCTGGCCGTGACCCTGAACGTGGTGCTGGGCCTCGCGGTGGGGCCGGCGGTCACGGCGCGCATGCTGGTGGAGAACGCCACCCTCACCTTCGGGCTGTTCCACCCCAACCATTCGCTGGTGCTGGGAGGCTGGTCCATCGGCATCGAGTACGTGTTCTACCTGGTGTTCCCCGTCCTGGCCTGGGCGGCGGGCAGGTACCGCCCCTTCCTGGCCCTGGCCGGGCTGGTCACGTTCCTGCTCTCGGTGCAGTACACCTTGTACCTGGTGCCCGCCGCGCCCATGGCCGGGGACATGAAGTTCCACACCTACGTGCAGCTCGCCAACCACGGCTTCCTGTTCTTCCTGGGCGGGCTGGTGGCCCAGGCCCGGGCGCGGATCCCCTGGCGCTTCACCGGGGCCTCCTTCCTGGTCCTGGCGGCGGGCCTGACCCTGGTGTTCAGCCGCTACATCCGCAACTTCTACGACCACTTCGTGGTCATGGAAGGCCCGCCGCGCTACGCCTTCGCCTTCCTCTGCCTGGGCATGGTGGCCCTGTTCGCCTTCCGGGATTTTCCCCCTTCCAACCTGAAGCGGGCCGGGCTCTACCTCGGGGAGATCAGCTACTCGGTCTACCTGATCCACCCGTTCGCCCAGGAGGCCCTGCTGCGCCTGGCGCCGGGGGGCCTGGCGCCGGTGCTCGGCTTCGGGCTGGGGCTGGTGCTGACCCTGGCGCTGGCCACCCTGACCCATCGCTGGATCGAGCGGCCGGCCATGGAGCTGGGCCGTAGGCTGACCGCCAAGCCATAATGGTCCGCGAAGTTAAAAATATGGACTATATTGTATAACATGGAGGGTCTAGTATGGACGCCATACCAACCCGAATCACCCAGGGCGGGCGCCTGGTCATCCCCGCTGCAGTCAGGAAAGCAATGAAATTAGCAGATGGTGAAATGGTTATGCTCGAGGTTAAAGACAACACGCTTCAGGTCACGACCTTCGATGACCGGATTGATGCCATACAAGCCTTCTGTGCCCCTCTGCTCGGCGCGGGCGTTGTGGACGAGTTCATCGCGGAACGCCGACGGGAAGCGGCAAAGGAACTGGCTTGATGCCGACGCACATCCTGGATGCCAGCGCGGTGATCGCCCTCATGGCCCGGGAACCCGGGGCTGAACGGGTCCGGGAGCTGGTTCGCTCCGGCAGCGCGGGGATTTCCACCGTCAACGCCTCCGAGGTGGCGAGCAAACTCGTCGCCCGGGGGGCGAAGCCCAAAGCCGCCGAGTACCAGTGCCGTTCCATGGGCCTGGAATTCATTGCGGTGGATGCCGCCATCGCCTTCGCCGCCGCGGCTTTGCTGCCGCTTACCTCGGCGCTGGGACTGTCGCTGGGCGACCGGATCTGTCTTGCCACCGCCGCGACCTGCGGCGTGCCGGCGGTGACGGCAGACAGGGCCTGGGCCAAACTCACCGGGATCGCCGTGGAAGTGATCCGCTAGC
>Ga0181535_10000482_pt1 | contig 59749 bp, 60 predicted proteins | sample PEATcosm2014_Bin_44_FD_119774 | JGI IMG/M metagenome (GOLD analysis project Ga0181535, IMG submission 119774) | Peatland microbial communities from MTU Mesocosm Facility, Houghton, MI, USA - PEATcosm2014_Bin17_30_metaG | ecosystem: Environmental > Terrestrial > Soil > Wetlands > Peat | place... | reverse complement strand
GCGTAAGCCGATCTCGTTGGCGAAGAATCTCCTTTTGTTTCATCACTCATAATGAAACATATTTTTACCTAAAAATCAAGCGTTCTGTAGGGTTTCGGCACGAGAAATGTAGAAACTCCAGGGGCCTTGAGGCCCATGAAAGGAACGGAGGGAGCAGGGGCCTTTAGGCCCCTGAACACAAGCCCGATAACGAAGTGGCTTTAGCCACGGGCATTTCGTTGATGCTGTTCAACCATAAAACCGGAAAGCCGGGAGCCCTATCCTCGTCCATCCCTGCGGGTGCCCCGCCCTTTGCAGATCATTCCCCCCTTTTGCCGCATACTGCTTGCAGGAGTTCGCCCTGCTCTCGCAACTTCGCCGGGAACGCAACGCAGTTTCGTGCGCTTAAAGGCGCTATAGCATTTTCGGAAATGGTGTAGACCGAGAGCACACATTCAAGTGGCTTTTTCCTCAAGAAAAAGCCGCCTTTCACAGCACTCAAAAAGTCTACGTATTTTCCGAAAATGCTCTAAAAGGCCCAAAAATGGCACTTTAGTGCGCTTCGTTTTGTCTCGCATAGTATTGAAAAAAATACAGATACGAGCACAAATCGAGGGAAAATGCCTACCCACCCCCCTCTCCGCGTTTTACCGCCGAAATCCCTTGCGTAGATTTACAGGGAACCGTGAAACGCCCCGCGGTTCCCGCCAAATTGGCGGGTTCCGGGCAGACACCGTCAAATTTCCCCGGTGCATAACTCCCGGATTTCTGCACTATTTTCGGTGCAAAAAGCCTCGATTTCTTACCATCCGAGACGGTCTCGACCTTATTTTGCATCCACTCGAAGCCTAGCCACGGAAAGCTTCCTGTTTCCGGAGTCAGGCGTCCGGTTAGCTTCTCCGCTAACTCTCCGCACCCTCCAAACCCGTACTATCTCCAGTCTTTTGTTTCATTTCTTCCATCTTCTGCTACACTTGCTGCAAATTCCAGCCATGCTATTCAAAGCAATCAGCGCGGCAGTCTACGGGATTGACGCTCATCTGATCGACGTCGAAGTCGATTACAGCGGAGTCTCAACCGACCAGGACCACTTTCACACCGTGGGCCTTCCCGATGCCTCTGTCCGCGAAAGCCGCGACCGCGTCCGCGCCGCCATCAAGAACTCCGGCTACCTGATCCCGAACAGCTTCATCACCATCAACCTGGCTCCCGCCGACCTGAAGAAAGAGGGCGCGGGCTTCGACCTGCCCATCGCGGTCGGCATCCTGGGCGCTTATGGCGCGCTCAAAACCAACGATCTCGGCCGCTTCCTGATGGTCGGCGAACTCGGCCTCGACGGCACTTTGCGCGCCGTTCCCGGCATGTTGCCGGTGGCCATTCTGGCCCGCGAAAAGGGCATCGCCAACCTGATCGTCCCTGCCGCCAACGGCGCGGAAGCGGCTGTCGTCGAGGGAATCAACGTCTATCCTGTCTCCTCGCTCCTCGATGTCCTCGAACTCATCAACACCGAAGTGGTTGGCGTCCTCCAGCGCGAGCCGCTCAGCGTTCTCCCCGAAACTCTTCTCAGCGAGTTGCAGCGCTTCGATCACGACTTCAGCGACGTCCGCGGCCAGCAGTCCGCCAAGCGCGCTCTCGAGGTAGCCGCCGCCGGAAGTCACAATATCCTGATGATCGGGCCGCCCGGCTCCGGCAAAACCATGCTTGCCAAGCGTCTGCCCTCCATCCTCGCGCCGCTCACCTTCGAGGAGGCCCTGGAAACCACCAAGATCCACTCCGTCGCCGGCATACTCGATCACGCCGCCGGCCTCATCGCCCATCGCCCGTTTCGCGCACCGCACCACACCATCTCCGACGCGGGACTCATCGGTGGCGGCATCGTTCCGCGGCCCGGCGAGGTCTCGCTGGCCCACAACGGCCTGCTCTTCCTCGACGAGCTGCCGGAATTCCCTCGTAACGTCCTCGAAGTCATGCGGCAGCCGCTCGAAGACCACACCGTCACCATCTCCCGGGCCTCCATGTCGCTCACCTTTCCTGCCCGCTTCATGCTCGCCGGCGCCATGAACCCCTGCCCTTGCGGTAACTTCAACAGCGGCACCCGCGAATGCCTCTGCACCCCGCCCATGATTCAGCGCTACGTATCCAAAATCTCCGGCCCATTGCTCGACCGCATCGACATCCATATCGAGGTCCCGGCCGTGCAATACAAGGAACTGCGCGGCGGCACCGCTGCCGAGGGATCGGCCCAGATTCGCGACCGCGTCCTGGCCGCCCGCGAGCGCCAGCGCGACCGCTTCCGCAAATCCGGCGACAAGATCTTCTCCAATGCCCATATGTCCACCCGCCAGGTCCGGGTCCACTGCGAACTCGGTCCCGACGCCGAACGCATGCTCGAACGGGCCATGCAGCAAGGCCTGACCGCCCGCGCCCACGACCGCATCCTCAAGGTCGCGCGCACCATCGCCGATCTCGACGGCGCGCCTCGCCTGGCCGTCCCCCATCTCGCCGAAGCCATTCAATACCGAACCCTGGACCGCACCTACTGGGCCTGAAAAGCCGCCCAAAAACTCCATCGGGAAGGCAGAAAGCGTCAGGGCACGACTTTAGTCGTGCCGATAAAAACCAATAAAACGGACAGGGCTTTAGCCCCTGCTACTGCCCATGGCAGCGGTTCAACCTGATTCATGCCTTTTTCCGCACCCCGCGAAACCCGCTCTCTCGGCCGTTGCCCCAACTCCGAATTTCGTGGCATCATCGGATTGAAAGCTGGAGGGGCGAAGATGAGCGAACCCTTGCAGACATTGTCCAATCCAATTGTGGCGGCTCTTGTCCGCACCGCTTTTGGCGCATATGTGATCTATATGTCGCGCCGCATCTATGCCTATCCCATGGGCTATTTCCGCAAGTCCGCTCCCGACATTTCCAACAATCCTTGGCTCCGCAGTGTTGTTCGCGGCCTCGCCTGCTTCTGCCTCTGGGGCGGATGCTTTATCGTCGCCACCGCCATCGCGGTGCAGATTCTGGATATCCACAGCAGCGATCTCGCTTCCGCTTTAATCCTGGTCGCCGCCTGCGCAACTTTCCTCCTCTTGCCGAAGGATGGCTCGGGGAAGCTATGATCGTGCGGACCGAAAAAGCAGCTGTGCTCCGCTTTATCTTTCGGGCTCAACCCTCTTTCGAGCCACCTGCAACCTGTCCTGCGGCCCATCCGCCGCTCGTGAGGCCGTGCCGCATGAACAAACCGCTGCTCCTGCTTTTTCTCTCGCTGGCTGTCCTCACCGCTTCTGCTCAACGTCTGCAATCGCCCTGGGATGGTCCCGGAGTCGCCCTGACCGATTCCCCCTACCAATGCCCGGACCCGCCCCAGTTCGACCATCTCCTCCACGGCGAGCCCTACTACACCGATGCGCACGCTTCCATCGTCGATCCGGTCAAGAAAGCTGCCTATGAAAAGGCCACCCAGGGCCCTGTCCAACTCGGCCAGTCTGCCGGTCTCGCCGCGGATGCCTATCTTTCGACCGGCAGCCGGGCGGCCGCAGCCTGTGTCTATTCGCTCCTCGCCGCAGCCGCCAACTTCGACGCCTGGGCTGCTGAGCAGCCCGCCTTCCAGAATGTCTACGACCAGAACTGGATGCTCAGCGGCACCGCCATCCCTTATCTCAAAGTCCGCAACAGCGGTGTCGCCGCGCCTGGCCAGCGGGTCGCCATCGAGGCCTGGTTCTCCCGAGTAGCCGCCCGCGTGCGCACCTACTTCGACCGCGGCAAAGGTCGCCCCGGCACCGACGCCCATAACAACCACTTCTACTGGGCCGGACTGGCCGTCGCCGCGCAGGGCATCGCCTGCAACCAGCGCGACGCTTTTCTTTGGGGCATCTCAACCTACTACCAGGGTGTGCATCTCATCCAGCCCGACGGATCCCTCGCCGCCGAGATGAACCGCGCGGGCCGCGCCTTGCACTATCAGCTTTATGCGCTCGGCGCCCTTGTCATGCTCGCCGAGCTGGGCGAAGCCAACGGCATCGACATGTACGGCATGAACCAGGGCGCCATCCAGCGCCTCGTCCGTTTCAACGTCGATGCCCTGATCGATCCTTCCATCCTGGCCAAACGCACCGGCGTCGAGCAGGAGGTCTCCACTCCCTGGTCGGGCCTGGAGATCGGCTGGGCAGTTCCCTGGCTCAAGCGCTTTCCCGATCCCCGTCTCGCCCCGTTCCTCGCCAAAGCAACGTGGGTGCGCTTCTGGCAATGGGGAGGAGCGCCGCCGGAGCCATTGTTACCGCGCCCCGCCCCCAGCGGCCGTCAGGCCAATTTCGAAGCCGATCTGCGTCGCGCGCTCGATGCCCGCATCGCCGCCGAATTCACCGATCCCGCCCGTTCCACCGCATTCGTCGGCCAATGGTGCGGCCAGGCGCTTGAATCCCATCGCGCTGCCATCTCCGATGCCGGCCCCTATCTCATCCTGGCCAACGAAAACGGCGATTCCTCCACCGGCAGGGTCGCGGAAGACCGCGTAATCGTCGCTCCCGGCTGGCGGAATGTCGCCGGCCTGCTCACCCCCAACGGCCTGCAGATCGACTGGTCCAACGGCACCTACTGGCTGCGCTGCGCTGCCGAGCGCCCCGCCGTCCAGTCTGCTGTCCTCGCCGTCCGGCCTGCCAGCCTTACCGGCAAATGGTTCCCCGCAGGGCCTTTCAATAAGCCCTGCACCATCCGCCAACAGGAAGACAACCTCTTTATCTACTGTCCGCATGGCCAGAAGGCCACCGGCCGGGTCGAATCCGGCGCGCGCCTCTCCACAAACTGGAGCAGCGGGGCCATCGGCGCTACCGTCACCGACGACGGAGACCATATCAACTGGGATAACCAGACCTGGTGGACCCGCGCTACCCTCTATGAAGTCTCAAAAAAGTGACTTTCGATTCTAAAGATTTTCTAATCCGTGCCGATATTCTTCTCAATCTCGTCAAAAGCTCGCGTGCGAGACGAAATTCGCTGCCGGAGATCCACATGCACGATGCAATGCTTCATTCCGGTTGGGACACCGCACTTGTCGCGGTCCCGTTCCTGATCATGCTGGCAGTCGGCTTCTTCCACCTCGATGAGATGGTTGCCACCCCCAAGAACCGCAAGTCGCAGAATCGCCGCCCGGCAGCGGGCGTTGACCACGACGGCTCACCGATCCTCTCCGATCCGGACGGAAGGCGCTGGCGCGTCCAAACCCCGGTTGCAAATATCCGCACCGACCGCCCGGCGGCTTGAGCGCTGCCGCCGTCGCCGCAAAAACGTTGCAAAAAGATGTTGACCCAGAGCACGGCGCGGTTTACATTCAGTATTGCCATCCATTCGGGCAGATTGTAGAGTGCGCTGAGTCGCGCTCATCTGTCATTTCCAGCATCAGGTCTGAGCTTTGGCTCATCGGTTGATGCCCCGGTGTGTGTAGTCGTCCGGAAAGGGAATGAAACAGGTGCAAGTCCCGTTCCGGCAGTCCGTGAACTTGTTAGGCCAGGTTTCTTGCTCCAATCCACACCAGGATGCATCAGAATCTTTGAACTGGGCGCGGTTCTTGCGCGTCTATATCTGAAAGCCGGTAATTTGGGTAGCCCTCAGTGTTTTGGCTTCCCGGCTGCAGAGGCGGATCTTTCCTGTACCCTCGCAGCGAATTCCTGAAGGAGAAACTCGTAATGCGTTCCGATTTGGTTTTTGGGGCACTGTCTCATGTGTCCAATCGTTACCAGTTGTGCCAATTGGCAAGCAAGGCAACGCGTAAGCTGCACAAGCCGAATACACGGCTGCAGGACACCACCAACGAAGTTCTCGATCGCTTTCACAGCACCAACCCTGGCGGCATCGCTCCGTTTGCGGCGCAGCTGGCCAAACAGATAGAATCCCGCCGCGCTGCATAGCGGCCTTATCGGGCCCAGAGTTCAGTCGAGCCAGCCGCGGTTTCCCTGCTTGGGCAACCGCGCTCCGCTGGCCTTCCAATCCTTCGCTAGAGTTTGGGAAATGCATGGCGCCGTGGCCAGGTCCACGGCCTGATTGATTCCCCTTTCTGACAGGCTCCCTGCCGTATCTTCAGGGAGTTTTTCTCCCTCGCGTTTCCCCCCACTGCCACGCTTAAATCCCGCCTTTTTGCAGGTGCCTATGACCATCGCTGAACTCAAAGAAAAAAACATTACTGAACTTAGCCGCATCGCCCGTACCCTCGAAATCCCCGGCGCCAGCGGCCTTCGCAAACAGGACCTCATCTTCAAAATCCTTCAGGCGCAAAGCGAGAAGGAAGGGCACATCTTCGCCGAGGGCGTGCTCGAGATCCTCCCCGACGGTTACGGATTTCTGCGTTCGCCCGACTACAACTACCTGCCCGGACCGGACGACATTTACGTCTCTCCGTCGCAAATTCGTAAATTCGATCTCAAGACCGGCGATTCCATTAGCGGCAACGTTCGCCCGCCCCACGAAGGCGAAAAGTACTTCGCTCTGGTCAAAATCGAGGCCATCAACTTCGAGTCGCCGGAAGAGACGCGCAACAAAATCCTCTTCGACAACCTGACGCCGCTCTATCCCCAGGAACGCGTCAAGATGGAAACGACCCGCGAGGCCACCAGCGGCCGCGTCATGGACCTGCTCACCCCGGTGGGCAAGGGCCAGCGCGGACTCATCGTCGCTCCGCCCCGCACCGGCAAGACTATGCTCCTGCAGTCGATCGCCAATTCGATCTCGACCAATCATCCGGAAGTCGTGCTTATCGTCCTGCTGATCGACGAGCGCCCGGAAGAAGTCACCGATATGCAGAGGTCGGTCAAGGGCGAAGTCATCAGCTCCACCTTCGACGAGCCCGCCGCCCGCCACGTCCAGGTTGCTGAAATGGTCATCGAAAAGGCCAAGCGCCTGGTCGAGCACAAGCGCGACGTCGTCATCCTGCTGGATTCGATCACCCGTCTCGCCCGCGCTTACAACACCATCGTCCCGCCCTCGGGCAAGGTGCTCTCTGGCGGCGTCGATTCCAACGCGCTGCAGCGCCCCAAGCGCTTCTTCGGCGCGGCCAGGAACATCGAGGAAGGCGGATCGTTAACCATCATCGCGACCGCTCTCGTGGACACCGGATCCCGCATGGACGAAGTCATTTTTGAAGAATTCAAGGGCACCGGCAACATGGAAATCATTCTGGACCGCAAGCTCGTCGACAAGCGTGTCTTCCCGGCCATCGACATCCAGCGCTCCGGAACCCGCAAGGAAGAGCTGCTCATCCCCAAGGAAGATCTGGCTCGGACCTGGGTTCTGCGCAAGATCCTCAACCCGCTCTCCCCGGTCGAAGCCATGGAACTTCTCGTCAGCCGCCTCGAAAAGGTCCGTAACAACGCCGAGTTCCTGCAGAACATGAACCAGCTGTAAGGCACCTGCGGTGCGGCAGACGCGCTTCGCGCCTTTCGTGCCACGACTCGCAGCATCAACCTGAAGAACAGAAAAGGCCGCCCAAAAAGGGCGGCCTTTTTGCGTGGTGCGCATTCACTTACTTGGTGGTGTTGGGATCTGCCAAGGAGCGCGCGGGCAAGACAATAGTACGTCCCGTATAGGTGAAGACTTTATATCCAACCGGAAGTATGCGGTCCTTTCCGTCTCGGTGGTCCTTTGGCCGTGCGCCTTCTACGATCAATGCAGGCAACGTGAGCGGAAGAAAGACCGTGAAGGCAATGGTAGCGAACGCCCAGCATGGGCCCATATCGCCACAAGCGTCCTCGCCCGGCGGATAATCGGAGAGGCGCAGCTTACCAACGGATGGAAGTTGGATGGAGACCGGTTTGATGTCTACAACCCCGTCTCTCTTTCCTGGAATCGCGTGCATCAGTTGATTCACCACACCTAAAGCCGATGTTCCTTTGGGCAGGATCACTTGGCCCTCGACCACCCAGTCCTCGTAAAGCTCCAGCCGAACAGTTTGGCCTTTCTTGGCGGTAGCCGAGGAAACTTCTTCCGCGAGCACAAGATTGAGTTCGCTTCCGCGCTTGATCTTGATCGGCTTGGAATCGGAAGCCAGTTCGGCTGCCGGCGTCTGCGCCCCGCCGGATTGAGACGCCAACAGAACACAGAGAGTCAAAGAGAGAATCGTTCGCATGACGGAATTCCTCATGTACCTTTCCGTCATCGTAGGCAGTCGCAAGGCCTCCGCGGGAGCCGGTGAGGACAGTTTCGAAGGTGCCACAAGAGGTTGGCTGATTCTGTTACCGACCAACCGGCTTTCCCGGCCACCGACATGCAGCGTTCCTGTACTCGCAAGGAAGAGTAAAATCGAGATACAGCCCAAAGGCCGGGGACGCTCCCCGGCCTTTTGTTCTTCCACCTCTCAGGGAGTCCGCAATGCGTACACGCGTAACGCTCTTCGTTCTGGCTCTTATCTGCGCCGGCGGTCTTCATGCCCAGCAGCCGGAAAAAGGCACCTGGCGCGCCGCCAGCAACAACGCCGCCAGCATCACCGGCGACATCGCCATCTCCGGCTCCAAGATCTCCATCAATATGACGTCCTTCCTCCTGTCGCCCGCTCGCCTGATCAAGCCCGCCGAGGTTGCCGCCATCTTCGATGAAGCCATCGATACCGCCGGCAACGGGCAGCTCTACCGCCTCAATATTCCGGCCGCCCGCCGCTTTGTTGGCCACAACACTCTCTGCGGCACGCAGGACACCCAATGGATGGCTGTCTATCGCGCAGGCGGCGCGCTCAAGGTCGCGTTCTTCTCCGGCGATGAAGCCCCTCTGCTGACCTTCGAAGCCCTGCAAAACTCCACCAGCCTCTGTGGCACCTTCACCTACGCCCGTTAGTTTCCCAAAGGGGGCGGAGACTTCAGCCCCGGAATGATCCCCTCTTTCTCTGCCGCCGAATCGCGCCGCGCATCTTGGCCAATTCCCGCTTCGCTGTTAAGATAGAAAAGTCGTGGGGCTGTAGCTCAGCTGGGAGAGCGCCTCGTTCGCAACGAGGAGGCCAGCGGTTCGATCCCGCTCAGCTCCACCAAGTCTCATCGATTCCCGGTCTTCGCAATGCCTGCACAAGCACTCGCATCGCCCCCTTCACCGGGGGCGTTCGTGTTTTTGCGCGGCCTCTGTTGCCCCCATTTGTTCGGCCCGTCCCCCATCCGCTACCATTGGTCCGCAGACGCAGGCGGACAGCCTGCCGCTTCGGGAGCCCCTTCCATGCGCATCAACATTCTTTGCCGTCTTGCCCTGTTTGCTGTTGCCTTCACATCCGGAACCATCCTCATCGCCCAAGCGACCGGTGCGGCAGTGCCGGTTCCCGCGAACGCGCCCTACCGGAACCCCAGCCTTCCGCCAGAAAAGCGCGTCGCCGATCTGCTCAGCCGCATGACCCTCGAAGAGAAGGCCCAGATGCTGGCCGGAGCCGGATGGATGGAGTCGGCGGCCATCGATCGCCTCGGCATTCCCTCGATCCGCATGGCCGATGGCCCCATGGGTGTGCGGTCGTGGATGGGAAGTTCCGCGATCACCAGTGCGGGCAACGCGCCCTTCAAGGTGCTCGCCACCAGCTTTCCCTCGGGCATCGCCATGGCCTCCACCTGGGACACCGATCTCGTCCGCAGCGAAGGGCAGGCCATCGCGCAAGAGGTCAAGACCCTCGGCCGCGACATGATCCTCGGACCCACTGTCAACATCAACCGCGTGCCGCTCTGGGGCCGCAATTTCGAGGGCTATGGCGAGGATCCCTATCTCGCGGGCCGCTTGGGCGTCGCCTACATCCAGGGCGTGCAGGGCGAGGGCGTCATCCCCTCCGTCAAGCACTTTGACGCCAACAACGAGGAGTACGAGCGCCACCGCGTCGACGCCTCCGTCTCCGACCGCGCCCTCCATGAAATCTACCTGCCCGCCTTCAAGGCTGCCGTCCAGCAGGCCGACGTGTGGACCGTCATGTCGGCTTACAACAAGTTGAATGGCGTCCATTGCGCGGAAGATCCCGCCCTCCTCGACGACATCCTCAAGAAGGAGTTCGGCTTCAAGGGCTTTGTGATCTCCGACTGGGGCAGCACTTACTCCACCGCTCCCACTGTCAATGCCGGCATGGATCTCGAAATGCCCGGCGGCGCGGCCTTCGAAACATGGTTTGCGCGCCCACAGACTCAGGCTTCGGGCAACAGCGGCGGCTGGCTGCAGGCCGCCAAGGTGCTGGCCGAGGTCAAGGCCGGGCACATCGCCCAAGCCACGCTCGACGACAACGTCGGCCGCATCCTGCGCGTGATCTTTGTCAGCGGCCTCTTCGATCGTCCGCACCCGGCGGTCACCGATCCAGCCACGGTTGAAGATCGCGTCGATACGCCTGAGCAGAAGGCCGTCGCCTTGAAGGGCGCCACCGAAGGCATCGTGCTGCTCAAGAACACAGCCGGGCTGCTGCCCCTCGACCCAGCGAAGATTCACTCCATGGCCATCATCGGGCCCGATGCGACGGTGGCGCGCACCGGTGGCGGCGGAAGTTCGCTGGTGCGTCCCAAATACGCCATTTCGCCCGCCGCCGGCATCCAGGAGGCCTTCGGCAAAGGATGGGGAGGCGCGCTGAAGTTTGCCCTGGGTGTGGAAATGGAAGGCGAAGACGCCGAGCAGGAGACTCCCCAGGCCCGCGCCCGTTTGCTCAAGGAAGCGGTCGAAGCGGCTTCGTCCGTCGATGTCGCCGTCGTCGTGGTCGGCCGGTACAGCAAGCTGGAGTCCGAGAGCTTCGACGTCAAAACCATGGACCTTCCGGCCGGCCAGGACGAGTTGGTCGAGGCTGTCGAAAAGGCCAACCCGCGCACCATCGTCGTGCTTAACTCGGGCAACCCGGTGACCATGGGCAAGTGGATCGACACCACCCCAGCGCTGTTGGAGATGTGGTACGGAGGACAGGAAGCAGGCCACGCGCTTGCCGCCATCCTCTTCGGCCAGGCCAACCCCTCCGGCAAGCTGCCCGTCACTTTTCCCAAGAGGTTTGAGGACTCGCCCGCCTATGGCCACTACCCCGGTGAGAATCTGCACGTCGATTACGCCGAGGGGATTTACGTTGGCTATCGCTACTACGACACCAAAAAGATCGAGCCGCAATTCCAGTTCGGTTTCGGGTTGAGCTACACAACCTTTGCCTACAGCGGAATCTCGGTCACGCCTCTGGTTGGAAAAACCAAGGCTGAAGTCTCTCTTTCGGTCAGAAACACCGGCACGCGCACTGGCGCCGAGGTCGTCCAGCTTTATATCCACGATGGCCACTCGAAAATCGACCGCCCGGAACACGAACTGAAAGGCTTCCAGCGCGTTGAACTGAAGCCCGGCGAGGAGAAGAAGGCCACCTTCCTCCTCGGCCGTCAGGATCTTTCCTATTGGAGTTCAGAGAAGAAAGCCTGGATTGCCGATCCGGGAACCTTTGAAGTTCAGGTCGGCGCGTCGTCGCGGGATATCCGCCTGCGCGCGCCTCTCAAGCTGAATTAGGGGGGAGCTTACTGCACGCGATCAATGCGCCGGCTGGTAAGGCTCTACGCGCAGGAAATCTGAAAGGATGCCCCGCTCTTCGGGAGTGAAGACTCCCTGGTAGCGGCTGGAGTTCAGTACCGTCTGCCGCTGGTCCACAGGAACCGCGCGCAGATCGCGGAAGGCAGCCTTCATCAGCGCCTGGCGTTCTACGGGAAGGGCAGGCCACCGGCGATACGAGCGCTCGACCTGCATCCGATCCTGCGGAGAAAGGTGCTCGATAATCTCCGTGCGCGCCAGACGTCGCTCGCGTTGCTCCGGCGTGAGCTCGGTTACTTGGTGCAATTGCTGCACCAGCCGTTGCTGGTTCGTGGGAGTCAGCCGGCGAAAGCTGGGGTCGTTGCGCAGAATCCGCTCCTGGTCCTGCACCGGAAGGTTACGGTGTTCGTTGAGCCACGCGCCCAGGTGCCCCGCCGGCAGTTCGGAAGGCGGCGCATAGCCCGGAACCACGGGACGGGCATAATTCGGGCCAAGATAAGGAGGGCCGGGATACGCAGGCCGCCCCGGCGAACCAGCGGTTCCTCGCCCGGAGTATTCAGGCCGCCCGTTGGAACCACCCGCCGGACGCGTCGCTGGCTGTGAGGGAGCTGGTCGGGAAGGACCTGAAGCATGTGAAGCGGATGCCGCTCCGTGCGCACCGTGCGCCGGGCTTGCCTGCGCGCGGGCCCAGCTCAGCGGCGCACACAGCAAAATGCCCGCCACAGCCATTGCGAAAACCATGGGGACGAGTCCTGCCGCGTTGTGTCTCCGTTCCAGCATCCCTGTCTTTCTCGTGGCAGCAATTCCGCTTAAATCGATTCTGCCTTTACCTGTTTCCGGGGTTCATTGTTATGGTCACACACAGCTTAGTCGGCCGGACCGTTGTTCGCCGAGAGTTCCTCCAACTGGTCCAGCAGCTGCGCATTCTTGTCCATCGTTTGCAGGTCGCCCACCACGGCCGGCTGCCCATCCACTGCAGGCGCGACATCCCAACTCGTATAGCCCATGTAGGTTCCCCCACCCAACAGCAGCAGCGCTGTCAGCGCCATCGCCGCCAATGGGCGCACGTGCGCATCCGCCCCATAGGCAAAGTGGGCCTGTATCCGCGCGATCCATCGTGCCAGCAGGCTGGCCGGCTCTGCCGCGCGCTCCTCCTGCATCCGGGCATCCATACGGGTCAAAAAATACGGGTTCGGCTCGGGCGCCTGCCAGCTATCCAGCAGTGCCATTGTTGCGCGCAGCTCTTCCAACTCGCCGCTGCAACGCTCACACCCGGCAACATGCAATTGAACCTTGGCAGACACTGCCTCCGGATCAAGCAGCATCTCTGCCAGTCTGGAGTCCATTCCGCGGCAATCATCCTTCACGTGTTTCATGGCTAACCCCATTTCCCGCCGTTCACTCTCGGCTCCTTGCCCCTTCCGACCTGTCTTCTTCAACCAGTCATTCCGAGGGGTCTTTCTTGCTTGCATCCCCACTTCTGCCTGCTACACAAAATCCTTCAGCTTCTCCCGGAGCGTCTGATACGCACGAAAAAGCAGCGACTTGGTCGCCGACTCGCTCAACTTCAGCACTTCTCCGATCTGCCGGTAATCCATCCCCTGGTACTTGTGCATCAACACCGCCATCCGCTGCCGTTCCGGCAAGGCCATCACGTGCTTCTGTATTGCCGATCTCCGCTCATCGCGCAGCAGCCGCTCTTCCACGCTGGGCTCATCGTCGGCCACTTCCGGAGTGGTTCCGGTATCCTCGTCGGGAGAGTCCAGATAAACGGTCTTTGCCCCCCGTTCCTGCTTCGTATCCCGTGCGTGATTCACCGCCAGGTTGGTCGCAATCCGGTAAAGCCAGGTGGTGAACTTGGCTTCCGCCCGGTAGCTCGTCCGCGAGCGGTAAACCCGCAAAAACACCTCTTGCGCCAACTCCTCGGCGATGGACTGATTGCGCACCATGCGAAAGAGGAAATGTATCATCGACCGGTGGTATTTCTCCACCAGGCAATTGAAAGCCGACTCATCCCCGTCCGCAACCCGCAGCATCATTGCCGCGTCGCTGGTCGGTGAAAGGTCCACCGTCCAGACCGCACGCTGCCTCGCTGCCGCATCCGGCTCCAGCCGTGCGGCTCCCACAGAACCCGGAAGCAAAGCCCCCGCTCCCAGGGCGGGATTGTGCAGGGCCAAGGTCGCCATGTCTTCTGAAACCCCGCTGTGGTTCGAAGGTTGCGCCTCATTTGAATTATTTTCTGCGCCGCTTCCCCCGCGAGCGTCCGTAGCGTCAAAACTCGGGATTCGTCCTTCCGCAACGGGCCTCGCTGCGTAGCCCCCGGCAGCGCACCACACTGCTTCCCCTTCGGTGGGGAAGTCGGGTGTTTGGCGGACTTTTCCTATTTTCCAGCGCATAAAAGATGACGGTAGAACTGCTCAGACAACGGTTTAGCTATTGCGGAACTGCTTCGCGCCAGCACTTGGCCGGAAAGCCCCACAGATGTTACTCTAACCTACGGGATGCCCCGCTGGCGCGCACTGCGCCGGCCATCTTTATCGGGCGCTTAACTCAGCGGTAGAGTGCCACCTTCACACGGTGGAAGTCGCAGGTTCGAATCCTGCAGCGCCCACCAGAAACCCATTTAGAGTCGTCCAAAGACATTCAAAATCTTCACCGAAGCCGCTGAAAAATCAGCGGTTTTTGTCTTTTTATGTCCAAAGAGGTATCGTGGAAGCCAAGTCCTGGTGGGGGCATTTCTGGGGGCATCCAATTTAAGGATTGGGGGCATTTCGGACACCAGCCGATTGGAGCAGAAACGATGGCTTTAACTGATACCGGGATTCGACGTTCCAAACCTGCGGTGAAGCCTTACAAGCTCTCCGATGGTGGTGGCCTTCACCTCTTGGTTACACCTGCCGGGGGTCGCCTATGGAGGTGGAAGTATCGATTCGTAGGTACAGAGAAGCAGTTGGCTCTGGGTAGCTACCCCACCCTGACCCTCGCCGAGGCCCGCGAGTGCCGGGACGCTGCTCGCAAGCAGTTGGCGAATGGGATTGACCCTATGGCCCAACGCAAGGCCGAGAAGAGCGCCGTAAAGGTCGCCGCTGAGCACACCTTCGAGAAGATCGCCGAGAAATGGTTCGATCATTGGAAGGGGCACAAGAGCGCCCGCCACGTCTCCACTACTCTGAACCGGCTCAAGGCGAATGTTTACCCCGTGTTAGGGGCTCGTCCGATAGCGGAGATTGTTCCGATGGAACTGGTGGACCTGGCCAAGGGGATCGAATCCCGTGGGGCTTCGGACATGGCCAACCGCATTCTCCAGATCGTGAAGATGGTGCTGCGCTACGCCGTGGCTCACGGATATAGCACACAGAACCCTGCGTCCGAGATTCGCGCATCGGACATCCTGAGGCCCACCCGCAAAACCAATATGGCCAGGATCGATGCGAAGGATCTTCCCGCCCTCCTCCGTGCGATTGAGCTTTATGACGGGCGGCACCTGACCCGGCTTGCCATGAAGCTGATGGCGCTGACCTTCCTTCGGACTACCGAATTGATCGGGGCGCGTTGGGAGGAGTTCGACTTTGAAGCTCGCAGGTGGGATATCCCGGCTGAGCGCATGAAGATGGACACCCCGCATATTGTCCCGCTGGCTGATCAAACGATTGAGGTCTTGACCCTCCTCCGAAGCCTGTCAGGCCAACATGAGTTGGTCTTTCCCGGTGAGCGAGACAATGGGAAGCCGATGTCGAACATGACCATCCTCATGGCGCTGAAGCGAATGGGATATAAAGGGCGCATGACCGGTCATGGTTTCCGAGGGGTGGCTTCGACCATCCTGCATGAGCAGGGCTACAACCATGAGCACATCGAGCTTCAGCTTGCTCATGCTCCCCGCAACGCCGTGAGCGCGGCCTACAACCATGCCCTCTACCTGGAGCCCAGAGCGAAGATGATGCAGGACTGGGCGGACTTCCTTGAGAAGACCCAGCGCGGCGGCAAGGTCCTCCCCTTTTCCCCTGCGGCATAGCTACACCGGTACCTGCGCCGACGGAAGGTTCATACCAGCAGCCATCATTTTCTGGAAGAATGCCTCTGCAAAGTCATCCACGTTGGTCGCTGGGCGCTTTGCTTTCCCGAGGTCACGGATGATGGCCCCCTGCCGGTGGGTGGCCACGGTGCCGTAGCTGTTGAGGGTGGTTAAGACGAGGTCATGACCGAGATTCTGGCTCCATGCCTTGAATTCCTCTGGCGTCCGACAAAGCACTTCCCCGAGCCTGGCCAGCGTCTTCCGGAAGCTGTGTGGATTGAAGTATGGAAGCCCCGCCTTCAAGAAGGCTTCGCGGAAAACCTTGCGGATTGGCTCGGTGCCGCTCCAGTGTGCCCTCTCCAAGCCCGCTGACTCAAACTGGAAGTTGTGACCGAGGGCGATGTGCGTGGATGGAAACAATGGATCGTCCTCGCCCCACAGCTTCTCCACCCGGAGGAACCGGACCCAGTCCTCTACGACTTGGCGAGCTTCCTCCCCGACGGGGAAGAAGTAAGTGGTGAAGGTCTTGCTAAACTTCGTCTCGACTTCCCGAGCGTCCTGGTAGATACAACCCTCGACAAGGTCCACATGCTTCAGCTTCATCGAAGCAATGGCGGAGTCACGAGCACCGGTAAGGATGGTGAAGGCCATAAGGGCGCGATTCCTCCGCTCGACCTCGGTGCCATTGGACATAGTCTGGATCACATGCTTGATCTGCTCCATCGTAGGCGACGTTCGCTCCCGAGTTGCCGTGGCGACCCGAGCGTCTTTTGCAGACAGGTTGAAGTAGTCGGCGTCGCTATACCGCAGCCGAGCCCGGTATCCCGGCTGCCCGGCCAGCCAGAAGAAGAATTGCTTCAACTGGGTCAAGGTGGCGTGCAAAGTTGATTTGCTGAGCTTCTCGCCAGACCGCTGTCCGGTCTGCTCCGCCAGGTGCCGCTTGAAGGCCACGGCCTGCTCGAAGTGGAACGCCTTGAAGGAGCGGTGCCGGTTGTACTCCTCGAACCGGCTCAATGCCTTCGCAACAGCATCCACCGTGGGCTCAATGTAGCCTTTCGCCTCCTTCAGATAGGCGAAGTACTTGCGCTTGATGCGCTCATTCTCTGGATTGTGCATTTTCATGTCACCTCTCGGTTCGTTGAAGTTACGGTTTGTGGAGGGAAAAGGGGTATCAGTCAGACGTCGTTCTCGCTCCCTATGGCTTCGTGCCCTTGTAACTGGGAAAGCGCCTCAGCAACTCGACTTCGTCGGTTCCGGTGGCTTGCATCCACTCCTTAGCCCATACCCAGAAGGTGTCGATCTCGTGCTGGCGGCGAGCAGCTTGGGCAGTGATTTGACGCTGGTGCCGAGTTCGCTCACGTTCGTGGACAACTGCTTCAGCAATCTCGTCGGGCCGTGGGAAGAACCGCGCTCCCGGTGTGATCCGCCACTCAGCCAGAGCACCCTGGACCTCATCCAGCGAGTACCGCAGAGCCAGTTGCTCGAAGTCCCAGAGGTACCCTTCCATCGAGTCCGCCAGGTCCTGGCTGGGGTAACGGTCGGCCATCTGCGCCAGCAGGACCGCCAGATGGTTAACCTGAGCGTCGGGCAAGCGCATCGGCAAGCGCCCGCTTATTGGCGTTAACGCGCTGGTGAGTTGGGCTAGGCTGATTTCCATGTGAGGTCCCCTTGGTCTGATTCGGTAGGTACTTCTGGTCAACGAACCAAAAGCGGTTGATGGTCACGCCACTCTGCTTGGCCACCGTGGCCGCCGCTAGGATCTCCTGGTAAGCCCGCTGGGCGCTTCCGGCATGCTTGGCGTGCTGGTGGAGCGCATCGGCGACGACCTGCTTCGTACCCTGGTCGCTCGGTACCGCCAGTTCGTCGAGCAGAGCCACGGCCTCGGCCAGTTCATTGACGGCGCTCGGAGAACGGCTTGGTGAGATGGCCTCGCGCACACTCGAAGGGGGAGTACTTGTTACAGGCTCTGGTACTACCCCCGGTAGTGGCTTTTCGTGCTCTGAAAAGGCATTTTGTAACTCGCCATCCGCACTCCATCCGAACTTCCCGCAGAGGAGGTCGCGTTCCTTGTTCGAGAGCTTCCTCATCCTGGGCATCATGCCGTCCGCGTAGCACTTGCCTGCACGGGCCAGTTTGTTGTCCACGGTATCGTCGGAGTGCTCACTCCAGTCATGGATGACCAGCCTGTGCTCATCGGATTCATCGAGCCAGCCGCATTCGAGGAGGACATCGATCAATACATCCTGGTCCCCGTCATAGTCGATGCCGATGGCGATGCTCTCGTTGGAGAGCTTGCCGATGTCACCCTGGGGGGCTTCTCGGGCCGTCAGGTGCCACAGCAGCTCCATCAGGCCCACGCAGGCGTACAGCGGCATCTTGAGCCTGCGGCTGAGCTTCTTCATCTTCGTACTACTCGTCGCCTCACGCTTCACAGCTCAGTCCTTTCTGGCCGGTGGGCCCAATGAAGTTCTCGTCGATGTTGTTCGGGGGGAAGCTGATCTCCAGTTCCCCTTGCACCTGGGGAAGCTTGGTCCGGTTCACGCGCCGGAAGATCATCCCCTCGCAGTCAGGGCAGATCCCCACCAGGTTCCCCAAAGATGCCGACACATGCCGGTATTCGGCCATTGCCCCGGCGGGCGCTTTCGGGCTCCGGCACCGGACGCAGTAGATTTCGCCGGGACCACAGGGCCGCTTGTTCTTGGTGCTCCTTGCCTTCAAGAAGGCCGCCAGGTCGCGGCCCAGAATCAGCATGGGGCGTGCATCGTCACAGACTGGGAGGCCCTGTTTCACCCAGGCCCGCACTGCGTTCTTGTGGACGTCGAACAGGCGGGCAGCATCATCCACGGAATAGGTGCGGTGGATTTTGACCAGCATGTGATTGGGACGGCGCTTGCGCATGAAGTCCCCGTCCTAAGCAGCGGCCTTGCGGGCGGCTTCGAGCGTCTTCACCAGGTCGCGAATCTCCGCTTCCTGCTTCCCAGCGATGCGGGCAGCGTTCAACGCCGTGACTTCGTTGGAAGGCCAACCCACGGCGCGGGCTCCCAGCGATACCGGCTTGGTGAAGGTGCCTTCGGCGATGTGGAGGTACAGCGTGCTGCGGGACAGCCCGATGTGTGTCTGCACCTGCTTACGGCGGAGGATGGTTACGGTGGTTGGAATCTCTACGGTCATGTTCGGCTCCTGTGGGCTGTTCTTGGAACGGCCTAACAAGAGCAATGTTTTCATCGCTTTAGGTGTGCGAATAGATGGGCGAGATCACAAAACCCGGCCATGGAAAACCGATGGATGGGTGGGATGGTATGACGGCTCCGAGCAGGCGTCTGCACCACGAAACAGCTTGTAAGGTGCTTGAAATAAGTAAGATAAATGGGTGGGTGGGTTACGCGCCTGGGGTCTTGGGGGCTCCGCCCTTGGTGTCCCAGTTCGCTATCTTCGAGACCTCTTCAATCCCTTGTTCGTTCGGGGTGCCATCTTCCTTCGCCAATCCGAAGCGGCCGGCATTGAGCCGGAGCCATATCATAATGGCCTGCTTGACGGTCTTGCCGCGCTGCGCCATGGGGGTCCGGTTCACATGCTCCCAGGCGCTGATCGCCGCCGCCAACTTGGCCGAGTAGTGCGGGTTCCTGGGGTCGAGATAGTCAGCGGCATCCGTTGCATTCGGGAAGAAGAAGCCCGAATTGACCCCGCGTCCCCGGAGCCATTTCTTGAGTTCTTCGACGGTCATGGTGGTCAGATTCCAGTCAGGATTCGCGCTGTACACGACCTTCTCGTTAGCCATGCTGACACCATCAACCTCTTCATATTCGATCTCCCTAAAGTCGCTGATGGTACCGGCCAACCGAGCGCTGTGACGAACTGACGCCTTCAGACGACGGGAGACGATTGCATGTGTGAGTGCGGCAAAGACGGCCTCGAAACCCTCAGGCAGTTCCTGGGCGTCGTGGATGTTGGCGGGGACTTTCACCTTGGCCGGATCGGTGTCACGCAGCAGCAGGGCAGCCTGAGCCACCGTAACCTCATCACAAAGATGCCAGTAGTCCATTCCATCCATCGAGAGCCCGCTCCATTCCAATGCCGACGCCAATGAATTGTAGGATGTCGTTGGCGTATTGCGACCGCCATAATCATACTGGAGACGGGTCGCGCACATCAGCGCAGTACCGCTAGAGGTCGCTCAGCAATTCCGAAAGAGGGATTCCGAAGCTGCCCGCCAGCATTTCGAGGATGCGCAGGCCAGCCTCCCGGCGCCCATTCTCCAACTCGGAGATGTGGACGCGGCCAATTCCTGAAATTGCAGCAAGATATGCCTGATTCCAGCCCCGGTCAGTTCTCAGCTTGTGAATTCGCCGTCCCAGACGGACGCATATATCGTTTGCCACCTCTCAAGGGTCGGCATAGAATCGCTACCTAATATTGTGTATGCACTACAATACTCCGAGAGAACCAAGAATGCACACGCTTGGGCCGCGCCCTGCCGTCGCAGTGCCAGGCGTTTTGGATGGCAGTGAAAAGCCAACGAGCTAAGAAAGCCTCGTATGAACTCCGAAAGCGATGTACGCATACTTGACTCATTCCCAGAGGAACCGCTCTTAGATGGCGCCGACAAGCGGCTTGTGGTCGATACCTATAAACCCGATGCGTCACGGCGATGTGAACTGGCGGCGCTCAACTTCAACGGTTCGGAAAGGCAAGGGAAAGCTGTATGCAAAAGAATTCTCTCGCGGCCATATTGAAACCGTCGTTTGTTGGTGTCCTGTTCTTTTTGGCCATCAGCGTTTCCGCTTTTGCCAAAAAGGACGATGGAGTCTTCCCTCTGACTGTCCACATCACAGCCGTTCATATGGAGCAGGGGCAAAATGCCGTGTCCGGTCACGGGAGCACGGATTGGGAAGGAAATTACTCCAGTTCTGTTAGCGGCGGCGGTTCATACACCTGGAAACTTTACACCGCTCAGATCGAAAGTGACCCCAAAATATATGAACTGAGCACTCCTCGTATGCGTCGCATCGCAGGGGGTTGGTTTGTTAGGCCGAGTTATTGGCTAAGCGTCGGCGACTATCACGGGCGCTGGAACGAAGACGGAACACTGGAGATTCAATTCCACGCAAATGGGAAGCTATTGCACCAGATGTTTCATATTGAGGTCGAGGGAATTCCGTCGGCGCCGACGCCGGCTCCGGCCTCTACTGCTCCCGTGCCTGCGGCTGCGCCCGCTTCGGTTACTTCTACCGGGATGATGGCAGCCATCACCGTTGAGTCCAATGTCCCAGGAGCCGACATCGAAATTGACGGTGCCTTTGTCGGCAACACACCTTCCACGGTTTCAGTCGCTCCCGGCAGCCACCAGATTGCCGTCAAGAAGAAAGGCTTCTCAGACTGGACCAAGATCCTCAAAGTGACCAGCGGATCGGTTCATCTGAATGCCGAACTGGAGCAGGGACCGGCGAAGCAGTAACGTGGAACTGTGTTCTGGCACGCACTTATGGGGACTGACATGAAAACAGCTCGATGGTACGGCATTCTCTACTTGTCACTCTTTCTTTGGCTGCTGCTCTTCCCGCCGTGGATTTGGACGGAGCGTCACTACGCTCTCACTGCCACATACAGTCTTGGGAATCACTGGAGGTTCTCCGTTCCACTCCATTGGGAATGGTCGGAAGCCGCGCAGCGTTCGCTCTTGGTCCCGGATAGGAGAATGCAAACGCAGATCGACTATCAACTCATGCAATATGAGGCCGTAATAGGTTTCGTTGCCGTGGCTCTTCTGTTCCTTCTTCTCCCAGCTTTGGGGCTGCCAACGCGCATCCGGAACTGGCGAAGCCAGGGATTCAGAGGCACCATAACGGGGGTGAGAAAGTGAAACCTTCTTCCTCGAAGCCGCCGCTCCCGCCCGACCTCGCCGCCGCTGCCGCCGCGCTCTCCGGCAAGTCCATGGATGAGATTGCCAGTGCGGGTCAGCAAGAGCCATTGGTTGAGGGAGTGACGCGGCCAGACGAATATCGGGAGGAGAAAATCGGTATTCGGTTTAAGAACGTGGGACGTTTCATCCTCGGGATTCTTCTCCTTGGGTGCACCGCCGCGGGGTTTGCTCTTTGGTTCCACCATGCACATGAGGTTAAGCTGCGCGAGGCGGAAGCAGCGACGGCCAAAGAACAATATGCCAAGTCCGTGGTGGCTGACATGGTTAATACCTGGCACGCCGACGATCATTGGGAAGATTCACTTTCCACCCCAGGCGATAGCAGCCGAACACTCTACACTATCGAACTGGAAAAGGCCCTCATCCACGACCGTCCGCTCATAGTTTTTGGAGACGTGGAGGATGTGAGCAAATCTGGGCAATCGGGAAACTCGATTGTATCGGTCTGGGCTGAGACGAGAGCCAATCTCTCGCCCGCCTTGCGACTTTCGCTATTGTCCCCTCCCAAGATCACAAATGCGATTCTTGGTCAAAAAGACCGTGCATCCGAGACGTTTGCATTTGCAGCGAAGATCGAAAGCGTTGAGTTGGTTTCCATGCCGTCCAATAGTGAAGTCGGCGACTATTTCCTCGCGCATGGAATTCTCTGCGCGGCAAAACCAATCGACGTTTATGAACCGCCGGCCGAATCTCGGCAATGAACTCAGTGAAATGTGAATTTGATCCTTCAGCGAGAATAAACTGCCGCGTAGGTTCGACGATTCGGCAGGCCCAGGAGAGCAGGGGGAAGTGAAGTGCAGTTCCTCGCGCGTCTCGCGCATTTCCCTCGCGTATTCCACTTCCATTGAATTTCTGGTGGCGATGGGCTTCAGCAATGGCCCCCAACCCCAACCCCTTCCCCCATGATAATCCAGCAACTGAGAAACTCCACCATCTCCTCACTCCAAAACCATCCTTGTAAGAAGCTCCTAGACGGATCAGCAAATTTTGCTAAGGGGTCCAGCAAAACTTGCTAGAGATGGGCAGCGGGCTTACAGTTGCGGGTGCAGCAAACTTTGCTACGGTCAAGCGGAACGCGGAGCATAAAGTGCCCTTGGCTTCCGTTTCTGCCTAGGCCTTTCCTCAAGTCGAACCCATTCGAACGAATAGGTCGGAAGCGTGTAGACATTGCTCTGCCCTTCTTCCCGCGAGCACGAAATCAGTCCATGCTCGATAAGCCTCTTTCTGGCATCGCAAATTGTACGTGGCCCGCAGCCGGTTTCGGAGGCAAGCGCCTTGTCTGAAGCCTTGAATGAGTTGCACTGGTGCCGATTGGCGTGTTCGCACAGGGCTAGAAATACAAGGCTTGCAGAAGGTCCAAGGCTTGACGCTGTGCCGCTGCTGAAAAACTTGCTGGGCATCTTCGAGTATGGTCCAATCTCCACCGGCATTGACGCTTCCTCCCGACCGTGCCTTGCACCTTACGTGCGTGGTGCGTTCTGCGGCTTCCGTTCGGCCCGGAGGGAGCCGGATAGCTCCGGTAGCGGTGATAGCCCGACATGGTGCTCGCGGCGGGCCAGCCTAAGTACGTCCAAACTCACAGCTATCGTGCAACCTGCTAAACAATGAAGCAGGATGCGGTCGTCCAGCCCCTCGCGAATACTGAGACTCGGCAAGCGGTCTGCATGTGCCGGGCATCGCGCCTGCCACTTCCCTGCGCCAGTGCGCCGCGCCTGGAACAAGCCCGCAAACGCTTCGGCGGTCATCAGCGCACCTCCGGCGCCGGCAGCCGTTCTCCCTCATTCCTGCGGCTCTGTTCAATTTGGCCGGCAAGCCATGCCTCCACTTCGGCATCGATCCAGCCGACTGCGCGAGCACCTAGGGAAATTGGCTTCGGGAATCTACCTTCCGCTACGCGAAGGTAGATCGTTGAACGAGAGAGTCCGGTTCGTGTCTTCACTGCCGGAAGTCTGAGAATCATGCTGGCCATGTTCGGAACTCCTTCTGATTGCTGCTCGCAGCTTAGAATCGGAATGCAGGAGTTCAATGGACACAACCCTGGCCGCACTTTTGTCCGGTCGGAGAGGAGATTGATCGCAGTGGCCGACCGCATCGGAGATTCGGCAGCCAAAGCCTTTCAAGAGATTCATCCCAACAATCCCTTGAACAAACTCAACGATTCGGACCGCAAGGCCCTCTGGGCATCGCTCATGGCGTATGCCTATGCCAGCAGGACAGAGCGAGGGGAAAGGGCGAATACCTTTTTCGAGGAATGGGAAAGCATGTCCAAAACCGTGGCTGATGCTGCCAAATTGGGTGCAAGGCTTAAATCCCAGGTATTCGAAGGGACTTCATCTGAGGCACTGCGCCCGTTCACCGCAGGCTTTGAGGATCTCCCCATGCGCCTCATCGGGTTCTCGAAAACCTTGGGAGAGGCGCTGAACTCGTCTGGAAAGCGTGGGCACAAGGCCAAGATTCTTGCAACGCAATCGCTGATTCAGGCATCCGAGTTTGTTCGCTTGAAAACCGGCCAACACTACGATGAGCATCTGGCCGAGCTGTTTCAGGCGATAGGGAATCGATCCGCGGCAGAGGAACTGTCCGGCGATGCGATCCGAAAGAAGAGAGAGTACCTCAAGAAGCACTATCCGGCGCTCTACGCTGACGCCGTGAAATGGGCGAAGACGGAACACGCGAGTTGATCCAAGCGGTTCCATCCTTCCACAAGGGCCGGGTGAATGGCATCCGTTGGAATACATTGGCACGCCGTGTGAGAATCCAGCTCGAACTGGCGGGAAAAGCCCTCAAGCACCGCCCGCCAGGGGGCATGTTTGGGGGCATGACTGACGCAATCGAGGAATTCCTGCTGAATCAAAACGACTTACTTCTGGATATGAATCCTGCAGCGCCACCATAAGCAATAGACAATAAACAGCGTAAATGACTAAAGCTAACCCCAGCGCAGGCCGGCAGAAACAAAACAGAACAAGATCGCACCGCGACTGCGAATGACCAACGCACCACCTCCGGAAGGATCACCTACACAACCTTGGTATGGGCGGTGCGCCGTTCCTGAGAGATTGCTCGTGCTTGCATTTCCACAGTGATTCTGGCGATCGCATGGCGTGGCAAATCCTGTGCAACCTTCTCATCTACCCCGCTGCTCTTGAGCAACGATGCATATGTGTGCCTCAAAATATGCCCGCCGATGCGCTTGGTGATTTTCAACGCGGTTGCCGCCGGCCTCGCCCTGATGGAGCACCATAGCCAGCCAATATGGCCCCTGTCCGGTTAAACAACAAGATGAATGATCCACTTCCACGTCGAGGGGGACAAGCTCGGCAAATACCTATCGCTTCACGAACGTTGTCTGGCGGTCGGTCTTGAACGTAAACGCATCGGCGGGCAGCGATTGATTCATCTTGATGTTGAAGTAGACGCATACACGGTACTGGCCCGGCCCCTCGTCGAAGACCTGCTTCAGACTGATCCCGCGCTCCACGTCCATCCACACCGTCACCTTGGGGATGTTCTTGCGCACCGCCGCATCTTTGGCCACCAGTTCCAGCTTTTCGGTCTTCACGCCGTCCAGTGTCTCAGGGCCTAAATACTTGATCTCCCACTTGTCTTCAAGATCCTTGCCGCTGGCGCCGAAGCCCAGCATCAGGTAGCTCTCGAATTGGCCAGCCTTGGAATAGCTGGTCACCTGATTGGTGTTGCCACCTTCAAACAGCTTGAACTCGCCATTGGCGTAGCTATACACCTTGACCACCGGCTTGCGGTCGTTCTCGCGGATGTGCGCTGCCATGCGGAAGTTCTTGCCGGTGCGCTCGTAATACACTGTTCCCTTTTGCGTATCCGTGTCCGGAATCGGATCCGTGGTCACCGCGTCGTACTGAAAGTCCGCCGAAGTGGAGTGGAAATTGGCCGCCGCCGCGTCCAGCTTGCGCAGCACCCGATCCTTGTCGTCGGCGGCCATCGCGGCGCGTCCCGTCGTCAGCAAAAGAGTAAGGCTGGCGGCAAGCAGAATTCTGGAGGGAATATGCATTTGGTTCCTTTTCTATTGGACGCAGTTGCGCGTCGGTAAGTCGGTAGGAATCGCCCGGCTGCGCGCGATCTGAAAGTTTTGGCAACATCGGTGTTGAATCTTGGCCTGTCGGATCGAGCCTTGAAGAAAGTCTCTAGCGGTGTGCCCAGACTTTCCACTCCGGAACGCCCTGCGCATCGGTCAAGGTTTCCCAGCGCTCCACAAACACCGCGTCGCCGGTGACCGGCTCGATCGCCTTGCGCAGCGCCCGCTTCACTTCGATGCGCGAAGCCGTGGTGTGCGGGTCCAGATTCACATCCGACGCATAAACAGTCACTGTGAAGCTGTTGTCGTTGTTGCCAACCACTTGGATCGGGTGGTGCAAACCCGACGCGGGAGTCGGTTTGTCGCCGAAATCCCAGAAGCGTGGCGCCACAAAGATGAACACCAGAATCAGCGTCACCAGGATGTCGTAGTGAAAGCTCCCGCGGTTGTACGTCCAGAAGAAATAACTCTTCAGAATCTTTTTCATACCGGCCTTATCGGGTAATGCGCTCCAACCCGCCCATATACGGGCGCAGGGCTGGGGGAACAACGACCGAACCATCGGCCTGCTGGTAGTTTTCAAGGATGGCGAGCCAGGTGCGGCCAACCGCCAAACCACTTCCGTTGATGGTGTGGACGAACTCCGCCTTCCCCTTGGCGCCGCCTGCGCGAAAACGGATGTTGGCGCGGCGCGCCTGGAAGGCGTCGAAATTCGAACACGAAGAAATCTCGCGGTAAAGCTGCTGACCGGGTAGCCACACTTCCAGATCAAAGGTCTTGGCCGACGAGAAGCCCGTGTCTCCGGTGCACAGAAGAACCCGGCGGTAGGGCAGCCCCAGGTCTTCCAATATTTCTTCGGCGTCGCGGGTCAGCTTCTCGTGCTCGGCGTCCGAGTCCTCGGGCTTGGCGAATTTCACCAGCTCGACTTTCTGAAATTGGTGCTGGCGGATGATGCCGCGCGTGTCCTTGCCCGCCGCTCCGGCTTCGGCCCGGAAGCACGGTGTATAGGCCGTCAGGCAGATCGGCAGCCGCGCCTCGTCGAGGATCTCGTCGCGGTAAAGATTGGTGACCGGAACCTCGGCCGTAGGGATCAGCCAGTGGTCGTTGTCCTTGAACTCTCCGCGTGCCACCGCTTCCGCATCGGCATCCGAACAACGGAACAGGTCTTCGGCAAACTTGGGCAGCTGGCCGGTGCCAAACAAGCTCTTGGAGTTGACCATGAACGGCGGCAGCACTTCCGTATAGCCGTGCCCACCCGCTTCCGCCTTCGCGGTGTGCTTGTCCAGCATGAAGCTGATCAGCGCCCGCTCCAGCCTTGCGCCAGCGCCCATGTAGACGGCAAAACGCGCTCCACTCAGCTTCGCCGCACGCTCCAGGTCCAGAATTCCCAGGGCCTCTCCCAGTTCCCAGTGAGGCTTGGCCTCGAAGTCAAAGACAGTCTTCTCGCCCCAGGTCTTTACCGTCAAATTGTCAGCTTCGGAGAGCCCCGTCGGCACTTCGTCACGGGTCAAGTTCGGAATCCGCGCCAGGGACAGGCGCATCTGCTCGTCCAGCGAAGCCGCGGTCGTTTCCAACTCGTCGAGCTTGTCCTTGAGGGCGCGCGTTTCGTCCATCAGTGCGGTCGCGTCGAGCCCGGCACGCTTCAACTGGCCCACTTGCTGCGAGAGATCGTTGCGGCGCGCCTTGAGCTGTTCGCTCACGGTGATGGCCTCGCGACGACTCTGATCGAGGGCGCGGAAATCGCCGAGAAGCGCAGCAGGATCGGCTCCGCGGGCGCGCAGTTTCGCTTCAACAACTTCCAGATTGGCACGGACAAAGTTCAGATCGAGCATCGCTCTACTATTTTACTCGACCCGGAGCTAACCTCGGCCATTGCTTCCTGCTGCTCCTGATTTTCCATTGCAAGAGCCGCAAGGCGGTCGCCACTCCACTACCTCCCGCGCGTCTTTCGAGCGCGGGCCACGCGAAGCAGTCCGCCCGCACGGTCAGTGCCGCGCGTTTTTGGAGCGCGGGCCGCGCGAAGCAGTCCGCCCGCACGGCCAGTGCTGCGTCGGATTGAGCGGGAAAGGCATCCAATATGGAAACCTCTGCAACGTGAATTCTTCGAGCCCGTCCGGAGGCGTCTAAAATCGATTTGGGAAGACCTCATGACTGATATTCGCGATACTGTTATCCTCGGGTCCGGCTGCGCTGGACTTACGGCGGCCATTTACACCGGCCGCGCTGGTTTGAACCCCCTGGTCCTGGAAGGCCACGAGCCCGGCGGCCAGCTTTCCATCACCACCCTGGTCGAGAACTTTCCCGGCTGGCCTGACGGCATTCAGGGCCCCGAGCTGATCCAGAACATGAAGACCCAGGCCGAGCGTTTTGGGGCCACCTTCAAGCTCGCCCACCTCAACAAAGTCGACCTCAGCCGGCAACCCTATCGCCTCGAGACCTCGGCGGGCGAAATCCTCACCCGCACCCTGATCGTGGCATCGGGCGCCAGCGCGCGTTGGCTCGGAATCGAGAGCGAGCAGAAGTTGATCGGCCACGGCGTCTCCAGTTGCGCCACCTGCGACGGATTCTTCTTCCGTGGCAAGGAGATCGCGGTCGTTGGCGGCGGCGATTCCGCCATGGAAGAGGCTCTCTTCCTCACCCGCTTTGCCGACAAGGTCACGCTGCTGCACCGCCGCGATGCCTTCCGCGCCTCCAAGATCATGCTCGACAGGGCCACCACGCACCCGAAGATTGTCCTGATGCCCAACGTCGTTGTCGAAGAGGTTCTCGGCGTCGAAGAGAAGGAAGTCTGCGGGCTCAAGCTGCGCAACGTCAAAAACAACGAAGTCAGCACGCTCGCGGTCAGCGGACTCTTCCTCGGCATCGGTCACGAACCCAATGTCAAGATGTTCGCCGGCCAAATCGACCAGGACGGGGACGGCTACATCAAGACCACCAATAATGTCTTCGTCACCAGCAAGGGCGAAGTCGTTCCCGGTGTTTTTGCCGCCGGAGACGTGCAGGACCGCCGCTACCGTCAGGCCATCACCGCCGCCGGGTCCGGCTGCCAGGCCGCGCTCGAAGCCGAAAAGTACCTCGAAGAGCAGGGCCACTAAGCAGGTTTTTCAATTGTTCGCCCACCCTGAGAATTGGGTGCCCCGGGTCCCTCGCATTTGGGGACCAGGGAAAGCACGATCCCACGCGGCCCATTTTTTGTCGAATTAAAGATCCCAACCAAACAGGAGCTCCATGACGGCGCTCGCCGAAAACCTCGAACGCCTTGAAGCGGAAATCGCGGCAGCCTGTCGCCGCGCCGGGCGTCCGCGCTCGTCCGTCGAGCTCATGGCGGTCTCCAAAACACATCCCGCGGAAACCGTCCGTGAGGCTGCCTCGCTCGGACTCGCTCTTTTTGGCGAGAATCGCGTCCAGGAATTCGCGTCCAAAGCGGAGGCCCTCGCAGATCTGCGCCAAAGCATTGCCCATGCGGCCAGCATGCACCTCATCGGCCACCTGCAATCCAACAAGGCCCAGCGTGCGGTGGAACTCTTTGACGGGATTGATTCGCTCGATTCACTCCGCCTCGCCGAGCGGCTCAACGATGCCGCCGCAAGGCTCGGCAAGCATCTGCCCGTTCTGCTGGAAGTCAAACTCAGTCCTGAAGAAACCAAAGCCGGTCTCGATCCCGACTCATCCGAGGCCGCGCAGCTTCTTGAGCGTCTGCCCGATCTGCCTCATCTCCATATGCAGGGCCTTATGACCATCGCGCCTTTCGATGTTCCCGACGACGAGACGCGCGCCTGCTTCCGCCGCCTGCGTCTCTGCCGCGATCGCTGGGCCGGGCTCCATCCCCGCCTCAACTTCGACGTGCTCTCCATGGGCATGAGCGGGGACTTTCCTCTGGCCATCGAAGAAGGGGCTACCCGCATCCGCATCGGCGCCAGCCTCTTCGGCGAGCGTTCCTATCCTCCGGCTGTCGAACTGGAGAAAGCCTGATGCTGCGCGAGTCCGCCGCCGGTGTCACTCTCGCTGTGCGGGCTCAGCCCGGATCGAAAAAGACCGCCATCACCGGCGTCTATGGCGAGGGCCCGGATGCGCAGTTGAAGATCGCCGTGCAAGCTCCGCCGCTCGAAGGCCGCGCCAATCAGGCTCTCGTAGCCTTTCTGGCCGAGACCTTTTCCATCCCCAAAAACGCCGTCGAGCAAACTACGGGCGAATCCAATCGCAGCAAGGTCTTCCTGCTGCGCGGTGTCGCCCTTGCAAAAGCCGAGACGGTACTCGCCAAGTGGCTCGCAAACCCTTCATAAAAAACGATGTCATCCTGAGCGGAGCGCAGCGAAGTCGAAGGACCTGCGGTTGTTTTTCGGAGCGCCTTATCGGCTTCGCGAAGTGACCGCGACGGCCAGCACTTCTTCCGGCTCCGGCCGCACACGGAAGTCCGCATGCGCCTCGGCGAACAGCACCTTGCCGTCTTTCCCGATCACATACGTCGCCGGAATCGGCAGCCGCCAGCTCGCTTCGCCGTTCACAAACGGAATATTCACCATGACGCTCTGGTAGAGCTCGCGCATGTACTCGGGAAGCGTGTACGCCAGCCCGAATTCCTCCGCCAGCTGGCACTCCTGGTCGCGCAGAACGGGGAAGGGAAGCCGGTGCTGGCCGATCATGAAGTCGCTTTGCTTTGCCGTCTGCGGACCGATCGCAACCAACAATGCCTCATGCTCGCGAAGCTGTGGGTAAAGATCCCGCCACGCCTCCAGCTCCGTTACGCAATACGGGCACCAGCGTCCGCGAAAGAACTTCACCACCAGCGGCCCCAGCGCCAGCAGGTCCTGGCTGCGGACCGAGCGCCCCGTGGCGTCCGGCAGATCGAAGCTGGGAGCCAACGCCCCAACAGGAAGAATCCGTTCCTCGATGCCGGTCGCAAACAGCTCTTCCACCGCCCGTTCGCTGATCGCCAGCCGATCGGCCTGCACCAGTTGCCGGGTGTTGAACGTGATCTCGTCGAGATGGTCTTGAAGATTAGTTGGCACTGGATTTCCTGAGAAAATCGTTGAATCTGAACTGCTCCGATCCGCTTTCGCGAACGAGGAGAATAAATCGGCCCTTGAATCTCCGCCTGAAATCGGCTCCAACCGCTTGGATGGAAGAATTTGCGTTTGGGCGTCTTCGAGGAAGACCATCTCTTGTCTGAATTGCTCCATAGACAATGAGGGCGGCGGGTCTTGCGCCGCAGTTTGGATCGACCTGCCAATCTTCCAGCGTGCTCACAACTTGTTCGAGCGCATGTTTGAGATTTGTATGCGACCCTTTGAGCTCGATGACGACATCCACAACGCCAGGAAGACTGAGAATGTAATCGGCTTTGTAGATGCCGGCAACCTTGTTATAGCAGCCGTCATAATGAACCTTGCGGACTCTTCTTCTGCGCGGGTTAAGGAAGGTGGCTGCCACTCCCTGTTCCTCGATGTAAATCGACGCTGCCGTGCAAAGTTCGATACACTCTTCAACCCATTCGCATCCCGGCTGGCTAGGAGGCTTCTGTGTGGTCATATTCGAGCCTCAGAAGTGAATCGAATTCGTTGCCGATCGTGTCGGAAACGCTGTCCAGATACTCGCCATCGATCAGACCACTTTCTGAAAGGATCGACTTGAGTTCTCCGTCGTGAATGCAGTACGCTCGAAAATCGCCGTTGCTAATCCAATACTGCTTTGGCACGAGATTGGCTATTTCGTCCTTCAGCTCAGGCCTTTCATTCGCCAGTTGCCCGGCCATGATCAGGTTGTTGAACGACGAAAGGATGTAGGGACTGTGGGTGGTGATAGCAAAAGAGAAATTGAACCATTCTTCGTTTGAAAGCCGTGCAAAGAGGCGCATTAAATCGTACTGCGTGTTTGGGAATATATGAGCCTCTGGTTCTTCAACGATCAGAAAGTGTTCTCGAATACGTTCAGGACCATTGCTGCCGGAGGCTGCAATGGAATCTTGAATGAGTTTCGAGAAGATTCTGAACAGGGGGACGAGCTCTTGAGTTCCTGAAGAAACCATCCCCATCGGCAACTGAACGCCTTCCAGGTCTTCAAACAATTGCTTGCCATCATTGAGTAAGAATCTTCCCTTTTGGATGAGATGAATGGCACTGAGAATCTCCTGTTTTAGCGCGGACAGCGGAATCCCTGTTGGCGTATTGGCCCAATCGAGGTTCGTGGCAAATTCCTTCAGAATGGGGTCAAGGCTCTCGTTCTTGAAGATTTCGAAAAGGTTATTCAGATTCGAAAAAAAGGATCTGCCCGCTGGTACATATACGCTGTTTTCAACTTGTGTGTGCGCCTGCAAGATGTTGAGTGCGTATAGAAAGTTCCATCTGCGGGCGAACATCCCTATCGATTGAGCAATATTATCCTCATGTAATAGCGCTGAGGCAGGGATCGATAAGTTTCTTTTCTCATAGATGTCCCTGAAGTCTTCGGAAAGACTCAGATCTATGATATTTTCCCCGGGGCCTTCAGACGCACTGATGGAAACTCCGTAGAGTCCTTCTTCATATCGAATCGAGAATCCTGAGTTTCTCCATGCGTTCGGCGGAAACCATAGCCCGAATTGATTTTTTGCATGTTCGATAAATTGTTCCCAGGGTTGATCAGACGCGGCTAGGGTAGCGGAGAACTCGCTCAGAATCGGACCGAGAAAATACGCCAGCTTGCAAAGTAAACTCTTCCCGCTCGACTGCGGACCGATGAGGACGGTGATCCTGCCAAACTCAAGCTCGGCTTCCTTGATCACCGAGAAGTTCTTGACCGTCAGCTTGCGCATCGCCGTCCCCTTCCGCCCAACGTCAACATTATTGCACCGGGCCAACCACGCAACGCTCGGGATACTTCCGCGCATACTCCGGCCACGCGGATAGCAGGCCCAGGTCTCCGCCCTCTTCACTGCGTTCCTCGATGATGTCGTCCCAGGGGTCGGTCAGATCCTGTACCCCGATCTCCACCAGCCAGTCGCCGAAGTCCTTGCCCCCGAAGTCGCCGCTCTGCAACTGCTCCAGATGCGGTTGAAGGAACTTCCAGGTCTGCTCGAAATAGCCGGCGATCTCGGTCAGTTCCAGCTCGCGCAGACCGCTCAGAGTCTCTCCCACGTCGCGGGGATCGTTCTGGTTGCCAAAGTGCCAGGCCAGGCTATCCATGGTCATGCTGACATCGAAGAAATAAATACCGGCCATGGCTCGCAGACCGCGCGGCATCGAACTCAGAGTCGCATAGTACTGCTCGGGCTCTTCCCGCACTTCTTCGGGAAGCAGCCGCTGCAACTCCGCCGCCAGCAGGTCGAAAAGGGCCTTGTCGTCTTCCGCGGACGCAATTTGTTCAACAGTCAGTGCCATCTTCGATCTCCCTATCGCCCAAACCGTTGTTTGCCGCCCATGCCCAGCGCGCCCATTCCGCCCCGCATCATGTTCCTGGCCATTCCGCCCTTGCCCATCTGCTTGAACATCTTGGCCATCTGCGCATACTGGCGCAGCAGCTGGTTCACGTCCTGCACGGTTGTCCCGCTGCCGGCCGCGATGCGCTTGCGCCGCCCGCCGCCGATGATCTCGTGATTGCGCCGCTCCTTCGGCGTCATCGAGTTGATGATCGCCTCCAACCGCGTGAACTGCTTCTCGTCCACATTCTGCGCGGCCTGTTGCATGCCGGCAAACGGGCCCACCGAGGGCAGCATCTTCAAAATGCTCTCCATCGAGCCCAGCTTCTTGATCTGCTGCAGCTGGTCGCGGAAGTCTTCCAGGCTGAACCCGTCGCCCAGCAGCGCCTTCTTGGCGAAATCCTCGCTCTTCTTGCGGTCCAGCGTCGACTCGGCCTTCTCGATCAGCGACATCATGTCGCCCATGCCCAGAATGCGGCCCACGATGCGATCGGGATGGAAGGGCTCAAACGCGTCCGGCTTTTCGCCCACGCCGATGAACTTGATCGGCTGGCCGGTTACGTGGCGAATCGAAAGCGCAGCACCGCCGCGGGCGTCGCCGTCCATCTTGGTCAGGACTACGCCCGTCAAACCCAGGCGGCTGTGGAACTCCATCGCCGAGTTCACCGCGTCCTGGCCGGTCATGGCGTCGGCCACAAACAAAATCTCCGAGGGATTCAAGAGCTTCTTCAGCCGCTCCATCTCGCCCATCAGATCTTCGTCGATGTGCAGGCGTCCCGCGGTATCCACAATCAGCGTGTCGCAGCCCATGTTGCGCGCCTCGCGCCGGGCCTCTGTCGCCAGCCGCTCCACCAGCGCCGTCCCCGGCGTCTCACCCTTCAGATCGCCTTCATAGATCCGGCCCTCAATCGACTTGGCCACCACCTTCAACTGTTCGCGCGCCGCCGGGCGATACACGTCGACGGAAACCAGCATCGGGCGGTGTCCGCCCTTCTTGAGCCACGCCGCCAGCTTGCCGCTGGTGGTTGTCTTGCCCGAGCCCTGCAGGCCGGCCATCAGAATCACGGTGGGCGGTTGCGACGAGAACTTGAAGCGCGCCGTGTCCGTGCCCAGCAGCGTGATCAGCTCGTCGCGCACAATCTTCACCACCTGCTCGGAAGGCGAAAGCGCGGTCATCACCGACGTGCCCACCACCTTCTTGCCGATCATCTCGATCAGGTCGGTGACCACCTTCAGGTTCACGTCGGCGTCCAGCAGCGCCACGCGGATCAGTCCCAGGGCATCGCTGATGTTCTCTTCGGTTAACGTGCCTTGCCCGCGAAGGGTCTTAAAGGCGCGCTGCAGCTTGTCGGTCAGATTCTCAAACATTGGGTCCCCAAAAAGTGCGTTGACTCTTCAGTGTACCGTGGATGCCGCTGGTCAGGTTCGGCATCCGGAGCCGGCCTCGCTGATGTTTCCCTCCCCCCGCTTTCCGGCCAAACCTGCGGCCGGGTGTTGTTTTACCCAGTCCATTTTGCTCCCACAATACGACCATGCCTTACTGCCTCATGATCAACAAATGTTGACAATAAGTCACTCACATGAGATTCTGGGAAGGTCAGAAATTCTCTCAGTAGACAGGACGTCCAGCATGGCAAAGATCATCGGCATCGACCTCGGCACCACCAATTCTTGCGTGGCGGTTCTCGAAGGCGGCGAGCCCAAAGTTATCGCGAATGAAGAAGGTGCGCGCACCACGCCCTCCATCGTCGCCTTTTCCAAATCCGGCGAGCGGCTGGTCGGCCAGGTCGCCAAGCGCCAAGCCATCACCAACCCCGAGAACACAGTCTTCTCCATCAAGCGATTTATGGGCCGTCGTTACAACGAAGTCAACGACGAAATGAAGATGGTGCCCTTCAAGGTCACCCAGCAGGGAGACCACGTCGGCGTCCTCGCTCAGGGCAAGGAGTACACCCCGCCCGAAATCTCGGCCATGATCCTGCAGAAGCTCAAGGCCTCGGCCGAAGCCTATCTCGGCGAAACGGTCACCGAGGCCGTTATCACCGTGCCTGCCTATTTCAACGACGCGCAGCGTCAGGCCACCAAGGATGCCGGCCGGATCGCCGGCCTCGACGTCAAGCGCATCGTCAACGAGCCCACCGCGGCCGCGCTGGCCTATGGCCTCGACAAAAAGAAGGACGAAACCATTGCCGTGTATGACTTCGGCGGCGGCACATTTGATATTTCGATTCTCGAAGTGGGCGAAGGCGTCATCGAGGTCAAGTCCACCAATGGCGACACCCACCTGGGTGGCGACAATCTCGACCAGCGCGTCGTCGAGTGGCTCATTGCCGAGTTCAAGCAGGAAGAGGGCCTCGACCTCAGTTCCAAGGGCAACGAAATGGCCCTGCAGCGCCTCAAGGACGCCGCGGAAAAAGCCAAGATCGAGCTCTCTACCACCATCGAGACCGAGATTAATCTTCCGTTTATTACCGCCGATGCCACCGGTCCCAAGCACCTGGTTCGCAAGCTGACCCGAGCCAAGCTGGAGCAGTTGGTTGAAGACTTGCTCGACCGCTCTCTGGAACCCTGCAAGAAGGCCATCACGGATGCCGGCATCTCCATCAGCCAGATCGACGAAGTCGTTCTGGTCGGCGGTCAGACCCGCATGCCCAAGATTCAGGAGATGGTGAAGAAGATGTTCGGCCGTGAGCCGCATCGTGGCGTCAACCCCGATGAGGTTGTGGCCATCGGCGCTGCGGTGCAGGCGGGCGTTCTGGCCGGCGAGGTCAAGGACCTTCTGCTGCTCGATGTCACGCCCCTCACACTCTCGATTGAGACCCTGGGCGGCGTCGCCACTACCATGATTCCGCGCAACACCACCATTCCCACCAAGAAGAGCGAAACCTTCTCCACGGCTGCCGACTCGCAGACGGAGGTCGAAGTCCACGTCCTTCAGGGCGAGCGCCCCATGGCTGCGCAGAACCGCACCCTGGGCAAGTTCAAGCTGGGCGGCATCATGCCCGCGCCACGCGGCGTGCCGCAGATCGAAGTGACATTCGATATCGACGCCAACGGCATTCTCAACGTGCTGGCCAAGGACAACGCCACCGGCAAGGACACCCGCATCACCATTACTTCCAGCTCGGGTTTGAGCAAGGAAGAAGTGGAGCGCATGGCCAAGGATGCCGAGAGCCACGCCTCCGAGGACAAGGAGAAGCGCGCCGAAATTGACGCCCGCAACTCCCTCGACGGCATGGTCTACAACATCGAAAAGATGTTGAAGGAGAACGGCGACAAGATGGAAGGCCCCGAAGCGGGTCCCATCAAGCACGAAGTTGAGGCTGCTCTGGCCGAGGCCAAGAAGACGCTCGAAGGTACTCCGTCGTCGAAGGAAATCACCGCCGCCAACGAGAAGCTCACCCACGCCAGCCACAAACTGGCCGAGATCGTCTACAAGGCCAACGCCGCCGCCGGCGGCGCTCCGGGTGGAAATGGCTCCGGCCCCGCTTCCGGCGCAGCCGAACCAGCCGCTGAAGCCAAGAAGGAAGGCGAAGTCATCGACGCCGAGTACGTGGACGTCGAAGACAAGAAGTAGGGCTGGCCGTCCAGGCAATCCAGCCTCACGGCGGGAATACTCCGGGTTGGGCAACGATTCGTTGCCCAACCCGATTTACTTACCGAAGAGCATTCCGCATATCCCTTCCACTGTAAATAAGAGGCGGATCAAGACGGTAAGTCAGAGTAATCGAGGTGTCGACTTCCACAGGTTGGTTATCCAACAGGTAAGGCCGGAAGGACCACCTCTTCACTGCATCCAGAGAGGCTGCCTGCAACATCGCAGGTCCGCTCAGAACGCCCAGCTTGATTACCTGCCCGTCGCTCCCGATCCTTGCCTTCAGGACCACGGTTCCCGAGACCCGTGCGGCCACGGCAATCGGAGGATAGACAGGCTTGTGGTGGTCCAGAACAAATGTTCTCGATACGGATTCATCAACCGCCACAACAGTCGGCGCGGGCAGCGCATCGGCGGGAGGTGTAAATGCCGATTCATCGATCGATGCGAGTTTCTCGATTGACTCCACATGAATAACCAGAGTCAATTTGGGAGCACTATCCGGGTTTATGGGCTCAAATGCCTGAATATCCTTCGCGATATAGCGGCCTTGGAATCGAACGACATTGCTGTGGAGGAACTGGCTGGTGCCGGGTGAATTCTGGGCAACACTTGCCGGGTACTGGCTGATACGCACAAAAGGCAGATTTGCATCCATGCAGAAGTTTGCCTTAACGATCCAGTTGTCCCCGGAAGACAAATCGGGAACGGAAAGGCAGAGCAGGTGCATGTTCCCAACGTCGCGCTTTTCCAGTGGGACCGCCGGTTGGGGGGAAAGTAGGTTCTCTGAGGGAAAAGGAGCAATGAGATCGCGGTAGATCAGGGCAAGATTGGTCGGCAGCGCTTCGCGGGAGCCGCTTCGCAGAATGCCCTTTTCCGTTCCGTATTCCGTCTGCGAAAAAGTCGCGCTGGTAAAGATCCGTTTGTACTTCGCCGGTCCGGCCCAAAACTCTTCCAATGTTCCCTGATCCGGGCTATTCCCCTTTTTGTCGAAGACTTGGAAAGAGGCCTTTAAATGCCAGGGCTCCATGCCTTCCCCGGTAAGTCCGTTGGCTCTTGCAGCCCGCAGCATCAGTTCCTTGGGATCGGTGGGCAGCGCTGTGGCGGCGGCGTCCTGCGCTTGGAGGGGCCGAGCGTGTTGGAGGAGAGTGAGTAGCCCGAGTGCGCAGATGCAGCCGGAAAAATGCTTTAGAAACTTCGATTTCCGCATGGCGGAATGATAGTTCACATTGCCCGATTCCTGATAGGCAGAACTCCACCAGGAAGAGTCCATTGATATGTGTAGTGCATTGCACTACACTGACTCTTGCCAGACACCAGCCCCATCGCGGTCGTCGAAATGGACGAGTTTCTCGCCGCAGCACGCAAGCTGATGAAGGAAGAGGAACGCGATGAACTGGTCAATTATCTGGCCTATCATCCCACGGCTGGTGCAATAATCGCGGGGAGTGGAGGCGTCCGCAAGCTTCGCTGGGGTCTGGAAGGGCGCGGAAAGCGCGGCGGAGCGCGCGTGATTTACTTCTTCCACGATCTGGACATGCCACTCTACTTGTTGACTGTGTACGCCAAAAACGAGCGTGAGAACTTGGACCAGTCCGATATCAACACCATGCGGAAACTTGTTCCGATCCTTGTGGAAACGCATCGCAAACGGAGGCCACTATCATGAGCAAGGTTGGCGAGAGCATCATCCGGGGGCTTGAGCAGGCGCTAGCCTTTGCCGAGGGGACGGCCGAAGAGGGAACTTACGTCGTCCACATCCCACCAGAGATCGACATCAAGGCGATCCGTGGCCGCTTGGGCATGACACAGCAGGAGTTTGCCAATCGCTTCGATTTCAACATCAACACCCTGCGTCATTGGGAACAGGGCCGGCGCGTTCCAGACGGGACGGCCCGCGCGTATCTGAAGGTGATTGATCGCGAGCCGGAAGCCGTACAAAAGGCTTTGCGCTCCGCCTGACGGAGCAGCAGATGGGCTACACCCAAATCATCACCATCGATCCCGGCAAGCGGAGAGGCAATGGCTTTGAAAGGGCACGGCTTCAGCCGTGCCGCAAGTTCGCCACAAAAGTCCGGGGCTTCAGCCCCTGAGGGGCGGTTTTAAAACCACCAGGACATCCCTCGGCGGCTAAAGCCGAGGCAAGGACACCATCGTGAGCGGCACGACTGAAGTCGTGCCCTTTCAAAACGCACCTTCCGGATTTTGAACCGCCCATGTGATCTCCCTGGAGATTTCAAGGCCATCCGCAGCGCGCAAACCGGCGAAAATCTGAGCCGGAGCAAGCGGGGCCGCGAGGCCGCCCCAGAGCAGAATCGGGACAATCCACCCGCCGCATGAGAAAACCTTACAACTCTACCCTCAAGTTTGAGCACTCCAGTTGCTACAGAGCATCCATCTGGCTGTAAAGTTGAATCAGGAAACGAGTAACCTTAGACAATGCCCACGACAAACAAGGACTATTACGGATCGCTTGGGGTCAAGAAGACAGCTTCGCCGGAGGAGATCCGCAAGGCCTTCCGCAAGGCGGCGCGCCGCTACCATCCGGACGTAAACCCCGGCGACAAACGGGCAGAGGAGAAGTTCAAGGAAATCTCCGAGGCCAACGATGTTCTCAGCGACGAGAAGAAGCGCAAGGTCTACGATTCCGTCGGTTTCTACTCCGACCAGATCGACCCGTCGCAGGCCGAGGCTTACGCGCGCCAGCAGAACATGGGCTCGCAGCCCCCGGTCGATTTTGGCGGCTTCGACTTCTCCGGATTCCAGGCCGGTGCGGGGCAACCAAGCCCGCAGGCGGGCGCGGGTTCAGCCTCGTGGGGAAGTTTCAAGGACATTTTCTCAGGCATCTTCAGCGGCTCCCAGCAGCCCCAGCGCCCGCGTGGCCCGCAGCCCGGCACCGACCTTGAATACCAGGCCACCGTGGACTTCTGGACCGCTATCCGCGGCGGTCAGGCCCGCCTGCAGATCAGCCGGCAGGAGGTCTGCCCGCAATGCGGCGGCCAGGCGCACACCGTCGGCCCCATGCAATGCACCGAGTGCAACGGCACTGGCCAGGTGACCCAGATGGGCGGCCGCATGAAGTTCAACATCACCTGCCCGCGTTGCAATGGACAGGGCCGGACCACCAACGCCTGCGGCACCTGCTTTGGCGAGGGCACCGTCAGCAAGGATGAAACCGTCGACTTCCGCATCAAGCCCGGCACCCGCGATGGCCAGCGCATCCGTATCTCGGGCAAGGGCAATGCCGGCCAGAATGGCGGCGCTGCCGGCGATCTCTTCGTCATCGTCCGCACCTCCGAGCACCCGGTCTTCACCCGCGTCGGCGACGATATCCAGTTGACCGTCCCGGTGACCGTGCCGGAGGCTGCGCTTGGCTCCAAGGTCGACGTGCCGACCATCGACGGCCGCGCGCAACTTAAGATTCCGCCGGGAACCCAGAGCGGACAGAAGCTCCGCATGCGCGAGCGAGGCGTGGAGAACGCCCAACGGCCCGACCAGCGCGGCGACCAGATCGTCACCATCGAGGTGGTCATCCCCACCCTCGGCGACGAACGCAGCCGCGAAATCATGCGCGAACTAGCCAAACTCAACAACCAGGACCCGCGGGTCACGCTCTTCGACAGGTTGTAATTTGGTACTATCGTTGGAGTTCTAAGGCTAGCAGTACAGGATGAGCCGGATGAGCCGCGAGCACGACGATAGGATCGACATCCGGGGAATTGTTTTCGAGTGGTATCCGCCGAAAGCGCAAAGCAACCTGGAAAAGCACAGGGTTTCATTCCAAGAGGCATCCACAATTTTCGGGGACAAAGAGATACTAGAACTGCCGGATCGAGAACATAGCGAGGAGGAGTTCCGTTTCATCGGCGTTGGGCGTTCGGATCGGGGCCGCCTGCTCTTCGTGAACTTTACGGTTCGCAGTGACAGAGTCCGAATCATTAGCGCAAGGCAAGCACAGTCTTGGGAAAGGAGAGAGTATGAAACCGCCAATCGACATGAATGAAGCTGAAATTCGTGCAAGGTTTGATTTTTCAAGGGCTACGCGCGGTCGCTTTGCTGACCGCTATCAAGCCGGACATACTGTTATCCTTCTGGACCACGACCCGGACGGAGGGGAATCGATCCTGCCCGCGGACTCAGGTCAGGTTGAGACTACGAGGCAATCTGGAATCCGTGTATTTGCATCCCAGGTCCGTCAGGCCGGTCTACGACTCGTCGAACCGTCGAAAAAGAACGGGATCGACTTTTTTATCTGTAGCGGAGCACGTGCGAACGAGGATAATACTTCGTTGCCTGTCAAACTCAAGACTTCGATCCACGAAGTGTTTTCCTTGGACAAGAAGGAATCTAGAATTCCGCGCTTGCTGGTGGCCTACGTCTGGCATGCCAAAGAGCCAAAGGACAGCAGGATTTATGCGCTGACCTACGACCAAGCTCTTGAGATCGTCAAGAAGAAGGCTTACTCCACCACAAAATCCTGGATCGACGAGGGCGGCTATTCCGTGACGCACGCCGGAGCCGAACTCAAGGAAATGCTGAGGGAATATCAAATGACTCCGGAAAAATGGCGTCAACGACTGCAATCGATCTAAAAGCCCTATGGCAAAACGTAAATCAAAAGGCGCATACATGATCTCGGCGGTCGCCGAAATGTATGAGATTCATCCCCAGACACTCCGTCTCTATGAGCGCGAGGGCCTGCTCAAGCCTTCGCGCACCGACGGCAACACCCGCCTCTATACCGACGAGGATCTGGAGCGGCTGGAATTCATTCTCAATCTTGCCCGCGACCTCGGCGTCAACATTGCAGGCATTGCCATCATCCTGCAGATGCGGGAGCGCATGGAAGAGATGAACCGCCAGATGCAAAGCTTCGTGGAATACGTGCGGACCGAGATGCTCTCGCGCTTTCAGACGGCTGCCCCATCCACGGGCGCGGCGATCGTCCCGCTGCGCAAGTCGGCGGTGATGAAGCCTGTCGCAGTGCCCAAGGCAGGCGCAAAAAAGAGTTAGCGAAGCACCGCATCTGTTCAAGTTTTCTAGGATGCGGCTTCAGACTTGCCGATAGAGCCAATAAAACGAATGCGTTTTGAGCTGCCGAAGATCGGTTGCAGCGCGCAGCCACTCCAATTTAATGTGCTTTAATGTGCGTCCGCAATGGGTTCCTGCTCAAACCTGGTTCGGCTTTAGGTCCGCATTCAGTTCGGAAATCAACTCTCCCAAACGCTCGCGAGTGCGCATGCTGGCCTTGCTGAATTCCAGTCCGATCACATGCTCGTCCGACTTCACCCTGACCTCTCCGCCCAACCGCAGCGGATAACCACGCCCACAAAATTCCACTTCCACCTGCGTGTTCTGCGCCAGGTGGATCGGGTTTTCGTTGAATAGCCGACAGCCGCTCAGGCTCACTTCCAGCAATGTGCACTTGTAAATCTGCCCCATATCCACTACCACCAGGGTAGCCGCGACCTCCAACTCGTGCCGCTTGTGGACCCGTCTTTCGATGCCTCCAGGAGGTCCTGAGTGGAGCACCCGGCGCTGGTCCGCCTTGCTTCGCTTGCGCGGGGCCTCGGGACGCGGGGCTGTCGCCTGTTCGTCTTCCTTCGCTCCCCCGTGGATGGCGGTCATCCTTTGCCGGGTAATCTGGTCGAACACTACCCCGAAACTGCCGTCCGTATCGCATGCAAGCGTCAGACCCGACAGCGAGTAAACCACGTCGTTTGAACGGAACCGCGTCGTAACCCGCACATTGCTGCACATCAGAAACGGCTCGTTGGGCAGGACGCGTGCGTCCGACTCCGTCAGGTTTAACATCTGGCCGCGTAACGTCGTGCCCAGCGTTTCCACCACAACCAATACTGGCCGAACTGCTTTCCCCGGCTCCGCGAAGGGGTCGTTGTCGGTCCAAATAGGAACCAGAGCCTCTGCGATGAACATAGCTTCTATCTACTGTCCCTTCAATTCAGGCAGGTTTTCCCTGCGCTCGCCGCAAAGGCCATTCAGGGACCCGATCAGCAATTGACCCGGCGAATTAACGTGTATTCTACGTCGAACTTTTAACAATGGCCATCAGCCTTTTTCACACTTCAGTAATGTACTCAATAGACAAGACTTATTTATAGAGTAATTACCCTCTGCGACGGCTCCGAGCCCTCGGCCTCCCATCGTCCTCTGTCTTTTTGCCATGCGTGAGAGGCGCGACAATGGCGGGGCAAGCCGGCGCGTTTGCCCCGAGAAGCTTCCTTGGGTCACCGTCTCCGGACCCCTCCGCGCTTCGGCAGGTATGCTTGAAGGTGTATGTTGTACGTTATTCTTGGACTGGCCGTCTTCGGCCTCATTACCTCTTCGGTCTTCGCAGGGATGGTGCTTTGGGCGGTGCCCGGATACCTGCGGGAACGTGCCCTTGCTCTCGGCCAGGCTGCCCGCCGCCCCGGATTCACCCCCCCTCTCACCTTGCTCAAACCCGTACATGGCGCCGAGCCCAACCTCGACGCGCATCTGGCCAGCTTCTTCCAGCAGGATTACCCGGAGTATGAAATCCTGTTCTGCGCCCGCTCCGCCGCCGACGCCGGCCTTGCCACGGCGCGGCAGGTGGCCGAGCGCTACCCGCAGATTCCGGCCAAGTTCTTAGTAACCGGCGGCCAGCCCGACTACATCAACGCCAAGGTGGCCTCCATGGAGCTGATGGAACTCCATGCGGCGCACCAGATCCTGGTCATCAGCGACAGCGACGTGCGTGTTACTCCGGATTACCTGCGCGCCGTGGCCTTGCCTTTTGCGGACCCGAAGGTCGGCGGGATGACCTGCCCCTATCGCGGCGTCGCCGCCGAAGGCGGTCTTTGGGCGCGACTGGAAGCTGTCGGCATGAGCGTCGAAATGACCGCCGGCGTCCTTGTCGCCCGCAATCTCGAAGGCATGCAATTTGTCCTTGGCCCAACCATGGCCTTCCGCCGCGAAACCATCCGCCGCATGGGAGGTTTCAAGGTCACCGCCGACTACTGCGCCGACGATTTCATCCTGGGCAACGAGACCTTCAAGCTCGGCGAGGCCGTCGTGCTCAGCCATCACGCCATCGATCACATGGTCATCAATTCGTCCTTCGGGCCGTCCATCGCGCACCAGGTTCGCTGGATGAAATCCACTCGCTTTTCGCGCCCCAAGGGGCACTTCGGCACCGCGCTCACCTTTAGCATGCCCTTTGGCCTGCTCGCCCTGGTCGCGGCCGTTGGGACCGGTCACCCCGGTTTGGGGCTCGCGCTGCTCGGCTGGGCCGTCGCAACCCGCCTCGCCATGTCCATTGCCGTCGGCAAATTGGTCGTCCGCGACAGCAGCTGGTTCGGACTTCTCCTCCTGTATCCGCTGCGCGACCTTATGGGTTTTGGCTTCTGGGTAGCCAGCTATTTTGGCAGCACGGTCCTTTGGCGCGGGCGTTGCTTCCAGCTCCTGCCCGGCGGAAAAATGCGGGAAGCTCGCTGACAATGCAAACAAGAACGCCTGCCCGGATGCATTCCGGGCAGGCGTTCTTGTCTTAGATTGGTTGTTTACTACTGAAGCGGTCGATCCGTCCACAGCGCCTTGTCGGCAATCGACCGCACGGGGTACAGCCGCCCCGCCAGCAGTTGCTCGGCCTTTGACTGGTTCACGTCCTGCGCAAATAGCCACTTGCGCTCGCCCGTTCCCCAGGCCTTCTGCAACTGATCCTCGTTCAGGAAGATGTTTGGCGTGTCCGGATAGCACGAGCCCCATAGCAGCGTCGAGCCGTTCCCGTGCGGCGAGCAGCGTTCTTCCACCAGCAGCGCCGGCTTCTTCAAAAAGCTGTTGGCATAGAACACTACCGACGATGCGTCCGACTGGTCACCATAAATGATGAACGTATCCGCGGGCGAGCCCTTGGCCACAATCGTATCCGCCAGTTGCTTGCTGCTCAGCATCGGCTCGAAGCGAGCAAAGGCGATATGCGCCGCGATCAGAAAGACCGCTGCCGTCAGAGCCACGCTGACGGTCGATGCCATGTGCCGGCCCTTGAGCCGCAGCACCAGACCCACCATCGGCCCAATCAGCAGCGTAATCGCGGCCAGTGTTGCGGGCAGCCGCAGTGCGGCAAACGACGAGCCGGTCAGGTCGAACAGGTGCGACATCGACAGCGTGTAGTCGCCCACCGCGCGATGCGCCAGCACGGTGCCGATATCGTCCACTTTGGGCAGATTGCGGCTGACCCACAGGCCCCATCCCAGTGCTGCGGCCGCCACCACGCCCACGCCGGCAAACACCGCCTGCGCTCCGGTCAGCCATGCCGTTGACAAGGGTGCATTGCCGCCTGCCGGTCCACGATTCTCTTCGATCCCCGCCACAATGCTGGCAATCAGCATCAGCAGCGGAACCCACGCCGGAAAGGTGTAGTACTCCTGATTGGTTGAAATCGAGAAGAACAGCAGAATGAAGCCCGCAAACAGGCTCAGCAGCCAGCCTGTCCGAATGCGAAACTTCAGCCTGAGCACATAGCTGGCTACATCTCCTCGGTCGGCATTGTCCAGGTAGAAGTCCACCGTTTGGCCGGCGTCGTGGCGCAGGTGCTGCAACCACGTCTTTCTCGTCTTCCAGGCCACCACCAGCATCGCCGGCAGGAACAGGCTCCACGGAAAGAGCCACGCCAGGTGCAGCAGCCAGTAGGCGGCAAAGGGCAGCTTGTTATAGTCGTGCGGGAAGCGCCCGCCGATAAACCGCATCAGGTGTTCGTTGACGAAGTAGAAATACCAGAACCCGTGCACGTTCCCGATCGTCGGGTGATTACCGAACGCGCGTCCCTGGTCGCGGTTGGCCAGCCCGGCCAAAATGTGCCAAGGCGCGGCAATCGCCAGGTAGAGCAGCGCCCCGGTGAAGGGCTTGAACGCCCGCCACCTGCGCCACTGTCCGGTCAGCATCAGCAGCGGGATCACCGCCGCTAGAAAGAAGATGGGCGCAATCAGCCCTTTGGTCAGTGTGGCCAGTGCCAGCGCTGCCCACATTCCGTAGATACGTACCGGAATTTGGGATTCCAGGCTCGTTAACAGGCAATAAAGCGCCAGCAGCAGGAAGAAACTCAGCAGCGCCTCGGGAATCGCAAACCGCGTGAACAGGAACGGCCCGATGGCTGTCAGCACCCCCAGAGCGGCGTAGAACCCTGCCCGGCGACCCCAGGCCCGGCCCGCCCAAAGCCATGCCAGCCAGGCGCAGCCAAGCATCGCCAACGCGTTCGGCAGGTGGGTCGCAAAGGCGTTCTCGCCAAAGATCTTGTACAGTCCAGCGTCCAGCCAATAGGGCAAGGGAGGCTTTTCCAAATAGCGGATTCCATTCACCTTGAGCGTGATCAGGTCGCCGGTCTTTGCCATCTGCTGCGCGGCCTGCGCATGCGAGGCGTCGGCGTCGTCCAGCAGCGGCGGCGTGAACAAAGAGGCAAACTGGACAGCCACAAAGATCGCCGCCAAAAGCACCCAGGCGGCCAGCGTGGAAGGCGCAGACTGCAAGCGATTCTGCGAGGGAGAGTCGTTGGTCATCGAGATAAGTGCCATTGCGATAAGGATAACAGCAGGTCTGACCAGCCGTTTCATGCGGCGAGAGGTCGAAAAAGGCCAATTCACGCAGATTTCATCCGCGCCTGTCCTTCTGCCGCGCGTTGGATCTCCGATGCCGGACGCTGCGGGAACATCCGCTCGGTCACCTGCGTAACCCCTGCATCATGAAGCGAAAGAGGGTTGCTTTCTGGCTCATTGGAGCTTTGCTAACCGTTTGGCTGGTGATTACCTCGGCGCTGGGCATTCTGGTCGCAGAGTGGGCGCTCCATCCGGGGCGGCGCAGGCTGGGGCCGGCCTTCGAGTCTTCCGCGCGCACCATTGCCGCCGCCAATCACGCCCTGCTTGCGTCGGTTTCCATCCCGGCGCGGGACGGTGTCTCTCTGCGCGCCTGGAGCTTCCGGCCCATCCTGTCCTCTGCGGGCAACTCCGACGCGGTGATTCTTCTTCATGGCCACACCGACAATCGTAGTGGAATGCTTGCCGTGGCAGATCTGTTGCTGCGCAACGGCTATGCGGTCCTGCTGCCCGACGCGCGGGCCTATGGCGAGAGCGGCGGCGATCTGGAAACCTACGGCGTCATGGAAGCAAACGACATTTCTCGCTGGTTCAACTGGGTCCGTCAGACTTAGTCGCCCCATTGCATCTACGGCATGGGAAATTCCATGGGTGCCGCTCAGTTGCTCAATTCTCTGCAGGCCGAGCCCGGATTCTGTGCCGTCGTTGCGGAATCGTCCTTCGCCTCCTTCCGGGAAGCGTCCTATGACCGCTTGGGAGAGAAACTGCACGCTGGGGCCGGGGTGGGCCGAACCCTTCTCCGCCCGGCTGTCGAGGCCGGTTTCCTCTGGGCACGCTGGAAGTTCGGCGTGGACCTGGAACAGGCGTCGCCGGAAAAGTCTGTTGCCGCCAGCCACGTTCCCGTTCTGCTGATTCATGGCCTCAGAGACAGGAACCTCCCGTCTTACCATTCCGAGAGGATTTTTGCTCTCAGCGCCGGACGCTCTCCGGATTTGTCGCTGTGGGAGCCGGCCATGGCCGGCCACTGTGGAGCGTGGTCGTCGGAACCGAAGGAATACGAGCGGCGCGTGCTGGGCTGGCTGGAGGGGCATCGTTAGCTGGATCTGCCGAGCCTATCTTTCTCGCCATAGAACTCGTAGGTTGTCATTTTATAAAATGACAACCTATAAAATGTCATTTTACGAAAAGCCACTTTACAAAAACGATAAATAGGAAGACCATATCTACGCAGCAGGATGTCTCCAGGAGCGCCCGTCATGACCATCAAACCTGACCCATTTTATGATCGCTCCATGGAGCTTGCCGCTCTCCAGCGTGCCTGGATGCGTCCCGGCCGCGGTGGTCAGATGATGCTCGTCTATGGCCGCAGACGTCTCGGCAAGACATTTCTCCTGCAGCGCTATTTCACCGGAGGCCTCACCGGAGACGAGCCTGACAAGCCCCACTGCTACTTCCTCGCCGAGCAGTCCACGGCCGCTTTGCAGCGGACCAATCTTGCTCGCCAGTTGCTCGCCGTCTTTGACGACCAAACGACCACCGCAGACGAGGTGGGCGTTTCCTGGAATGCCCTGCTCCGTTATGTCTCCGGAAAAGCCCTCGAACGAAAAAAGGAGGACGCCCGCTTTGCCCTGATTCTGGATGAGTTTCCCTACCTGGTGCAGCAGACGCCCGAGTTGCCTTCCATCCTCCAGGCCTGGTGGGATCGCGAGGCCGTGCATGCTCCAGTCTTCGTCGTCCTGTGTGGATCTCAGCTCTCGGCCATGGCCTCGCTGGGTGTCGAGAGTGCCCCGCTGTTTGGGCGATTCAACGCCGGAATCTTCCACCTCGACCCGCTCCAATTCGAGGATGCCGCCGGCTTTTACGACGGCAGCCCCCACTATGGAGTCGCGGAAAAGCTCCTCATGTACGGCATCTTTGGCGGAACCCCACGCTACCACGCCATGGTGGATACCTCCCGCCCACCGGCCGCCGAGATCGTCTCCCTGCTCATGCAGCCACGCGCCCTCCTGGAGAACGAGGTGCGTTTCCTTCTGGGCAGCGAGCAGATTCGCGATCCCGCTCCTTACAACGCCATACTCGCCGTAATTGCCGGAGGTGAAACAAAGTTCAACGGTATACAGCAAGTGGTCGGCATCGACCGTGGAGCCCTCTCCTCGTCCCTGCGCAGTCTGCTCGAACTGGGATGGATCCGTCGCGAGTTTCCCTTCGGCGAGCACTCCGAGCGCCGCGCCATTTATCGCATCTCCGACCCGTTTCTCACCTTCTGGTATCGCTTCATTTCGCCGCTCGCCAGTGCTTTGCAGTTTTCCGATCCAACGGCTGTCTACGACTCCCGGGTCGGTCCCTATCTGGCCGATTACATGGGTTGGTATGTCTTTGAAAAAATCTGCTGCCAGTGGCTCGAACGCCACGCCGCCCAGCGCCTCGGCCTGCACATTCGCCGCATCGGCCGCTATTGGAGCCGCGACGGCAAAACCGAGATCGACCTCATGGCAGAGTTGGAAGACGGCGGTTCTCTTTTCTGTGAATGCAAATGGCGTACGGAACGCCTCACGCGCCTGGGCGACTTGGCCGCTCTGCAGGCTCGCGTCGCCAACCTGCCCGACCCTCGCTGGCGCGAACGGCCCACCTGGCTGCTCTTTTCGGTCGGCAATTTTGCCCCGGAACTCCGGCAGATGGCCGCCGATCCCGAGGAACGGCTCCTTCTCGTATCGGCACAGGACCTGCTGCCCGACGGCAAATGAGGTGTTTGCCGGCTGCTGCGTCATCCGGCAGCGGCCGGCTCGCAACAGTTGCGCTACCGCATCCGATTTCCGTTCCTGGGACGCTACGCGCTCCCTCGTGTATCTTGGCGGAAAGAAACTGTTCTCCGGAGAGTGCCTTCATGCCCACCTTTGCAGCCATCGATATTGGTACCAACTCTTGCAGGTTGAAGATCGCTAAGGTAGTGGCGCACCATCTCCGGGTTGTCCACGAGGATCGTGAAGTCACTCGGCTCGGGACCAGCGTCTTCGACTCCGGCCTCGTCTCCCCAGAGGCCATGGCGGCCACTCTCCGCACGCTCAAGCGCTTTCAGCGGGCGGTTCAGGAGTATGGCGTGGACCAGATTCGCGTCGTTGCCACCGCAGCCGTGCGCGATGCCCGCAATGGAGCGGCATTCCAGGCGTGGGTGAAGGCAGAGACCGGCTGGGCGATGGAGACCATCTCAGGTCTGGAAGAAGCGCGCCTTATCCATCTCGGGGTCATGAGCCCCGACGTGATAAGTTCCAGCTACGTTGGGCTGCCCGCGCATGGGGTTGCGGCAGCCGGGCCGGGAAAAGGCGGCCGCGTGATCCTCATCGATCTCGGCGGCGGAAGTTGCGAGATTACCCTCTCCGAGCACAAGCGGATCAAGGAAACCGTGAGCCTGCCGCTCGGTGCCGTACGCCTCACCGAGGAATTCCTCGAGGGCGATCCGGCCCCGGCTGAGGGCCTGGGAAAGATGCGCAAGTTCATCGAAAGGGAACTGCGCCAGGCGCACAGGAAGATTCAGCCGGAAAACGTCGATCTGGTGATCGCCACATCCGGCACGGCCGCTGCTCTCTATGACGCCATCTACGCGAGCTCAGCTTCAGCGGGAAAACTGGATAGGCCTTCCACAAAGGCGCAGAAGAAATCCGCGCAGAAGAAATCGACCAAGTCACGTACGGGAAAATCCGCCTCCAAGAGCGTCGGCGCAGGCGTTGCGCCCATGACGGCAGCCCAACCAGATGCTGCCTGGATTGCCTCCACCCGCGAGGTCCGCAGGCTCGCCAACCGGCTCGCGCAGATGAACCTGGCCGACCGCACCGCGGTCTCCGGCATTGGTCCCCGCCGCGCTGAGATCATCGTTGCCGGCTCGCACGTCTATGCGGAATTGCTGGAAAGCTTTGGCCTAGCCGGGTTCCGCTACTCGCCGCTTGGCCTGCGCGATGGAATCCTGGCCCAGATGCTCGTCGAGCAGGATGCCCGCGCTACCGCGCACATCGAATTCGAGCATCAGCGCTGGGAGAGCGTGCTGGCCACGGCGCGGCGTTACGGAGTCGACCCCAAGCTCGCTGAACCGGTGCGCTCCCATGCCCTCCAGTTGTTCAAGGAGCTCAAGGTCCTTCACCAGCTTCCCCCGGAGTATGAGAGCTGGCTCAGCGCGGCGGCCATGCTGCGCGACACCGGCAAGTTCATCAATCACCAGGGCCACCACCGGCACACCCAATACATCATCTCCAGCTCCGAGATATACGGCTACACACAGTTGCAGCGCACTTTGGTCTCGGCCATCGCGCGCTATCTCGGCAAGAGCCGGCCACAGCCGGGCGACCGGGCACTGCGCAACATTCCGGTCGAAGATCACAAGCACGTGCACCGCGCCGTCGTGCTGCTGCGTCTGGCCATCGCGCTCAACCAGGACCGCGCCAGCGACGTCCTGCGCGTCGGCGCAAAACTCTATCCCAAGCGGATCTACCTTGAAATCGAGCCGGGACGGACGGGGGCGGAACTGGAGTTGTGGTCGCTGCGCAAGGAAGCAGGCTATTTTCGCGAAGTCTTCGGGCGGGAACTCTTCCCCACGCTGGCATAGATCGAGCGGGCCATCCGCGGATCGATCAGCCAGTGCAGGCGCGGCGGGTGGCTCTGCAGGTCGATACGGGCCACGGAACCCTTGCGCATGCGAATGCTGGCCCCGCCATTTCCGGTGATCATTCGTCCCAGGAACTGGAAAACATTGGGGTTATGGCCCACCACCAGAATGCCTTCATAGTCCGCGTAGTGGTTCAGCATCTCCATGAAATCGCCATACTCGCCATCGGGCGCGAGTGCCGGGCTGATCTCTACCGGTGCTTCGTAACCCAATTCCGTGCCCACAAACTGGGCCGTCTGCAGGGCGCGCTTCAGCGGACTACTAACGATCACATCCACCTGAACCTTGAGCGCGCCCAATAGCCGCGCCATCAACATGCACTGCTCTTTGCCTTCCTTCACAAGCGACCGCTTCGCATCAACGACCGGGTTCTCCCGCGGCAGGCCGGCATTTGCGTGGCGCATAAGATAGAGGTTCATGGAATCCGATCCAAAGGAGTTTAAGGTTCTATTTCCAACTCCACGAGCAAGAATTTTAACACGACTGTAATATTTAGGTGAACTCCGGGCCGCTTCTCGGGCTCTCTTCAATCCCGCTGACCTAACACTTGGGGGGAGCTTGGTCCAATAAGGAGTCGAATACGTCCGAATGCGCTGCTCTCTTTCGCCCTGTCATCGTCACAGCCGCCCAAAGATGTTGGTGATATCCTTTTCTTCACCGCTGCGGAACATCGCTTGTGGCGGCGCAATTCTAGCCGTCGGGCCCCTTCACCCTGAAGAGTATTGGTGATTCATGCCGGGATCTGATGTTGAAAAAGGCCCTGATGATCGCGAATTGTTTTCAGCCGAGTCGATGGGCCGTGTCTTTTCTTCCGGTCAGCGTGTCCAGCTCCCGCACGCCCGTGCAGCCGGCATTCGCACCAACACTCGTTTCTTCAAGAGCAGAACTGCCCGTTTTGCCTTTGCCTTGGCTCTTGTCCTCGTCGCGACTGTTCTGCGGGCGTTGATCTTCCGGTTCAGTGACTGGTTCCCTCCTTATATCCTCCTCGGCGTCGTTGTCGCCCTGGCTACCTTGTTGGGCGACATGTGGGCAGGCATTTTTGCCACCACTCTTTCCGCGCTCCTGGTCGCCGTTCTACCGGTTTCCATCCGGGGAGTTTACCCCCTTCGCGACAAACTCGGTGTACTCGGGCTGGCCATTGCCACTGCGAATGGCATCCTCATCTGCGTGTTGATCGAGGTCTTGCAGCGCACCAGGGAAAAGCTGGCGGCCCGCTTCGTCGAAGAGGCGCAGAAAACGGCGGACGCGGCGCAGGCTGAGCGTCAGCGTTTCTTCGCGGTTCTAGAATCCCTGCCTGCAATGATCGCCGTCTTCTCACCGGATCATCGCATGGTCTTCACCAACGGGAAACATCGCGATCGCTTTGGCGATGCGGGCGGTCGGCACTGCTTTGAAGCCTTCCACGCGCGCACCGAACCTTGTCCTTCCTGCCAGAATTTCATGGTCCTTGAAACGCACCTGCCGCATCGCTGGGAGAATATCCTGTCCGATGGATCCGTGCTCTCCACCCACGTGATGCCTTTTACCGACGTCGATGGCTCAACCCTCGTTCTTGAGGTGATCGACGACATCACGGAGCGCAGACGCGGCGAAAATGAGTTGCGGGAATATCGCGAGCGGCTCGAGATGCTGGTCGAAGAGCGCACGGATCAGCTGCTGCATCTGAATCGCCAATTGCAGCAGGACATCGAGGGGCGGGTACAAACCGAAAACGAACTTCGCGCCAGTCGCGCCACCCTCGCTGCCGCTATGGACAGCATGGGCGAAGGTGTAGTGATTACCGATGCCCAGGGTAAATATCTCGAATTCAATGAAGCCTTCGCATTGATCTGCCGCTTTTCCAACAAGTCCGAGTGTGCCAAAAGTCTTGCCGAGATACGCAATATCATCGAAGTCCTCGACGACGATGGCCAGCCCGTGCCGCCGCAGGGATGGGCTGTGGCGCGCGCGCTCCGCGGCGAATCCATCAAAGGCGCGGAATATACCATCAGACGGCGGGATACCGGTGAAACCTGGATCGGTAGTTACACCTTCAGTCCCATTCGCGATCTGGACGGTTCCATCATCGGCTCGGTTATGGCTTGCCACGACATCACGGACCGAAGACGCGAAGAAAAGTTGCGCGTGGCCACTCTGGAGCGCTTCTACAGGATTCTTTCCAATCTCACCAGCGGCGTCCTGTTGCTCGATTGCGATCAACGGATCGAGTTCGTCAACCAGGCATTCTGCAACCTTTTCGGCTTGGCTGAAATGCCGGCGGAACTGGTGGGCAGCTTTCCCTGGGAGGTGCTGGCCCCTGCTCGCGACGCGCACGCGAGTCCCGATAAGGTCATTCCTCTCATCCACCAGATTATCGAGCAGGGTAAGCCCGTGGTGGGTGAAGAGGTCCTCATTCGGGGTGGCCGCACCATCCTCAGAGATTTCAGCCCCCTCACCGTAGACGGAAAGCCAACCGGTCAGCTCTGGGTACATACCGACATCACCCCGCGCAAGCAGGCCGAACAGGCCGTTCAGTCAGCCCTGGCCAAACTCCAGGCTGCGCTTGCCAGCATGACCGACGCTGTGTTTATCACCGACGCTTGTGGACGCTTTCAGGATTGCAACGATGCATATCTCAAAATGCAAAGATTCGAAAGCAAGGAACGTTGCGCCAATTCATTTGGAGATTTCTACAGGCTCTTCGATCTCCTGACCCCCGATGAGCAAATCGCGCCTGCAGAAATGTTTCCTGTGCAAAGAGCGCTTCGGGGCGAGATTGCCACCAATGCCGAGTACATCGTGCGGAGAAAGGATTCCGGCGCTTCCTGGACGTGCAGCTACTCCTTTGGTCCCATTCTCAGCAAGGATGGTGAAGTCAACGGAACAGTGGTTACGATCCGCGATATAACAGGCCGCAAAAAGCAAGAAAGGGCCCTCGCCAACACTCTCGAGCGTTTTTATCTCATTCTCTCCAACCTCAAATCCGGTGTGTTGCTCATTAACAGCAGTGCCAAAGTCGAATTCGCCAATCAGGCGTTTTGCAACCTATTCGGTTTCCAGGAATTGTCTGCCGATCTCATCGGGATGTCAGGCGACGAAATCATCGATCGTATCCTCACTTTGTACCAGCACCCAGAGGAGATTCGCCTTCGCGTCCGGGAGATTGTTGAACGGGGCGAAGCTGTGTCAGGGGACGAGATTCTGTTGCGGAACGCAGCCAGTCTGCTCTCCGATTTTGTTCCTCTCACCGTTCACGGAACCCCATGGGGCCGCATGTGGGTCTTTACCGACATCACAGCGCTGAAACAAATTGGCGAGGCATTGCGTGCAAGCCAGCAGGAGAACGAACTCCTCGCCGGCCTGGTTCTCGTTTCTTCACAACCGCTTTGGGTGGGGCATTTCGATGGGCGCCTAAGCTATGCCAATCATGCGTTTGAAGAGTTGATAGGTTACTCGCGCGAGGAATTGAGAACTTTCGACCGCCGCGATATCATGACCCCTCCGGAGTGGTCCAAACTGGATATGGAAAAGCTCGCCGAATTGGACCTTACCGGGAAACCGGTTCGCTACGAGAAGGAGTATCTCCGCAAGGACGGCACCCGCGTCCCCGTCGAAGTGTTTTTGCATCTCGCAATAGATTCGCTCGGAAATCCGCTCCACCACTTTGCTTTCATCACCGACATTACCTCGCGCAAGCAGGTCGAGGCAGAACTCAAATCACTCAATCGGATGCTCAAGGCGTTGGGCAGAAGCAATCAGGCATTGTCGCACGCAACCGATGAGGCTGCGTATCTGAAGGAGGTTTGCCGCCTGGTTCTTGAAGATTGCGGCCATGCAATGGTTTGGATTGGCAAAGCTGGCCAGGATGAAGCGGGAGACGTGGTTCCCGTCGCTTGCGCCGGTATCCACGAGAACGATCTCAAGACGCTTGTTGTCAAATGGAACGAGGCTGAACACGGGTTTATCGGCAATGCGATACGCTCAGGCAAGCCTTCAATCTGCCGCAACATTCTCGCCGACCTCCGGCTTGCCTGCTGGCACGAAGAGGCCGGGCGTTACGGCTATGCTTCCGCCATCGTGATTCCAATCAAAGTCCAGAGCGAAATCTGGGGGGCAATCACCATCTATTCGCCGCTGCCCGACGCGTTTTCCGATGCCGAGGTCGCGCTGTTGACGGAACTGGTTGCAGATCTCGAATTCGGCATTCAAGCTCTCCGCACCCGCGCCGCGCAAATCGAAACTGAGGAAGAGCTTCGCCTGAGTGAGCAGCGCCTCGGGCTCTTCGTTGAACATGCTCCGGCCGCTCTTGCCATGTTCGACACAGAGATGCGCTACTTGCACACCAGCTGCCGGTGGAAAGAGAGTTATGGAATTTCGCATCTCGATCTGCACGGCCGCTCGCACTACGAGGACTTTCCCGAGATCTCGGAGGAATGGAAGCAGGCTCATCGCCGTGCGTTGCAAGGAGAAGTCATCTCCGCCAATGAGGACCGAGTCGAGAGGGCCGATGGATCCGTCCAGTGGGTGCGGTGGGAAGCGCGGCCGTGGTACGACGTCAAGGGCAACGTCGGCGGAATCCTGATCTTCTCCGAAGACATAACCGAACGTAAGCGCGTCGAAGAGGCACTTCGCGAAAGCGAAGCCAGATTCCGCTCCGTTCTCGACAATTCCGTGGATCTGATCTATCGCATGAATATGCAGACCGGCCAATACGAGTACATCAGCCCCTCCGTACAGTCGGTGCTCGGCCGTTCTCGCGAAGAGAAAATGGCAATCAGAAAAGAATACTCCCTGGAGATGGTTCACCCCGACGACATGCAGAATGTGATGCAGGTACTCAAAAGGCTCGATGCCACATGCAAGGAACAACTCGAGTATCGCGAGCTGAATCCCGACGGAAAATACCACTGGATGTCGAATAATATGTTTCTCCAGCACGACGATGCAGGAAAACCACTTTATTGCGACGGGAGTATCCGCGACATTACCGAGCTCAAGCAAACTGAAATCGCGCTGCGTGAGAGCGAGCTGAAGCTTCGTGAACTGGCGGGAAGTCTACTTGCCGCTCAAGAAGAAGAACGGCGGACCCTGGCCCGCGAACTCCACGACGACCTGACCCAGCAGCTTGCTTTTCTCTCCATCGAACTCGGCAATGTGGCAATTGGCCCGCCCGCGCTTCCAGCCTTCGCACAGGAGCGCATCCTGGCTCTCCAGCGTCAGGCCCTGCGCACTTCAAAGGAAATGCGCCGTATCTCCCACGGGCTGCACCCTTCCGCCATCGAGGATTTCGGGTTGAGCATCGCACTGGAGGAGTTCTGCGAGGAATTCATGACCGCTCAGGGCGTCTTTGTCGAGTTTGAGGGGCTTGTTGAAGACTCGCAACTCAACGATCGGGCCGCTGCGTGCCTCTATCGCATCGCGCAGGAAAGCCTGCGCAACGCTGCCGTCCACGGCCATGCCACCAGGATCGGTGTTACGTTGCATGTGGACGGCGATTTTATTCAGCTGCGCGTTGAAGACAATGGGTCTGGATTCTTTTCGGACCCCAATCATCGGAAGAAGGGTCTGGGAGTCACCAGCATGACCGAGCGGGTCCGCTTGGTGAATGGCACACTCACCATCTCCTCACAGCCAGGGCAGGGTACCGAAGTCTTTGCACGGGTACCGCTTGTTGGAGTCGATCATGAAGAAGGTCACAGTTCTATTGGCTGACGACCATTCTCTGGTCCTCACCGGAATCCGCAGACTTCTTGAGAGCAGTTTCGATGTGGTCGGCGCGGTCGAAGATGGAAAGCGTCTGGTGGAGGCCGCTCTGAGCCTGCGTCCGGAAGTCGTCGTTCTCGATGTCGCAATGCCCATCCTCAACGGCATTGACGCCGCGCGCGAAATCAAGGAAAGCCTTCCTGCTACGAAACTGGTCTTCATCAGCATGCACTCCAATGCGATTTATGTGCGCAAAGCCGTCGAAGCAGGCGCTTCCGCATACGTGCTGAAATCCGGCGCGGCCGAGGAGCTACTGATAGCTATCGAGGCCGCTCGCAAAGGCGACACCTATTTCTCGCCTGGCTTCGGTTTCAAAGTTCTTGACAGCCTTATGGATGAAGTCCGCGAGTCTTCGCGCCACGTCGTCGATTTGACGAGCCGACAGAGACAGATCCTGCAACTCGTCGCTGAAGGAAAACAGAATAAGGAAATCGCGGCCCTGCTTAACATCTCGGTAAAGACAATCGAATTCCATCGCGGCCGCCTGATGACCATTCTCGGCGTTCATTCGGTAGCCGAACTAACTCGTTTTGCCATGCAGGATGGTCTCATCAGTCCCACTGAATAGCTGTTGGGCAGATACAAAGACTAGGTATCACCCTAGGTGCAACTTACCTCTGGCAGGGCTATGGTTAAACCATCGCTTCAGAGATCACCTCTCATGAATGTGAAGATGACTCCAGGTTCTTGAATTTGGAGCCGTCGGGATCGGAAAACGGGTTTTTTCAGGACGGGCCCTGCACTTCACAACCCTGAATTCCCCCGTAAACGTCCCTCGATGCATGCCCGCGACTCCGCAGAGTTCTACGGGCGCATGCATCAGGGAGATTTCGCCGATTTCGGGCCAGCTTGTACAGCGGTTCATGGTAACTGCGTCACCGGTAATGCTTGATTCTTCAAGCCGGGCCCCCTATTTACCGGTGTGTCAGATCCTGTGAGGCGTCAGAGGTAAAGATATGCTCCTGGCTCTTGAGCCTTGGGCTGTCTGGATCGGCAGGGCGGAGTTTTCAGGACGGGCCCCGCAGTTCATTCCTGAAAACTTCGTCACAGCTAGAAGAAGCATGCGCGTTGAATCGCAGAGCAGTTATGCGCGGATGCCTCTTCGGCGTCTTCCCAATCCTTGGGCCAGCTTGTTCCGGGCCAGCTTGTTCAGCTTGTTCAGCGGTTCAACGGCAATGCTCATCAATTGCGCTCGATTCTTCGAGCCGGGCCCCCATACATTGGTGAGTTGTACCCTTTGAACCGTTGCACGTAGTGTCGTTCTCGCAACCCTTGGACTGCGGGCTGCCAGGGCCGGCGCCGCGGAGTTGTCGGGAAGGGCCAGTAACTCGTTTTCCTGAATGCTCCGTCAGAAACCGGGCGACGCTTGCCGGCTTATCCGCTGAGTTGCAGAGCTACTCGGTATCTAGGGACGCTCGCTTTTAACCCACGGGCCGGATTGAATTGTGGATCGTCAACAGCGGGAGCCGAACGCGCTTGCTTCGGAAGTGTGGGCCTCAGTTGGATCTCGAATCGGTGCTTTTGGGCATCGTGCGGATTGGTTTACCCAGGATCCCTGAAACGTAGCGGATCCGGATGGACAGGACGGGTTTTCAGGAGGTTTCCCCGTTCATTTTCCCCGAACTCCCGTCCTGCTCCGAGCGCCGCCTTTCTCAAATCCCACCTGCCACTCGAAGATCAAGCCTTAAACAATATCTCGAATCCTCATTCTGATCATGCTCTGGCCCTTGCCGGCATCTTCGATGCGCTTTTTGCCGCGCGGCCGATGCGCCTGCGCGCATCTTCTTGCGCCCCCCGCAAGAACGGCCGGCCCGGGAACTTCCGCCGGGGCAGGGAACTGTCGCATCCTCTTCTCCCAGCCCTGTAGCTCCGTCTGCTCCTCCTCGCGGCGCAGCCATTCTCCTGGCGTCCCACGCTGGCCGGATGCGCATTGCTTGGCGGGCGGCCCGCGCTTTGCCAGCCCATAAGGCTGGTGCCCCATCCTTCCGCGTTTTTTGCGGAGGGGTGGGAGGCGACGATCCTTGACCGGTCACATCGGGAGTAGAATTTCTCTGTCATGGCGAAGGGGCTTGTCCGTTACCAGCAATGCGGCTGTCTTCACTTTGTTACGTTCAGCTGTTATCGGCGTCAGCCGTTGTTGGGCACTGCGACGGCCTAGGACCTATTCGAATGTGAGCTTGAGGTTCTGCGTGCGAGGTATCGCTTTCTGGTTGCCGGCTATGTTCTGATGCCGGAGCACGTTCACTTGCTTGTTGGCGAGCCGGAGCGGTCGCCGTTGTCGATTGCGCTGCAGGTATTGAAACAGCAGACATCGCGCATGCTGAAGCAACACGGAGAGACTCGGTTCTGGCAGCCAAGATACTACGATATCAACCTTTGGAGCGACGAAAAGCGGGTGGAAAAACTCCGCTACACGCACCGCAATCCGGTCAAGCGCGGGTTGGCCGAGAAACCTGAAAACTGGTCGTGGTCCAGCTTCCTCCATTACGCAACCGGGGCAAAGGAAACCATCGAGATCGAATCGCAATGGACAGCCTATCGCAGAGGAAACCAGGCGCCAGAACATCTCCGTTACGCTGAAAAGGCCGGTTGAGCTTCGTGCTCTCCCACCCTTCCGCAAACCACGCGGAAGGATGGGGCACCCACTTCATAGGCTGGTAAAGGGTGGGCACCCGCCTCGCGGGATGCGGCGGGTGGCCGTAAGATCCCTTAACCTTATGCCATCGGGTGAATTCCAGATTCGGATGCGTGGGAGTGCGATGACCTCAAGCAAGAGTAGCCGCCATTCAAAAATAGCCGGGGATTTCGGAGAAAGTCTCGTTCTGTATTGGCTTTCAAAACACGGATTTGAGTGCGCCAAGGTCGACCATACGGGCATTGACCTGATCGCAAAAAACCCGCACACGGGCCAGTTGATGGGAATATCTGTCAAAAGCAGGACACGAGATAATGGGACAGAAACAGATGCAGTTTATATCCCCGCAGATGATTTCGAGAAAGTTGATGTTGCATGCGAAGTGTTCGGTTGTGCGCCCTATTTTGCGATTGTCGTGGATGCAAGTGACCTGATTAGAGCGTTCATCATTGCAAAAATGGACTTGCTCGAACTGTTTCCAGTGAAGAAGAATAGCTATTGGAAAATGTCGGCGGACTACCTTAAAAAATATTCAGATCACGAAGGCGTGATGATGTTTGAATTGAAAACGAATTTGGGTCGCTGGTGGCAGTCAACAAAATGAATTGTGACCTTGCCCGCGTAAAACGTATCCCTTAGCAAGCTGTTCTAATGCGAAAGGGTAGCGAAGATGACGAAGTCGAAGCGGGGACGTTACACGCTTGAATTCAAGCAAGAGGCGGCACGGCTT
>Ga0181535_10000480_pt1 | contig 59907 bp, 53 predicted proteins | sample PEATcosm2014_Bin_44_FD_119774 | JGI IMG/M metagenome (GOLD analysis project Ga0181535, IMG submission 119774) | Peatland microbial communities from MTU Mesocosm Facility, Houghton, MI, USA - PEATcosm2014_Bin17_30_metaG | ecosystem: Environmental > Terrestrial > Soil > Wetlands > Peat | place... | reverse complement strand
GCGCCACTTTACTCATGGTATTGCTACCACTTTCTCGTTCGACTTGCATGTGTTAGGCACGCCGCCAGCGTTGATTCTGAGCCAGGATCAAACTCTCGTTTGAAACCTGATTGCTTCCCCTAGCCGACGGAGGTCGATTAGGTTCAGCACGCGCCAACACGCTCGAAAACGTGTGGCGCCTTACTTGTGAGAATGATCAAGCCAAACTTGATCGTTTCTCACGACTGGCATGTTCAACCTTATTGTCAAAGATCCTTACGACCCTCCGCCTGAGCGGTGCCGTTTGGATCGAGGCCCAGGTTGTTACACCCAGGTGTCCTCGAACTTATTGCGCTGCCGATTCTGCGTTTGACCGCATCTATCGGCGTTTTTGCGCGAACTTTTTAAAGTTATCGAAAATTCATCTCACTGTCAAGGTCAATTATCGGCCTGCCCGGGGCCGCTCCAACGCATTGTGGGCGGTTGTTCCTCGACTGCAGCTCTCGATCAGCCAGACGACAAGATGTCGTTCGAAATATCGCGCAGCGCAAAATATCAAAGAGCGGCCAGCAATCCATGCTCGAGCCGATAAGGCTCGCGGGAGAATCTCTCCCGGGTCATGCAATGGCTTGTTCTCTGTGGGATTCCCTACAGGGGTTCAGGGGCGCTTGCCTCACCTGACCCAACGAACCAGCTTCCCACTTCCCTCAGACGGGGCAGGCCACACGGCCACCGGGAGGCTCCACTGCTCATCTGCAACTTTCTGAGAGTAGCATATGCTTCTCTCAATTGCAACCGGCGATGCATCTTGCTGCCACCGTCCAATTGCGACTTCCCGAGAATAGCAACAGGCCAGCCAGATTACAAGCTCTCAGCCTGTGGAAAGCCTCCTGTTTCTGTGGGAAACGCTACATCACTGCTTGGAAATCAGCCCTAGGTCAGTGAGACCATTCACAAAGAACTGCATGGCCAGGGCTACCAACAGCAAGCCCATGATGCGCACCAGTATGCGGATCCCGGTTTCGCCCAGCACTTGCCGCACCCGTATCGCTCCTGCCAACACCCAGTAACTCGCCAAACTGGTAAGCGCGATCGATGCCAGCACCGCACCCATTTCCCAGTGCCACAGGATTGGCACCTGGCCCACCAGCACCATCACTGAGGAAATCGCTCCGGGACCAGCCAGCATGGGAATGCCCAACGGCACGATCCCGGCATCCTCCTTGGCTGCCGCCTCCTCAGTGTCGCCGCGAGCCTCCTGGGTGGGAGAGCGCTTGGCTTGGAGCATATCCAGCCCTATCAGCAGCAGAATCAGTCCCCCAGCCACTTCAAACGCCGGCAGAGTGATACCGAACATCCTGAAAATGAGTTGTCCGCCCAGCGCAAAGCTGGTCAGCACGATAAAGCAAGTGAACGCTGCCTTACGCGCCATCCGCTTGCGGCGCTTGGGCTCCGTACCCTCTGTGATGGACAGAAATGACGGAATAGCGGCGAAGGGATCAACCAGGAAGAAGATGGAACTCAGAGCGAGCACTGAAAAGCGCACCAGTGGTGCGGTACGAATCTCGTTTAGAGCGGTTGCGGCTGGATTGACCCAAAGCATTCACCGAGCTTAAAACAACCTCCCCAAAAGACGCCACGATTTCAATGTGCGATGTAACATGCTGCGGAACAATCACTGCGTTAGTGACTCGCCCTTAAATACCTTTGAATGAATGGATTGGTCGATGACCCCGGGCATCCTCGATGGGCTCATTTCCCGCCCGCACCACCAGGCGCGTGCGGCAACCGGCTTCACGGGCCGCGTCCAGTTCCTTCACTGCATCGGAAAAGAACACCAACTCGCCGGGAACGGCTCCCATGATAGCAGCAATCGCCGCATAGCTTGCGGCTTCGCCTTTCGCTCCGGTACGCGTGTCGAAGTAGCCTGCAATCAATGGCGTAAGATCGCCAAAGACTGAGTGGCGAAAAAGCAACCTTTGCGCGGCTACCGAGCCGGAGGAATAGATGCCCACCTGGCCTTTCAAGGCCCAGCGACTGAATGCAGAAGGAACGTCGTCAAAAAGGGTTCCCTTCAATTCCCCCGACTCAAATCCCGCTTTCCATATCTTTCCCTGCAGGCTCTTGAGCGCAGTGGATTTGCGGTCTCGATCCATGAGCCACAAAAGGTAGTTCATAGCTTCCTTCCAGCCCCGTGCACTGGCAAATTCAGGACGCCCCAGGTCGCTCTCGACCTTGTTTTCCTCCTCCAGAAGCACCAGATCTGCGGCCACCCCTGGATCTCCGGCATTGGCTTGTAAAAATGCTGAAAAATTTGTCCGCGCGTAAGGAAACAACTGCTCCTGTACCAGAGAAATGGGAGCCACCGTGCCCTCCACATCGAGCAGGTAGACCCGCACGCGCTTCCCGTTCATGCGTTCAGGCCGGCAGCTACGCGCGGCCCGAGATATGCAGGACCGAAGCAGAGTGGCTGGTGGTCGTGGTCAATTCCAGAGCCGGTATAGTGCGGAGTCCAGCCAGCCGTGTCCTGAAACCAGCGAATGGCGCGGATGCGGCGGTCCTCGCACAGCGTGAACCAATGGGTGGTCCCGCGAGGCACACGCAGCAGATCTCCCGGTCCGACTTCAACTGAGACAACCCTTCCATTCAAATGCAGGAAAAAAATGCCGCGGCCCGCGAGAATAAAGCGCACCTCGTCCTCGGAGTGCGTGTGCTCCTTGTCAAAGCGCGCCAGCATGGTTTCCAGCCCGGGTGTCTCGGGAGTCACGTCGATCACATCTGCGGTGACATAGCCGCCGCGGCGTTTCATCTCGGCGATCTCGGCGGCATACGCTTCAAGCACTGCGTCGGCACTCGAGTGTGCGCCCACCCGATCAAGGCTCCAGAGCTCATAATCGATGCCCAGTTCAGCCAGCTTGGCATGAACCTCCGCCTCGCCGGTGATGGTTTGTTCATTGGGGGGAAAGCGAAGAACAGCCATGGTTGCTCCTGCGTCGGTGTGCATCTGCGCAGCCACCAGGCAAGGCGGCGTTTACCCTCGCCCGCCCAATAGCCGCCGCCCCTCTACCTCGAAAAGGAATTCGAGGGCCTCCAGGTGGCGGCGCGCCTCGGCCACCGATTGCCCCCAAGTATAAAGCCCGTGGCGACCCAGCAGAACCCCGTGTGCGCGGGGATTTTCCCCGAGCGTTGCGGTCAGATGACCGGAGAGTTCCTCGTAGTTCTGCGAGTTCTCGATGATCGGCACCCGCTCCAGATAAGCGTGAGTGGTCACTCCAGCCAACCCTTTCAACAGCTCGTATCCCTCAATGGGCACGTGTCCAGTGGGCGCAAACTTCCCCGAAAGCAGCGTATTCCATATCGAATGCACATGCAGAATTGAGCCGGCTTCCGGTCGCTCGCGATAGAGCACTGTGTGCAAGCCGGTCTCCGCCGAGGGTCTGCCCTTCCCCGCGATTGCTCGACCCTCCAGGTCGATCACCAGCAAGTCGTCGGGGGTAAGTTTGCCCTTGTCCAGTCCCGTAGGCGTAATCAAAATGTGTGCGCCCGAACGTACACTAAAGTTGCCGCTCGTGGCCGGAACCCAGCCCTGCGCGTAGCACCACCGCGCCGTGCTGCAGAGCGCTTCCACTTCAAGCTGAAGAGCATTCGTATCGGGAACCATACGTGTTGGCAGTGTACCAAGACACTTAGGCCCTCGTGACTATTGCCGCACTACAATGAGTCCTTGCTCCCCCAAGCCCAACGCGACCGCCTCAGCGTGGTGTTCGTTTCGCCGCGCAACCCACTGAACGTGGGAGCAGCCGCACGTGCCATGGCCAACTTCGGCTTTGTGCACATGGCAGTCGTGGCGCCTTACGGACCGCACTGGCGCGAAGCCCGCTCAGCCGTGGGCGCGCCGGAGTTGTTGCAAAACGCGAGAGAGACCGCGTCTCTGGCCGAGGCCGTCTCCGACTGCACGCTGGTAGCCGGAACCGGCACGCTAACCAGCCGCAAGCCGGAGCAGCGGGTTGTTTCGCTACCCGCCCTGGCCCCGCTGGTGCAGAACGAGCTCGAACGCGGTGGCCGGGTGGCCTTGGTCTTTGGCCCCGAGAAGCGTGGCCTGACCCGCGAAGACCTGTCGTATTGTCACCTTTTGGTTGAGATTCCCACCGATCCTCACCAGCCTTCGATGAACCTGGGGCAGGCCGTCGCCGTGTGCCTCTATGAGCTGGCCTGCCGCGGGATTCCCGCACAAAGCGGCCTGCCCGAAGCAGCGCTTCCCGCTGCGTTAGCCATTGCCGCTACCGCGGAATCCGATCTCTCCGGCCCACCCGCCACGTCCGACACGTTGAATCTGCTCGGCGGCCTGATCGAGCAGACCATGGCGGCGGCAGGATACGCGCCGCGCACCATGCAGGCCGCCAACCGCCATAGCCTGCGTCTGCTGCTGCGGCGCCTGCGCATGAACCCCGAAGACACCCGTCGCGCCCTCGGCCTTTTCCGCCGGATTCTGTGGCGCCTGGACCACACTCCACACGCCGGCCGCGATCCTGGTCCAAAACCTCAGTAACAAGTTTGGTCCTGATTTCTTGCACAGCGGTAATATGCCCCTGCTAAAGTTGCGGGCATAGGATCCCCAAAGTGCTTATGGCTACCCTTGGCTTTCACTTATGGTCTCTCCTCGCGCCGCCAGCCCGCAGACGTACGTTGGTGACCTGTGCCGCATTGGCGTTGGTATGCAGTCTGGCAGCAGCCGCACAGCAACAGGCGTCGGCCGACGCTTCCCTGCAACCTGCCGGTAGTCCCAGCGCGGCACCCGCACCAGCCGCTGCTCCAGCCGCCACACAAGCTGCGTCAGCCGAACCGTCCCAGGGCGGAAGCATCACAGAGGACGAGGTCAAGCAACTCCTGGTAGGCAAGTCGCTCTATATTCGCGACGGCTACCTCGACAATTCGCTCAGCTTCGACGAGCACGGCCGCCTGATCGGGCACTCCCCGCAGGGCTCCTATGCGCTCAGCCTTGTCGAAATCAACAAGGTGCGCCTCACCAGGCGCAAGGTGGAGTTGGAAGGCGTGCGCTACGGGCTACACTTCCTCGGCGCTTTGCCCTACGAGGATCCCACCAAGGCCGCAGACAAAGTCCGGATTACTCCCAAGAAGAAAATGCTGAAAATCTCCATCGACCGCGAACTCGTCGTGAAGCCTAAGAAGAAGGAGAAGGCGATGCAAGCGTCCCTCGACCGGCTCGCAAAAGCTGCGGCCGCCGAGGGACAAGCGGACGATAACGACCAGACCAAAGCCGCAATGGCTGCCGCCGCAGAGACTGAAGCCGCCGATCCCAGAAGTGTCACCACCACTTTTTCGCCCGCACATGCATCTCGCGTGCTCAAGCTGGCCCTCGACCGGGTCTTTGCCCAGGGGCTTGACGACCGGATGATTGCCTCCATGCCCGACTTCTGGAAGCTCTACTATCGCGCCGTCGCCGCCCGCACCGATTACATCCCCAGCGACTCCGGCGTCCTCCGCCAGAACGCCGTCGATCATCGAGCGAGGTTGCTCTCTACATTTGAGCCGCCTTCGAATGAATTCGCCCAAACCACAGGCGTCGCCGGCATGGCCCTCTATCACGCCGTGATTGGGTCCGATGGCAAACCAGGAGAGATCGTAGTGGCACGACCGATTGGATTTGGTCTGGACGAAAACGCCGTCGATGCGATTCGCAAAGCCAGCTTTGAGCCCGCCGTAAAAGATGGCAAGCCCGTTCCTGTCGTGCTGGACCTGGTGGTGCAGTTCCGCATTTATTCCAAGAGAACGGCGGTTGCCGCCAAAGATCTTCCAAAAGAAACGCCCGTCGGTCCTCTGCTCCCCGGCCCTTACACCCTCGCCGCAGCACCGTTGAGCGGCAAATGACGCCTCCCCCAACAAGGAGATCGAAGGGTGCCCTCTTTCATCACGCAATGATCAGGTAAGACATTGGGAGCGGCAGCGAACAAAAAGGCGGCGGCGCGACTCTGCAGGCAAGACCCGCGCCCCACTTCCGTCTTACATGGGTAAGACATGCCCGATACTCAGTAAGACGCTGTAAGACACAGCATCTCCCGTCTCCATTCCCGCCTAGAAGACCAAATTCCCCTCACCCCGCCACCGGCTCCCATATCCACGTAAATCGTCCTTAGGAGTAGTCTTCCCGCCGGGGATCAACACGCACTCCGGCCGCGGCCAGTTGCGCAGGTGACTCGTCAAGATTATCCACTCTTAAATTGACCATCGCTTGCTGCGGAACATCGCTGAAGTAGTTCGTATCCTGGGGAAAGTGGGCAAAGACCGTCATGCCCGCGGACTCTGGCCCGTCGAACGCCAGCGACCCCCATCCGCCTGTTGTATGCCCGGATGCGCGGCGTACCAGGCCGCCAGCGCCCCGGGGGGCTTGCGCCTTCAAGAACACCCCACCCATGCCTGCAGCCTTGGCCGCGGTCTATTCCTCCTTGTGGATCAGCTCGTCGAGCCGAGGTTTGTGTTTAGCTTGGCGGCCAGTGCGGGGTTCGCTCTCGATCACGCGCACCGGTTTTGGCTGCCCTACTCGCTCCCGGGCGTTGGCCTTCACGGCTTTGGTCGCTGAAAATATGCCTGGCTTGCGTTTCGTCATGGCAAGGATGAGTATGGAATAGATTGAGCCCGAGGGGAAGACCCCGGAGGCTCCGGCGGTACTCATTCGCTGCCGAGTGGAGTATTGGGAACCATGGAAGAGCGGGAATTTTTTACCGAGACAACGGAGTTGCGGACTCACATGCTCACTTGCCCCAAGTGCGGGCAGGCAGGCGAATACAAGGTGACATGGGTGGTCCGGCGCAAGCGGGCGCAACTGCCTCGCAACGCGGACGAGCGTGATCGCGCCCGGTTCGCTAAGGCGCAGTCCTACATGGTGCGGCGTGACGACAAGCTGGCATGCGCCAATATCCGCTGCCGCAAGCCATTTGAGATCAACACGCTGCAATCTCTGGCATTTCTGACTGAGTAAAGGCAATCGCCGGCCGTGCCAGGAAGCACCGGCCTTCCCCTCCCGGCACGGCCCGCACTGGTCTCTTCCCCATTTCGCCGCACACCCTGGAGGCAGGCGTGCACAGCCGCGTCCTTCGAGGTGTATTCATGCACATTTCAGCCCCTACCCTCCGCCCACGGAGAGCTACGCTGTTCGCGCTCGTCGCCTTGGCTTGCGCTCTGCCCTCCCTTTCCGCGCAGGATCTGAAGCCCATTGCGCTGCCCAAGCCGCAGATCACCGGCGGCAAACCTCTCATGCAGGCGCTGGCCGAACGCAAGACCACCCGCGCCTTCAGTGACCAGGCGCTTCCTCTGCAAACCCTCTCCAACCTGCTGTGGGCCGCATTTGGCGTCAACCGGCCGCGTCAGGTGATGGAGGGGCTGGGCCGTACCGCGCCCTCGGCAATGAACCGGCAGGAAGTGCAACTCGACGTCGTGCTGGCCCAGGGCGTTTACATCTACGACGCTGAGGCCAACCTCCTGCGTCCTGTTGCGGCTGGTGACGTGCGCGCCAAAGTCGGCTCCGGAGAAGCGGCGCATGCCGCCGTGACCATCGTCTACGCGGCTCCCGCGAAAAACGCCTTCGCACAGGTGGATGTGGGCTTCATCGGCCAGAATGTCTACCTTTTTGCGGCTTCTGAAGGGCTGAATGCCTGGTTCTACGCGCTCCATGGGCAACAGGATGAGACTGCAGTGTCTGTGGCACTCAAACTACCCGCGGACATGCGTCCTCTCTACGGGCAATCGGTCGGGTATGTACCTCGTTAGGTTGCGCGCCGCCTGTTCCTCCTCAGCCTTTTTTCACTCAGGAGAAGTACTCTCCTCGGCTGGCGCGAATCCGGCGGCATGTGATTGAATCAAAGGTATAAGCGGTCCGTGGCCCGGAGGTCACTCGATCGGGCACCGTCTGGAGATACGCATGGCAAATTCCCTCCTTCCCCCTGAAGAGCGCAACCTGACCCCCGACCAGGTGGAGGCGCTCGACAAGCGTCGCGACCTGGGACATACATTCCTGGTCATCGCCGGCCAATTCGCGGTGATTGCCATGATTCTGCTCCTCTGGGTGGGCCAGGATCTGACCTATTCGCCGGGTTGGGCGCATCCAATGTTTTATTACTTCGTCGTCGCCCTCGGTATTATCGCGGTCATGGGCGTCACCGGCATCCTCTTGCGCAGGGGAACGCCGCGCATTGACTAAGGCGTGCTCTGAGCGCTCCTGAGAACGGGCCAACCCTGCGCGCTGCGCCAAAACGGTATAGCCTTGAAATTGCCGATGGGCATTGCTTCCCCAGTTGCGCTCTCCTCGGTGACACCCGCCACACGGCTGACCGATAGCCATGGCCGCGTCATCCATGATCTGCGTGTCTCCGTCACTGACCGTTGCAACTACAAGTGCGTCTATTGCCGCACCGGCGAGATGGGCGCGCAGTATCCCGAGTTGGGAATCGGCGAGTACCTGCGTCTGATCGCCCTCTTCGTAAGTCTTGGAATCGAGAAAGTACGGCTCACCGGTGGCGAACCGTTGCTGCGCCGCGGGTTGGTCGAACTCATTCAGCAACTGGGCCGCCTGCGCACTCTTTCCGGCCAACCGCTTGACCTGGCGCTGACCACCAACGGGCATCTGCTCGACACACTTGCCGCGCCGCTCAAGGCAGCCGGGCTCAACCGCATTACGGTCAGCATGGATGCGGTGGACGAGCCCTCGTTTGAGCGCATTACTCGCGTTCCCGGCAGCTTTCAGAAGGTGCTCGGCGGCATTCGCGCCGCACGTGCCGCGGAACTCACACCGCTCAAGATCAACTGTGTACTGCTGCGCGGCTTCAATGATGGCGAAATAGAAGCATTTGCTCACTTTGCCCGCCGCGAAGATGTGGTGGTGCGGTTCATCGAATTCATGCCCCTGGAAGAAGGCCGCCTGTGGACGCCGGAAATCGTGATACCGCTCGCCGAAATCGTGGAGCGCATCGGACGCGTGTTGCCGCTGGTCCCGCTGCCGCCCCGCGAAGCCAGCGAGACGGCTCGCCGTTACACGTTCGCGGATGGCAAGGGCGAGATCGGCATCATTGCGCCAGTCACCCAGGCATTTTGCGGTGCGTGCAGCCGCGTACGCCTCACCTCTGACGGCAAAATCCGCACCTGCCTCTTCTCTCAGGTGGAGCACGATCTTTATGGCCGCATGCGAGCAGGCGAAAGCGACGCCGAGCTTCGCAGCTATATTGCCCGCACGGTGCAGGGCAAGGAAGCGCGCCATCACATCGGTGAACCTGAATTCATGAAGCCGTCGCGCTCCATGGTCCACATCGGCGGATAGACAGCGAGCTGGAACGCGCAGCCGGCGCCCGCGTCAGGCACCGAATCTGCTCACCTACGCAGCTGTTCCATGGCACGCAGCTCACGAAGAGATCGCGCGATGTGCGGTTTCCCACTAAAGTTGTATTGCGCTTCGCATTACTGGCGTGCAATTCCTTCCGGGCTGCAAGCTGCCTTATGAAACAATTCCATTTAGGCTGCAAGTTACAGGTCCTTCATGGCGAAGACATCGGAAAAACGCGTCCCGATCGACGACTTGCTCGTCTTTCACCAGTTGGCACGCTCGCTGACCTCGAGCTTCGACCTGGACGACATCCTGCGCACCATTCTGGTGCACATGGAACGGTTCATTGAAGCGGAAATGTGGACGCTGCTCATGCTCGATGAAGCTCGCCAGGAGCTGTACTACGCACTGGCCGCGGGCGGAGAAGAAGCAGTGCTCCGCGATCTGCGCGTAAGGGTGGGCGAGGGCGCGGCCGGCTGGGTGGTCCAGCACGGCGAAACCCTCATCGTTCCCGAAGCAGAGAATGATCCCCGCCTGAATGAGCCGCACCCCGCGAAAGAGCGCAATGTGCGCTCCTTAATTGCCATGCCCCTGCGCGGGCGCAAGGGAGTGCAGGGCGTTATTGAAATCCTCAACCCTCGTCCCGATCAGCTCACCGACTACACCATCGCCTTCCTCCATATACTGGCCGATCACGCCGCCATCGCCATCGAAAACGCACATGACGTAGCGCGCATTCAGCAGCTCACCATTACCGACGACACCACCGGCCTCTTCAACGTGCGCCATCTCTACGAGGTGCTGCGCCGGGAACTGGTGCGCTGTGCCCCGGCCGGCCAGCCGCTGAGCCTGGCTTTCCTCGACCTTGACCGCTTCAAGTTGGTCAACGACATTCATGGCCACCTGGTAGGAAGCGAGTTGCTGGCGCGCGCCGGCAAGCGACTGCAGGATTTGAGCCGAAAGCAGGATATGTGCTTTCGCTACGGCGGAGACGAGTTCGTCGTCCTCATGCCTGAGACGAACGCCGAGGATGCATTCACCCAGGCAGCCGCACTGCACCGCGCGTTGATGGAAACGCGCTTCAGAATGAAGAATGGCCTCGAGTTGACCGTGAGCGCCAGTGTCGGCCTGGCCACCTACCCAATTGACGGCACCACCGTCCACGCCATCATTGGAACTGCCGACGCGCGCATGTATGGGGTGAAAGCCGAAGGCCGTGGCCGTGTGTACCGCAACTAGATCAAGCAGCTCTCAGGCCAACGTCCAGCCGCTTCATTCGTCCTCGCCCAAAGGTGCTTCGTCGCCATGTCCGTCGGCCAATTTCTCCAGTTGGCGACGCCAGTCCAGCGACTCGATGAAGGTGCGCGAATCACGCCAGCCGGGCTCGACGATCACATGCAGTTGCAGATAAACGCGCGTCCCCAGCAGCGACTCGATCTCCTTGCGCGCACCGGTGCCAATCTCCTTCAGCTTCGCGCCGCCTTTGCCGATGAGAATGGCCTTCTGTCCTTCGCGCTCGCAATAGATGGCCGCGGAGATGCGGGTCAGAGGCAGCCGGGCAGGCGGGCCTTTCTTGCGCGGGGGCGCCGGCGGTTCAGCCTCTTCAAACTCCTCGATAACTACAGCCGAGGCATAGGGCACTTCTTCGCCCGTATCCACCAGAATGCGCTCGCGAATCAGCTCCGCAACCATGAAACGCTGCGGCTGATCGGTGTACTGATCCTTCGGATAGTAGCGCTCACCGGTGGGAAGAACATCGACGATCTTGCGCAACAGCAGGTCGAGCCCGTCGCGCTTGCGCGCGCTCACAGGGATGATCTGCGCAAAGTTGAACTGGCGCGTCAGCGCGTCGATCAGTGGCAAAAGCCTGTCCTTCGCGACCAGGTCGATCTTGGTCAGCACCAGGAAAACCGGGCAGTCGAGCCCCCGAATGAGGCCGAAAAGAAACTCTTCCTCGGTGGCCCAGTTAGGGCGTTCAGTCTTTCGGGCAGTGGCCGGCGGAACGGTAGCACTCGCAGTCTCGCCTTTCGCATCTGGAGTCACCGGCGCACTCGTAGCGGTGGACTCGTGTGGCTCCAGTTGCACACGGCGGCTTGCGTCCACCAGCACCAGCACCAGGTCGCGCGTCTCCAGCGCCTCGTGCACCTCTTGCAACATGCGCCGGTCCAGTTGCGAGCTGGGCTTGTGCACGCCCGGTGTGTCCACAAAGACGATCTGTGCTGCCGGATGCGCGCCCTTGCGCGCAGGCACTTCCACCACACCGGCGATGCGGTTCCGCGTGGTTTGCGGCTTGGCGGTAACGATGGCCACCTTTTCGCCGGCGAGGGCGTTCATCAGCGTACTTTTGCCGGCGTTCGGCCGGCCCAGAATGGCAACAAATCCGGATTTCAAAGAGGGTAAATGCTCCTGACTGAGTGTACGGCATTTTCGTCTTGCACTGCGTCAGGCGCCAAGGGTCAAGAGGGCAGCGGAGTGGCAGCCTTGGTCTCCGGCGGGAACACGCGCAGGCGCTCCACACGGCGGTCGGTGGAGGCAATCACCTCAATGCGCAGGCCCGCCGTCTTCAGCAGCACCACCTCGCCAGGAAGCGGAATGCGGCCTTCGATCTCGCTTACCAGGCCGCCCAACGTCGTGGCCTCGTAGGCCTCGCCCGGTTCGATCGGCTCGCCGAAAAGGTCTGCAAGCTGGTCCACCGGGAAGCTGCCCGGCACAACCCACTGACCGCCAGGCTCGCGCTGTGGATTCTCGATGGGCACGTCTTCCTCGTGCTCATCGCGAATGTCACCTACGATCTGTTCCAGCAAGTCTTCAATGGTCACCAGACCGGCCACGCCGCCGTATTCGTCGATGACGATGCGCATGTGTTGCTTCTCGCGCTGCATCTCGCGCAGTAATTCGTAGCCTCGCTTGGTCTCGGGAACAAAAACCGCTGGCCGCTGAATGCTGGCCACCGTGCGCGTGCGAGCCTCCTCGTCGGTGATCTGCAAAAGGTCGTGCGCAAATGCAAGACCTGTAATGTTGTCCAGCGAACCTGCGTAGACCGGCACTCGCGAGAAGTTGTGTTCGAGCAGCAGTTCCAGAAACTCTTCCAGCGTCGTGGACTCAGGTACGGCAAACATCTGCGGCCGTGGCGTCATCACTTCGCGCACCAGTTTGTCTCCGAATTCAACTGCGGAGCGCACCAGGTCGCGGTCGTTCTCTTCCAGAATCCCCTCTTCTTCGCCGGCTTCCAGCAGGGCCTCCACATCCACGGCAGCCTCTTCCTCCGGGCTGGCCGGCTTGTCTGCCAGCGACGCCACGGAATGGAAGAAGCGGACAAAGACGGTAACAGGCGTCACCAGCCACAGCAGCAGGCGGATGGGCCACACCAGCCGCGCCGCCCAATGTCCTCGCGTGTGGTTGAAGAGCAGAGTGGGAAGAATCTGGTTGCAGAAAACCACCACCAGCACCACGGCAAGAATTGCCTGCGCGATCTCGGCATACGTGGGCCGCGCCAGGTGCGGAGCGCGATCGAAGAGTATTGCTCCCAATGCCAGGGCGATGGCGCCCAGCACCAGTTGCTGCAGCACCGTCGCGGACAGCGCCGCATGCTCGCGGCTCAGTCCCAGCTGTGGTTCTATCTGCACCTCCCACGCGTCCAGATTCTCCTGGACCTCGCGCGCCAGTATCTTGCCGAATTCTGAATAAATGCGGCTGATATACGAGGCCAGCGTCTCCACCAGAGCCGCCAGCACCAACAACAGAATGGCGAGCGTGGTCATGGCCGCGCGCCCCTGGCCGGAATCTTATTTCGCATCTGTTTTCGAGGTCCGCGCTCGGGTTCGGCGCGCTCGATCAGCCCTTGCGGCAGGCCCAGTCGACCGCGCAACAGCCGCTCACGCCGTGCCATCCGGCCGCTGTCGGCTTCGTGATCGTAGCCCGCCAGGTGAAGCAGTCCGTGCAGCATCAGCACCTTGATCTCTGTTGCCAGCACATGACCCTGCTCGGCGGCCTGACGCCGCGCCGTCGGCACGCTGATTGCCAGATCCCCGGCAACCTCTGAGGCCACCGGTTCAGCGGCTGGAAACGAGAGCACGTCGGTGGCCTTGTTGATTCCTCTAAAGCGCCGATTGAGCTTGCGTATCCCTGCATCGGTGGTCAGCAGCACCGTCACCTGTCCACGCAGCTTCACCGCAGCCTGCGCTTCGGTGAGGAAGCGCGCAAGAGCCCGTGCCGAGGGCACTCGACGAGTGCGAGGAGTGGCAGAAGCGCGAACAGCATGAACCCGCCTCGCCGATGTCTTAGCAGGCGTAGCGTCAGGGTCCAGTTTTGGGTCGAGGAGAATCATCGTGCGCGAGGTTTGGCCGCAGTAGACCGCAGCGGATACATGCCCCGTCTCTTTCCCGATTCTACGCGAAAGCCAAACTTACTGCGGCTTGGCCGGATGCTGCGGCTGCTGCGGTTGTACCTCAATGCCCTCTGCCATCGAGAGCGGCAACTCCTGCTGCTGCGGCTTGGCCGACTCGTAGGCGCGCACAATACGCTGCACTAGCGCGTGGCGCACGACGTCGCAATCCTCAAAGTGGCAGAACTCAATGCCCTCCACACCACCAAGAATATTGATCGCATCCAACAGCCCCGACTTGCGCGGGTTAGGCAAGTCGATCTGCGTGATGTCGCCGGTGATTACCGCCTTGGAGTTGTAGCCCATGCGGGTCAGAAACATCTTCATCTGCTCGATGGTGGTGTTCTGGGCCTCGTCCATGATGATGAAGGCGTCATTGAGGGTGCGTCCGCGCATGAAGGCCAGCGGCGCAACTTCGATCACGTTCTTCTCCAGCATCTTGTCGACCTTCTCCGGTTCCAGCAGGTCGTAAAGCGCGTCATAGAGCGGGCGCAGGTAGGGGTCCACTTTTTCCTGCAGACTGCCCGGCAAAAAGCCCAGCCGTTCACCGGCCTCCACCGCCGGCCTCACCAGCACAATCCGGCTCACTTTCTTGGCGTTCATGGCAGCCACCGCCATGGCCACGGCCAGGTAGGTCTTGCCTGTGCCCGCCGGCCCCACGCCGAAGACCATGTCGTTCTGTTCGATGGACTCAACATATTTGCGCTGATTGATCGAGCGCGGCTGCACGGTACGCTTGACGCCTGCCGAGCGCTGCTTGCCCGCATCAGCCAATGAACGCAGCGTCGTCGCAGGGTCAGCCACCACCAGGCGCAACATCCCGTTCAGCTCCCCGTTGTGCGGATGAATACCCTGGCGCCGCAACGCCTCGAAATCCTGAAAAATACGCTGGACGCGCACCACCGCCGCTTCCGGCCCTTCCACATGCACGGCGTCGGAGCGAAGATCGATCCGCACACCGAGTGAATCTTCCATAAGCCTCACGTTTTCGTCGCGGGTCCCAAACAGGGGCTCAAGGTTGGGCGTAATCTCCAGAGCAGCGTTCAGACGGCCTCCATGGCTGCCTTGCGGGCAGACTGCAGTTGTGAGTTGCATGAGTCCAGGTTGTGGGTTGGCTGGGTTGCGCAGGAATTGTTTGTGTTCGCTTTACAGGACCACACAGGACCATCGGCGGTTGGCGATAGGGGCGGGTTGGCGAGGGCGACCAAATCCTGTACTTGGGGAGAGAGTAGCGCCAGCGGAGCGGCACGTCAATCCGGGGTGCAAGGATTTTTGGTGAATACTGTGCCTCAGCAGATACCTGCGCGGCCTCAGTTCCGCCCCATCCCCGCGCAAACGTGTGACCATTGACCCGCTGCCTGCTTTCCCGTAGACTAAGGAATTGCGAGGGATGCGGCTCAAGTTGCATTCTCACACCGCATCATCTACCCCTGACATCGGGGCCAAAGATTAAGGAATAGCAATGGCAAACCATGTATCTTCGCTGAAGCGTGCCCGCGAAACCGAGACCCGTACCGCAGTCAACCGCGCTAACCGCACCCGCGTGCGCAGCAGCCTGCGCCTCTTGCGTGAGGCCATCTCTAAGGGTGACGTCAAGGCCGCCCAAGAGCAATACCGGGAGACCGTGTCCACTCTCGACAAGAGCGTGCAAAAGGGTGTTTTCCATGACAACACCGTTTCCCGCTACAAGAGCCGCCTCAATGCGCGGCTGAAGGCCCTTGCCACCACTAAGGCGTAGCACAGCTTCGAAAGCTTGGAAGTAAAGAACAGCCGGGGACGCTCCCGGCTGCTTCTGTTTATGCGCTTGGATTTCTGCCCCGTTCCGCTCTAATCCAGCAACTCAAAAATCCCCGCCGCGCCTTGTCCCCCACCCACGCACATGGTCACCATCCCATAGCGAACCTGCCGCCGCCGCATCTCGGCCAGCAGGGTAGCGGTCAGCTTGGCCCCCGTGCAACCCAGCGGATGACCCAAAGCAATGGCGCCGCCGTTCACGTTGATTCGCTCCCCATCCAGCCCCAGTTCCCGAATCACCGCCACCGCCTGGGCCGCAAAGGCCTCGTTAAATTCGATCAGGCCGATGTCGTTCAAAGTGAGTCCGGCACGCTTCAGCGCACGGGGAATGGCGTAGATAGGGCCGATGCCCATTTCCTCCGGTAGGCAACCGGTGACGGCGTAAGCCACCAGCCGCCCCAGCGGGCGAATTCCCAGTTCCCGCGCCCGGCCCGCCTCCATCAGAACCGCAGCGGCCGCCCCGTCCGAGGTCTGCGAAGCGTTCCCGGCGGTCACTGTTCCCTGGGTGTGAAACGCTGGCTTCAGTTTGGCCAGTGCGTCGGCTGAGGTCCCCGCCCGCGGGCCCTCGTCCGCGGCAAACACCAATTCCGTTACCTGCGGCTTGCCCGGTTTGGCGCCGGGAACCGCGTTTGTAATCTTCACCGGAATCAGTTCATCGTCAAAGCGTCCTGCGGCTTGCGCGGCCAGCGCCTTCTGGTGGCTGCTCACGGCAAATGCGTCCTGCTCTTCGCGCGAGACCTTGTAGTGCCGTGCGACACGCTCGGCGGTCAGGCCCATGGTCATCAGCGCCGCCGGGTAATGTTCGACCAGCCAGGGATTGGGGCTTGGCTTGAGTCCGCCCGAGGGGAGCAGACTCATGCTTTCCGCGCCGCCTGCCACCACCACGCGGTCGCCGCCCGCACGAATCCGCAGATCGGCCTGCACAATGGCCTCCAGACCGGAAGCGCACAGCCGGTTCACGGTAACGCCCGGCACCTCCACCGGCAGTTGCGCGCGCAGTGCCGCCATGCGGGCAATGTTCCAGCCCTGCTCACCTTCCGGCTGTGCGCAGCCCAGGATCACGTCGTCGATCTCCGTCCTGTCCAGCCCCGGAACCCTGTCCAGTGCCGCGCTCACCGCAAATGCGGCCAGATCGTCGGGGCGGGTGGTGGAAAGCGCCCCTTTGGGGGCGCGGCCCACCGGAGTGCGCACAGCGCTGACTAGAACCGCTTCCGGCATGGATGTCGCTCCTTGTTGAACACCTGCATCGCCAAAGCAATCAATAGCTGGAGGCCCGCACTACGGTCAACTGCGGCATCTCGAAGGCGCTCGTTTTATTCCGGCATCTCAAGCAGCGTCCAGGCACTTTGGGCGTAGAAGTGGTACACCGTGCGGCCTTCCACCATCGAATCCGCCAGAGCATCGTGATCCACAAGCGGCGGACGGCGCTCCATGCCCATTTGGGCCTCGTGGATTTGTGCCGGAGACGCGGGATCGATGCCCCAATTGAAGCCTAGAACTCCTGTTGCGTCATGCGCTTGCAGTCGCGTCGTTTCCAGCGCGGAGGCCAGCAGCAAAGGTTCCGCCGGCGCGCTCGAGAAGAAGACCAGCAGCGAAACCGTTCCCTGTGCCGCGCACAGTACGGCCCAATCCGAGGATCCGGCGCGTTCCAGGCTCGCGTGAATTACATTTTCAGGGTGATGTGCCTCATAGGTCTGCGGAATCAGGCAACCGCGCCGGTTCAGCAAATCTTGAATTTCGGCAGGAAGCCCCGGAAACGCGTTCACCGGCAGCCGACGGATAAGATACGAAACTAAATGTCCGGCGACGGCCACATGTCCGGATTCAGTTAGTTGCATCGCCCGTGGCTCAGAGGGCAACAGCGTATTCTGTCCTCCGGCCGGCATGGTTCCCCACGCGGTCAACATTGCAGACAAAAGGATGTATCTTACTTGCTTCATCGCGCCTTTAATTGCGCAGCGGCTTGCCGGTCTTCAGTGTAAACGCTATGCGCTCCTGGGTCTTGCGCTCGCCGCAAAGCGACAGAAAAGCCTCGCGTTCCAGGTCCAGCAGGTATTGCTCGCTGAGCAGTGCCCCAGCCGTCACCCGGCCGCCGCAGAGGATGTATGCGGCCCAGCGGGCCACCTTTTGGTCGTACTCTGAGGCGTAACCAGCCTCGCCCATCAGGAAGATCCCCGTCTCCAGCCTGGCCAGCGCCGCCGTGCCCGGCGCAGGAATCTGCGTGCGCGGTTGCGGCGCCATATAGCCCGCCCCGGCCAACGCTGCAGCCTGCGCTTTGGCGTCCAGCAGCAGTCGTTCCCGGTTGAGCGTAATGCGGTCGGCGGGCGCTACCAGCCCTAGCGGTCTGGCATCAGCAGCGGAGGTTGAAACCTTGGCCATGGCGATGGTTTCCAGTGCGCGCTTAAGCGCCGTAGCCATCTCCGCCGATTGGGCAAAGCGCGATGGAGGATCTTTTGGGTCAGGCGGCGCCAACGCTGCGGCTGCATCCACCGCCCGCAGCAGCATCTCCTTGGTCCCACCACCCGCCGGTATGAGGCCCACACCGGCCTCGACCAACCCGATGTACGTCTCCGCATGCGGCTGGCGGCGCACCGCGTGCAGGCATATCTCCGCGCCGCCTCCGAGCGTCAGGCCAAAAGGCGCAACCACCACCGGGCGCGGGCAGAACTTGATTGCCGCAGTCATCTGTTGGAAGCCGTGAATCACGGCGGCCAACTCCTCCCACTCGCCCTCCTGCGCTACCAGCAGCATCTGCAGCAGATTGGCTCCCACGCTGAAGTTGTCGCGGTCGCCGGTGATCACAAAGCCGGCAAAGTCGCGCACCGCATCCGATGCAGGGTTCAACACCGCGGAAATCAGCGCCAGCACGTCCCCGCCAATAGCGTTCTTGAGCGAGTGCAGTTCGATGCAGCCGATGCCGTCGCCCAGGTCCACCAGTGAGGCCCCGGGGTTGCTTCGCACCACGCCGTGCGAGCGCCGGAATTCCGCGACCCGCGCATGACCGGGAACCTCGGGGACGGACTCCATTGTGTCGGTCCGTGGTTGGAAGCAAGCACGCCCCTCACGCGCATACCAGGCGGAATGCCCGGCCGCCAGCAGCGCCTCGGCACGCGGGCTGGGCACCACGCCCATCGCCTTCATGCGTGCCAGGGTCGTCTCCACCCCCGCCGCGTCCCACATCTCAAATGGGCCCAGCTCCCAGTTGAATCCGGCGCGCATAGCGCGGTCGATCGAGGACGCGTCCCCGGCCGCCTCCCCGATCCGCTCTGCTGCAAAATTCCACAGTGTCGCCAGAAAAGGCCACAGAAACTTCGCCGCCTTGTCCTTCGCCGGATCGTTGGCCAGCAACAGGCGCAGCCGCTCCTCCACCGTGGTGGCGTTCTTCGCCATCTCCAGCGCGGGCAACACTGGTTTGGCCGAGGCGCGGTAGTCGAACGTGGCCGGGTCCAGCACCAGCCTCAGTTCTTTTCCATCGGCTCCGCGGCTCTTTTTGTAGAAGCCCTGCCCGGCCTTGTCACCCAGCCAGCCGCGCTTCACAATCTCTTCCAGCACTTTTGAAAATCCGCCCTGCGCAACGCCTTGAGGAAAGTTGGCCGCAACATGAGCCAGGATGTCGATCCCCACCATGTCCGCAAGCCTGAAGGTGCCGGTGCGTGGCCAGCCGATGGCCGTTCCGGTCAGCGCGTCCACTTCTTCAATCGTCAGCCCCTGTTCCAGCATCAGCGAAGCCGCACAGAACATCACCGCGATGCCGATTCGGTTGGCGATGAAGTTGGGCGTATCGTTGGCATACACCACTTGCTTGCCCAGGATGCGGTCGGCAAATGCGGCAAACGCGGCTACCGTGCCGGGATCGCTCTCCGCGGTTGGAATGACCTCCAGCAACTGCATATACCGAGGCGGATTGAAAAAGTGCGTCCCGAAGAATCTCTTCCGCAGATCGCCCTCAGCGGTAGGGAGCCCGGCAGCGATCTGTGCGATCGGCAATCCTGAGGTATTCGTGGTGAGCACGGCATGAGGAGCCAGGTGCGGTGCGACGCGCTCCATCAAAGCAGTCTTGATTCCCAGGTTCTCTGCAACCGCCTCGATCACCCAGTCACATTGAGCGAGCTTCGGCAGGTCGTCCTCAAAGTTGCCGAAAGAAATAAGCGCAGCCGCCGACGGCCCGTACAAGGCAGCCGGCTTCGTGTTGGCCAGCGCATCCAACGCGCCCAGGGCGAGCCGGTTCCGCGGCCCTTCGCCCCCCGGAACCATATCCAGCAGCAGTGTAGGAATTCCAGCGTTGGCCAGGTGCGCGGCGATCCGCGATCCCATGGTTCCGGCGCCCAGACCTGCGGCACGGCGAACCAGAAGCGGTTGTGCGACAACGCCCAAAGCGGCAATTGCGACCGGGGCAGTCGTGCTCATTTGGGCACTCCCTGCGCGGGATTGAATTTCAGCGGCACCCTGCGCGAAGACGCTCCCGAGCATACGGAAGTGCGCGTCCGTGGGTCAAGGATCGCAACAGCAAAACCGGCAGGCGCTAAAGTTTTTCCCGCAGAAATTCAAATACCGCATACCCAATCCCTGCGGAAATCAAGGCAATGGCAAAATTCGTGCCTGTCGCAATGTCAGAAAAGGCTGACGCCAGGCTCTTCCCTTGCCCATTTGAAACCGTAAACTCACCCATCAAAAGATTGGAATAAAAGAGGAAGACGATGAACACGATCTCAATGACCGCCCTCCAGAGCGCGGTGTGGCGGCGTTGATCTCCAGGATTCTGTCGCATGAAATTTCATAGTACCAAGAGTTGTCTGAAATGCTCTTACCGGCCGCGTCCAGCTCGTTCGCTTCATCTCCGCACCCGCACCCTGCGGTATCCTTGACCTAGGACGTATGGGGTGGAGTCCCACCTCGCAATGACCCTTCTCACCGCAAGCACATGGGAGATAGTCGCTGGGCTGGCCGTGGTTGTACTCGTGGCCGCGGCCCTCGTGTGGCTGTTTCTGCGCCCGCGTCCCACGCCGGACGAATTGGAGCGGTTGCGACGTAAGCTTCTGTCCCAATCCGGACGTCTGGTGGACGGCATGTTGTTGGATGTGCGCGAGATGGAGACCGCCGACGGCTGTACCCTCACCTTGCTTGAATTCAGTTACCGCATCGGCGGCGTGGAATATGAGTGCTCTCAGGACATAACCAGCCTGAAGGATGTCGTTGATCCAGCCCAGGTGCAGGCTGGCTTCCCCTGCTCTGTGCGCTATCAGACCGGAAGCCCACAGAACAGCATCGTCCTTGCCGAAGAGTGGTCGGGACTGCGCCACAGCCTGCCGGTCGTACAGGTCGACGACGCCGCCAGGCAGAAGAATTAGAGTCAACTCACACTGCTCAGGCTCAGGAGCCAATTGCAGCCGGGCCGCAGTTGATTTCGCGTTCCCGCGGGTCGCCGCCGGTTGGCATCCGATACCCACCCCCGGTTACACTGCCCTTATGCATGTCCATGCCGCGCCCATGGGTCCGGGTGCAAAAAGGACACAAACCGTACTCCGCTTTTCGCTGGTGGCCACGCTTGTTTACGTGGTGGTAACCTTCGTGGCGGGTCTGCGCGCACACTCCCTGGCGCTCTTGTCGGAGTCCGGCCACAACGTCTCGGACTTCCTGGCGCTGCTGCTCAGTTTTGTCGCCGTCTACTTTCAGTCTCGCCCCGCAGATAGTTCCAAGACCTTTGGCTACCAGAGGGCGGGCGTGCTGGCTGCATTCATCAACGCGGGCACGCTCATCGTCATCTCGTTGTGGATTGGCGCCGAGGCTGTCCACCGGCTCAGCGCTCCGGTGGCCGTGCAGCCTAAGCTCATGATGATTGTTGCCGCAGCCGGCGTGCTGATGAATGGTGTCATTGCCGCGCTCCTCTGGGGCGTGGCCCGCGACGTGAATCTGCGCAGCGCCTTTCTCCACATGGCCGGAGACACACTGTCCACGGCCGCCGTCATCGCTGGGGGCGCGGGCATCCTGTACACGGGCAGAAACTGGATCGATCCCGCCCTCTCGCTTCTGATCGCCGCGCTCATCCTGTGGACCAGCGTCGGCATCGTGCGCGAGACTCTGAATATCCTGCTCGAAGGCACGCCCCGCGGCGTCTCCCTCGTCGACATCCGCTCCAGCATGGAAGTCGTCGAAGGCGTCGTCAATGTGCACGACCTGCACGTATGGAGCCTCGGCTCGCACTCCAGCGCGCTCGCTTGCCACGTCACAATCGCCGATATTCCTCCATCTGAAAGCGCCTGCATCCTGCTCAAACTCAATCACCTGCTCCGCGATCACTTCCACATCAGCCACACCACCATCCAGTTCGAACACATCGGCTGTGAAGAGCTGGAAGGCTGCGTGGTGCCCATTGAAGAGCTCACCAGCAGCTCTCACCAGGGCCATGTGCATTAGTACCCCTTAGGAGGTCGACCCTTTGATTCATCGCCGTGTGGCTCTTGCCGTTCTGTGCCTTGCCCTGCTTCCTTATGCGCCCGGCGTTGCCTCTCCCGCGCCACAGTCCGCTCAAGCCTCCGCGCCCACCACCGCTCAACTTGAAACTCTCTCCGGCGAATACACCAACCCCGCCGAACCAGACACCCCGATGAGCTTCTACGCGCAGGATGGAAAGCTGTTCGCCGAATCGGAACGCCACGTTCCGACAGAGTTGAAGCCCGTCTCCGCCATCGAGTTTGCCTGGCCCGACGCGAAGTCCACGGTCCGATTCACGCTCGATAACGCTCGGCACGCCTCCGGCCTCACCTATTCCGACCAGCCGGAAACCACATACCGTCGCACCGGCGAGCCCGTCCATCACGTCTTCCACGACTACCAGCGCTCTGAAGTGATGATTCCCATGCGCGACGGCATCAAACTGCACGCCGTCATCCTCAAGCCGGCCGACATCGCCACGCCGCTGCCTTTCCTCGTCCAGCGCACGCCCTACGGCGTGGACGGCACCAACCGTGCCTCGTTCTTTGCTCAGCGCCCGGAACTGGCGCGTGCCGGCTACATCTACGTGGATGAAGACATCCGCGGGCGTTTCAAGAGCGAGGGCCAGTTTGTGATGAGCCGCGCGCTGGTCGACCACCAACCGGGGTCTCCGCAGACGGGCGCTGGTGGGCATGATCCCAAAGCCATTGACGAGAGCACTGACACCTGGGACACGGTGGACTGGCTGCTGAAGAACGTCGCCGGAAACAATGGCCGCGCAGGCTTTGTGGGCACCAGCTATCCGGGATTTCTGGCCATGATGGCCGGCATCGATCCTCATCCCGCCGTCAAAGCCATCTCGCCACAGGCGCCCATGATCGATGTGTGGATGGGCGACGACTTTTTTCACAACGGCGCTTTCCGCCAAAGCTACGGATACGACTACGTCCTTGGCATGGAATCCACCAGGGAACGCACCGAAGTCGGCTATGGCAAGGATAAAGACGGTAAGCCCCGCGACGGTTACGACTACTTTCTTGAGCGCGGTTCGTTTGCCGAGGACGTAAAAAGGTCCGGCATGGATCTGCTGCCCACATGGAAGCTTTTCCTCGAACACCCTGCGTACGATTCCGTCTGGTCCTCCCGCGGCGTCGAACACCATTTGAATGCGGTCATTGTGCCCACCCTCAGCGTGGGCGGATATTACGACCAGGAAGATATGTGGGGACCGCAAGAGGAATACGCGCGTCTGGAGCCGCACGACGCCAATCATCAGAACTTTCTCGTTCTCGGCCCTTGGCGCCACGGCTATTGGGGTTCATCGTCGCGGCGCCTGGGCAATCTTGACTACACCGAGCCCATTGGCAAAGAGTTTCGTGCTCGCATTGAGGCCACTTTCTTCGCCCACTATCTGAAAGATGAGCCGGGCTTCGACGTTGAAGACACGGCCAGCTTCCAGACCGGCTCCAACACCTGGCAGCATTACGCGCACTTCCCGCCCATCAAGTCGCAGCCCACCGGACTCTACCTCCTGGGCGACGGCAAACTCGGCTGGAGCGATTCAACCGCAAAGGCCGCCACCACCTACGTCAGCGATCCCGCCCACCCCGTTCCCTACCGCCATCAACCCATCCAGCCCACCTATGGCCAAGGCTCGCAGTGGTTCAACTGGCTCACTGAGGACCAGCGCTTCGTGGCCGGCCGCACGGATGTGGCCGCGTGGAAGCTGCCCGTGCTCAAGAAAGATCTCATCGTGACCGGCGAAGTGGTAGCCGACATCTTCGCTTCCACCACCGGCGCCGACAACGACATGGTGGTCAAGCTGATTGACCAATATCCTGACGACGACCCCGACCCCAAAATGCGCGGCTACCAGTTGATGACCAATGCCGAAATCTTTCGCGGGCGGTATCTGCAATCCTTCGAGAAACCCGTTCCGTTGCGCTCCGGCTCAGTCCACGAATACCGCTACAGCCTGCACGACGTGGACCACGTCTTCAAGGCCGGCCACACCGTAATGGTCGAGGTTCAGAGCACATGGTTCCCGCTCTACGACCGCAACCCGCAGACCTTTGTGCAAAACATCATGACCGCCCGGCCGGAGGACTTCAAGCCAGCCACCATCACTATCTACTCCGACCCCGACCACCAATCGAATTTGCAGGTGCCTCTGATGAACGCCTGCGACCACATCGAGTGCTTTTAAACGCGCATAGCCCTTGATGCCTGGCAGCCCGCGAATCCCGACTCACCTCGTTTTGCGCTAGAATGGTAAGCGGTATGGCTCTCCATCAGCCCATCCCGGCCCTCCTCTAGCGGCGCCCGCCGCTCATACTCGTTCTCCGCTCTCTTCCGAATTCGAACTCTTAGTCCAAAAGCCGCCGCCCCGCAGGGGCCCGGAGGGGGACACATGATCGATCGTCTGGAACAAATGGAGCAGCGCTACAACGATCTGCAGGCGCAGTTCTCGTTGCCCGAAATCATCAATGACCACGAAAAATATCAGAAGACCGCCAAGGCGTTGAGCGAAATCGAGACCCCGGTAGAGAAGTACCGCGAGTTGAAGCAGATCCAGCAGGGTCTCGCCGAATCCCGCGCCATGATGGCCGAGAGCGATCCCGACATGCGCGCCATGGCCGCAGAGGAGATCGCCTCGCTTGAGCCTCGCGAGGCCGCCCTTGAGGAAGAAATCAAGGTTCTGCTCTTGCCCCAGGACCCCAATGACGAAAAGAACGTGATTCTCGAAATTCGCGCCGGCACCGGTGGAGACGAGGCTTCGCTCTTTGCCGCTGAGATCTTCCGCATGTACACGCGGTTTGCCGAGCAGCATCGCTGGAAGATCGAGCTGCTTTCGGTCTCTGAGTCAGGCGTGGGCGGCTACAAGGAGGTCATCGCTATCATCGAGGGCGAGCGCGTCTACTCGCAACTTAAGTGGGAGAGCGGTGTGCATCGCGTGCAGCGTGTTCCCGCCACTGAGACGCAGGGCCGCGTGCACACCTCGGCCGTGACCGTCGCCGTGCTGCCTGAAGCCGAAGAAGTGGACATCAAGATCGAGGCCAAGGACATTCGCATTGACACCTTCTGCTCGTCGGGGCCCGGCGGTCAGTCGGTAAACACCACGTACTCCGCCGTGCGCATCACCCACCTGCCCACGAACACCGTGGTCAGTTGTCAGGACGAAAAATCGCAAATCAAAAACCGCATCAAGGGCATGCGCGTGCTGCGCTCGCGGCTTTACGAAATGGAGATGGAACGCCAGAATGCTGAGCTTGCCAAGGAGCGCCGGCAGATGGTGGGCAGCGGCGATCGCAGCGAAAAAATCCGCACCTACAACTTCCCCCAGAACCGGCTCACCGACCATCGCATTGGTCTCACGTTGCATCAACTCGACCTTGTCATGGAGGGTCGCCTGCAACCCATCGTCGATGCGCTTATCGCCCACTACCAGGCCGAGCTATTGAAAGCTGACACCCAGGCCGCCTGATGACTCTGCGGGAGTGGCTTGCCAAGGGCGACGCGCAACTCTGCGCCGGCCCCCATCCTGAACGCGCGCACCGCGATGCGGAGACGCTGCTGCTTCACCTGATTGGCAAGAATCGAGCCTGGCTGCTGACGCATCTCGAGGATAAGTTCGGCGGATGCTCTGCGATCGGCTACGCTGGCCTTCTCGCGCGCCGCGCTCAAGGCGAGCCCATTCAATACATCACTGGCGAGACTGAATTCTACGGCCTTCCCTTCCGCATCTCGTGCGATGTGCTTATCCCGCGCCCCGAGACCGAGCACCTGGTCGAAAAGGTTCTGGAGCTCACCCGCAACTTCACCACCCCCCGCATCGTGGACGTAGGCACTGGCTCGGGTGCCATTGCCGTTGCCTTGGCTCACAAGCTTCCCCAGGCCCAGATCACCGCCGTCGACATCTCTCCGCCCGCGCTGGCCCTTGCGCACCGGAATGCCGAACAAAATAGCGTCGCCAGCCGCATCCGTTTTTTGCCCGGCGATCTGCTCACGCCGGTTGCCGCCGAGCAATTCGACATCGTCGTCTCCAACCCGCCCTACGTGCCCAGCGCCGACCGTGCTTCCTTGGCTGTTGAAGTGCGCGACTATGAGCCCGCTCTCGCACTCTTCGCCGGCGACGACGGACTGCAAGTCTATCGCCGCCTCATCCCCGCCACCTTTGCCGCGCTTGCTCCCGGCGGCTATGTTGCTCTCGAAATCGGCTCCGGACAGGCCGCGCTTGTTCGCTCCCTGTTGATCGATTCCGGCTTCCAGCAAATCGAGTTCCTTCCCGATCTCCAGAACATTCCACGCGTAGTCACTTCGCGGCGCCTGTGACCTCCTCCAAAACCAGAAAAAATGGATTCGAGTGCGCTCCAAGCACGTTTCCACGCGCACCGTTGCGATAGACTTCTGTCCGGAAAGGAATCCATTCATGCCGTCATCCAAAGGTTATGCCGCGCTCAATGCGCAATCTCCTCTTGCACCCTTCTCCTTCACCCGCCGCGAGCCCGGTCCCACCGATATCACCGTCGATATCCTCTATTGCGGGGTTTGCCACTCCGATCTCCATCAGTCTCGAAACGAGTGGGGATTCTCCAGCTTTCCCATGGTTCCTGGTCACGAGATTGTAGGCCGCGTCACCGCCGCCGGCAGCAGTGTCACCAGGTTCAAGCCGGGCCAGATCGCGGCCATCGGCGTCGTGATCGACTCCTGCCGGCACTGCGACCCCTGCAAAAAAGGGCAGGAGAATTTCTGCGTTGAAGGCATGGTTGAGGCCTACAACACTCCTGACCGCTTCGACGGTTCCATCACTAGGGGCGGCTACTCCAGCAATTACGTCGTCGACGAACGTTATGCCCACACCGTGCCGGAAAATCTTTCTCTCCCTGGCGTCGCTCCGCTGCTTTGCGCCGGCATCACCACCTATTCGCCGCTGCGCCATTGGGGCGCTGGACCGGGGAAAAAGGTTGGCATCGTCGGACTCGGCGGCCTCGGCCACATGGCGCTCAAGTTCGCTCATTCTTTCGGAGCGCATGTCGTCCAGTTCACTACCTCGCTCAAAAAGAAGGAAGACGCACTCCGTCTCGGCGCCGACGAGGTCGTGCTCTCCACTGATGCCGACGCCATGAAGGCTCAATTCAAGTCTTTTGACTTCATCCTCGACACGGCCGCCGCACCTCACTCGCTTGACACCTATCTCGCCCTTCTCAAGCTGGACGCCACCATGACCCTGGTTGGACTGCCGGACAAGCCTCCGTCCATCAGCGTATTCAACCTCATCACCCGCCGCGCCTCTATCGCCGGCTCCATGATCGGTGGCGTAACCGAGACACAGGAGATGCTCGACTACTGCGGTCAGCACAACATCACCTCCGACGTCGAAGTCATCCCCATCCAGAAAGTCAACGAAGCCTTCGAGCGCATGTTGCGCCAAGATGTGAAGTACCGCTTTGTGATCGACATGAGCTCGCTGAAATAGCTGATCCGTCAGACCCTCTGGGTGCCCCATCCTTTCCGCGTCTTGTGCGGAAAGGGTGGGAAGCCACCGTGGGATCCGCCCCATAACGTCCCCTCACCTTGACATCCACCCAACCGCATCTTTATGTTTGCGCCAGCCAATCCCGTGTACTTCCAAAGGACGCTGATGAAATTTCTTGAGCAGACCGGGGCTATTCTCACTGACAGCCACTTCCTCATTCCCCTCACCGTCTTTTGCATCGGCCTTGCTCTCCTCATCACGCTGCATTGATTCCCGTCTCGCGGCCGGCGTGAGCCCCGCAGCCCACGTCGCGTCCCTACTCTACGAAAGGACAATCCACACATCATGAGCCGACCGCAGAAGACAGCAGCAACGGTCGGCTTCAACTCCGCTCACGGGCTGGGTGTGTTGTGCGGGCTCTCCGCCGGTGTCTGGCTGGGTGCTGCCGAGGCGCCCACCAAACTCGTCAACTCCGGCCTCTCGCCCTACTCCATCTCGCTCTGCATGGTGGCCGGCGTCTTCACTGCCCGATGGACGGTGCCCACCCTGCTCAAAGGTACGCGCCAGGTCTTCGCAGATTTGTCCCGCAACAAGCACCTCCTTCCCACCGCCATCCTCGCCGGCATGTTGTGGGCCGTGGCCAACACACTCACTGTCTTTGCCATTCGCGACGTGGGCCTGGCCATCGCCTTCCCCCTCTGGAACACCAACGCGCTGGTCGGCATCTTATGGGGCCGCCTCCTGTTTGGTGAGCTCAAGGGAGCCAGTGGCAGGAATGTGGCCAAGGTAGTGCTCGGCGCGCTCGCCATTGTTGCGGCGGCCATCATGCTCGGCTTCAGCACCATCCATGGCGGGGGTCCCCACCCCGGCCGCGCTGCCTCAGGCGTCCTGGCTGCCGCCGGTGCCAGTCTCCTGTGGGGAACCATGTACATTCCCTATCGCAAGGCCTACATCAGCGGCATGAATCCTCTCTCGTTCGTCACCGTCTTCACGGTCGGCGAATTGGGTGCTGTCTTCGCCTTAGCTCTGGCTCTGGACCGCACCGCTACCATCGCCGTCATTCATTCCCCCCAGACGCGGCACATGCTCTTCTGGCTGTTCCTGGGCGGATTCGTGTGGGTCATTGGCGACTTGTTTCAGCAGTACGCCACCAAGTATCTCGGCATCGGCCGCGGCATTCCGCTCTCCAACACCAACCAGTTGTGGGGACTGGCCTGGGGCGCGTTGGCCTTTGGCGAGCTGGCCCACGCCGATGCAGCCCATCGCCTGTTGGTGGTGGCTGGATCGCTGGTCATGATTCTTGGCGCACTGGCTGTCAGCACCGCCGTCGCCACTGAGCGCGAGCACGCCTCGGCCGCCGAAGCTTTGCAGCGCGAGTGCACACGCTATCAACTGGACTACAACCTTGTGCTTGAAGCCTACGCAGGTGTGCCCGTCGGCGCCAACGGCCCACAGCGCGCGTGGTGGGACTATGTGATTCTCGCCGTCGCCGTGGGGGTCTTTGTCTACCTCGGGCTGGACGCGCGTGTGCCCGCACTTGGAATGAACATGGCTTGGACTGGCGTTCTCGTAGCCGCACTCGTCGTCACCGCCGCCATCAGCGCCTGGGGGCTGTGGAAGACGACGAAGTTCTCCTAGGCCCGGTTCACGCTCCCGGTACAATGGATACTTATGACCGAGCCGTCGCTGGTTGACCTTGTCGGCGTGGGGCTGAACGCTACCGACACCCTGATCCCTCTCGCCACCTATCCCGAGCGCGGCTCCAAGGTCGAGTACACTCACTCATCTCTCTTGCCCGGCGGCCAAACTGCGACCGCGATCATGGCCTGCCAGACCTGGGGACTCACCACCCGCTACGTAGGCAAGGTGGGCGATGACGAGGCGGCCAATCTCCATCGCCGCGAATTTGCCCGCACCGGCGTCGACGCGCGGATCATTACAGTGGCCAATGCCGCCAGTCCGCAATCGCTGATTCTGGTCGATGCCGGAGGCGAGCGCACCGTTCTTTGCCGTCGCGACGAGCGCCTGCTTCTGCAGCCCGCGGACCTCGATCGCGCATGGATCGTGAACGCCCGCGCGCTGCACGTGGACGGCTTTGAAACCGCCGCGGCCACCGTTGCCGCCGGCTGGGCGCGCTCCGCCGGGATCCCCGTCATCGCCGACCTCGACGAGCTCTATTCCGGCGTCGATGACCTGGTCTCGAACGTCGACTATCTCATCGTTAGCCGTGACTTCCCTGTGCGCCTCACCGGCCAGCGCAATTTAGAGCAGGCCTTGCGCGTCATTAAGCGCCGCTACGGCTGCACGGTCGCCGCGGCCACCCTCGGCCAGGACGGCGTGTTGGCCTGGGATGGCAGTCAGTTCCATCTGCGCCCCGCTTACCGCGTCCCCGTTGCCGACACCACCGGGGCCGGCGACATCTTTCATGCCGGCTTCATCTACGGACTCTTGCAAGGTTGGCCGCTTACCCGGCAGCTCGATTTTGCCTGCGCCGCTGCCGCCCTCAACTGCACCGCCAAAGGCGCTCGTGGCGGCATCGGTTCCGTGCAGGCGGTAGAAGCCTTGATGGCCGCCACCCCTCGCTACGCCACCGTGCCCGCTGCGACTTGATCGATTCACATTAAAGCGCCACGATGCCTCTGACCGCTTGATACTCTATCCGTGTGGGTGGGAGACCACGAACGCCCAAGTTCCTTCCGTTCTCACTGAATTCAGCACGGAAATGGGTGCCCCATCCTTGTGGCGTATTTGTTCTTTGCCGCAAGGGTGGGAAAGCAAGAGATCACACGGTCAGAGACCCGGCTCACGGAAGATGGACTAGAGCGAGCCGCCATCCCCGCAATTGCCCAAACCCGCGCCGCAAGAATAAACTTCCTCTGAAATCGTTTCTATGAGGAATTCCACCATGCATGTTTCACGTTCGTTGCCTCTCGCCGCTCTTGTCCTTGCCTCTCTTGTCGCTCTTTCGCCCGCCATTACGCAGGCGCAATCAGCCCCACCGCAGGTGGCGCAGACGCCCCCCATGGGCTGGAACAGTTGGAACTTCTTTGCCGAGAAGGTTACCGACAAGGACATTCGTGCCGCCGCCGACCACCTGGTCTCCACGGGGATGAAAGATGCCGGCTACATCTACGTCAACATCGACGACACATGGGAGGCCGAGCGCGACGCCAGCGGAGTGCTGCATACGAACTCCAAATTCCCTGACATGAAAGCCCTCGCCGATTACGTCCACTCCCGTGGCCTCAAGATCGGCATCTACTCTGGGCCGGGAACCAAGACCTGCGGCGGCTACACCGCCTCGCTGGGCCATGAAGAACAGGATGCCCAGCTCTACGCTTCGTGGGGCATTGACTATCTCAAGTACGACCTCTGCAGCTTCATTCCCGACGTGATGGAAAAACAGGCTCCCAACGACAAAGCCGCGCAGATGCGCCTCATGATCGCCGCCTACGACAAGATGTCGAAGGCCCTCAAAGCCACCGGCCGCCCCATCGTCTTCTCGCTCTGCCAATATGGGTGGGACGCACCGTGGGAGTGGGCGCCCGCCCTCGGCGGCAACTCATGGCGCACCACCGGCGACATCGATCCCCACTGGGACCGCGTCTACGCCATTCTCAGCCAGCAGGCAGGACTCGAAAAATACGCCGGCCCCGGCCACTGGAATGACCCGGACATGCTTGAAGTGGGCAACGGTGACCTCACGCTGGCAGAGAACCGCGCTCACTTCTCCATGTGGGCCATGCTCGCCTCGCCTCTCCTTGCGGGCAACGACCTGCCCAACATGAAGCCCGAGATCACGGCCATCCTCACCAACCGCGACGTCATCGCCATCGACCAGGACAAGCTGGGCAAGCAAGCCTCCCGCACCTACACCGACGGCGAAGTCGAAGTCTGGACTCGCCACCTCTCCGGCGGCGCAATGGCCGTCGCCGTGCTCGCTGCGGGCGACAACCGCTACTCTACGCATCCCTTCCATCTCAACCTGGCCAAGCTCGGTCTCCATGGCCCGCAGCAAGCCAAAGACCTGTGGACCGGCAAGGAAATGCAACTGACCGACAACATGCCCATCGAGATCGCCAGCCACGACGTGCTCTTACTCCGCATCGCCGCCCCAAAATAAAACCGCTCGCAAAAAATTGGGTGCCCCAGGTCTCGACTCTGAGACCTGGGAAGGATGTGTTGAAATCGTGCTTTCCCATCCTTGCGGCTTCTTTCCGCCGCAAGGATGGGAAAGCACGATACCTCGAACCTTACTCCGCCCTTCCCAAGCACACTGCAAACCACCCCCGCGCGTCCAACCAGCTCTCCACCGGCGCAAACCCCGCCGCGGCCAGCATCCCCTCCGCCTGCCCCGGCCAATATTTATAGCTGTTCTCGGTATGAATCCTCTCGCCCGCGGCGAAATCCACCTCCACGCCCAGCCCCGCCACGCGCACACTTTGCGCAACCCTGCTTTCCAGGTAGATCTCCATCCTCGACGCGCTCGCGTTCCACACCGCCCGATGCGCAAACGTCTCCGCATCGAACTCCGCCCCCAGTTCCCGGTTCAACCGCGTCAGCAGATTGCGATTGAAGGCAGAGGTAACCCCCGCCGGATCGTCATACGCCGCCCGCAGAATAGAGTCTTCTTTCACCAGGTCCACGCCCAGCAGCAGCCCGTCGCCCGGCCGCAGGCTTGCATGAATTCGCCGCAGAAGCATCGCGGCTGCGTCAGGTTCGAAATTGCCGATGCTCGACCCGATATAGAGCACGAGCCGCCGCTCATCCGCATCAGGGGGCTCAAGGTCCAGTTCGTGTGCGTAGTCCACCAGCCGCGGTGCCACCCCCACTCCCGGAATCTCGCGCTCGATCCGCTCTCGCGCTACCGCCAGAGCACTCATTGAAACGTCCAGCGGCTCGTACACCACCTCACCCTGCCTCCGTACCGCGGCAGCCAGCAGCAGCCGGGTCTTGCTGGCCGAGCCCGCACCCAGTTCGGCAATGCGCAGCCGCTTGCCGTCCGCGGCCTGGGCAATCATCTTGTCGGCATGCATCGACAAAATGGCCCGCTCCGTCCGGGTCAGGTAGTATTCGGGCAACTCCGTGATCCGCTCGAAGAGTTCGGAGCCGGCCGCATCGTAAAAGAGCCAGGGAGGAAGCCGCTTGGGTTGCGACGCAAGTCCTTCTTCGACCGCCGAGGCGACCCGTCCTGAGATGCGCTCTGCGGCGATCTGCGGAATCGTAGTTGTCATGCGCATGGTTGGATGCGGAACAAGTCACGCGGGTTACGAATCATTCCGCAAAGATAAATCGAATCTTGCCAAGCTCCACGCTTTAATCTCCCTCTATCTAAAAAAAACGTCTGTTTCGCCCAGTTTTTCGCGGTAAATCGGCCAGTTCTTCTCACCAAACGCGAAATGAAATCGACATTCCTTTGTGAATGCACCATGAATGGTGATATCCACAGATTTACTTGAGTTTTGCACTTGCATCCACAGATCGGGCTGCCCTAATGTCTCTTTCAGTTGGTGACCCTGTAGGGAGTTGGACAGCAGTTCGGGTCAGGCAAGCAGATGCAGGATTGAGATTGAACTGATATTCCATAGTCGGCTTGCCGGCGGTGGAAAGTCGGATTGAGATTAAGAGAGCGTCGAGCGTCGGACAAGGATTGTCGGACTCGGTTGCACACGAAGATTCATCCGCTGGCTTGCCAGAGGATGCAAAGTTCGAGTACAGACGGGGATTCATCATCGATCCAGCCGTAGATGCGGAATCGGGGCAACCCGGGGAAGCATAGACGGCCAAGCCGAAAGGTTGGGGATTCGGGGCAACTCGGAAACTCAAACGTCGGCACCGCTGAAGGATAGGGAATTCGGGGCAACCCGAAGATTCGATCAATCGGCGGGCCAGGGGAGCGAAGATTCGGGGCAACCCGGAGATTTACCGCTGGCACAACCGGAAGGTGCCAAGTTCGGGGTAACTCGGGCGAACACCAGCCGGTGCCGGAGATGCAGGAATCGGGGCAACCCGAAACCTCATCAGAGGCGAAACCGGAGGAACGAACGAACGGGGCAACCCGGGACTTCACCACTGGGAGCGCCGAAGGATGCGAGATTCGAGGCAACTCGGAGATCCATCGCCGGTAAAGCCGGAAGATGCAGGCTACGGGGCAACCCGGAGACTCATCGTAGGCGATACCGCAGAGCGAAGAATCGGGGCAACCCGGAGTTTCATCAACGGTACCGCTGAAGGACGCGAGATTCGAGGCAACTCGGAAATCCGTTCCCGGCACAGCCAAATGGACCGAAGATTCGGGGCAACCCGGAGATTCGTCGCCAGCGCGGCCGAAGGATGCGGCGTACGGGGCAACCCGGAGACGCGTCGTTGGCCAAGCCGGAAGATGTAGGGTGAGAGGAAACTCGAATCCTCATCAACAAGCTGAACGGATCGGTGCATGATCCAATGAGCTACCAGATCACTCGGAAAGCGCCAGGGACTGCAAAGTCTCTGGCGTTTTCGTTTTATGTGGATGAGTGCCGTTGAGGTTTCCTAAGCATAGGTCTGCCTCGACCCCATCCCGGACGGCCGCGGCAAACCTTCAAACTCAATGAGTGGGTGGCGCAATGCCCGGGAACCAGTGTGCCGCGTTGTCGTGGTAGAGCTTCCGCAGGACCGGTTCGGGCAAAGCGAGTCCTTGTACCGGCCGCCCCTTGTAGTCCAGCGTGTCGTTGGTGGCAAAGAATCGCCAGTCGTGCGCGTAGGTCTCCTCCCAATCGTTGATGCTCGGCTGCGCCGAATCCTTCGCAGTGAACTCATTGTCAGTGGCATAGATCAGCCGGTCCTGATACTTCAGGATGAAGGCGATCATGTCGGCGCGGGGCTGCATCATCAGGTAAGGCATGCGGGCTGCGAGATCGACTGCGAAGTTTGGATAGCGCTCGAGGTGTTGGGCGAGTTGATGGAAATCACTTTCCATGCTGCCTAAGTGCGCTCCCACTACGCGCAGGCCCGGATTCAGCTCCAGCAAATGGTCGCGCGCCTGAAGAATCTTCTCCTTTGAAGCGGGATGAGGCTTGCCGTACTGATACCAGAAAGGATGCTCCTGAATGTAACCGTAGTCCGGCGCGTCGGGGTTGGGCGGATCAAACATGCTGTTCGGATCGGCAACGTGCGCGACTAGAGTCTTACCGTGGGCGGAGATGTCTTTGTAGATCGGAGCAAAGGCGGGATCGTCAGGAAGGATATAGTTCCCAGCGGCGTCCTTAATCTCCATGCCGATGTTCTTCCATATCTTGACTGCGATGGCGCCCTGGCTGAACTCCCGGTCGATGCCGCGAATCGACGCTTGGGCAAATCCGCGCTCGTGCATTTTATAGGGATCGATGGATGTGCAGAGGATAGCGTGGCCGCCGCTGCCGTGGACAAACTGCCATGCGGCTTTGCTCTCCGCTGACAGGTCTTTCAACTCCGGATTGTTGTCGTCGACAAGGACAATGTCGAGAATGCGGAGGTTGAGTTTCTGGAGCATGGCATTGAAGGCCGGGTCGCTATGGAAAACGTGGGCGTGGGTGTCGATGGGATTGAGCGCGGCGAAGGCCTGCAGTTCCTGATCGGTGAATGGGCCGCTGACTGCATTGCTTACGCCGCCAGAGGGCGAAGAGGGCTGCTGATTACGCGAATTGCTGCACGCGGCAACGCCGAACATTAAAGCCGTAGCCACTATAAGCAGAGATGACTTCATTAGGGTGGTCTCCTCAGCAGTGAATACCTGAATGCACTTCTACGATTCGATTCCGTTTCCGGCGGGAATTATAGACACTCCCGGCGCAAAGGGCCAACACGGCCCGTTGCTGTGCTGCGTTGCGGACCGCGCGTTCCGTGTTTTGCAGGGTAGCTCAGCTATCATAAACAGGGCTTTCGCTCTTCTGTGCGCGGCGTGCCCATCTGGTGTTCAGGGCGCGGCCCGGTCTAAGGAGAAGGTATTTGGTTCCTATAAGCATTCCCGCCGATCTAGACGCCGTTCTTGACGCTGCCTGGGAAGCAGCGAGAAAAGTTCCGGGATACATGGTCGAGAATGAGGCCCGCTTTCTTGGGCTGGTCGCTGCCTGTACGCCCGTGAAGGGCGCAATCGTTGAAATCGGCAGCTTCAAGGGCAAGTCCACCGTGATGCTGGCCAAGGTGGCCGAGCATTATGGCCTGGGGCCTGTCGTCGCAATAGATCCCCACAACTCCCCTGAGTTACTTGACCACGATGCCGACCCCAGTGCATCGTCCTATCAGGATTTCTTGAACAATATTCAGTCTGCCGGAGTCTCTGGCCTCGTTGAGGTCCACCGCGCTTACTCGAGCGATGTCTCGTCGACATGGAATCGCCCCATCCGGTTTTTGTGGATTGACGGAGACCACACTTATAAGGGTGCCAAGACTGACTTCGACGGTTTCTTTCCCCACGTCGTGCCGCAGGGAGTGGTGGCGTTTCACGACTCTCTAAATGTCTTCTCAGGTCCCATCCGCGTTTTTGTCGAGGATGTGCTGCGCTCCAATCAATTTGGCGCCGCGGGATTCGTCCACTCCATTGCCTGGTCTCAGTTTCGGCCGGAGGACGGCGCTCTCTTTCAAGAGCAGCGGACGCGGCTTGAGAGGGTAGCCGCGCGGCTCATCCCGATGGTCAACGAAGACCGGGAGTTGCACGGCCTCGAGAAGATTCACTTCAAACTGACTCGCTCCCGCGTTCCGCACGCGGCCATCCGGCCCAGCGAGTGGGCTTCGCAGTTGAATCAATTCGCATAGGGGTCATCTGGCTGCAGGCGACAACAATCGGTTCCGTGCCAGATTTCGGGGCGTGGCCACGACGCTAAACGTTCTCTGGAAGGAGCCGCTGCAGACAGCAATCCTTGCTGACGGCGCACTCAAAAGAGATAGACCGCACCCAGAAGCAGGATCGCGGCGAAAATGGCAAGAACTTCACGGTTCGAATGGCCGATAAATTACGGCGCAAATGGCAGTTACCTGCACCTGCCCGCGTTTACAGCGGAACCAGAGTTGGTGTATCCCGAAAGCACACCTCTCAAGTCGACGCGACCATCGGGGAGCGGCGGCCTTTTTGAAAATCCAACAGGCCACAGTAACTCTGGTTTCGCTCTAGTGTCCCGAGTCTGAAATACGCAACACAAAACTGGCTGTCATTCTGAGCGAACGGGGCCCCGAACGTCCTTCAGTTCGGGGGTGGTGAGTCGAAGAATCTGCGGTTGTTCTTCGATGAACTTCAGACTCACCACACTAGTGCACTGCCCCGGCGCCGGCTCCCTCTCCGGGGCGGTTTTTGCTGAGCATGAAAGCCAGTACTACTAGCCCAACCGACATCCACGAAAGCTCCATGTACACATCTTGGTAGCCCTGCATCTGGGCCTGCTGGTTGAGTTGGTTGTAGATATTGGCCAGGGCCAACCCCGCGCCGTTGTGTCCGCCAAACTTGCCGTTAAAGAATCCAGTCATTGAACTCAGATGCTGTTGATAGGCGATGGAGGCTTGCTGCATCGCGCCTTGCAGGTGTTGTTGGTGCCAGGTAGCGCGGCTGGTCACCTGTGCGTTGGTGATGGCGATCATGATGCTGCCGCCGATATTGCGCGCAAAGTTGATGAGCCCCGCCACCTGGTTGCTCTCTTCCTTGGGCATACCCACATAGGCCGCATTGGTGATGGAAATGAAGCAGAAGGGTAGCGGAAGCATCTGAACCACGCGCAACCACGAAGCGGCGCGGAAAGTCATATCAAGAGTGGTGACATAGGCCGCATAGCGGAAAGTGACGACAAACAGGGTGAAGCCGAGTACGGCGAGCCAGCGGGCTGCAACTTTCCCTGTGGCAACACCTGCCATAGGCATCACTATCACCAGCGTGATGCCGCCGGCGGTCAACGCCAAGCCAGCGGTGGTGGCGTTGTAGCCCAGCAGTTGCTGCATGAACTGCGGCTGAAGGACGGTATTGGCGTTCAGCACTCCTCCAACCAGCGCCATGAGAAAACAACAAATGGCAAAGTTCTTGAAGCGGAAGAGTTTTAGATTGATGAGCGGACTTTTCTGTCGCCATTCCCAGGCGATAAGGCCGACCATGCCTACCACGAACAGGGCCGCAAAGAAGCAGATAAAGCCGGAAGAGAACCAGTCGTTTTCCTCGCCCTTATCGAGCATGATCTGCAAGCCGCCCATGGCAGTGGTCAGGAATGCCAGCCCCATGTAGTCCATGTTGCGCAGCTTTGAGGGGTCAGCCTTGATCCAAGGCGGATCTTCCACCATGCGGGTGACAAGAAAGAAGGCAAGAATGCCGACAGGGATGTTGATAAAGAAGATCCAGCGCCAGGAAAAGTTGTCGGTGATCCAGCCGCCCAGCGTGGGACCGATAGAAGGCGCCAGCACAGCGACGAGGCCGTAGAGGGCAAAGGCCTGGCCTCGTTTGTGGGGTTCAAAGGAGTCGGCCATGATGGCTTGGGCCATGGGCTGCATGCCGCCGCCGCCGGCTCCCTGAATGATGCGGAAGACGAGCAGCATGGGCAACGAGGGGGCTGCACCGCACAGAAAGCTGGCCGCCGTGAAGACCAGGATGCAAAAGACGAAGAAGTTGCGCCGCCCCATCAGGCTGGAGGCCCACCCGCCCAGCGGCAGAACAATGGCGTTTGACACCAGGTAGCTTGTAAGAACCCACGTTCCCTCGTCCGTACTGGCCCCCAGGCTGCCGGCGATATGAGGCAGAGCCACGTTCGCAATCGACGTGTCCAACACCTCCATGAAGGCGGCCAGTGCCACGGTCATGGCGATCAGCCAGGGATTAACCCTGGGCTTCCAGCGCGGGGGCTGGGGCGGGTACGGGCTGTCCATGTGCCGGGTCGCGGCTTCAGTGCCGGCCTGGGGCGTGGGCTGCGGATCGGGCAAGAACCACTCCTTGATGCGTTGCTTTCGGGTATCTCGGTGATTGGGGCAAGTCTGGCATCATGCGAACCCATCCGTGTGGGCCCAGGCAAGGTGCGCTACTCAAAATTTGCTTGAAACCGGCTTACCTGATCTTAGATTCTCTTAGATGCCGTTCAGGTTCATGGATTCTGATTCCATCCTAAGCGGCAGAAATTTGTGCCTTCTCCGCGACCTTGGGAGTGCGCCATCCGATCAGCGCAATGGTCAGCGCCATGGCCTGCATGGCCACGATGAATGCCACGCAGGCGGGCCACTTGCCCAGTGCCCAAAAGGCTCCCGGAACCACGCCCGCTGCGGTGCCGCCCAGGTAATAGCACGTCAGGTAGAGCCCCGCAGCGGTCACACGCGCTCCCGGGGGCGAGGCCACCCGAAGGTGGCTTTGCGATGCGGTCTGGGAAATGAATACGCCGCTTGAGAGCATGGCCAGGCCCAGGATCACGACCCACAGCCAGGGCGAAAGAGTCAGCAGGACACCGGTGATGGAACAGCAAATGGCGCCCCCGATTCCCGCACGCAGGCCCACGCGGGTAATCAGCAACCCAGCCGCTGGAGTGACCACCAAACCAATGAGATAGACGAAGAATAGTGAACTCAATGCCGTAGTTGAGAGCGAAAACGGTGCTGCGCTCAGGTGGAAGGTTATCCAGGTAAACACCCCCACCAGGGAAAACAAGACGTTAAAGCCCACAGCGAAAGTGGCAACAAGACGGCGGCTGCGGAAGAGTCCTTGGACCTGGTAGGGGAACGATGGCAGCTCGTCGATCTTGTGCTGGGGAAGAGCGCGACGGCGTCCCTGAGGCAGCCAGGCCGCCACCGCGGCCGCGCCCGCCAGAGAAGCTGCACCGAGCACCAGGAAACTCACGCGCCAACTGAATCTGTCGGCTAGAATACCCGCCGACACTCGACCCATAAAGCCGCCCAGGGCCGTGCCGCTGACGTAGAAGCTCATAATGAGCGCTACGCGATCCGGAGGCCACTCCTCGCCGATGTAGGTGATAACCACCGCAATCACGCCAGGTACCGTGACGCCCTGAAGAAAGCGCCAGAAGACCAGTTGTGGCAGTGAGGTGGATGTGGCGGCCAGCAGCGTAGGTACAGAGATACCCACGAGCGAGGCAACGATTACGCGCTTGCGCGGCAGCCGCTCAGTGAGCGCGCCAAAGACTGGCGCAGAGATGGCCACGCCCAGCGTAGCCGCCGAAACTGTCATCCCCACGCCGGTTTTCGAGGCGTGGAAGATATGTGCCAGCATGGGCAGAAGCGGCTGCGTGCAGTAGAGCTCAAGAAAAGCGCACACGCCACACAGCGCTACCGCAGCCCCGGCCCAGGGGCTGGGCGCTGGACGTGCCTGAAGATGGGTCTCCAAGCAACAGGATACCGGATCGCGGGTAGCCAAGTGGGAGACGGCGCGGACGATTTACCCTAAGCAGTACATGGATTCCTCTTCCCTTAAGCCGCCACGGCGAGGCATGGAGGCCTTTGCCTCTCGCGACTTCAGGCGGTACCAACAGGCGCGCGTTGTGGCTATTCTGGGTGCCGAGGCGCAGTCGGTGGCGGTGGCCTGGCAGGTCTACTCCATCACCCACCGCGCTCTCGATCTGGGTTATACCGGCTTGGCGCTTTTTCTGCCCGGACTGCTCTTCCTGCTTCCGGCCGGACATGTCGCCGACCGCTTTGACCGGCGGCAAGTCATACTGGTCTGCTACGGGCTGCAGGTGTTTTGCACTCTCGCGCTGGTAGCGTTTGCCCGCTCCGGCGCCCACCGTGTCTTTCCCATTTATGCGGTGCTTTTCTTGATCGGCACTGGCCGCGCGTTCTCCGGACCCGCAAGTTCAGCACTCGTACCCCACCTTGTTCCTGAAAAACATTTTGTGAACGCGGTCACTTGGGGCAGCGCCATCTTTCAGTTTGCCAACATCAGCGGGCCGGCGCTGGGGGGACTGCTGTTCACACTGCCCCTGGCGCGCGTATTGCCCGGCAGCCGGTTGGAGGGCGCGGGCATTGTTTATGTCTTCACGCTGATCACGCTGGGGTGGTTCCTGGCGCTGGTGGGCAGCCTCCATGTGCGGCCGGGACGGATGGAGCATCGGAACATCTCGGTGCAGGTGATACTGGCCGGGTTCCACTATGTCCGCGAGTCTCCGCTGCTTCTTGGTTCCCTCTCGCTGGACCTGTTTGTGGTCCTGCTGGGCGGTGCGGTGGCGCTGATGCCCATTTTTGCCAACGACATTCTGCACACTGGTCCACGCGGGCTGGGAATGTTGCGGGCGGCTCCGGCCTTGGGAGCTCTCACCATGTCCCTGCTGCTGACGCGGTTTCCCATTGGCCGCCGCGCGGGACGGCGCCTTTTTATCTGCGTGGCTACATTCGGCGCGGCTACGGTGGTTTTCGGCCTCTCGCACAGCCTGTGGCTCTCGCTGGCGGCACTGGCCGTGAGTGGCGCGGCCGACATGATCAGCGTGATCATTCGCGGATCGCTGCTGCAGCTGGCCACTCCGCCGCAGATGCGCGGCCGTGTGAGCGCGGTCAACTCGCTATTCATCGGCGCGTCGAATGAGCTGGGCGAATTTGAGAGCGGGCTGACCGCGCAATGGTGGGGCGCGGTACGAGCCACAATTGTGGGAGGGCTGGGCGCACTGGCTGTGGCGGGAGCGTGGGCAACGCTGTTTCCCGCCCTGCGGCGCGCGGATAAGCTGAGCGCTGAAGCGCTGCGGCCGCCAGAGAACGCGAAAGGAACCGTGAAGCAGGCGGAAAGCATGGGACGGTAAAACATGTGAAGGGGCGTCCGCTACCTGCCTTGGTTCGAGGGTGCGGGCCTAATACTCGGGCCTAATACTACAGTTGCAGTTAGACACTGCGGAGGGAGCAGGGGCCTTCAGGCCCCTGAAAACTGGCCCAAATTACACGGCCTTTAGGCCCGGCTTGAACCCGCTCGAGACAAGTACAACTGTAGTACTAAGCAGGCTGCAGAAAAGCGCATTCCGGCGGGCGGCGAGGGTTTGAAAGACGCCCAAGAATGGCCCACCCATCTCTATTCCGGTTCACAACCGCTTATTGATCAGCAGCTTGTATGAATTCAAAGTATAGACATGACCTATCGCTGCAGGATGTCAATGGGCTGTGTGAAGTCGGTGACGCGGACGTGGCGGGCCAGGGTGGGGTGCTGGCGCTGGAGGGCCAGGAACATCTCCCACGCGACGCGTCGATAGCTGAAGTGACCGGCGGGGCCGGAGCGAAGCTCGGAGATGTACTGGGCTTCGGCGAAGTCCATTTTGAAGAGGCAACGAATGCGCGTGGCGAGCGGCAACAGATAAAGCGCGGACTGCGCCGCTTCTGGAGCGGCGCTGGCGGCGATCTGGGCGCTGGCGGCGTGGGCGGCTTCGATGGCCGCCTGGTAATCGGCGACGATGCCGGCCTCGGCCAGCCCGGCCGCATCGCCGGATTTCGGAGTCTCGTAACCGTGTAGCGCGGTGAGGGGCTGGAGGATCTGCACGCAGCGGCGATGGCGATGCATGTCGCGGAAGCCGCCAATGTCCATGAGGATGTCAAAGCGGAGGACGGCGCCAGCGTGGAAGGCGCGCAGAGCCTCGTCGTGCTTGCCTCGATGACGCAGGCCAAGGTCTACGATTTCATCCACACGGGCGGCGGGAAACGCGGCAACCAGGTCGCGAATCTGGCGGTAGGGGTGGTGACTGGCCGAGTATAGGAGCGTCGCGGCCAGTTCAACTTCCAATGATTCAGTGCGCTCTACCAGATCGACAACCGGAGCGTCGGCAATCGGGATGTCGCCGAGTAAATCGGCAGCGGCCTGGGCGAGCTCGGCTTGGGTCTCGAGGGCGTAGCGGTCGGGTTCGGCGTACTTGACCAGGGTGGGCGCGGTGCGAACTTCGCGGGTGAGCAGGGCGGCGGCTTCCTCGGCCAGGGCGGGATCGGCGGAGAGTTTCTGCACAAAAACGGCGCCAGCCTGGGCATTCACATTCCACGCCGGGCCGGTGGCGGCCTCCCGCAGCTTCTGGCCCAGGTCGCGCACTTCGGCCGCAGGATGGGAAAGCAGGCGCGAGACCTGGGTTTCCAGAGTCCGTGCATTCACAATCTGGCCGAGCGATGTGTTGGTTGCCAGCGGGAGCAGGTAGCGGGCCACGTCGAAGGCCCGAGCCTTCAGGGTACGCTCGTAGGCCTCGGGCTTCATGGCTTCGGGGCGGGTGACGCGCTGGCGCAGGGCGTCGAGCACCGCCGCAGTGGTGCGCTGGTAGGTGTCAAAGAGGCTCTGGACGGTTTCGGAATAAAGCTGGGCGGATGCGGAATCCCCTCCAAAATCAGGGAAATACCAGCCGGATTTGAGGAAATTCTGGTAGCGTGTCGAGCGTTCCTGGCCGTCCCAGCGCTGCTCGTCGACCAATTCGATTGCAGCCAGCAGGCTGAGGCGTTCGACGGCAAAAGCGATGTGGGCTAGGTCGGCGATGGAACGATGGCCGTATTGGAAATAGAAAGTGTTCAGGAACTGCTCGGCGCGCTGAGCGCTGATTTCCGAGAGCGACTCGCGCATCGAGAGCGACGAACGCGAATACTTGGCCATGGCATAAGCCATGACTTCGGGGTCGGCGCCATGAACGGCGAAGACTTCGGTTTGGTTTCGGGCGCCTGCGGGGAGAAAAGATTCACTGGACATTGCTGTGGGCTCGCGAACAGAATACGGCATTGGGGCGGACGAAGTTGTGCATCCTTGAGTTCGTGCCGTCCGTCTAGTAAGAAACGAGGGTCCACCGGCCTATGCGGGAGTTCAAGGTGCGCACGTCGCAGCGTCCCCGGCCACTGCCTACCGGCCACTGGGCGATGACCCAGCGCTGGAACGACCTGCTGTTTGCACATTGGCGGGTGCCGCTGTCCCAGGTGGCCAAGCTGCTCCCGGACGGGCTCCATGTGGACACGTTTCAAGATTCCGCATGGCTGGGCGTAGTGCCGTTTTGGATGGACCGCATCAAATTCCGCGGTGTGCCGCCCATCCCGGGGCGCGCAGCTTTCCCGAGCTGAATTTGCGTACCTACGTCCGCGACCAGCAAACAGGAACGCCGGGCGTGTATTTCTTTTCGCTGGATGCGGGCAGTTTGCTCGCCGTGGCGGCGGCGCGCGTCTTCTATCATCTGCCCTACTACTGGGCAGAGATGCGGTTGGAGCAGCGCTCGGAGCGCGAGTTCGAATACTTCAGCCGCAGGCGATTCGTGAACAGGCCGGTGATCTTCAGGGCGCGCTACCGGGGATTGGGGCCTACGCACAAGCTGGTAGAGACCCGTAGCGGCACAATCGAATATTTCCTCACGGAGCGCTACTGCCTGTTTAGCTGCGACCGTGCCGGACGGCTGGTGCGCGCCAACATCCATCACGTTCCGTGGCCGCTGGAAGAGGCGGAAGCGGAGATTGAGCGAAATGACCTGGCCGACGCAATCGGGATTGAAATTCCCGACCAGGAGCCGGTGCTGCATTATTCGCGACGGCTGGCGGTGTATGTGTGGCCCGCTGAACAGGTGACGCGCATCCTGGCCACCGGGAGAACTCCCGTGGTGGTGGCTCCATCCGGCTAAGCTGTGAACTGTCCGCTGTCCACTGTTTCCTGCCACTTATAATGAGTCTCGGAAAGGCGCGGCGCTCTGCGCGCGCGAGGTTCAGAGAGAACGATGGCGGATTTGCAGGGAAGAATTGCGCTGGTGACGGGGGCTTCGCAGGGCATTGGCCGGGCATGTGCGCTGAGGTTGGCGCGGGCTGGGGCCACGGTGGCGCTGGCGGCGCGCAACGAGGCCAGGCTGGCGGAGGTGGCGGCGGAGATCGCGGCGGCTGGAGGCCAGGCAGCGGTGTTTGCGCTGGATGTGGCCAGTGAGGACTCCATCAAGTCCGGCGCCAAAGCTGCGATCGAGCGATTCAGCAAAGTCGAAATCCTGGTAAACAATGCCGGCATCACGCGCGATGGGCTCATGATGGCGATGAAGCGCCACGACTGGGATGAGGTAGTCGGTACCAACCTGACAGGCGCATTCCTGCTGACCCAGGCTCTGCTGAGGCCCATGCTGAAGAATCGCTGGGGGCGCATCATCAACATCTCCAGTGTGGTGGGTCGCACCGGCCAGGCTGGGCAGGTCAATTACGCGGCATCGAAGGCGGGACTAATCGGGCTTACGCGGTCGCTGGCGCGCGAAGTGGCGTCGCGCGGCATCACGGTGAATGCCGTGGCGCCAGGCTACATCGAGACGCCTATGACTGCGGTCCTGGACGAAAAGCAGCGCGAAGCGATGATGGCCCAGATTCCGCTGGGGCGCGCGGGAACCGACGCGGAGATTGCGGAATCGGTGGCGTTTCTGGCCTCGGACGCAGCAGCGTACATCACCGGCCACGTGCTGGACGTGAATGGCGGAATGTTCATGGGCGGTTAAGCGTCTGCGCGGCCGGGACCTGCCGCGATCATTGCGGCGGATTGGCGCGCGGGACCATCGGCGTTCCTGGCTGGGGCGGGCCCATCACGGCGATCGTCGCAGCAACGAATGCGCCTTCTTTTACCGAACCTTCCACGCGAATCATGTCGCCCGCCTGCACATCGGCCAGAGTGATGGGTTCACGGCGCTTGCGGAAGGTAGTGTTTTCGTCGGCTACAACTGCGTGAGCAGCCTTGTCCAGGGAACCTTCGAGGGTGATCTTGACGCCGTCCACGGCAGTCACTTTACCCATCAGCCAGGTCTTGCCATAGTTGGCCTGCATTTCACGCATCTGCCTGGCGCGCTCGGGGTCAAGTAGGACAACGGCCACCGCACCCACCGATTTGGCGGTTGCATCTACTTCGCCCATGGCGGCAACAGCGTCGCCAACCTTGATGTCAGTGGCTTTGATCGGCTGGGGAGGATTGCCGCCATTGCCCATGCCGCCGCCCTCTCCGCCGCGCTGGCGCGTCCCCACTTGCTGCTTCACGATGCGGGTGTTGGCGCTGAAATGGATGATGTAGCTCTCGCCGGTATCGTTCTTAATGGTGTAGTGATCGGCGGCAACTTCAGTGACGGTGCCCATGGTGCCGTGTCCCGCACCCATCATGCCCCAGCCCCCACCTCGACCGCCGCGCTGACCCTGTCCGTTGCCGGGGACTTGTGGAGCGGTGCCTGCATCCTGCGCATGGGCCGCGCCAAGTGCCAAACCGAGTACGATTGCCGAAACTGCGAGAATTTTCATGGGGCTCCCAGGGGCGAAGCATCAGCCCCCTCTGAGGTAGACGGACAAAAGCCTGATGCAGACGACGCAGCCTACGCCGTGCGTTGTGCTTGCGGAGCACGTTTCATCAAAAAACGCCATGGTGCTAAGGGTTCTTCTGCTCAGCGATCAGTTCCTCAAAGGCCGGGACACCGCGCAGGCTGGCGAATTCGCCGTCGGCCTGAATCTTCTTGGGGCTGGTGAATCCTTCGTTCAGGGCCATGCGCAGGTACTCGATGGCCTGATCGATTCTTCCCGCTCGGACGCAGCCCTTGGCCATGTAATAGTTCATGGCGCCGCGGTTCTGCACCGAGGATGGATTTTCCACTCGTAAGTGGTTGTCCTTGTCGAAGATATGAGGGTCGATGGCCAGCGCCGCCTGGTAGGATTCCCACCCTTTGTCGTACTTGTGCCGAGCCATCTGGGCGGTGCCAAGGTTCTTGAGGATGACGGCCGAACGTGGATCGACCTTGAGCGCCTTGCGGTACATGCGCTCTGCCATGCTGTACTGTTTGAGCGAGTCGTAGACAGTACCCAGATTGTTGAGGACATTGGAGTTCCGCGGATTGAGCTTCAGCGACTTCTGGTAGCATCGTACCGCGTCCTGCATGTTGAGCATCATCTGATAAGCGATGCCCATCTTGTTCCACACGACGTATGAGTCAGGCGAAACTTTCTTGTATGCCTCAATGGCAGCCTGGTAACGTTGGTGCCCCATGAAGGAGTCGCCCACATCTTCAGGGTTGAGCGGCGGGCTCTGCACGACCACTGTCTGCACGTGGTGCGAGCCGCTTACGGCAGATGGGGCCGTGGTTTGCGGGGTGGCTACGGTGGCGGGTGGACTGGCCGATTGCGAATCCCGCGCAGGAGCGGCGCCGGGGGCCTGTGCCGGAGTCTGTGCAAGGGCTGCGAACGATGCGGGAGCGATGGCTGCGAAAATTGCGAATGCCGGCAGCCAGCGGTTTCTCAAGGGCCTGCACATATTCCCTCCTCAAGAAGGAATCGGGGCGATACTCCTATCCCATCGTCCGCATAGATTAGATCACTTTTACAAGGAAAGTGGCTATTGACGATGATTACATTTCTTAAAGCAGCAGTAACAATGGCCAAGATGGAGGAGCGGCTGATTTCGGGTAAACTCATGCGAAGACTGGACGGTGCGTGATGGGCACAACCATTTCCCAAACAAGACAATTGGAGATTGCCGCCCGATTTCGATCCACTCGGCGGCGCACGCTGGCGCTTTGCCAACCGCTGACCGCAGAGGACATGATGGTGCAGTCCCTGCCTGAAGGCTCGCCGGCCAAGTGGCATCTGGCACACACGGCTTGGTTCTTTGAGTCCTTCATTCTGCGGGAGTTCCTGCCCGGCTACCGGGTTTTCGACGCGAACTTTGCGTGGCTGTTCAACAGCTATTACCAGAGCTTTGCCGCTTTCCCTGAGAAGCGGCTGCGGGCGTCGTTTTCCCGCCCGCCGCTCGATCAGATTCTGCGCTTTCGCGCCCACGTGGATGAGGGAGTGGAACGCCTGCTGGAGGGGAGCCCGGAGGACGAGGCGCTGGCGCGGATCGAACTGGGCGTGAACCACGAGGAGCAGCACCAGGAGCTGTTGCTGACCGACATCCTGCATGCCTTCTTTACCAATCCGCTGCGGCCGGCGTATCTGGTCGCGGAGGATGAAGCGTTGCTTCCCATGTCGCAGGATCGAGAGCCTTCAATCAACTCAATTCAACCTCCTGCGCGCCCCGCAAGCGGCAAAGCAGCGCCGCTCGGCTATCAGCGGTTCACCGGCGGCCTTTGCGAGGCTGGACGCGACGAGGGCTTCTGCTTTGACAACGAGCGACCGCGCCATCGAGTGTGGCTGGAACCGTATTCACTGGCTCGGCGGCTGGTGAGCAACGCCGAATTTGCGGAGTTTATTGCCGCCGGAGGCTACCGCCAACCCGAGTTCTGGCTCTCCGCCGGATGGGATGCCGTGCAGCGCAATGGCTGGAGTGCGCCGCTCTACTGGACCAACGAAAGCGGCGACTGGAGCCTTTTCACACTGCGCGGAGAGCAGCCAATGGCACGACTGGCAGCCGCGCCGGTGAGCCACGTGAGCTACTTTGAAGCCGATGCCTACGCCCGCTGGGCAGGGCGGCGGCTGGCTACGGAGTTTGAGTGGGAAGCGGCGGCCGAGGAACAACCCATCGCGGGCAACCTGTTGGATTCAGGTAGGTTAATGCCCGCACCTGCTACCGAATCTATTCAAGATCAGGACGGCATTCTCCACCAGTTGTTCGGGGATTGTTGGGAGTGGACAGCGAGCGCTTACCTGGGCTATCCGGGCTTCCAGCCGCTCGCGGGGACGCTGGGCGAGTACAACGGCAAGTTCATGAGCGGGCAGATGGTGCTGCGAGGGGGCTCTTGTATAACGCCCGCGGCGCACATCCGGGCCAGCTACCGCAACTTCTTTGCCCCCGAGACACGGTGGCAGTTTTCAGGCATCCGGCTGGCCAGCTGAGTAGGCTGAATGAACGCGAAGCCAATTTGGCTGTTCCCGTTCGGTCAGTTCACCGGCAGAGCCGTCAGTTCGATGCAATCACCGCCACCTTGGCCCGCTTACCCAGCCGCACCACAAGCCGCGCAGGCAATCCGCGCAGCGAAACCAGCACGTTCTCGACTGTTTCGCCATCCAGTTTCACGGCCTTCTCGGCGATCTTGCGATTGGCTTCAGCGCCGCTAGCGGCTAGGCCCAGGTGGACCAGCAGTTTGGGCAGACGAACCTGGTTGGGTTCTGGGCCGGCCACATCCGCATAGGTTACGGCCACATCTTCAAGGTCTTCGCTCTCACCCTTTTGCTGGAACATCCGCGCCCAGTTTTCGTCTGCATTCTTAGCTGCTGCCTCGCCGTGGAAGCCCGCCGTGATGGTCCGCGCCAGGCGCTTCTTGACTGCCATGGGGTGCAATTTGCCTGTCAACACTTCAGCCTTGAGCGTTTCAACCTCTGAGAGGCGCAGGTCGGTGAGCAGCACCCAGTACTTCCACATCAGCTCGTCGGAGATCGACATCAGCTTGCCATACATCTCCTGGGGCGGCTCGTTGATGCCGATGGCGTTGCCCAGGGACTTCGACATCTTCTGTACTCCGTCGAGCCCTTCCAGAATCGGCGTCATCAGCACAATCTGCGGCTTCTGTTCGTAGTGGCGCTGCAACTCTCGCCCGCACAGCAGGTTGAATTTTTGATCCGTCCCGCCCAGTTCTACGTCGCACCGCAGCATCACCGAATCGTAGCCCTGCATCACCGGGTAAAGAAGCTCATGAAGGCTGATCGGCTGCTCGGCCTGAAAGCGCTTATTGAATTCGTCCCGCTCCAGCATTTGCGACACAGTGAAGTGTGCCGTCAGGCGGATGGTGTCCTCATAGCCCAGCTTGCCCAGCCACTCGGAGTTGTAGCGAACCTCGGTCTCCTTCTCGTCGAGGATTTTGAAAACCTGTTCCTTGTAGGTTTCGGCGTTCTCGTTAATCTGCGCACGGGTCAACGGCTTGCGAGTCACATTGCGCCCAGTCGGGTCGCCGATCAGCGTCGTAAAGTCGCCCACCAGAAAAATCACCGTGTGGCCTAGCTGCTGAAAATGGCGCAGCTTGCGCATCAGCACGGTGTGGCCCAGGTGAAGATCGGGTGCTGTGGGGTCAAATCCGGCTTTAATCCGCAAAGGAATGCCGCTCTTCCGGCTTTCTTCCAGGCGCTCGCGCAGGTCCGCCAAGCGGATAATCTCTGCCGCGCCTTTCTGCAGCAGGTCAAGCTGTTCATCTACAGGGTTAAACGTGCTCATGCCGTCTTTAAGTATACGGGCGGCACACGGCACACACAGTAAGCCGCCTTGACGCTGCGGACCATCCTCAACTTGTGCACAGCGACGGTGGCGGCCCTCCCGGTCTCCTCTTTTGCGAAAGCCCGCAAAGTCGTTTCGCAAACTTTAGCGATTCTCCTGCGTCCTCCACCCCGCGTCCCCATCTAAAGCCCGAGGAGAAGACTCGTCTATGCCCTCTGTAACCGGACGTGCCATGCAGGTTGCCGCCCCTGGCGGAGCCTTTGAGTTGGTTCAAAAGACATTCCCCGAGCCCGGGCCGGGACAGGTACGCATTCGCGTGCAGGCCTGCGGCGTGTGCCACAGCGATTCGCTCACGAAGCTGGGTCTCTGGCCGGGCCTCCAGTATCCACGCGTGCCCGGCCATGAAGTCGCCGGCGTTGTCGACGCCGTCGGACCGGATGTGCCGCTTTTCAAAGCTGGCCAGCGCGTCGGCCTGGGCTGGCACGGCGGCCATTGCAATTTCTGCCCACCGTGTCGGCGCGGTGATTTTATTCTTTGTGAGAACGGGCTAGTCTCCGGAATCAGCTTCGATGGTGGCTATGCCGACTATGTAATCGCCCCTGCCAATGCGCTTGCCTTCATTCCCGACGATCTTGCCGACGCCGACGCAGCGCCGCTTTTGTGCGCGGGCATCACCACGTTCAACTGCCTGCGCAACAGCGGAGCACGTCCCGGCGACACGGTCGCGATTCTGGGTATCGGCGGGTTGGGCCATTTGGCCGTCCAGTACGCGGCCAAAAGCGGCTACCGCACCGTGGCCATCGCCCGCGGCCAGGACAAGGGCCCGCTGGCAAAGCAACTTGGCGCACATTACTACATCGACAGCACCACACAGAGCCCGGCAGCCGAACTGCAAAAACTGGGCGGCGCCAAGGTCATTCTCTCCACCCTTACCAGCGCCAAGGCGCTTGAATGGGCCATGGATGGGCTGGCGCTGGCCGGCAAGTTAATCGTTGTGGGCGCGCCCGACGGCCCCATCGTCGTGAGCCCGTTTCCACTGCTGCTCGGCCGACGTACTGTCACGGGCTGGCCTTCGGGCACCGGCATGGATTCCGAAGACACGCTCAACTTCAGCGCGCTTACGGGCGTGAAGCCAATGATTGAGACCTATCCGCTGGAAAAGGCTGAGGAAGCCTATGACCGCATGATGAGCGGCAAGGCGCGATTCCGTGTAGTTCTCACCATGGGGAAATAAACTCGGACCAGGCCGTAGAAGGCCAGCTCTGAATTACGGGGTCAGTTCGCCGCTTTCTGCGGGCTGGCCCGTTTCTATCTCGTGCGCCTTCACCGCCGCATCCATGGCCTTGGATAGCCGGCGCGTCATTACCTGGAAGTGATACCCCATCACCGCCAGCGTCATGGCCGAGCCCACGCAGTGCCGATAGCGCGTCGCCACAGTCATCAGAAACTTCCAGTAGCTCCAGCGCTGCCGCCCAAACACACCCTGGCGCAGAATGGAGGTCACAAAAGCGCGCGCATTGCCCCGCGTCACCCATTGCTGTCTGGACACTCGTTCGCCCGTCTTGGGCTGGGTGCGGTTCAGGTAGACCTTCACGCGTTCGTAGTAGGCCTCGCAGCTATAGATCCGCTTCAGCACCGACCGATACCCTTCCACCAGCCGCGCCGCATCCATATGGGGAAGAAAATTCAGGTTATCGCCGGTGTTGTCACCCTGGCCCGCATCCAGAATCCGGCCCTCTTTCCATAACCGCCGGAAGAGTTGCGTTCCGGGCATGGCTTGCAGCAGCCCCACCATCGCGATCGGTATGCCGCTTTTCTGGATAAACTCCACCATCCGGTCGAAAATATCGTCCCCGTCGGTGTCGAACCCCAGTATGAATCCGCCCATCACCTGTATCCCATAGCTCTGGATAGTGGCCACGCTGTCCAGCAGGCTGCGCCGCGTGTTCTGCAGTTTGTTGCTCGCAATCAGCCCCGATTCATCCGGCGTTTCAATGCCCAGGAACACCGAGATGAATCCGGCATCTTTCATCATCTGCATCAGTTCCGGATCGTCGGCCAGGTTCAGTGAAGCCTCGGTAATGAAGTCGAAGCAAGTCTTGTATTGCCTGCGCCACTCTGCCAGCGCCACCAATAGCTGCTTGGCACGCGGCTTGTTGCCGATAAAGTTGTCGTCGACAATGAACACCGCTTCGCGCCACCCGGCGGCGTACAACTGATCCAGCTCCGCCAGCACCTGGGCAATCGCCTTGGTGCGCGGCCGCCGTCCATAAATCTCGATAATGTCGCAAAACTCGCAGTTAAACGGGCACCCGCGCGAGTACTGCACCGTCATGGTCGAGTAGCGATTCATCTTGATCAGGCTCAGGTCCGGCAGCGGGCTGGTCGACATCTCCGGCCGCTCCGCAGCCTGGTAAACAGGCTTGGCCGCGTGCTTCTCCAGGTCCCGCGCCAGGTCGGCGATCAGGCTCTCCGCCTCGCCAATCACAACGTGATCCGCCTTCAGTTCCGCCGCCGCCAGGCTGCTGGCGATAGGCCCGCCAACCACCGTGCGCAAGCCGTGCGCGCGGCAGCGTTCCACAATCGCCACCAGCGGCTCGCGCTGGATGTGCATTCCGCTCACCAGCGCCACGTCCGCCCATTTCAGGTCCCGTTCGCTCAGCCTTTCCACGTTGGTGTCTACCAGCCGCTTTTTCCATTCCCGCGGCAGCAGCGCGGCCACAGTCATCAGTCCCAGCGGAGGCTGCGCAGCCCGTTTGCCCAGGAACTTGAGCGCATGTTTGAAGCTCCAGAACGTGTCGGGAAATTGGGGATAAATTAAGAGGGCGTTCATCTCAACCTCATAAGGAAGAAGGGCTGCGGACGAGCAATGATCCTGAGGTTCAGGCCGTGTCTGCCGTGATCCAAAACCTACGGCCATGCTCGTTGCGGCGAATTAGTTCCGCATCCATTCTCCCACCGCCGCGCTGGAAAAATGTACAAAACTGACCACTTTGTGCCCATTGCGTATTGCGTCTGCACGACTTTCCACCGTCGCCCCTGCCTTCGCATCCGGGCAAAGCAAATTCCCCGCCACTTGCCTTAAACTTGAACAATGGAAGAGTTCAGCCGTATTCAGCGCCTCCCGCCTTATGTCTTTAACATCACCGGCGAGATGAAAGTCTCCGCGCGCCGCCGTGGCGAAGACATCATCGACTTTGGCATGGGCAACCCCGACGGGGCCACGCCCAAGCACATCGTAGACAAGCTGGTAGAGGCGGCGCTCAAGCCGGCCACGCACCGCTACTCGGTTTCCCGCGGCCTGCCCCGCCTGCGCAAGGCCATCTGCAACTGGTACAAGACCCGCTACAACGTCGATCTCGACCCCGACACCGAGGCCATCGTCACCATCGGCTCCAAGGAGGGCATCGCCCACCTCTGCCTCGCCATCCTCGACTCGCGCGACACCGTGCTGGTGCCCAATCCCAGCTACCCCATCCACATCTACGGCCCGGTCATCGCCGGAGCCCACGTAGTCAGCGTGCCCATCACCGATTGCGACCAGTTTCTGGCCCAGCTTGAGGACCTGATCCCGCGAATGACGCCCCGGCCCAAGGCGCTCATCGTCAACTTCCCTTCCAACCCCACCACCCAGTGCGTCGATCTGCCGTTTCTTGCGCGCCTCGTCGAGCTGGCCCGCGAATACGGCTTCCACCTGATTCACGACCTCGCCTATGCCGACCTCGGCTTCGACGGCTACAAGCCTCCCAGCGTACTTGAGGTTCCCGGCGCAAAAGACGTCGCAGTCGAGTTCTTCACCCTCTCCAAGAGCTACAACATGCCCGGCTGGCGCGTCGGATTCATGGTGGGCAACCCGGTGCTGGTCAATGCGCTCGCCCGGCTCAAGAGCTACTTCGACTACGGCACATTCACGCCCATTCAGGTCGCGTCCATCCACGCCCTCGAAGGCCCGCAGGAGTGCGTGGCCCAAATCTGCGAGAACTATCGCAGCCGCCGCAACGTCCTCGTCGAGGGCCTCAACAAGGCCGGCTGGCCTGTCGCCCTGCCCCGCGCAACCATGTTTGTCTGGGCGCAGATTCCCGAGCAGTACCGCAAGATGGGCTCGCTGGAATTTTCAAAATTGCTGCTGAATGAGGCTAAGACAGCCGTATCGCCCGGCATCGGCTTCGGCGACTACGGCGACGGCCACGTCCGCTTCTCGCTAATCGAGAACGAAGAGCGCACCCGCCAAGCCCTGCGAGGAATCAAGCAAATGCTGGCCAAGGGCGTCTTAGTGGGATCGTGATATCTAAGGCCGGGTGACCGAGTTTCCCATTACTGGCAGCTGGCCCGCACTTCAATCCGCCGGGTGCTCCATCCTTGCGCGTTCTTTGCGCAAGGGTGGGAAACCACGAACCTCAACCGGCGTCTATTCATAGGAAAATGGGTGGCCCAGGTCTCGATTCTGAGACCTGCGATTGCACGAATCTCGACCGCCTCGGTGCGGGAAATCTCGCTCTCTGAGATTCTGCGTCACGGCCCCCAAAAATTCCAATTCAGCTTTGCAGATTCATTCCCGTCGTAAGCGCACACTGGAATCAGCAGGAATCTTCCCCGGTCCAATCTGTCGGGCATCTGACCGGTCTACGCCCGTCGCGACGCGCTACTGAAGTCCAGAAGCCAGCCAAAGACCATAAGCGCGAGGGCGCGCCTTGTCTGAGGCGGCCTGCGGTACCTGCCGCTGGCTCACGGGAATGCCCGTTCCGGCCACCACTTTGACAATGGACGCCACGTCGCCAAGGCTCTGTTTGTCGTTGGAGTAGTAGTGAACCTGAGTTTCCTCCACACTCTCCGGCTTAACGTCGATGCCCGGCACGATCATTCCCGCGGAGCGCAGGGCGCCGGCAATGGCAGCCGCACGTTTGTGCTGTTCCCGCGAATGTGTGTGGATATACACCCGGATGAGGATCTGGGCGGCGCTGGGGTTGGCTTCGAAAGCCCGGTCGACCGCCGACGTTGCCGAGGCCGAGACCGCCGGACTGGCAGTTTGGAGATTCTCCACCGTGGCGCTCAACAAGGCACTTGTGGTTGCGGCCCTCTGCTTGGCCACCTTGACTTCTTCGTTCTTCGTGGTTACCTCGGACTGCAACGAGTCGGTCTTGACCATCTGCGTCTGTAACGAGCTTCGTGATTGCAGCGCCGCGTAGAAAGTTGCACCCAGCCCCACCACCACGATCACTCCGGCAATAAATCCGAAGATGGCAGACTTGCGCGACTCGCGTGAGAGTGTCTGCGCCAATGCGCGCATTTCAGCTTCGCGCGGCTCTTTGCCGCCCGCAGAGGTCTGTGCATGTTCGTCGCTGTTGGCGGACATGGCAAATGCTCCCTAAAGATTCATGCCGAAGACTACGCGAAAGACATCGTGCTGGATTTTCAGGATTCGATTGGCGGTGAATGCGATGGCCCCGCCGGAACTCGACAACATGCCCACTTCGGCCAGAGTAAAGGTGTGTTCGACGAAGATGACACCGAGCGAAACCAGGACGCCGACGCCGGCAAGCGCCGAGAAACAAAGATAGACATATCTCTCTGCCCTGCAACTGTCGAGCAGACTTTGCGCAACCGCTTTGCGGGCTTCGTAATCCGAAAAGGGCGTGTCTGGCGGATTGGCCGGGGGATTCGGCACGGAAACAGTATGGTCGCGGTTGATGCGCCGGTCAACAAAGAAACGTTTCTCGCGTAGCACGGCAAGGAGCAATCCAGAAAGGTAACCTTGCTGTTTACTTTTTAGTAGATAGGCAACAGCCACGACCGTAAACATGCGGCATGGGGCGGGCGCGGGTCTATCAGGTTCTGCGTCCTATCCGCCGAGAGCGAAGCTGCGGGCGGACTCGAGAAGCCTCGAAACCGACTGCTTCGAGCAGGACTCGGTATAGATACGCATGAGCGGCTCAGTTCCACTGGCGCGCAGCAGCAGCCACGTTTCGGCGGCATTCGGCTTGGTGGCAGCTTCAGGGTTATCGAGGTAGAACTTGACGCCATCCAGATTTTCCTGGCGGAGGATGGGCATGCCGGCGAAGACTGGGTCGCCCGTTGCGAGCGCCCTGGCCCGGGCGATGGCGCCGTTCTTGACGCCGTCGGAGATGTGCAGGTCGATGCGGCCGTACTGGTGCTCGCCGTACTCGGCCTGGAGATCGGCCACGAGTTGGCCCAGGGTCTTGCCTTCCTCTGCCATTACGTTCGCCAGTAGCAGCGCGTTCAGCAGGCCGTCGCGCTCCGGCAGGTGACGCTGGAAGCCGATGCCACCCGACTCCTCCCCACCCATCACGATTTCCCGCTCCAGCATGTAGTCGCACACAAACTTGAAGCCGATGCCGTGCTCGATAAGTTCGCGGCCGTGTTTGGCGCAGATGCGATCGAGCATCTTGGTCGTGTTGAAGGCGCGCGTGACAGCGCCGGGCCAGCCCTTGCGCCGCAGCACCCAACTAAGCAGAACGGAAAAGATTTTATGCGGATCGACAAACTCGCCATGCTCGTCGGTGGCGCCGATGCGGTCCGCGTCGCCGTCGGTGCAGAGACCAGCCTGGCAGCCGTTGGCGACAACCGCCTCGCCAAGAGCACGGATATGGGGCTCAATGGGCTCGGGGTTAATGCCGGGAAACAGCGGATCGACGTGGCCGCGAATCTGCACGTGAGCCACGCCAATGCGGGTGAAGATGTCAGAGATAATGGTTCGACCCGCGCCGTACATTGAGTCGATGCAGAATTTCATGCCGGAGCGGGCGATGAGGTCGAGGTCGGCAAAGCTCTCAATGGCTTTGAGGTAGGCAGGCAGAAAATCGTACTCACGAATCTCGGCCGGCCGCGCGGCGCGAGCTACAGGCTTGCCCAGGCAGGACTCTATTTCGGCGATGATGGAGGGCTTGCCGGAGCCGCCGTACCAGGCCTTGTACTTGACGCCGTTCCATTGCGCGGGATTGTGGGAAGAGGTAATCATGATGCCGCCCGCCGCACCCTGTCCACGCACGCCAAAGCTCAGCGCGGGGGTAGGCGTAATGTCGTTGGCCAGGAGTACAGGGATGCCGGTGGCGGCTGCAACTTCAGCACAGGCCCGCGCAAACGCGCGGGAGCCGAAGCGCGTGTCATAGCCGATGCACAGGCCCTTGGCGGGATTCTCTTTGGCGTGGACATATGCCGCGATGGCCTCGGCAGCTAGACGCACATTAGCAAAGGTAAAGTCGTCGGCAATCACGCCGCGCCAACCGTCGGTGCCGAACTTGATTTGAGGGTGGGGCATGATTCAGTTCTTGTTCTCCCTGAAAGCTAGAGTAACGGAGACAGGTTCGGGGCCGTGACTTCCCACTGTTTCACCGGGAAGCAGGCAAAAGAATGGAGCACGCTGTTTTGAAGGCTGAACGATATCGAAATGGCCACAATGTGGAGTTCGATGATTCTCATATCTCAATTGTGAGACTGAGTACACAACTTCGGCGCAGGGTTCGGGCGGCTCTAGATCAGCTCGGAGTGACCTGAGAGTCCAAGTTCCTTCACAATCTTTCCCACGTCCTGGGAATGGTCGCGGTGGGCAATCAGAAGCGCGTCCTCAGTATCGACGATGACGAGATTCTCGACTCCGACGAGGGCGACAAATTTCTTGGGGCTGTAGATGTAGTTGTTGCCGGCCTCAATGGTGAGGTGACCTTCGGTCTCAGCCACATTCCCATCGCCGTCTCCGCGCAGCCGCGTCTCCAACTGATACTCGTAAAGAGAGGCCCAGGAACCCAGATCGTTCCAACTAAACTCCGCCGGCAGGCAAAAGAGGCGCGACTGGTGTTCGCCCTTCGCAGAGCGAGGCTCCAACACCGCGTAGTCCACTGAGATGTTTTCACACTTCGGATAGAGCTTGTGAAACACCTCCTCAAACTGCGGAGTACCGTAGGCCGCGGCAATTCCCTCCAGCAGAGGAGCAGTCTCAGGCAGATGTTCGCGCACGGCATTGGCCAGCGTGCGGGCGGACCACAGAAATATCCCGGAGTTCCAGTAATAATTGCCGGCGGTCACAAATTCTTCAGCCCGGTTCAGGTTCGGCTTCTCAATAAAACGCCGGACATGCAATGCGGAACCGTCGCCGGTGTAGTCGCCGGTTTCAATATAGCCATAGCCAGTTTCGGGGCGAGTGGGCTCGATGCCCAGCACCACAATGTTGTCGCCCGATGCGGCCGCAGAGATGCCCTTCTGCAGCGCCTTGAGAAAGCGCGGCTCATCGGCAATAACATGATCTGAAGGAAATACTCCCAACACGGCGTCGGGGTTTTGGCGCTCAATCAAGAATGCGGCCAAGCCGCAGGCAGGGGCGGTGTTGCGGGCTACCGGCTCCTGAATGATCTGCCCGGCAGGAACGCCCGCCAACTGGTCGGCGATCTCATGGGCCAGGTATTCGTTGGTGATGACCCACGTACTGGCCACTGTGGCGAGGGGCTTGAGGCGCTCAACTGTCTGCTGGATCATGGAGCGCTCGCCGTCAAGCGCGAGCACCTGCTTGGCGCGGGCGCGGCGGGAGCGGGGCCAGAAGCGGGTGCCACTGCCACCGGCAAGAATGACTGGACGAAAATCGATCGGGTTCGGCATGGAAGACTCATCCTACTCGACAAGCGGTATGTTTGCACAGTGACCCGGAATACTTTTCCGGCTGGCGGGGTGCACTGTCGGGCCGCGCGCTGGCCGCGACAATTCCAAGCTCGCCGTGGCCGGGAGCTGGAGACACCGATATTCGAACTTGGCGCTAGGTCAAGCGAGCAAGAAACTCGCCCATGCGGCGAGTGCCTTCATCGATATTCTGCTTGGTCACCGGGTAGGAGATGCGGATGTGCTCCGCGGTGCCGAAGGCTTCGCCAGGCACGGTGACCACATGCGCCTCGTGCAAGAGCCGGGTGGCCAGCTCGGTGGCTGTCTTGATGCCGCCCTTGCCCAGGAAGGCTGACATGTTCGGATAGACGTAAAACGCGCCTTCAGGCTTGGTGCAGGTGACGCCGGGAATCTGGGCCAGCCTGGCCAGCATATAGTCGCGCAGCTCGATGAACTCCGAGCGGAACTCCGCGACGCAGTCCTGCGAGCCGGTGAGCGCGGCAACTGCAGCCTTCTGGACGAAGCTAGTGGCATTAGAAGTGGACTGGGACTGAAGCTTGCTCAGGTTGGCCACGATGGGCTTGGCCGCCAGCGCGTAGCCGGCCCGCCAGCCGGTCATGGAGTAGGTTTTGGAGAGAGAGCCCAGAATCACCATGTGCTCCTTGGCCCAGGTGAACGAGCCACCAGAGACAGGCCTGCCGGCATAGTTCAGGTAGACGTAGCACTCGTCGAGAAGCAGGAATATCCCGCGCTCGTGGGCCAGGTGAACAATGCGTTCCAGGTCTTCAGCCGAGACAACCGATCCGGCGGGGTTGGACGGCGAGTTGAGAATGATGGCCTTGGTACGGGGTGTGATGGCCTTCTCGATGGCGTTAGCGGTGATGCGAAAGCTCTCGGCCTCGCTGGTCTGAAGGAACACTACCTTGCCGCCGGCGTACTGGATGATGTCTTTGAAACTGACCCAGTAAGGCACGGGAAGAATCACCTCATCCCCGTGATCGACGAGAACCTGAATGGTATTGAAGAGGGCCAGCTTGCCGCCGGTGGTGAAGATAGCCTCGTCGAGGCCGTAATCCGAGCCAAAATCCGAAGCGTGGCGCTCCACGATGGCTTTGCGCACGTCGGGTATGCCTGGCACCACGGTGTAACGGGTAAAGTTGGCCTCGATGGCGGCAATGGCAGCGTCCTTGATGGGCCGCGGGGTGGGAAAGTGAGGCTCGCCGGCTCCGAAATCCACCAGGTTGACGCCCTGGGCGCGCAGTTTGGCAGCCTCGGCGGCGACGGCCATGGTTGCAGAAACTTCGATGCGAGAGATGCGATCAGCAAAAATTTGGGGAGCAGTAACGACTGTCATGATGCTTCCATCTTTACAGATTTTGAACAATTGTGGAACCACGAGCCGGGAAGGACATCAAGGGGTGTTGATTCGTCCGCGCAGGCGCTTTAGGACGTTGGGCGGAATCAGTCCGGAAATGTCGCCGCCGAAGCTGAAGACTTCCTTCAACATACGCGAGCTGACAAAGGAGTAGCGCCCGGCCGGCTGCAGGAAAACCGTTTCAATCTCGGGCGCGAGGCGCCGGTTCATCAGGGCCATCTGAAACTCGTATTCGTAGTCGGAGATGGCACGAATGCCGCGCAGCACCGCGGCTGCACCCAGCTCGCGGGCAAACTGCACCATGAGGCCGTCGAAGGTGGCTACGGATACGTTGCCCAGCGAGTCGGTGGCTTCATGCAGCATCTCCACGCGCTCCTCCACTGAGAACAGGGGATTCTTGACCGGGTTCCTGAGAATGCCCACAGTCAAGTGCTCAAAGAGCTTCGACCCGCGCTGAATGAGGTCGATGTGCCCGTTGGTGGGCGGATCAAAGGTGCCGGGATAGAGGGCATTTACGCTCATCGGTGCTGCTCCCACTGGATTCTAG
>Ga0181535_10000479_pt1 | contig 59939 bp, 37 predicted proteins | sample PEATcosm2014_Bin_44_FD_119774 | JGI IMG/M metagenome (GOLD analysis project Ga0181535, IMG submission 119774) | Peatland microbial communities from MTU Mesocosm Facility, Houghton, MI, USA - PEATcosm2014_Bin17_30_metaG | ecosystem: Environmental > Terrestrial > Soil > Wetlands > Peat | place... | reverse complement strand
TGATTGAGGAATACCCGCGCCTGCTGCTCGACCGATGCGTTGAAGGCTTCATCCTCATCGACACCATCCTGGAGCACAGCATGAAGCTCCCGGTGGTCGCCGTCGCCGGCCATCGCAAGTTCGAGGGCGTCACCAACGTCGTGCTCGACCAGCGCCGCGCCGCGGAGTTGGCCTTGCGCCACCTCTACCAGTTGGGGCACCGCAAGATCGCCTTCATGCGCGGCGGCAGTCACAGCTCCGACGCCGACGAGCGCTGGGCGTGCCAGATGGCGGTGGCCAAGGAACTGAAGCTGGAGGTTCCGCCCGAGCTGACGGTGCAAATCCTGACGCGGGTCTCCACGCCGGAGATGGGCTTTGGACCGGTAAATGAACTGGTTACGCGCGGCGCCGACTTCAGCGCGCTGGTCTGCTACAACGATGTCTCCGCCATCGGAGCGATCCGGGCGCTGATGGATCACGGCCTGCGGGTGCCGGACGACGTATCGGTGGTGGGCTTCGACGATATCCAAAACGCCGCCTATCACAACCCCAGCCTGACCACGATCCGCCAGCCGTTGCAGCACATGGGATCGGTGGCCGCGCGCATCCTGCTGCAACGGATTCGCTCCCAGGCCACATTTCCGGATGCGGTGCCGATCTTGCCGGAGCTGGTGATTCGCGAATCGACCGCACCTCCCGGGCCGCGGCGCGCGCGCGTCAAGCGGAGCTGAAGACCGTTGCGGCGACTGGCCACGGATCGAAATCGCCCTAACCGGCGGTCGAATGGCGGTCTCTAAGAAATGGACCCACAAGCAGACGCAGCGACCGAAGCCGTCCAGGGCGCGCTGTTGTGGACTGGCAAGCCGGATTTACGCGTGAAAATGCGCTCCCAGTGAAGGTCTGCTGGCATTCCGGAAGCGGGTGCCGTTTGACCGCAGCTTGACGAGGGGATCGCACGAGAGGAAGCGTGGACCCAACGTGACACCGCTGGATGAGGTTGCCTTTTGCGCAGTACCATCAGTATCGCGGAGAGATGAGGGTGCCGGCCGGGAATGAATCGAACCAGAGCAGGAATCCGCATGCTCCCGCGGCGGCTCCGGCCGGTACGCCGGCGCTGGACCCTCAGCTTGGATTGGAGAGATAAGCAAAGAGAGGCTGCATAGCTTCTGCCGGTTTCAGACCCATGCGAGTGGAGTTACTTGGCGCCTTCCAGATTCCCGGCCAGGGCGTTGGCCTGGAAAACTCTCAAGAGGCAGCCGAATGTGCCAGGCAGTAACACTCTTGCGCAACGATTGCACGCCATGCCCGTCATTCCCGATCAGTGCCCCGTTTTTTGGCACAATCGCGCGTTCAAGGAGAAACCACATGCCGCTTCGCCGTTCTTTCTTGTCCCGGTTTGCTCTATTCTCATTCGTCGCTGTGCCTCTCTTTGCACAGACTGCTCCGCCACCGGACGCCGGAAACCCAGCCGCCACTCTGCGGGTGAATGCGCGAAGCGTGGTTGTGGATGTGGTGGTGACGGACAGGAACGGCAAGGCCATCACCGGCCTGCCCAAGGAAGACTTTCAGGTTTTCGAGGATGGTAAGCCGCAAACTCTCACCTTCTTTGAGCCGCACGCAGGCGCACCTGCCATCGCGCCCGAGGCCCTGCCGAGTCAGGCTCCGCCGCCTCTGCCGCCGAATACCTTCACCAACGTTCCCGCGGCGGTTCCGTCGGACTCAGTGAATGTGCTGCTGATGGATGCGCTCAACACGCCCATGCAGGATCAGACCTACGTTCACAAGGAGATGGTCAAGTATCTGGCCAACATTCCTCCCGGCATTCGCATCGGCGTCTTACTGCTGAGCAACCGGCTGCGCATTGTGCAGGGATTTACGGAAGACGGGGCGGCTCTGCGCGCGGCCATCGCCCGCAGCGCGGCCAATCCAACGGAGTCGGCGCTGCTGCCCGTTGCCGGCGAGACCAACCTGATTCAGACGGCCGTCTCCGAAGCCGCGTCGATGGGACCCAGTACCGGGAATTCCGGGGCGGGCGCAGCCGCGCAGGGCGCAGCCTCAGCGGATTCGCTGCAGAGTTTTCTGGACCAGCAGACGCAATTCGAAGCCAACGAGCGGATTGAGATGACGCTTGAGGCTCTGCAGCAGATTGCGCGCTATCTTGCGGGCATTCCCGGACGGAAGAACCTGGTCTGGTTCAGCAGTTCCATTCCGCTCACTCTCTTTGCCACGGCCGCTGGAAATTCCGCGGGAACGGGGACTTCCAATCCTAGTGGCGACTCCCCGTACTACGAAAAGGTAAAGATGACCGTGAACCTGCTGGCCAAGGCCCAGGTCTCGGTCTACCCCATCGAAGCGGCCGGACTTGCGCCCGACCCCATCGTCGATGTCAGCGGTCCTCCCATTACTGCGATGGTTTCGTCTGGGGACGCAGGCACGCAGGGTAAGTTGGCCACCCAACACCAGGTAACCACCATGCAGACTGGAACCCAGGATCGCAACCTCAACCACGCCACCATGGATCAACTGGCCAGGGACACGGGCGGCAAGGCGCTGTATAACCTGAACAGCCTGAGCGAATCGCTGGCCGAAGCCATCGACAACGGCGCGCGCTACTATACCGTCGCGTACACGCCGACGAATCGGAGCGAAGACGGCAAGGCGCGCAAGATCGAGATCAAGCTCACCTCCGGCAAGTACAACCTAGCCTATCGCCGCGGTTACTTTGCGGACACGCCCAAGGAACTGAGGGCGGCGGAAACGGCTGCGGTGAAAGACCCGCTGCGCCCGTTGATGGATCGCGGCATGCCCAACTTTACCGAGCTTCGCTATCGCATCAATGTAACGCCCGCCAATCCGCAGCCCGCCGCAGATGCCGCTCGCGCCGGCAACAACGCCGCGCTGAAGGCACCGTTCACACGCTATGGCGTCAACTTTGTGCTGACGACCGAGGGACTGAGCCTCGATCCCGGACCGGACGGCGTGCGCCACGGCAAGATCGAAGTCGCGCTGGTTGCCTACAGCCACGACGGCAAGCCGCTGAACTGGAGCGTCCGCTTCGTCGGACTCGCCGTCAAACCCGAGCAATACGAAATGGCCCAGAAGTCGGGGATTCCGTTCCACCTGGATATCGATGCGCCGCCAGGAGACATTTACCTGCGCACCGGCATCTTCGACATGACCGCCAGCAGGGCGGGCACGCTGGAGATTCCGCTGAACGCGATCACGATCGCGGCAAAGTAACCGCTCGCCGGCTGAGGAATCCTCCCAGCCGGCGGGTTACTCACCGGCCCTGGAGACGGATGTCTTGTTCCACGCGCGCGGGCAGCGTGAGCTGAGAAGAAATTCCCGGCTCGCGCGCAATGTCCGATCGCGCAGTCCGCCTCTTATAGCCGCATCACTCGCTTTGGAGCTTCGCATTCGAGGGAAAGCCTATGCTGCGTCGCCGTTCCTGTCTTATTCTTGCGCTGTCCTCCTTCCTCGCCGTTCCTCTGCTTGCGCAGACCGCGACGCCGGTGAACCCCGGGGTTCCCGCCGCCACGCTCCGCGTGAATGCCCGCAGCGTCGTCGTCGATGTGGTGGTAACCGACAGGAACAACAAGGCGGTAACCGGGCTGCCCAGGGAAGAGTTTCAGGTCTTCGAGGATGGCAAGCCGCAGGCCATCACCTTCTTTGAGCAGCACGCGGGCACGCCTGCCGGCGCACCGGCAGAGCCCGCGCCGCCTTTGCCGCCCAACACCTTCACCAACATTCCCTCGGCACTACCAACCGATGCGGTCGATGTCCTGCTCATGGATGCGCAGAACACCCCCATGGAAAACCAGGTGTACGTGCACAAGGAGATGGTCAAGTATCTCTCCACCATTCCCCCCGGCATTCGCATCGGCATCTTTCTCTTATCCAACCGGCTCCGCATCGTCCAGGGATTTACCGAAGACTCTTCGGCTCTGCGCATGGCCATCGAACGCAGTTCGGCCAATCCGACGCCGTCGGCGCTGCTGGCGACGCCCGCCGAAACTGCCGCGAATTCGAATGCAGTCACCCTGGTAGGGTCCATGGGCCCGGCGGGAAATGCGCAATCCGCCGCGTCCGCTTCCGCGCTGCAAAGTTTTCTCGCCGAGCAGTCCAGCTTCCAGACCAACATGCGGACGGAGGGAACGCTCGACGCGCTTCAGGAGATTGCTCGCTACCTGGCTGGCATTCCTGGGCGGAAAAACCTCATGTGGTTTGCCACCAATCTCCAGCTCTGCATGTTTGCCAGAGACACCGTCGATTGCCCCTACTACGACAAGATGAAGAAGACCCTCGACATGCTGACCAATGCCCAGGTCTCGCTTTATCCCATCGACGCGAGCGGCCTCGATGGCGGCTTCGACGGCGGCGACCTGAGCGTTGCTCCCATACAGATGCAATCGTCCATGCAGGCGACCACAGCATATTCAAGATCCCTCCACAGCGCAAGCCGTGACCGCAACCACAGTCATCTGGTCATGGATCAGTTGGCCTGGGATACGGGAGGCAAGGCAAGCTACAACCAGAACGGCCTCAAGGAATCGCTGGCCGAAGACATCGACAACGGTTCCCGCTACTACACTCTCGCGTACACGCCCACGAACCTGAGTGAAAAGGGAAAGGAACGGAAGATAGAAGTCAAGCTCGCCTCCGGCAAGTACAAACTTGCCTATCGCCGCAGTTACATCGAAGACACGCCGAAGGAGGTCAGGGAGGCTGAAGCGGTCAAAGCCAAAGACCCGCTGCGCCCGCTCATGGATCGCGGCATGCCTAACTTTACCGAGCTTCGCTATCGCCTGCATGTCGAGCCGGCCACTCCCCAACCTGCTGCCGATGCCGCCCGCGCCGGAAGCAACGCCCTGCTGAAAGGGCCGCTCACGCGCTATGGCATCGACTTCACTCTGACCGCCGAAGGTGTGTTCCTCGACACCGCGCCGGATGGCGTGCGCCACGGCATGGTCGAGGCCACGGTGGTTGCCTACAGCGCCGAGGGCAGGCCCATGAACTGGATGGTCCGGTTCTTCGGCCTGGTCATCACGCCCGCGCAATACGAAGCGGCCCGGAAGTCGGGCATTCCATTTCATCTAGATATCGATGTGCCCCCCGGGGACATCTACCTGCGCACCGGCATCTACGACACCTTATCGAGCAAGGCAGGCACACTGGAGATTCCGCTGAGCGCGATCACGTTGGCGGCAAAGTAGCCCACGCCGCATCGAGTTATCGGCCGTTTTGTTCCACTGCATTGAGGTAGTGCGATGCGCAAGTTGGCAAGTCTGTTATTGTTGGCGGCTATCGCACTGCCTGCGTCCGCGGCCACGCGGGTCAGGGTGGAGCAGTTGGAGCAGGCGCTGGCCGCGACCCATGGAAAGCCGGATGCGATCGTGGCCAACGAACTGTTCGATATGGAATTGACCGAGCGATTGAGCACGGTCCGGCTGGAGCGCTGGGAAGCCCGTTTTCCAGGCCAGATGGCCAGGCAGGCTCTCGTTGCGTTGGCCGACACATCGGTATTTCTCGATCCTCCAGCGACGGAGATTCCGGCAATCGCCAGGCCGAACCCAGACGCGCAAAGCAAAATCGTGTCTCTGGCCGCGCTGTATGTCGCCCACACCGTTCCCAAATTGCCGAGTTTCTTCGCTACGCAGAGGACGACCCGGTTCCATGATGGATTCAAGCCGCCGGGCAACATCGACCCCGTGGCTAACGCGAACTCGCGCCTTCATTTTGTCGAGAGTTCCAGCACCACAGTGCTGTATCGCAGCGGCCGGGAAGTTGTGGACGAAGAAGGGACAAAAGATGACAGGGATGCGCCGTCAGCCAATGGTTTGAACGCCTGGGGAGTCTTCGGGCCGCTGCTTGGCGCTGTGATGACAGATGCGCTTCACGGCAAAGTAATTTGGAGTCATTGGGAGCAGGGCGCTTCCGGTCCGATGGCGGTCTTCCGCTATGCAGTGCCGGAAGAGAAGTCGCATTACGTTGTAACTTTCTGCTGCGTCGCGTCCGATCGCGGAAACTTCAAGAGGATTCCCAGCCCGTTATTCGAGAAAGTTGCCGGCTATCATGGCGAGATCGCAGTTGATCCATCCACCGGGGCCATTCTTCGCCTTGCGCTACAGGCAGATCTGCAACCGGCATATCCGATTGTCAGAGCCGATGTGATGGTGGAGTACGGGCCGGTGAAGATTGGTGGAGAAACATACCTCTGCCCCGCCAAGAGCGTCTCCATCACACAGTCGGCGGTCGCGGCGGTGAACGCGCCGTGGATCGACACCGGCACGGCATCCGGACCAAAGACCACCGCGCTCAACGATGTGGTCTTCAACAACTATCACCTATCGCGCGGAGAGATGCGCATCCTGAGCGGAAACAGTGCGGAACCGGACGGAAATTCGCCCGCTTCCCCGCCCGCGGGTACAAACCCGTCCACTCCTTCACCGCCGCCCGCGGATCGCTGACCGAGAATGACCGAGGTAGACCGTGCGCTCTCCCGAGGTTTTGCGAAAAACGGCGCGGCGAAGGAGAATTGCAGGATGAATCGAAGTTGTACGATGCGGAGATTCGGTCTTCTGCTGTTGCTGGCTGCGTCGGTCGTGCCTGCGTCCGCGGCAAAGGACAGTCCGCTCAAAAAAGTCAATGTGGAGCAGTTGGAGCGGACGCTGGCCGCACGCCATGGGAAGCCGAATGCAAATGCCGCCAGGGAACTCTCCGCATTGGAGCTGACCGAACGGTTGAGCGCGGAGCGGCGTGCACGGTTGCAGGCGGGTTTGCAGGATGTTGGGGCCCGGCAGGCGCTGATTGCGCTGGCCGACCTTTCGGAGTTCCTTCCGCTTCCCGCGTCGGAGATTCCAGCCACAGCACCGCCGGACTCTGACACGCAGAACTCGCTGCTGGCTCTGGCCGCGGAATCTGTGGGGAGGGCCATCCCCAGGCTGCCAAATTTCTTTGCGACGCGGGATACAATCCTCTTTGCGGAGGACCTCGCAGATCCCTCGCGCTCCCCATCGAGCGCGGCGCAAAGCCGGCCAATCCATGCCGTGGACAGCTCCAACGCCACAGTTCTCTATCGCCGGGGTAAAGAGGTAGCTGAGTCGCGCGACGCGATGAACCAGCACTCCGCCCGGCTGGGACAGGAGTTGACCATCGAGGGCGTCTTCGGGCCGGTGCTTGAGCTGGTTGTGGCGGACGTGCTCAAGAGCGGCTGGACGTGGAGCCATTGGGAGAGGGGAGCGGGCGGGCCTCTGGCGTTTTTTTCCTACGCGGTGCCGCTGCGAAAGTCGCATTACAAAGTGGAGATTCCGGGGGACCAGACGGGCATTTACCCGCTTACCGGCTACCACGGGGAGATCGCCGTCGACCCGGCCAATGGCAACATCCTGCGCTTGACGATGCTGGCGGATCTGACGCCAACCGGCCCGATTGCCAGAGCGGATGTGCTGGTGGAGTATGGGCCCGTCGCGATCGGCGGCACAACCTATCTCTGCCCAGTACGAAGCGTTGCGGTTTCACTGGCGCGTCCCGTGGATGCCTTGCGCGACTTATACGGATTCAGGCGGGCCGATGTGGAGCCGATGGAACTGGAATTGAGCGACGTCGTCTTTCGCCAGTATCACCTTTTCCGCTCCGAGGCGCGCATCGTGACGGGCGTCGGCGGCGATGGGGGCCAAACGCCCGCGCCGGCCGCGCCAGACGGCACACCGCCGGAGGCTCCGGCACACTGATCGGGTTCAGGCTCGGCAGGTCGTCGATCCCAACAGCAAGGGGAGCCAATGCGGCTCCCCCGCTGTTGATGCAAAAACGGATGGAGTTACTTCTTGCCTTGCAGTTCATCGGCCAGTGCGCCGGCTCCGTAGAGCTTGCGCAGGGCCTCGATCATGCCGGCCGAGTGGACCGCGACCGCGCGGTTCTTGGTTCCGTCGTAGACGAAATCTCCGGCCAGCGACTCGATGTTACCGTCGAAGATCAGGCCCACCAGTTCGCCCTTGCGGTTCACCACGGGCGAGCCGGAGTTGCCGCCGATGATGTCGCCGGTAGAGACGAAATCGAGCGGCGTCGAAAGGTCGAGCTTGTCACGGCCGGCCACTTCCTTGGGCGTCAAGTCGAAGGGAGATTTGTCGCTGAAGCTGGCCGCGCGGTCGTAGAGCCCGTAGAAGGTGGTGAAGGGCGGAGCGATGGTGCCGTTGTAGGGGTAGCCATCGACCGTGCCATAGCTCAGGCGGAGGGTGAAGGTGGCGTCGGGATAGGCGTCCTTCCCATAAACCAGGAAGCGGGCCTTGCCCAGCTTTTCGCCGGCTGGAGTCAGCACGCTGGACAGGGTGTCGCGCATCCGCCGGGTGGTTTCGCGGACGATGGGGTCCACGCGGCGCGCAGCCACGATCATGGGATCGGTGGAAGCGGCCACGGCATCTTCGCCGCCCTCGAGCAGCGACTTGCGGAAGGCCGGATCGGCCATCTTGGTTCCGTCGATCAGCGAGTTGACCGTCTGGTCTACATCCCCGCCCTGCACGATGGCCTGCACATAGGCGTCGTCCTTGCCCAGCTTTTCCTGGGCCAGTTTGAGCGCGGAGATCATGAACAGCTTCTCCACGGAGGGATAGACCGGAGCCGGCGACAGCAACTGGTACTTGAGCGATTCCAGACCTGCATCGTGGAACTGCGCCAACCGCTCGCCGTCCGGCTTCTTGATCTCAGCCACGTACTGCACGATCTGGAGCGCGCGGTTAAAGAGCTGGCTGTCGGTGCGGCGAAAGAGCTGGCCCTTGATCTCCGGCTTCACCTGCTCCTCGACGCGGGCAATCGTCTCCCAGGCGCCGCCGTATTGCTTTTGCCACTCGGGATTGGCGGCCACCTTGGCGCGGAAGTCGGTCTCGTCGGCCTGCTTCTTGGCCAGAATGGCCGGATCGGCCAGCGCCTCCTTGCGGCCCAGGTAGACCTTCAAGCTGTTTTGCAGGCCGAAGATGGTGCTGCCAACCAGCTGCGCCTGCTCCGGCCCCTGGGCCGCGAAGGCCTGGGCGACGGCGATGCGGTGCTGCAGATATTCCGTCACCGCCGGCCCGATCACATCGCGCTGCACCAGCAACTGGGCCACCGTGTCTTGCCGCTCGGTGGCGCCGGGATGGCCGGAGATGAAGATCAGTTCGCCCGGCGCGGCGCCCCTGGCGCTCCACTTGAGATAGTTGTCGCAGTGCAGCGGCTTGCCATTCTCGTAAACCCGGAAGAGAGCCATGTCGATGTCGTAGCGCGGATAGGTGAAGTTATCCGGATCGCCGCCAAAGAAGGCCGCCTGCTGCTCCGGCGCAAAGACCAGACGCACGTCGGTGTACGCCTTGTACTGGTAGAGCCAGTATTCGCCGCCGTTGTAAAACGAAACCACGTCGGAACGAAGGCCGGTCTTGTCCTTGCTTTCCTTCGTGATGGCCGCAATCTCGGCGTCGCGCGCCTTCAGCGCCTTGGCATCGTCCGCGATTCCCTTGGCCGCGCCCTGCACCCGCGCGGTCACGTCCTGCATGGCCACCAGCACGTTCACTTCGAGATCGGGAGACTTCATCTCCTGGTCCGGCGTGGCGGCATAGAAGCCGTCGCGCAGATAGTCGTGCTCGGCGGTCGAGTTCTTCTGCAACTGGCCGCGCGCCACGTGATGATTGGTGAGCAGCAGGCCGTCGGGGCTGACAAAGGAGCCCGATCCACCGTCGTTGAGCCGGACGCTGGAGAGCCGGAGATGGTCCAGCCAGGCCTGGGTGGGATGGAAGTTGTACTTGGCCGCCAGCAGCTTCAGCGGCGGGTTGTCAAAGGTCCACATGCCTTCCTCGGCGTGAATCACAGGCGCCACGGCCAGCAGCAACGCGGCCGGGAGCAGGAGAGCGGAGCGGAGTGTTCGAAAGTACATGGGATTCCTCATTGGGTAACGGTAATGCTGACCGCATTTGCGGTGCTGCTTGTCGCGTATGCGCACGATCCGTCATATATGGCGGTGATCAGATAGGTTCCCGCGGTGCTGAAGGTGGTCGGCAGGGTAGACGTTCCGGAACTCAAAGTTGCAGCGCCCAGCGTAGTCGATGGCAAATTGGTCGCGTTATAGAACGTGACTGTCCCGGTGGCCGCTGCAGGGGCAACGGTTGCCGTCAAGGTAACGCTTTCGCCTGTCGTTGGCGTAGTGGTGGATGCAGCGAGCGTGGTGGTGGTGGCTGTAAGGCTGGACGACGGGCTGATCGAGAGTGTCAGCGCGTCCGAAGTGCTTGCGGCATCCGTACTCGATCCGCCGTATGCGGCGGTTACCAGGTGCTGCCCGGTGGTGCAGAAAGTGGCCGACTGGGTTGCCGCGCCCGAACTCAGCGTTGCGGTTCCCAGCGAAGCTGAAGTGGTGGTGTCGGTGAACGTGACGGTTCCGGTGGCTGCCGACGGAGAAACCGTGGCGGTCAAATTCACGCTTTCGCCCGTCGTGAGCGTGGTGGTGGTGGTCGTGAGGCTTCCCGATGCGCTCACGGTGAGCGATACCGCGCTCGAAGTGCTGGTGGCATAGGTGCTCGATCCACCGTAAGCGGCGGTGATCGAGTACGTGCCGGCGGTGGCGATCGACGTGGTCAGGGTCGCTGTGCCTGAAGTCAGAGTCCCGGTTCCGAGCGAGGTTGTCCCGTTATAGAACGTGATGGTTCCGGTGGCTGCCGAAGGCGAAACAGTGGCTGTCAGCGTGAAGGTTACGCCGGCGGTGGGCGTGGTGGTGGATGCGGTGAGCGTGGTGGTGGTGGTCGTGCCAGTTGACCCCGGCGCCTGCCAGAAGTCGCCGCAACCGGCCAGGAATGGCGCTGTTGCGAGCGCGAGTAGTATCAGGATCTTTCCGCTGCGAACTGCTATGTCTTGCATTCTGCGTCCTCTTCGTCGCGTTGGGGAAGATGGAGAAAAGGCGGTTCTTGTCTCCGATTCCGAAGTCCTCTCTTACATCATCGGCAGCAGCAGCACTTCCACGCCGCTAGCTGCGTCTTTCTGGTGAAAAATCTGCTCGGTAGCTTTTTGGAACTCCTCCGGCTTGGCAGTGGGAATATCGGTGAAGGTCTGCGGATTGCGGTCCGTCAGCGGGAACCAGGAGCTTTGCACCTGGACCATGATGCGATGCCCGCGGCGGAAGGTATGGAAGAGATCAGGCATGGTGAAGTCGATCTCGGTCTCCTTGCCGGGCGTCAGCGGCTCGGGCTGCTCCCAACTGTTACGGAACTTGGCGCGGAATGGTTCGCCACGCAGCAGTTCCTGGTAGCCGCCCATGTGCACCGGCGGAGCGTCCACGATGCGCTTGTTGGGGCGCGCGCCGTCTTCCGACTCGGGATCGGCATCGGGATAAACGTCGATCAGCTTCACGTCGAAATCGGAGTCCGTGCCGGAACTGGACACCTTCAGCTTGGGCGAAATGGGGCCGGCGATGGTCACGTCCTCCTCCAGCGGGTCGGTCTGGTAGACCACCACGTCGGGCCGGTAGCTGGCGAAGCGCTGGTCGTCCACCATGTAGCGCTGGGGCACGGTGTCGGTGGTGTATCCCACAAAAGGCACCGGATGGCTGGGATCGCTGATGTATTCATCTACGCTGCTGGCTTCGCTGGGCGGATCGAAGCTGAGCTTGCCGCCCGCGTGAAAGTAGAGGGTTTTGGGCGTGGCGTTCTTGGGCGGCCAGGCGTCCAATCTGCGCCAGACGTTGGTTCCGGTCTCGAAGACCACGGCCTGGGGTTGCGCCGCGCCCTTGCCCTTGAGGTAGTGCTCGAAGAACGGGAACTGGATGCTGGCGCGGAAATACTCGCCGGTTTTGGCGTCGAACTCGATATCGCCCAGGCGGGAGCCGTCGCTGCGCGCCCAGCCGCCATGGACCCAGGGCCCCTCGACCAGCGTGGCGGGCGTTTCGGGATTGAATTTGCGGATGGCGTTGAAGGTGCGGTAGGGGCCGGAAAGGTCTTCGGCGTCATACCAGCCGCCCACCACCAGCACCGCGCAGTGCACGTTCTTCATATGCCGCGAAAGGTCGCGCGCCTGCCAATAGGAATCGTAGGTATCGTGCTTGAACTGGTCGTTGAAGAGCCAGTTCGATCCCTTCAGATAAAGCTTGTCCAGGTTGGCGATGTTTCCCGCCTGGAGATAGAACTTGTAGCTGTCCGGCGTGCCAAAGTCGAAGGGAACGGTGGGTTTTGGGGCCTGCGGCCCCTCCTGGGGATGGAAGAAGGGGGCATAGAAGCCAAAGTTGGCCGAGAGCATGAAGGCGCCGCCGTGGTAGCCGTCGTCGCCCAGGAAGAGGTCGGTCATGGGCGCCTGGGGGCGGGCGGCGACCAGCGCGGGGTGGGAGTCGATGATCGAGCCCGAGGTATAAAACCCTGGGTAGGAGATGCCCCAGATGCCCACCTTGCCATTGTTGTTGGCCACGTGTTTGAGCAGGAACTCGATGGTGTCGTAGGTATCGGAGGCGTCGTCCACGTCCTGGGGAGATTTCTTCTCGTCGATATGGGGCCGCATCTCGGCGAACTCGCCCTCGCTCATCCAGCGCCCGCGCACATCCTGGTAGACGAAGATGTAGCCGCCTTTCTCGAACTCGTCGGAGGGCCCGAGGCGCTTGGGATACTGGTCCTCGCCGTAGGGGCCGACGCTGTAGGGCGTGCGGTCCATCAGGAACGGATAGGGACCGTTGGCGGCGTCCTTGGGCGCATAAACGGCGGTAAACAGCCGCTTGCCGTCGCGCATCGGAATGCGGAACTCGTATTTGGTGTAGTGGGCGCGGACGTAGTCCTCTCTGGGCGCATCGGGCGCCGGCTGCTGGGCGCGGACGAGGGGAAAGGCAAGGGTAAAAACGGCCAGAGCGGCGATGGGGAGGCGGTGCAATTTGAGCATCGGTTCGAAGAGTCTCCTGAGCAACCAGAGTACTCCTGGAAAGTGCCCGTCTGACAGGCTCCGGTCACAAGAACCCGGCATTCGGCCGCGGATGGTGCGGCATTGCCTCGCTCGCTCCCCTGCTCCGGCCGCAATATTACGATTTCCTTATGCGCGGCGGGCCGTGCCGCGTTACCCTATTTGCACCATCTGAAAACAGCCGGACGCGCCATTGAACGCCGAGGCTAATCCCGTTTCCGCCAGAAGGAGAATCATGTCGACTGAATACCGCAATTTTCTCGCTCTCTCGTACGAAGAGCTTGAAGAGCTCAACCTGCAAGCCAAGGCTGACCGGGGCAATCGTCTCGCGGCCGACGAAATTCGCGAAAAGCGGCTGAAGTATCTCGCCGACGAGAAGCGGATCAAGGCCGTCACCGTGCTGTTCAGCGACCTCGAGGGCCGTCTGCACCTGCTCGATTACGACAAGAAGTTTTTGCTGGGGGCCTATGAGAACCTGACCTTTGACGGTTCCTCGATCCGCGGATTTACCGCGCAGAAGGAGAGCGATCTGCGCCTGGGCATCGACTGGAGCGCCTTCTACTGGGTGCCGGCCGACGTCTTCGGCACCGGCAAGGTGCTGGTCTTCGGCAACGTCATCGACAAGGACGGCACCACCTATTCGGGCGACCTGCGCGGCGTGCTCAAGGCCTACTCCGACGAGCAGTTCAAGAAGAACGGCTATACGCTGAACGCGGCCACCGAGATCGAGGGCTTCCTCTTTGCGGGCAAGGACGCGGAGCAGAAGTATTGCGAGACCGGCAAGTTTGAATTCATCTCGACCGGCGGCTACTATCACTCGCTGCCGCTCGATCCGCTGCGCCAGTTCATCGACACTTCGGCCGAAGTGCAGCGCGCCATGGGCTTCCAGAACGAGAAGGACCATCCGGAAGTTGCGCCCAGCCAGTATGAGATCAACTACGGCTACGCCGAAGTAGTGGCCGCGGCCGACCAGATTCAGCTCTACAAGCTGCTGACCCGGCAGATCGCCAACAACATGGGTTACACGGCCTGCTACTTGCCCAAGCCCGTGGTGGGCGTGAACGGCAGCGGCATGCACACCAACGTTTCGGTCTCGAAGGGCAAGACCAACCTGTTCTGGGACGAGAAGGGCGAAGAGCAGCTCTCGACCTTCGGCTGGAGCTTCCTGGACCGCATCCTGACTCACGCGCTGGACCTTTGCCTGGTCTTCAACTCGAGCGTCAACGCCTACCGGCGTCTCGATCCTCACTTCGAGGCACCCAACCAGATTCGCGCCTCGGCCGTCGATCGCGGCGCCATGGTGCGGGTGCCGATCGGCAACCACCGCTCGATGCGCACCGAAGTCCGCGCCGTGGCGCCGGACGCCAACCCCTACCTGTCGCTCTACGGCATCTTCAAGACCGGCGTGGACGGCGAGATTTCCACCGTGGACAATCTGCGCGCCGGCGGCCGCTACCTGCCCGACAACATCCAGCAGGCGATCGAGGACTTCAAGGACTCGAAGTGGATCGCGAAGATTCTGGGCGCGGATGTGCAGGGCCGCTATGCGGACCTGAAGCAGGCCGTGGCCAACCGCAGCCCCCGCGAATTGGGCTCGATCGTCAAGGGCTCCGAGGTGCAGTTCCATCACGCGGTCTACAACCAGTCGCTCTGGAACCTGTTTTAAACTGACGCGGCAATCGAACCGGCCTGGAGCTTCCGCTCCGGGCAGACAACCGAAGGGCGGCAGACCTCTCAGGGTTTGCCGCCCTTCTGTTGCCTGCCCTTCCAAGTTTCCTCATGGCTCCCTTATATCTCCGGTGATACAAGCAAGGAACGGGGTACAGACGGCATGGGCTCGGAAACTGGAGCGGGAGGGCGCAGAACGGCCATCCCGGAAGGCCCGAGCCTTTGCCGCCGGTATTTTGAATCCACGGTAAAGAAAGCCCATTGCCCTCATGAACGCCGGCCACCCAGTGGAAATGGATACGCTTTACGGGGATTATCCACTCGACCAGGCATTCGACGAGATGCGCGTGGCCACCGGGGAGTTGCGCCCGCACTACTGCGCGCTAGCCGAGACCCTGGCGCGGCTGCCCCACGATGAATTGCAGCGGCGCAAGCAGTCGGCGGATCTGTCGTTTCTGACCCAGGGCATCACCTTCACCGTCTATGGCCGCGACGAGGGCACCGAGCGCATCTTTCCCTACGACCTGCTGCCGCGGCTGATCACGGCCCAGGAGTGGGACCGCATCGAGCGCGGACTGACCCAGCGCATCACGGCGCTGAATCTCTTTCTGCGCGACGTTTACTCCGAAGCCAAAATCCTGAACGACCGCGTGGTTCCGCGCGAGCTGGTTTACAGTTGCAAGCACTACCGGCGGCAGATGCGGGGCCTGCAGGTGCCGCGCAACGTCTACATCGCCGTGGTCGGCTCCGACCTGCTGCGGCTGAACACCGGCGAGTTCGTGGTACTGGAAGACAACCTGCGCGTGCCCTCGGGCGTGAGCTACATGCTCACCAACCGCCGGGTGATGAAGCGGACCTTTCCGCAGCTTTTTTCGAGCTATGGCGTGCGCCCCATCGAGCATTATCCCCAACTGCTGCTGGCCACGTTGCGCTCGCTGGCGCCCGAGGGCCGGCCCGAGCCGAATATCGTGCTGCTCACGCCGGGCGTCTTCAACTCCGCCTACTTCGAGCACACCTATCTCGCCCGCCAGATGGGCATCGACCTGGTCGAGGGACGGGATCTGGTGACCCACGACAACATCGTCTACATGCGCACCACCGACGGGCTGAAGCGCGTGGACGTGATCTATCGCCGCGTGGACGACGACTTCAGCGATCCGCTGATCTTCCGCGGAGACTCGACGCTGGGCTGCACGGGCCTGTTCAACGCCTATCGCGCCGGCAACGTGACGGTGACCAACGCCTTCGGCACCGGCCTGGCCGACGACAAGGCGGTCTACGCCTATGTGCCGCGCATGATCCGCTACTACCTGGGCGAGGAGGCGATTCTGCCCAACGTGGAAACCTACCTGCTGAGCGAAGAAAAGGAACGGCGGCATGTGCTGGCCAATCTCGACAAGCTGGTGGTGAAGGCGGTGGGCGAGAGCGGCGGCTACGGCATGTTGATCGGCCCACAATCGACGGCCGGCCAGCGCGAGGAGTTCGCCCGCCAGATCGAGGCCAACCCGCGCAACTATATCGCCCAGCCAACGCTGGATTTTTCGCGCGCTCCATGCCTGATCGGCGATCGTCTGGAACCGCGCCACGTGGACCTGCGACCCTACATCCTCTTCGGCGACAAGATCAATATCGTGCCCGGAGGGCTGACCCGCGTGGCTCTGGAAAGAGGCTCGCTGGTGGTCAACTCCTCGCAGGGCGGCGGCAGCAAAGACACTTGGATTTTGGAGCAATAGTCAAACCACGGGGTTCGGGAGAGTTACTGCGATGCTATCGCGCGTTGCCGACAGTCTTTACTGGATGAGCCGCTACCTGGAGCGGGCGGAGAATACCGTGCGCCAGTTGGACGTGACCATGAGTCTGATGCTCGACACCGGCGGCGCCAGCTCGGAGGCGCGCTGGAAGCGGCTGATGGCCGCGCTGGGCAAGCCGGCCTGCATGGAGTGGAACGGCGATCTGGAGCAGATGGCCCGCAAACTGGTCTTCGACAGCCTCGACCCAGCCGCGGTTACGTTTTGCCTGAATGGGGCGCGGGAAAATGCGCGCCAGGTGCGCGAGGAGATTTCGACCGAGCAGTGGCAGCGGCTCAACCGGCTCTTCCACCAGATGCACTCGCCCAACGCACAGACGCAGTTCGACTCCAACGTCAACGACGCGCTGACTTCGGTCGTGGATGGCATTCACCTGTTCAAAGGCGTCAGCGACACAACCATGATTCATGGTCAGGGATGGCAATTCATCCGCCTGGGCCGCTATCTGGAGCGGGCCTACGCAACGGCCACGCTGCTCGAGGTCTACCAGCCCGATCTCTTCCACGCGCAGGAGCGCGAGCACTCCGGCTACCAGTACCTTGAGCTGGTGGGTCTGCTGCGCTGTTGCACTTCGTTCGAGGCGTACTGCCAGGTCTACACCGCCGACCTTTCGCCCGATCGCATTCTAGAGTTTCTGCTGCTCAACTGCGATTTTCCCCACGCCATCCGCTACTGCGTGGACGGCATCCGCGACGCCATCGACAACATTCAGCGCACCGGCGGGCGGCGGCCTCCGGACGAGCTGACCGCGGTCACCGGGCGGCTGCACGCCATGCTCGGATTCACGACCATCCGGGAGATCCTGGCCGGCGATGCAGCTGCCTTTCTGCACACCATCCGCGAGCAGTGCATGCGCATCCACGAGCTCATCTATCGCTATTATGTGCACTATTCCATTCAATCCGCGCTGGCGGTTTAATCGGGAGCGAGCATGAACTTTTATTCCATCCGCCACCTTACGCGCTTCCGCTACTCGCGGCCCATCAGCGAGAGCATCATGGAGACGCGCATGAATCCGCGCTCCGACTCCAGCCAGCACTGCCTCACCTTCTCGCTCTCCGTGAGCCCGCGCTGCCGCGTCTTCAGCTATCGCGACCACCTGGGCAACAACGTGCATCACTTCGACATTCCCGGCGAGCACACCCAACTGGTCGTCATCGCAGAGTCGATCGTGGAAAAGCAGCCGCAGTCCGAGGTGCCCCATTTTCTTTCGCCCGACGCCTGGAGCGCCCTGGACGAACTAATCGAGGCGGGCGACTACTGGGAGATGCTGCTGCCCTCGACCTTTGCCGTGGAGACGCCGGCGCTCACTCTGCTGGCGAAGCAGATGGGCGTGAGCCGTCGCGACGATCCCCTGATGCTGGTGCGGGAGCTGAATCAGCGGCTCTTCGACTACTTCGACTATGAGCCGCGCTCGACGCGCGTGGACTCGCCTATCGACGAAGCCATCGTGAGCGGCAAGGGCGTTTGCCAGGACTTTGCCCACACCATGATCGCGCTGCTGCGCCATGTGCGGATTCCGGCGCGCTACGTCTCCGGCTACCTCTACCGCAGCCGCGAAGACCACGACCGCTCCACGCCGGACGCCACGCATGCCTGGGTTGAGGCGCTGCTGCCGAACCTGGGCTGGGTGGGCTTCGACCCAACGAACAATCTGATCGCCCATCACCGGCATATCCGCACGGCCGTGGGCCGGGATTACGCCGATGTGCCGCCCACGCACGGCATCTTTCGCGGCACAACCGAAAGCGAACTCTATGTAGCCGTGCATGTGGAAGCCGGCGAGCAGCCGCCGGCGCTGGACCGCAAACTGCCCATCCCCGACGACTGGAGCGTACTCGTGGAGCGCGCCCAACAGCCTCCCACGCCCGCGATTCCCTTCCTCGACTTGCAGCAGATGCAACAGCAGCAGTAAGGCAGGGATCAGGGGTCAGAGATCAGAAGGCCGTGCCCATCCTTCCTGTCATCCTTGCGAGCGTAGCGAGTCGAAGGACCTGCGGCACGCCTTTCTGGCGAAGGGGTGGTAAGCCAGGACCTTCCAACATCGCCGGTAATTACTTCTGGGCCGTACCTCCGTCCGCTCCCAGCGCCTTGAGCCGTATCTGCGCCAGGCGGTAGCTGGAGACCGGAATGCCCAGCATCTCCTTGGGCTTTTCCAGCTTGCGATAGTCGGCAATCGCGATCTCGCGCTCGCCGTACTGCTCGGCGATGCGGCCGAATGCATACCAGAAGTCGTCGTTCGGCTCGTCCAAATCCTGCTCGTCCATGGCTTTCAGCAGCAGGTCGTGGGCCTCGGCGGCCTTGCCGGTGTCGGCATAGAGGCAGGCCAGCGTGTGCAGGATGTGCGGGTTGTTTTTGGCCATCTGCGTGGACTTGATGGCCGTGGCGATATCGGCATCCTCCACCTTGCCGGTGAAGAGCGCGAACCAGGCTATGGAGTTCAACAGATCGGCATCGACCTTGCCCTGATCGACGAGCTTCTGCGCCCATCCGCGCGCGGCCACAAAGTTGCCGCGGTTGGCTTCGATTTCCATCTTCATGCGCAAGGCATCGGTATCGCCGTCCAGCAGTTTGAGCCGCTCTTCGGCCAGCTTGAGGGCTTCATCGTGGCGGCCCAGTCCCATCAGCGCCACCTCGTTATCGATGAACGCCGCTTTGGATTCCGGAACCTGTTTGAGCAGTTCCGAGGCAACCTCGAGCAGCTTGGCAAAGTTGTCCTGGAGCGAATAGCCGGCGGCGAGGGCAAGCTGGATATTGGTCTTCTCCCGCTCCGTGACGGCGTCCTTGCGGGCCTCTTCGAGCAGCGCCACACCTTGCGCCACGGTGGGCTTGGTGCCGACCAGAATGGCCGCGGCGGCCAGCTTCATCTTGCGCGCGTCGGCAGCCTGCCCCTTGATCCAGAAGCGGGGAAAGACAAGCCCGCCCAGCGGATCGTCGCCGCCTTCCAGATGGAAATCCTCGCGCAACCAGTCGAGCAGCACCTTGGCTCCGGCGAGATCTCCAGAGTTGACGCGGTCGAGAATCTCCAGGCCGATCGAGTTCGGCTTTTCCGTGCTGTCCAGCAGCTTATAGAGGCCGTTCTCCTTCACCACGAAGAAGGTCATGTTGCCGCCGCCGGGGATCTGCATCTTCTCCCGGTGTCCGGTCGCGTCGTCGCCTTCTCCCTTGGGGTCGATGGCGGCCAGCAGCATGTCGGTCGTCACATCCATCGAGTTATCCTGCCGGGCCATCTGGCTATTCATCTTCTTGCCGCTCTCCAGGCTCCTTTTCTGCTCGTCGGCATCCTCGTTCTTCATCACGATCAGCGCGTTCTTGCTGGCGACCGTATCCAGCTTGGCCTGGGTCAATTCGGGGTCCATGCCCAGCAGAAAGGCCTGCTTCACCAGATCGGCGGGCGTGTTGGCAAAGTGCATTTCTTCGTGGCGGTGGGCGGTACGCAGCATGGAGGCCAACCCCATGGTCTGGGCGGCATTGTCGCCGGCCGCGCCCGCCTCGAGAAAATCGGCGGCCTGCGCATACTGGCGCATGTTCATCAGCATCTCGCCGGCCACGCGCGCGGTTTCCTTATAGGAGTCGGCGCTGGTGGAGCGCTTGTTGATTTCAGCCAGTCCCGCCTGACTGCCGTGAAGCATGGCGACGCTGGCGCCGATGAGCGCCTTCGGCTCCGGATTCAAGGCCTGCCCGGCCTTCAAGGCTTCGGCAAAGTCTCCGCCATAGAAGAGCGCAAAAGCCAGATTGTTGGTCAGACCAAGGTCTTCCAGCTTGTCCTGGCCGAGCTTCTGATACTCGGCGACGGCCTCTTTCATCTTCGAGAGCCGGCTGTAGCGCCGCCCCACCGGGTCGTATTCGAGCAGGATCGCCAGGTCGCCTTGCGTGCCGTGGTCGTCCGGGTCCAGCTTGATGGCCGCGCGATAGGCCTCGGCCGCGCCGTTCAGGTCGCTGCCCGCGCGCATGTTGCGGCCTACCAGATCGTGCTTGAGAACCTGCGCCAGCGTTTTCTCGGCCAGCGCGGAGTTGGGTTCGAGCTTGACCGCCTGGCGAGCCTCGGCCCGCGCCGCCTCGCCCATTCCCGCCTCAAGCAGCACCTTGGCCACCTGCAGATGATGCACCGCCTCGTTGGGGTGCAGCGCCACCAAGGCGCGATAGCTGGCCAGCGCCTCTTTCACCTTGCCTTCATGCAGAAGCGCTTCACCCTTGGGCTCAAAGTTCGCCAGAATCGCCGGTCCCTTCACCAGATCGGCGATGGTGCTGCCCATCTCCTTGGCCTCGGCCACCGTATAGCGGCGCTTGACCGAATCGAAGGTCAGGTGCGCCAGGACGGAGCCGTCTTTGTCGACGGAGAACTCTTCGGTCAGCAGCGCCGGCCCGATGGCGATCTTTGCGTCCTTGGGCAGTTCCTTCGGCACAAAACCCGCCGGCGGGACAATGCGATAGCGCCACTCGGTGGAAAAAGGCTCAGTCAGTTCCCAATCGTCGGTCCGCGGCTTTTTCGGCTTGTCCTTGTCCTGTTCGTCCTTCTTCTTTTGCTCGGGATCGTCCTTCTTCTTCAACTCATCCGGCAGGCGCTGGAAGAGCGAATCCACGCGGATGGCTGCGCCCGCGCTGTCCAGGTCGGTGTAGCCGCGCTTGGCCTTTTCGCAGGCCAGCGTCAGCTCGAACTGCTTCGACAGATCGGCCGGATCGGTGCGTTCCACCTTGGTCAGCTTCTCGGCCACATACTGACCCTTCACATAGTTGGTCAGATTCTCCCGCGTATCCTTGTCCGGCTTGTCGGCGTAGTAGCTGCGGAACTCGCCCTCGAAGACGCCCATGGGCCGCGTCACCTCAGTCATATTGGCCGGGCCGTTTTCGGTCAGCGTCATCTCACGCATCTCCAGTTGCACATTGTCCTTGGAGGTGGACTCGGGCGTCTTGACCAGCCCCGTGGTCTCAGGGCGCGCAATGAGCGCCAGGCGTCCCTGATCGCCGGCCGGCAACTGGCCCAGCCGCGCGTAGGAATCGGTGGCGTCGATCCAGAGGGCGGGATCGTGCGAGGCGGGAATTGCCGGCACATAGACGATTGCGTGGTCGAAGAGGCCCATCCCCGGCAGATCGGCGGGCACATCCATCCGCGAGCCGGCGTTGAGCAGCGCCACATAGGCCGGAATCCCGGCCGAGCGCAGCATGGTCGCCAGCAGGGTCGCCTTGTCCTTGCAGTCGCCGTACTTCTTGCTCAGCGTCTCGGCCGGATCGTGAGGCACGATCGCGGCCTCGCCAAACTCGATGCCGGTGTAGCGAATCTCCTGGTCGAGATAGCCGACGATCGCCGCTTCCTTCTCCGCCGCGGAGGTCATGCCGGCAATCAGCTTGTCCACGATGGGCTGCACGGCCGCCGGATTGGCGCGGCTGTCCACGATCTTTGCGTATTCGGCCGCCATCGCCTGCCACGAAGCCCCGGTGGAGAACTCGACGGCCGGATAATGCGAGACATCCGGGGGAAGATTCGGCTCGCGCGGATCGACGCCCTCCAGCGGACCCAGGCTGTAGGTGAGCGTCACGCGCCCATTGGCCTCGGCGCGCTGCGGTTTCAACTCCACCGTTCCCAACACGCCGGTTCGCAGCGGAAAGGCTGCCGGCGCCTCAAAAACGGCCAGGCTGTGCGCCACGGGAGACCCTTCGCGACCGAACCAGACCCGTCCAACATGCCCCGGAGCAAAAAACGGAACCGTCTCCGTGGTGACAAACTCCTCTTCCACCACCACGCCCGGCGCAATGGCGGGAAACGGCGCGCGCAGCATCTTGCCGTCGCCATAGGTCTTGTACTCGCCCTCGCGGGCCGGCGCCTCGGTGATGGATTTGGGATCGAGCATGTGGACCGAGAGGTCCGGCGCGATGACCCGCACCGTGATCGTCGGCCGGGCCTGATGCCAGGGCTCCCAATCCACCGAAACCGAGTCCCATCCCTCCACGCCCTTCTGGTTCAGCACCTTGTAGACCACGTACTCGACGTGCACGTTGCGCCCCGTCTCGTCGAGGTTGTAGCTCTCATCGTCTTCGAGCAGGGTCACATTCGTTCCGTCCGGAGCGGCCACCGCCGATGCCGCTTCATACAGGGCTTTCGGCTCGATGGAAAAATGCGGAGCCTTCCAAGGCTCGATGGTTTGCGGGGCCTGGGCGCGGAGGGCGGCGATGCCGGTAAGAAGAAAAAAAAGAACGCAGAAACAGCGGAGGCGCAAAGGAAAAGAAGACACGGTGCTCCTGACCGAAACGGAAGTGAGTCTACGGTAAACCCCGCCTGAAAGTTGCGCAAGCAGCGACGAGCCTCGAAAAGCAGCAAGGGAAATCCGGAGTTATTGCAAAAGAAATCAACACCCGCAAATGCCAAGGGCGGCGGAGTTCAGCCCCCGCGGCTGAATTCCGTCCCCCTCGGTTCATCTCCGCTTAGGTCTGGCGGCTACAGCGAAACCAGGGCTGCGGTGTCCTGACACGATGCCTTCAAGTGGACGCGACCAACAGGGAGCGGCAACCTCGCAATCTCTCCGCTGGGAACCATCGACCCTGGTTTCGCTCTAACTCAACTGCGCCTCGATCTTGACCACCGAAGCGGGCGGAAAAGTGAAGCTCAGCGATCCGGGCCGCACGGCAACTTCGGCGGCGCGGGTTTTCACCTGCTCCGGCTGGCCCAGCGTGTTGTGGGCGTGAATGTCGCTTTCGGCCACCACCCATGCTTTGGCGCTCGCGGCTCGGGCTCCGCGCAGAACGATCTCCGTCTCGCGCGGCTCGCGGGTGTCGGGGTTCACCGCCGTAAGGGTCAGCGTCTTGCCCTTCAGCGAGGCCGAGCCCCTGAGCCCCCACACGCTGGCCGGCTTGCCGTCGCGGTCATAGTGAACCTCGGGCGCCGAGAACTCGGTGCGCAGGGCCGTTCCGCCCTGGTGCGCCGCGTAGATTTCGAAGATGTTGAAGACCGGCGTGGTGGTGAACTTGTCCTCGTGCGACATGAAGAGCGCGTTCAGGCAGTTGATGAGCTGCGCGCAGGCGGCCATCCCCACCTTGTCCGCCTGGCGGTTGAAGGTATCGAGCGTAAGCCCGGTCACCAGCGCATCGCGCATGGTGATGGCCTGGCTGTAGAGTTCCTCCGGTGCGTATTCGGTGCCCTTCAGATACCATGGCCCGTACTCGTCCACCACCAGCTTGATCTTGTGGCTCAGGTCCCACTCGCCCAGCGCATTCCAGTGCTCCAGAATGATGCCTTCCATCCGGTCCGACTCTTTCACTGACTCGTACCACTCCGTCCGGTCGAAGTTGAGCGCTTCGCCCTTGCCTTGCCAGTCGGCGCTCTTGCCGCGGGTGACGTTCATGTCGTAGTGGTGGATGCTCAGCCCCCAGACGCCGCGGCCGTCGTTGGCGGGCTGGCCGCGATAGAGCTTCTCGAAGAAGCGGCGGGTCCACGCCTGCTCGTCGCTGTTGGGGCCGGAAGCGATAAAGCGCAGCCCCACGCCATAACTCGGAACCCAGGTGGTGTAGCGTTTGAACTCGACGGCGTAGTCCTCGGGGTCGAAGTTGCCGCCGCAGCCCCAGCTCTCGTTGCCCACGCCCCAGTAACGCACGTTATAGGGATCGGGCGAGCCGGCGGCGGCGCGCGTTTCGGCCAGCGTGGTGGTGCCGCGCGGCGAGTTGCAGTACTCCACCCAATGGTCGAACTCCAGCGCCGGAAGGCTGCGCACGTTGGCGGCAAAATACGGTTCCGCGCCCGACAGCTTGCAGAAGCGCACAAAGTCGTCGGTGCCAAACGCGTTCGGGTCGTAGATCTGCGGAATGTTCTGCTTCTTCTGCTCCGGCTTGAAGTCGTCCACCCAGAAATTGGTGTGGCGCGGGCGCTTGTCTTTGGGGCCGATGCCGTCGCGCCAGTCGTAGCTGTCGGCAAAGCACCCGCCCGGCCAGCGCACCACCGGAGCCTCGATGGCCCGCATCTTCTCGATCAGCGCCGTGCGCAGTCCCTGCTGGTTGGGAATCTTCGAGTTTTCGCCCACATAGATGCCGTCGTAGACCACCGAGCCCAGGTGCTCGGTAAAGTGTCCGTAGATTTCGGGCGCGATGGTGGCGATCGGTTCCTCCACCAGAACCTCGATGTGACTGCTCGCCTGCTGTGCCAGCGCCCCACGCCGGCCGAAAACCATCGCAGCCGCCGTGGAGGCTGCAGCCGCTTTCAGAAAACTACGCCGTTCCATGCTTTTGCTCCTTGCAGATGATTCAGCATCGATTGTGCCGCGAGTGCCCCCAGGTCCCGATTTTGGGACCTGGGAAAGTCGAATCCTCAACCCGCCTTTTGCACTTCGGCCGCAATCCTTCTCAACTCCGGCAACACGCGCCCCAGCGCCACCGGCTTCGCATCGTGCGATCCCAAAGCAAAATACACAGCGCGATAGAGCTGGTAAAGCTCTTCGTAGACCGCTGCCGCCTTCGGATCGGGCTCAACCGTGCGCAGCGGCAGGCAGACCGCGGCCTGCGCTTCTTCGATGGTCTTGTAGGCTCCGGCGGCCATCAGCGCCATGATGCTCGAGCCCAGGCTGGTGGGAATGCCCGCGGGCACCAGCACCGGCTTGTTCAGCACGTTGGCGTAGACCTGATTGAGCACCTCGTTCTTTTGCGGAATGCCGCCGGCGTTGATGACGCGATCGATGCGCACGCCATGCTCGGCCATGCGCTCCAAAATGATGCGGGTGTGGAAGGCGGTGCCCTCGATAGCCGCGAAGAGCTCGTCCTGTGCGGTGTGCACCAGGTTCCAGCCCAGCGTGACGCCGCCCAGTTCGGGATTCACCAGCACCGTGCGGTCGCCGTTATCCCAACTCAGCCGCAGCAAACCGGTCTGCCCGGCCTTGTAACTCTCCAGCCCGCCGGAAAGTGCGCCGACCGTGGCGCCCGCGCGCCTGGCTATGGCGTCAAAGATATCTCCCACGGCCGAGAGGCCGGCTTCGATGCCGGTGTAGGCCGGATGCACGCTGCCCGGAACCACGCCACAGACGCCGGGAACAAGCTCCGCTTCCTTCGCCATGGCAATGATGCAAGTCGAAGTTCCAACAACATTCACCGCATCGCCCTCGCGGATGTTGGAGCCGATGGCGTCCCAATGCGCGTCGAATGCGCCCACGGGGACAGGAATGCCAGCCTTCAGGCCCAGCGCCTCGGCCCACTTGGGCGAAAGATGGCCCGCGAGATGGTCGCTGGTCAGGAACTCGCCGCCGATCTTGGCGCGAATGCCGGCAAAGAGCGGGTCCACGGCCACCAGAAACTCCTCCGGCGGCAGCCCGCCCCACTTGGGATTCCACATCCACTTGTGGCCCATGGCGCAGACGCTGCGCTTCAACTCGCTCACCGCGGTGATGCCGCACAGCGTGGCGGCGACCATGTCGCAATGCTCCAGCGCGGTAACAAACAGGGAGCGTTTGTCCGGGTTGTGGCGCAGCCAATGCAGCAGCTTGGAGAAGCCCCACTCGTGAGAGTAGGTGCCGCCGCACCACTCGATGCCTTCAAAGCCCAGCTCATGCGCCTTGGCGGTAATCTCCGCCGCTTCGGCGTGGGCGCGATGATCGCACCAGAGGTAGTACTCGTCGAGCGGCTCGAGGTTGGCGCCCACCGGGATCACGCTGGAGCCGGTCGTATCGAGCGCAATGGCCGCGACTTCGCTGCCATCAATCCCAGTGCTCTTGAGCGCGTCGCGCGTGGCAGCGGCCAGCGCCGTCATCTGGTCCGCGTGGGACTGGGTGGCAAAGTTCGGGTCCTCGCGGCGGCGGTGGAGCGGATAAGAGGCCGATGCGGTGCCGATCGAGCCCTTCTGGCTGTCGACAAGAGTGACGCGAACGCTCAGTGTGCCGAAGTCAACGCCGGCGACGATAGTCATGGAATGAGTCCCCCAAGTAAACGCTTTCTGGTACGCCAACCAGAGTACACCATTCCAGGGATCAGAGGACAGGGTTCCGGATCAGAGATCAAGGGGCAGCGGAGTGATTTGGCGCCTCGCTACTTTTTCGCTCCAGGCATCATGCCCTTGAGTCTGTCGATAAGGCCAGGCTTGGCCGGAGGGGCTGCGGGCGAGAGTTTGGCCTGAGCCGCGACAGCAGTTGGAGCTACCGCTTTGGCTGCGCCGGGCGCGGCCTTGGGATTCTCCGCATTCGGCTGCGCATCCGCCCCTCTGGCCGTGGAGAGATTGGGCGGCGCGCCGTCGGCCCCGTTCTTGACCAGAATCGAGATGCGACGGTTGGATGGGTCGGACGGATTGTCTTTCACGCGCAGAAGCTGGTCGGCATAGCCGCGCACCTGGGTCACCTGATCGGAGCGCACGCCATCCTGCTGCAGCAGCCGGCGCGCGGAGTTGGCTCGGTCGGCCGAGAGCTCCCAGTTGCTGTAATTTGCGTCGGTGGAGTACTGCGTGGCGTCGGTGTGGCCCTCGATCAGCAGGTTATTGGGTAGGGTCTTCAGTTCTGCCGCCAGCAGCGCCAGCAGCTCCTGTCCGCTCTCGCTCAACCGCGCGCTGCCGCTCTGGTAGAAGGTGCCATTCTTGTCTTCGAGCAGTTCGACCCGCAACCCTTCGGAGGTGATCGTGATCTCAATCTGCTTGCTGAGTTTCTGCAGTTCCTGCTTCGCTTGAATCTCCTCTTCGAGCTTCTCTTTCAGCTTCTGCATGTTGTCGGCGGTCTTGGTGGTTACGGCGATTCCGTTTCCCGACATTGTGGTTCCGAGCAGGTTGGCGGTGCCCTTGGGATCGTTGAAGTAGCCGGCAACGGCTTTCTTGACCTTATCGCTGGAGCCCATCAGCCAGAGCACGATAAACAGCGCCATCATGGCCGTAACAAAGTCGGCATAGGCCACCTTCCACGCGCCGCCGTGATGGCCGCCGTGGCCGCTCTTCTTTTTGATGACGATGATCGGTTGCGTCTTGGCTGCCATCATGGCGCATTCCTCCTGGCAGGGTGCAAGCTGCTATGCCGCCGCCGCCACCGGCTCTGCCGCGCTGGCGGCCTGGTTCTTGCAGTGCTTTTCCATCTCGTCGAAGCTGGGCCGCACATGCGCGGGAATCGCGCGCCGTCCCATCTCGATGGCGATCATGGGCGCCGCGCCCTTGAGAAACGAGAGCAGCAGTACGCGCAGCACATGCAGATAGTCGTTATGGTTGTCGGCGGACTTGCTCATGTTCGAGCTCAGCGGCCCGGCTACGCCGTAGCACAACAGAATGCCGAGAAATGTGCCCACCAGCGCCGCCGCCACCTTGTGTCCAATGGCCTCCGGGGGGCCGCCCAGCGCGCCCATGGTGATGACCACGCCCAGCACCGCGGCCACAATGCCCAGTCCCGGCAGCGCGTCGGCCATGGTGGTCAGCGCATTCACGGGCTGAATGGCATCGTTGTGATGCACCTCCATGTCCAACTCCATCATCTGGTCCATGTCGAACGGCTCCACGCCGCCGGTGATGGCCATGCGCAGCGTGTCACACACAAAATCCCTGGCATGGTGGTCGTTGAGGAACTCGGGGTAGTTCTTGAAGATGGCGCTCTCGGCGGGCTTTTCCACGTCCATCTCCACGCTCAGCAATCCCTCTTTGCGCACCTTGTTGAGAAACTGGAACATCATCTTGAGCGTGTTCAGATAGCGCTCCCTGCCAAATTGCGAGCCGCCCAGCACACCCTTCAATCCGGCCAGGATTCCTTTCAGGATGTGGACCGGATTGGCGACCAGCAGCGTGCCGGTGGCCGCGCCGGCAATGATGAGCAATTCGGCCGGCTGAAGGAGAACCTCGATGTGGCCTTTCTCCATCAGAAAGCCGCCGATGACCGCCGCAAAAACCACGAAGATGCCTATGATGGCAAACATGCCTGCCCCCTTGGCGCGAGTGTGATGTGGTTTCCGCCCGCATGAATGCTCGAGACCATTCCTTCCTGCGCCCGTTCGAGCAGTTGTGCCAGCGTTTCGTCCCGGTCGGCCTGGGCCGCTCCGATGCTCACCGTGAGCGACACGCGGTCGCCCCACCAGCGGAAGTCCGCCGTTCTGGCCAATCCGGCCAGCACCTGCGCGTGCGCGGCAAGCAGTTCCGGCGTGCGTTCGTGCGAAACAACAAGAAACTCCCCGTCGCCCCAGCGCCCCATTTCCTCGCCCGGCCGCAGCCCGTGCGCCAGCGCCCGCTCCACTTTTCCCAGCATCGCTTCGCAGGCCATGGCGCCGTGGGTCTTGTGCAGGTCCCGCGCCTGATCCACGGCGACCCACAACACGCCAAAAGGCAGACCACCGCGGGCAAAGTCCTCGAATTCCGCCCCCAGTTGGTCCTCCAGCTCCGTCTGGCTCGCCGCGACTCCGGCGCTTTCGCCGCCGTCTCCGTGCGGCAGAGCGTCCAAGCCCTCCGCCGGATGAAAGACCACCGCCGTGCCGATGCGCCCGCCCATCCCGTCGCGCAGCACCCGGTTGCGCGCGATCGCTTGTACAGAGTGGCCCAGCTTGTGGCGCGCGTGAACCAGGGCTCCGCGCGCCGGCTGAATACTCCCATGCTCCGCCCCATCCAGCAGCAAGGCCTCGAGCGCCTCGGGAATCGGCCGCGCCAGCAGGTCCACGCTCGCATAGCCCGTGATGGCCTCCGCGGCCCGGTTCCAGAACATCACCCAGCCCTCCGCGCCGAGCAGCGCAATGCCTTCGGGAATACTGTCGAGCGCGGCTTCAAACAGTTCCGTGCGATCGGTCATCCAAGCCTCACACCTGGTTCATCGGCGGGCCGCGGGCTAACTTGACCGCTAGGCAGCGCATCGAAAGAAGATTGGAGAATGCTTATGGAAACAAGCGCAATGTGCAGGAATTAATGTATTTTCACGCGACAAAGGGGGCGACGCCGCGCCGTGCCGGTCGATGGATCTTGTCTGGGAGTGCTACAATTCGGGCCATTCGACGCGGAAAAGGGAGATTGCTATTCGAGAGAGTTGAGGAACATGCAGGCAGGCATTCGTCAGGCGTATTCCGCGGCGAAAGATGCACACGAGGCAGTGCGGGAGTTTTATGCGTCTGTGGTGCAGCCCGAAATGGAGCTTGTCCTCTTCTTCTGTTCCAGCGACTACGAGATCGATGCCCTGGAAGCGGAACTGAATCGCCTGTTTGCCGGAATTCAGGTGGTTGGCTGCACGGCGGCGGGAGAAATCGGACCTGGCGGCTACCGGGAACACGGCCTGACAGGGGCCAGCTTTTCCCCAGAGGCTTGCACCGCGGTGAGTGGCTCGATCGGCGGCTTGCAGCACTTTGAAATCTCCCAGGGTCACGCGCTGGGCCATCGTCTCTTGCAGGAGCTTGAGCGCAAGGCGCCCCAGGCAAACGCGCGGAACAGCTTTGCGTTGCTGCTCATCGATGGCTTGTCGGTGCGGGAAGAAGCGGTCGCCCGCACGCTGCAGGAAGCGCTGGGCAGGATTCCGCTGGTGGGCGGTTCGGCGGGAGACGGCCTCGACTTTGGCAGAACATACGTCTATACCGATGGAAGCTTTCGTTCCGACTGCGCTGCCCTGACCCTAGTCACAACCCGGTTGCCTTTCACGGTATTCAAGACCCAGCATTTTGTGTCGACCGACCAGCGGCTGGTAATCACGGAGGCCGATACCACCCAGCGCGCGGTGAAGGAAATCAACGGATTGCCGGCTGCCGAAGAGTATGCGCGGCTGCTCGGCGTGGAGGTGCATGACCTGACTCCCAGCCGCTTCGCGGCGTGGCCGATGGTGGTGCTGATCGACGGCAACAATTATGTACGTTCCATCCAGAAGGTGAATTCCGACGGGAGTCTGACTTTTTACTGCGCCATCGAGGAGGGCGTGGTTCTGCGCGTGGCGCGCGGCGTAGACCTGATCGATAACCTGGAGGAGGCCTTTGCCCAAATCCGCTCGCAGATCGGTCCGCCTCAACTGGTGATCGGCTGCGACTGCATTCTGCGCCGCATGGAGATCGTTCACCACCACCTGGAGGATCGCGTGGGGCAGATTTTCCGGAGCAACAATGCGGTCGGCTTCAACACCTACGGCGAGCAGTTCCGCGGCGTGCATATCAACCAGACCCTCACCGGCATCGCCATCGGCATGGCTCCCGCCGAGGTGCACGGTGACTGACGTTCCGCGCGGACCGAGGCCCGAGGAACGCTCCCTGCGGGCGGAGATCGCGCGTCTGAACAAGATCGTCAATGCGCTAATGGATCGCGCCGAGCGCAGCACCAGCGTGCAAGGCTCCGATTTCGGCAAGTTCCAGACAGCCATCATGCTGGAGGATCAGGTGCGCCGCCGCACCGGGGAGTTGGAAGCGTCACTGCGTGAAAACGAGAAGATTCAGCGGGCTCTGCGGGAATCTGAAGCCAGGTTTCGGGGCCTGGTGAGTCAATCGCTGGTCGGGATTTGCATCATCGAGGACGGCCGGTGCACCTATGCGAATCCGAAGTTGGCCGAGATGTTCGGCTACAGCGTGGAGGAGACTCTGCAACTGACGCTCCGCGATGTCGCGACCGAGAGTGACTACCAGAAGATCGAGGAGCAGATGCGACGGCGCTTGCGAGGTGAGGTGGAACGCTCAGAGTTTGTCTTTCGGGGTCTGCACAGGAATGGCGCCGCGATCGACATCGAGGCGCACAGCTCGACGATGGAGATGGGCGGAAAGACCGTCCTCATCAGTCTGATGATCGATATTACCGAGCGAACCAGGGTGGAACGCGAAGTAAGAACCCTGCAGGATCAGTTGCGCGAGCAGGCGATCCGCGATCCCTTGACAGGCCTTTACAATCGCCTGCCGCTGAATGAGTTCTTCGACCGCGAACTGCGCGTAGCGGTGCGCCGCCGCCAACCCATCAGTATCGTTCTGGGGGATCTGGATTATTTCAAGGCGGTCAACGATACCTACGGTCACCAGGCCGGAGACGAGGCATTGAAAGTCTTTGGCGATTTGATTCGCCGGTCGTATCGGGCCAGCGACATCCCTTGCCGTTATGGCGGAGAAGAGTTCCTTATCCTGCTGCCGGACATGACGCTGGAAAGGACCTATCGGCGGACCGAGCGCTTGCGGGAGGCACTCGAAGCCACCCCGGTTATTTACGGAGCCTCGACCATCCATTTGACCGGCTCGTTCGGAGTGGCGACTTTCCCCCAGCATGGCAAGACGCGCGAAGCGTTGATCGCCGCGGCGGACCGGGCTCTCTACGCCGCCAAGGATGGCGGCCGCAATCAGATCAAGAGCTATTCCATGGCGATCGAGACACCGCAAGAATCAGGCCCGGCAATCCCTGTCGCCCGATCGGAATAGCATTTGCCAGTCCTGCGAGGGAGCAGACCCGAAGATGAAAGCGCCTTGTTCGGGTCCGCTAGGAAGCACACTGCGCTTCGGGCCGTGCGGTGGTCCCGGCCGGTCCGGTCATCGGCAGGCGCACGATAAACCGCGTGTTTCCCGGTTCGGAGTTCACCTCGATGGTGCCGCCGAACTTCTGCGTCACGATGCGGTGAACGATCTCCAGACCCAGCCCCGTGCCCGAGCCCTGCGGCTTGGTGGTAAAGAATGGTTCAAAGATGCGCGGAAGGGCTTCGGGCGGAATTCCCGCGCCGTGATCCGCAATGCTCACGACGAGCCAGCCCGGTTCCATCTCCGGTTCTGTCCAGGTAGCGATCTCGATCTGCGCGTTCGCGGGCGAGGCGTCCACGGCATTGTCGATGAGATTGGTCCACACCTGGCTGAGCGCGGAGCCACGCGTATGGATGATCGAAGGTGAAGCCGCAAAACTCTTCTCCACCGCGATCTGCTTGATGCGCAGCTTGTGGCCCAGGATGGTGAGCGTGCTTTGCAGGCTGTCGTGCACGTCGATTTCTTTGGCCGGGGAGCGCTCGTCGTAGGCGAATTTCTTCACCGCCATCACCAGGTCGGAGATGCGGGTAATGCTCTCTTCGATGGCGCAGACCAGTGAGACACTGGAAACCAGCGCCTCAAGCCAGTTGAGCGCGTCGGAGAAGCTGCCAGCCTCGAAGGCATCCTTGGTGCAGCCCAGCTCCCGCTCTTTCAGTCCGACGGCCACCAGCGCTGGCGCAATTGCGAATGCGTTTTCTACTCCGGCTGAAGCCAGCCACTCGGCCATGGCCTCTTCCGCGTCCGACTGCTCCACCGTGCTCATGGCTGGGGCGTGGCAGCCGCTCATGGTGTGTTCCAGCAGGCTCCTCATGCAGTCGAGCTGGGCCTGGGTTTTGGGCTGGCCGCTGATGCGCAGGCTCAACTGCTGCAGACGCAGCAGGTTTTCGCGCAGTTGCGATGCGGCGCGTTTGGCCGCCGAGCCAGGATTGTGCAACTCGTGCATCAGGCCAGCCGCAAGAGTTCCCAGCGAAACCAGCTTTTCGCGGTGCAGCGCCTCTACCTGGTAGGTCTGCAGGCGCTGGGCCATATTGGCCAGCACCACCGCGCGCGCCGCCGGACACGCGGCCAGCAGCGTCCAGAAGTCCTGCTCAGTGAATCGAACCAGAAGGGAGTCCCGCGTTGCCTGAATGAAGAAGGGCGAGTAGGTTTTGCCGGTCAGCAGCGGCGTTTCGCCAAAACCCTCGCCGGCACCTGCAATGCCCACCACGGTGCGCGATCCGTCGGGCTCCGGCCGCTCGGCGCGAATCTCGCCCTCGAGCACGAGCCAGTAGAAATGCACCCGCTGGCCGGGTTCCACCAGCACGGCACCGGCCTTGGCCCGGACGCGGTCCACACGGTCGATGCCGCGCAGCGCGTCGAGACAGGTTTGCGGATCGGTTTCGGCGAAGGGGCGAGTCTGGCACAGAACCCCGGCAACTTCCCGCAAGGGAATCGATTCGATTTCGATAGGTTGGCCGCTTTCGCTCATCTCCGCTTTCCGTTCCCCTTGCTAAAACCCCGCCAGATATTGATGCGCAAACTGCACCGCGATTGAGCCCTCGCCCACCGCCGAGGCCACGCGCTTCACCGAGCCGTGCCGCGCATCGCCGGCCACAAAAACTCCCGGCACACTCGATTCGAGCAAAAACGGCTCGCGCGGTTCGCGCCATGCTTCGTGCGGCTTGCCTTCCGTATGCAAATCCGGACCGGCCAGCAGGAAGCCCTTGTCGTCCCGCAAAATGCAGGGCGGGAGCCAGCCGGTGCCGGGAGCCGCGCCGATAAAAACGAACAGCGACGTGGCCGGCACGCGATACTCTCCCCGCGGACCGCTCAGCCGCAGAGCCTCCAGACGCTCCTCGCCAACCGCTTCGAGCACCTGCGTCCTGGGCTCCAACACAATATTGGATGTGCGTTCGATCTCATCGATCAAGTATTTCGACATGGTGGCCGAAAGCCCTTCGCCACGCACCAGCATGGTCACCTTGCTGGCGTACTTGGCAAAGTGCAGCGCTGCCTGGCCAGCGGAGTTGGCGCCGCCCACCACATACACTTCTTCATCCTTGCAGGAGACGGCCTCAACCAGCGCCGCGCCATAATAGATGCCGCGGCCGGTCAGCCGCTCCGCGCCTGGAATCTCCAGCTTGCGGTACTGAACGCCGGGCGCCAGCAGCACCACGTGGCTTGATACCTCGCGCCCGTCGGCCAGTTGCACAAAGCGGTATTGCCCGTCGATGCGCAGCCCCGTGGCCCGCTGGGTGAGGAACTCCGCGCCGAATCGCGAGGCCTGGATGTGGGCGCGGCGGCCCAGGTCCGCTCCCGTAATGCCGGAGGGAAATCCCAGGTAGTTTTCGATCTTCGATGTCGAGCCCGCCTGTCCACCCGGCGCCTCGGGCTCGATGACCAGCGTCCGCAGTCCCTCGCTGGCGCCATAGACGGCGGCCGCCAGCCCGGCCGGACCGGCGCCCACGATCACCATGTCATAGAACTCCTGGGTCGCCTGCGTGCTCAGGCCCACCCGCGCCGCCAACTCTTCCGGCTCCGGGTCCACCAGCGAGCTGCCATCGGCAAAAAGCACCACGGGCAGTTTTTCCGGGTCCAGTTGCCGCTCCGTGAGCAGCTTCAGGGCCTCCTCGTTGCCGGCAATATCGAACCAGCGGTAGGGCACATGGTTGCGGGAAAGAAAACTGCGCACCTTGTGGTCCTGGAGCGACCAGCGATGGCCGATCACCCGCAGCCCCTCGAACGGCGGCTGGTAGCCGGCCTGCCAGTCCTCGAGCAGGTCGCTCAGCACCGGGTAGAGCTTTTCTTCCGGAGGGTCCCAGGGCTTGGTCAGGTAGTAGTGGATGCGAGCCGAGTTGATGGCTCGGATAGCGGCCTCGGTGTCGGCGTAGGCGGTCAGCAGCACCCGCAGCGCCTCGGGATACAGGGCGCGCGCCCGTTCCAGAAAATCCACCCCGGTCATCCCCGGCATCCGCTGGTCGCTGACCAGCAGCGCCACCGGCTCCTGGCGCGCCTTCAGTTGGGCGAGCGTATCCAGCGCGGCCTGGCCGCTGGCCGCCCGCATCACCCTGTACGTGGCTCCATAGTGCCGGCGCAGGTCCTGCACCACCGCCTCAAGAACGCTTACATCGTCATCTACCGCCAGCAGAATCGGCCTCGCCATATGTCCCCAGTTTAGGACCTTCCCGCCCCAAAAGCGTTAACAGTCTCTCCGGTTGCACAGGAGAATTTTCGTGACCCGCCGGGTCAGGAGGCTGTAATCTCGTTCGTAGGAAAAAAAGCTAAGTGTAATCATTTGCAGTCTTGAGCCGGTTACGAAAGGAATCCGGGCCAAATCGCGGTGTCGCGAATACAGACAGGCACAACATTTTGCACCATTCTGCCGATAATGCCCCAAAGGGCGGAAGCAGTTGCCTGAGTTCGAGAAGCCGCTTCGGTTCATCCGGGGATGAAACCGGGGCGGGTCCTGCCTTTTTAATTCGGGTCTCGGAGCAGAAGAGGCGCATATTATGAACAAGATCATCCTGGCCGATTCACAGGCAATTTTCCGCGCAGGCACCGCCAAAGTGCTGGCCATGGACGACGATCTGCGCATCATTGCGCAATGCACGGATCTGGACCGGCTGCACCATGCCGTGACGACCTTTCCCGGCTCCATCGTCCTGTTCGCCGCTTCGCTGCGGCCCGATCTGGACCGGCTGCGCACTCTCTTTGAGGCGACCGACAGCCGCGGCATCGTGATCGCGGAAAACAGCGACGCCGCCGGCACTTATCTGCAACAAGGCTTTCGCGGCGTTGTCTTTCGCAGCGTCACCGGGAATGCTTTGGTGGAGTGCGTGCGCCGCGTTGCCGCGGGAGAAACCTGGCTGCCGCCTCAGCTCATGCAGCCCGACTCGCCCGAGGAGGATATGGTGGGCACGCGCGTGCGCGACCGCCTCACCCCCAAGGAGATGCGGATCGTGGCCCTGATTGTTCAGGGCTGCAAGAACCGCGAGATCGCTCTCCGGCTCAAGACCACCGAACAGGTCATCAAGAACTACCTGCGCTCGATCTACGACAAGACCGGGGTTGGCGACCGCCTGGAACTGGCTCTTTTCACCATCCATCACCGGGTGCTGGCGCAGGCCGCGGCCGATGTCGGCAGCAAGCTCGAAGCCGAAGAACAGGCGATGCCGGTCGCCGTCGCGTAGCGGAGATGGGCCAGATTTCGACGGTGGGGCGCAAGCAGATAACCTGCATCCCGGCTCGGGATGGAATCGTGCCTACAGAATCCCAAGCACCCTGAGCCGCAGCAGCCCGCCGGCCAGCACTCCCAGCGGCGTAATGGCCACCAGGGACAACAGGTACCAGATGGGCTGTTCGCCCTTCGACTGCATCACGCTCAGCGCGGCCAGCGCCAGCACGACGATCCCCAGCGCCAGCACGTGAACGAGCGGATTGGCGGCCGCGGCCCACGCCGTCGCATAGCCGCCTGCCGCGGCAGCTAGAAACGAGTAGCCGAGATTCACGAAGACATAGCCCGGCCGCGGCGTGCCCTTGGCGCCACCCATCCGGGCGTCAGCCGGGTCAGAAGCCCGGTGATCACCGTGACCAGCACGGCCATGGTGGCAAAGCCGGCCAGCAACGCAAGAAATGCGTGCAGAATTACCACGGTCTGCCCTCCCCTTCCGGCTTCGTGCCGACTTCGCCCCGCTCGATTCGATCCTGAAAGGCCCGCGCCAGTTTGCGTTCACCGGGATTGCTTTCGCCGTGAATTGAGCACAGGTCGAGGAATTCGTCGCACAGCGGGTTCAGCTCTTCCTGCTGGGCAAAAACTCCTTGTAGCGCTAGAGCCAACTGGCGCAGCCGAGCCGCCTCAGGCCAACTGCGATCTCCAGCCTCATCGCCCAGCAGTTCGAGATCAGAAAACAGCCCCTTGCGGCCTCGGGCGCACTCCTCCAGGCAAGCCATCAGTTGCTCCCGGAAGGCGCTGGCCAGCATCTCCAACTGGCCGGGTTCCACTTCGTCGCGCGGGTCCATTTGTCTCTACTTTCCTTGCATCGCGGCTTCCACATCCTCGGCCGTATGCGGCAGGGCGGCGTCGAGGTCGATGAGTTGGCCATTCACGCCCACCAGGAAGTCGCACTCGATGCGCACGCCGAGCTTCTCTTCGGGAATATAAATGCCCGGCTCGATGGTAAAGACCATCCCCGGCTTGAGCACCGCCGGATAATCGGCCGGATCGTGCACGTCGATGCCCATCATGTGGCCCAGGCCGTGCAACCAGTACTGACCCAGCGGCTGGCCGTGCAGGTCTTTTCCGTGGGTGTTGATGTAGTTGTAGGCCGCCTGATCCAGCGAATCGGGATCGCGCCGGTCACGGTCGTTGATCTTCGACTTGCCGGCCACAAAGGCGCTGATGGCCGCCTGCTGCGCGCCCAGCACGATGTTGTAAATCTCCCGCTGGCGAGGGGTGAAGTGGCCGTTCACCGGCACGGTGCGGGTAATGTCGGAGGCGTACATCGAATACTCGCAGGCCGCATCCACCAGCAAAATGTCGCCGTCCTCCAGCGTGCGCGTGTTCTCAGAGTAGTGCAGCACCGTCGAGTCGATTCCCGAGCCCACGATGGGCGCATACGAGGCCCGCTCGCAGCCGTTCTCCATCCACACGGCCGTCATCTTGCCGGCCAGCGCGCGCTCGGTCACGCCGGGCTTGACCGCCTTCATCATTGCGAACTGCGCCTGAATGGAGGCGGCCGAGGCCTTCTTGAGCAGCTCAATCTCTCCCGTGTCCTTCACCACGCGCAACTGGGCCGTCAGGCCTGTCACATCGCGCGGCGCAGGCGGCGCTTCCATGCCCAGAGTGGCCGCGGTAAAGCCCAACAATGCCCTGGCCTGAGGCGACTCCGGCTGCGTCCACACATTCCGCGCCAGCCGCCTGTCGGCGGCGATCAGCCGGTTCAACTCGGCCGGCAGTTCCGTCATCTCCTCCACCTGGCTGACGCCGGTGGCCGCGGCAACTCCCGGCGAAGCGGCATCCAGCTTGGCCCCAGTGTACTTTTCCATGCGCAGGTCCCTGGTCGGCAGAAGGAGGATCTCCTTGTAGGTGCGCTGAGCCGGCGATTCCGGCGCGTCGCCCACGATCAGCAGCGCCGCGCCCGGCTCATCCCATCCGGTGAGATAGTAGAAGTCCTCGTCCTGGCGGTAGGGTGCCAGATCCAGTTGCGCCTCCTCGGCGGCAAAGAGCACGGCCACGCCGCCGCCCAGCCTGGCGGCCAGCGCCGCGCGCCGCGCGTGGTAAACGGAGGCGGGCTGTTTCTCAAGGGAATGAGCGACAGGGGCAAGCGGCAGGATGGCGAGAGCCAGAGCGGCGATTGCGGTGAAACGGGACGCACGACACATGCAACCAGCCTCATACCCGGTGCCGCGGCTGTCAAGCGACTGAGAGGGGTTCAACGGATTCAGCGGGGCCGGGCACATTTGCGGAGACGGCCGTTTTCCCGCTATCTGCGGCCAGTAGGCCCAGGAACTCCCCCGCCGGAACAGGCCGGCCGAATAGCCAGCCCTGGGAAAGGATGGGCTGATCGTAGGTGGCAAAATAGTCGGCCTGCAACTCGGTTTCGACCCCTTCCACAATGACGCCCAGGTTGAGCGCCTCGGCCATGGCCAATATCTGGGGAAGAATGGCCACGATCACCGACTCAGTCCCGATCGCCTGGGTAAAAGCCCGATCGATCTTGATGGCATCCACGGAAAGATCGTGCAAATAGGAGAGGCTCGAATAGCCAGTGCCGAAGTCGTCGATATGGACGCTATGACCACTCCGGCGCAGACGGCAAATCGCCTCGATCGCCACCTCGCGGCGGACCGTGGAGCTTTCAGTGATTTCGATCGCCAGACTGCGTGCTGGCACAGCGGCCCGCGCGAGGGAGCGCTCCAGCATCGGCAGAAACTCGGGGTCGCTCAGGTCCGCGGCAGCCACATTGATGCTGAGGCGAAAATCCGGATGGTTGCGCAGGGTCACTGGGAAATCGCGCAGAGCGTGGCGAATCACGAGCCGCGTGATGGCCCCCACGAAGCCATGCTCCTCGGCGACCCTGACAAAGACGTCGGGGCCGACCGCAATCCCTTCCTCATTCGTCCAGCGCACCAGGGCCTCTGCTCCAACAATTCGCCGGCTCGCCAAGTGAACGATGGGCTGATAGACCACCCGCAGCTTGTCTCTCGCAATCGCCCGGCGGAGTTGCTGCTCAACGCTCTTGTTGCGGCGGTGGAGGAGAGAAAGGGCAATTCCGAAGAAGGCGCCGAAGAACCCGCACAGCGCAATACACCCGTTGAACTTGCCCCGGTTCGTCTGCAGGACCTCGGGAATGGATGTGTACGCCGTCACGCAATTGAAAAAGCGGATCGAGCACCGGGTGGCGTACAGGTTGTCTCCCTGCCGGGCTTGCCCTTCTTCGGTAAGAATCGCAAGACTGGTCTGAGGCAGTTCGCCGAGCAACCGGCCCGGCCTCTGAGTGGGAGAATCGGTCGCCGTCTCGGTAAAGTGCATCGGCGCCGGCTCCAAATGCATGCGGGTCAAGGGGGTAAACACGACATAAGAGCCGCCCAGTTGCAGTGCGATCGTCGTCAGGTCGCTGTTCCGGTACGGCCGGAGGCTCTTGTAGATCTCCGTTCCGTCCTGTTGGGTAAACTCCGGCTCGGACTGTGCGCGGGGATTCGCCTGCCGTCCCAGAGCGGCCGAGCACTCGATCTTGCCGTCGCGCATGCGGCCTGCGTCCTTGACATATTCCGACTCGAAGATCAGATTGCGGAAATAGCTGATCTCAGCGTCGGAACAGAAAGGATGCGGCGAGGCGCTCACGGCGGCCAGCACGGTCCGCAACTCGGCCGAAGATGCCTCCCCGTCCGCCATGATGCGGGTCGCATACTGCTCCAGCCTGAGTTCGGTCACATTCAACGTAATCGCGCGGGCCAGAAGATAGCCTGCCACAATGCCAACGGCCGTGGTGACCGCTGCCACGGTCAGAGTAAACAGCACGCGCCTTTTGAAAGATCGCATCATTCAGAAAAGCCGGCTCGTGACTTCAGCAGCTATGCCTTTGCACACAGGATTCGACCGCAACCGATACCAGTCCTTTATCGGCCGAAACGGTGCCAGATATTAAGAAAATCTCGGTAATAAAATTTGAGAACCCACACAATCGGCACGGAAGATCCGCAATCGATCGGCCTCGCGGAACGTACGGCTATCAAAAAAATGCGCGGCGCATCACAACTCGCACGATGCAACCTGCGCATTTCTCTCGCGTTCCTCTAACATGCGAAGAAACTCCCCGGCCGGAACGGGGCGTCCGAAGAGCCATCCCTGGGCCAGGACCGGTTGCGCAGAAGCGCTAAAATAACGTGCCTGCTCCTCGGTTTCGATGCCTTCCACAATGACTTCCAATTTGTACGCCTCGGCCATGGCCAGGATTTGCGGCAGGATGGCAACCATGATCGACCCTGTACCAACAGCCTGTGTGAAGGCTTTGTCGATCTTGATGGCGTCCACCGAAAGATCGTGCAGGTAGGACAAGCTTGAATAGCCGGTGCCAAAATCGTCGATATGGACGCTGTGGCCCCTCTCGCGCAGGCAACGAATCGTCTCGATGGCCAACTTGCGCATGACAGTGGATCTTTCGGTGATCTCGATGGCCAAACTCCGTGCCGGTACGGCCGCCTCATCGAGAGAGCGGCTCAGCATGGGCAGGAACTCGGGATCGGCCAGGTCGGCGGCGGCCACGTTGATGCTGAGGCAAAAGCCGGGATGGCTGCGGAGCGTCTCTCCCATATCGCGCAGTACGTGCCGCACTACAAGTCTTGTAATCGATCCAACAAAGCCTCGCGTCTCGGCGATCCGGATAAAGACATCGGGGCCGACCGAAAGGCCTTTTTCATCGGTCCAGCGTGCCAGAGCCTCCCCCCCCACAATCCTTCCGTCCGACAGGTTCACTATGGGCTGATAAGCCACCCACAGCTTGTCGTTGGCAATCGCCCTGCGAAGCTGCTGCTCGGGGCTCTTGTAGCGGAAGTAAAGAAGCGCGAGGGCAAGACCGGAGAGTCCTCCGAGCAACCTGAACAGGGCAATGAAGCCGATGAACTTGACGCGATTGGCCTCCATCACCTCCGGTATGGAGGTATAGGCCGTAACGCAGTTGAAATAGCGAGTGGAACATCGGGTCGCGTACAGGTTGTCTCCAATGCGCACACCGCCCTCCGAGGTTAGAATCGACGCACTCGCTTGGAGCGATTCGCCAAGCAATCGACCGTACGTATGGCTCGGAGCGTCGGTCACCGTCTCGGAAAAATGCATCGGCCCCGGTTCCAGATGCATGCGCGTCAAGGGAGCATACACGACAAACGATTCGCCCAGCTGCAAGGTGACGGTTGTGATGCCATTGCTCTGATATGTCGCCAGATTCTTATAGAGAATCGACCCATCCTGCTGGGTAAAATCCGGCATGGATTGCCCACTCGGCTGCGACAAACGACCCAGAGCAGCCGAACACTCGATCCTGCCGTTACGGATGCGCCCGACATCCTTCAGGTAATCCGACGCGAAAATCAACGTGCGGAAGTAACCAATCTCAACGTTCGAACACGAGTTGTACCGTGAGGCGCCCACTGCGGCCAACACCGTCCGCAACTCCGCGGACGTCGAATCCCCATCCGCGATCATGCGGCTCGCATAGTGTTTGAGCTGGTTTTCGGTTACCTTCACCGCAATGTAGCGATCAAAGCGATAGCCAACCACGGTGCCGCAACCGGCTGCGACGATCATGGCGAACAATGTCGTGAAAAGGTGGCGCTTGGGGATTGCCATGATCTATCAGCCGATCGGGGAATTTGAGTGGGATGCAGTCTGAAGAGGAATTCTACTGTACTCGCATATTACCGCTACAGCACTTAACAACGGTAACTTTTCGAGCCGCCGCAACTAACACAAAAGTGTTAGAGCGCTCTCGCCTGGGCACACGTTCATTTGTGCCATCAAAGCGACATATCGAGCGCGTATTTTTCGAACATATTCACGATAGCGTATGGCTTGGGTGCCCCACCCTCGCCGCACCTTTGTTTTTTTGCGGCCAGGGTGGGATGGCACGATGCTTGATTACAGAAACAGCGAAAACGCTCGATACACACTCTCAGGCCACGTTTGCGGGAACGAGCGCTTCCCTGCGGCCTTCGGCCAGCCGGCCATGAAACTCGCCGGCAGGGACGGGATGGCCAAAGAGCCAACCCTGCGCCAGCAACGGTCTCTGTGTGGCGGCAAAGTAATCGGCTTGGAGTTCGGTCTCGATACCTTCCGCAATCACCTCCAGATTCAGCGTCTCGGCCATGGCCAGAATCTGGGGAAGAATGGAGACGGTCACCGCTTCGGTGCCGATCGCCTCAGTGAAAGACCGATCGATCTTGATGGAATCGACAGAGAGCTCGTGCAGATACGACAGGCTCGAATAGCCAGTCCCGAAATCGTCGATCTGGACGCAGTGGTCCTTGCGGCGCAGGCCATGAATCGCCTCCTTGGCGACCTGCCGATTGGCGGTGCACCGCTCGGTAATCTCGATCGCCAGGCTCCGCGCCGGGACCCCTTCCCGGCCCAGAGACTCCTCCAGCATGGGCAGGAACCCGGGATCGGCAAGGTCGGCGGCAGCCACGTTGATGCTGAGCCGGAAGTCGGGACGGCTGCGCAGCGTATCCGCGAAGTCCCTCAGGGCGTGGCGGACCACCAGTTTGGTGATCTCTTCCACAAAGCCGCGCTCCTCGGCCAACTTGACGAAAATATCGGGCCCTATCTCGCAGTCTTCTTCGTCGGTCCATCGCACCAGGGCCTCGGCCCCCACAATCTGCCGGCTGGGCAACATCACGATGGGCTGGTAGACCACCCGCAGCTTGTCCCGCCGGATGGCGCGGCGCAGTTGCTGTTCCATATCCCGGCTCCGCCGGTAGGCCAGGGAGACAAAGAGACCAAGCCATGCACCCGCCACTCCCCCGAACAGGATGAAACCGCGAAACTGCAAACGCTCTGCCTGCAGCGCTTCAGCGACTGACAGAGAGGCGGTCATGCAGGTGTTGTAGGCAAGAGAGCAGCGCGTCGAATATAGGGTGTCGCCAAGGCGGAAGTCGCTGTCCGCCGCCGGAATCGGAGAGGCTTTGGCAACCGCTTTTGGCGACGACTTCAGCGAGGCATCGATGACGGTAGATTTCAGATGCACGACGGAGCGTTCGGCAAGGCTGTTGATATAGGGATTCAACACAACATACGAATCGCCCGCTTGCAGGCTGGTGACGGAAGCATATTTCAAGCGGAAAAGGGGAGGGTCCCGGAAGACCTTTACGCCATCCGCTCCGATGAAATCGGGCCTGGGCTGCTCGATGGCGGGCAGATGGTCGCGCCCCAGCGTCGTCGAGCAAGCGATCTTGCCGTCACGGACGCGGCCGGCTTCTTTCAGGAAATGCGAATGGTAGACCAGCCCGAGGATCGACTGCATATCCGCCTCGGAACAGAAAGAAGCGCGCGAAGCGTTCATCGCATCCAGCACGGCGTGCGCATCGCGAGAAAAGGCCACGCTGTCGGCGATGGCGCGCGCCGCATCGTGGCTGAGCGCTCTTGCGGTTAGGCGCAGCGCAATCTCTCGCCCGACGCAGTAGCCGGCCAGTGTGCCGAGGACCGCCGCGACAATCGTCGCTACAAGGAAGATCAGAACGCGCTGTTTGAGGATGCGCTTCATCGTATTAAGACAAGACCAACACACCTTATCGGTAACTATGGGCGAAATGAACAAAGATAATTCTCTGCCGGGCGGGTTCCTGCTGAAACGAGAGTAATCTTGCGCCACTCGCGAAATTTGTTCAAGCTCGAAACGGGAAGCTCCACGGAATCAGCGCGGTAGGCTCGCGGCCTGAGCGGGATCGGCCAGATCGGCGCGGCCGCATGTGTTGAGGTGAAAGCCCCGATGGCTGCGGAGCGCATCCGCGAATGCGCGCAAAGCGTGCCGCATCGCCAGCCGAGACAAGGAAGGCACGACTTCAGCCGTGGCGAAAAAGGCAGGAGAATAAGCAGCTTTTGCCCCGGAGGGAGATTCACTGCCGGCTGGAAGGCATTCGTGCAACCCGTTCCGGAAGCCTTCGCTTTCCTACTCTTCCGCAGCTTTGAGCATTGCGGCCAGGCTGCGATCCACGTCCTCTTTGGTTGTGGACCAGGACGAGACGCTGATGCGCATCGCGGTATGCTCCTGCCAAACGGTCGAACCGCACCAGCAGGTTCCCTCGGCTTGCAGGCGGGCGATGGTGCGCAGCGTCTTTTCCGGCGCGCCAAATGAAACCAGCACCTGGTTGATAACCACATCGTTGAGGATTTCGTAGCCGGCGGCTTTGAGTCCGGCGGCAAAGCGGCGCGCGTGGTTCGAGGTCCGCTCCACAATCTCCGCCATTCCCGAGCGGCCCAGCGAGCGCAGGCCGGCCCACAACTCCACTCCGCGGGCCCGGCGCGAGAGCTCAGGGTTGTAGTAGGAGGGTTCGCGGTGCTCGCCCTGCACCAGGTAAGCGGCCTCCATGGACATGGCGGCCCGCAGATGCTCGGGGTCGCGCACCAGGGCGATGCCGCAGTCGTAGCCGATATTGGGCCACTTGTGCCCGTCGGTCGCCCAGGAGTCGGCCTGCTCGAAGCCTTTGGTCCAACGGTGATACTCGGGCGACGCGGCGGCCCACAGCCCGAAGGCGCCGTCCACGTGAATCCAGGCGCCGGCCGCGCGCGCCGCCGGGCAGATGGCCGCCGCGGGGTCGAAGGCGCCGGTGTTCACGTTGCCCGCTTGCAGGCAGAGAATCGTGTTTGCATCCAGATGGGGCAGCGCATCGGCCCGCATCCGTCCCTGGCGATCCACGGGCACCCGAACCACACGGTTCCGGCCCAGGCCCAGCATCCCAAGTGCTTTCAAAACAGAGGCATGAGCCTCTTCACCCACCACCACGGTGATGGGCGGCGCGCCGAAGAGGCCGTCGGCCTCCGCGTCCCAGCCCGCGCGGGACAGCAATGCATGACGCGCCGCGGCCAGGGCGGTCAGGTTGGCCATGGTGGCCCCGGTCACGACCGCGCCGCCGGTTCCCTCGGGAAGGCCAAGCAGTTGGCGCACCCATTCAAGCGCGATTTCCTCCAGCACGATGGCCGTGGGCGATTGCACAAAAAACGCCGCATTCTGGTCCCACGCGCTCACCAGCCACGATGCGGCCAGCGCCGCCGGCAGGCAGCCGCCGTTCACAAACCCGAAGTTCCGTCCGCCGGTCTTGGCCACTGTAGCCGGCGAACCGTAGGCATCCAGCAGATGCAGAACCGCTTCCGCGCTGGTTGGCCCCGGCGGCAGCGGCCCGCGCAACGCGTTCAGCGCCGCAATGGCCTCCGGGCGCGGCGCAACCGACCGCCGGTCTTCGGCTTCCAGGTAGTCCATGGCGTCGCGGGCGGCGCGTTTCAGCAGGGCAGTGCGGGCTTCGGCGGGGGAGACGGAAGGCAAAGACGAGTGGGGCGCATGAGACGGGTGAGAAACAGCCATAGATAATGCTGAGTCTAGCACCGGGGCAGGATTCGGATACGCTCTGTTCAGCTTAGAATCCCGTTGGGCAGGACGGCTTTTTCATTGAATTCCGCAGCATTCTGGCCTATGATAACGATGCAGACGAATTTGTCCGCCTTGGTTGCCGTGAACAGGCCGGCTGGCGGAGAGATGAGTGGGCTTACAGCCCACTTTTTATTTGGGGCAAGTTTCCGGGGCAGAATCCGCCCTCTGGGCGGAGTGGGATCGATGGCGGCAAAGCTGGAAGAAATCCGGTTAGCGGCGGCAAGAGTGGCCGCCTCGCATGGGCTGGACCTGGTGGACATTGAGTTCATCGGCCCGGCGAAAGAGCGCACTCTCCGCATCTTTCTTGAGAAGAATGCCGAGGGGCGGGCGCAACTGAAGGCGGCGATCGAGGCCGGAGACGGAAACGATGCCCTTCCGGAACGGCTGCTTGAGGGCACTCTGAGCGTAGAACAGCTTTCCGGCATCACGCACGAGGATTGCGCAGCGTTCAGCCGGGATTTTGGGGTTTTGCTGGACGTGGAAGACTTGGTTCCCGGAGCGGAGTACACGCTTGAAGCCAGTTCTCCGGGGCTGGACCGCAAGTTGAGCAAACCGGAGGATTTCCGGCGGTTTGTGGGCAGCCTGGTGAAGATTCAGACGTTTGAGCCGATTCGCAACAACCGGCATTGGCAGGGACGGCTGGTAGCGGCAGGAAGCGAAACCGGCCCAAGCGTTACGCTCGACCTGAACGCGGTGAAGCAGAACAGCAAGACGAAGAAGACAGGCGTCAGCACGGTGGAGATTGCGCTGGGCAACATCGAGAAGGCGCAACTGGTGCCGGAGATTTAAGCGATGTGCGGGCCTCAGGCCCGTACCCTTCCGTGAAATCAACTGAACCGGCCCGGAGCCCGAAAGGCTGCGGCCGCAAGAAGCACCCGAGAGAGCAAGCAGAGTATGGCCAGCAGCGCTTTGTACCAGAGTATCGAGCTCTTGAGCCAGGAAAAGGGCATTGACCCCGGCATCGTCGTTGGCGCCGTCGAGGAGGCCATTGCCCTGGCCACGCGCAAGTTCTACAAAACCCAGGAAAACATGCGCGGAGAACTGAACAAAGAGACCGGCGAGATCACAGCCTACATCTACAAGACGGTGGTGGAGGGCGCGGATCAGATTGAAGACCCGCTGAACCAGATCACGCTGGAGGAGGCCAACGAACTGGCTCCCGGCGCGGAAGTGGGCAGCGAGATCCGGCTCTATCGCGACACCAGTCCCCTGGGCCGCATCGCCGCGCAACTGGCCAAGCAGGTCATCTTCCAGAAGGTGCGCGAAGCGGAGCGGGATACGGTCTTCAACGAGTATGCCCACCGCGAAAAGGAAGTACTGAACGCCACCGTGAAGCGGATCGAGGGCCAGGACATCATCTACGACCTGGGCAAGGCCGAAGCCCGCTGCCCCAAGCGCGAACAGTCGCGGCTGGAGCAGTTCTCCATCGGCGAGCGCGTCCGCGTGGTGCTGCTCAAGGTGGACCGCGCCGCCAAGGGACCGCAGGTGATCGTCTCCCGTGCCGCACCGGAGCTGGTGCAGAATCTCTTCCAGTCGGAAGTGCCCGAGATTTACGACAATACCGTGGTCATCCGCGCCATTGCCCGCGAGGCCGGCGAGCGCACAAAAATTGCAGTTCAGTCCCGCGACAAGGACGTGGACCCGGTGGGCGCGTGCGTGGGTATGAAGGGCATGCGCGTGCAGTCGATCATCCGCGAGTTGCGCGGCGAAAAGATCGACATCATCGAGTTCAGCGACGAGATCACCACCTTTGCCGAGAAGGCGCTGCAGCCGGCCAAGGTCAGCCGCGTGTCGATTTCCGACCTCACGGACAAGCAGCTCGAAGTGATCGTGGACGACACGCAACTGTCTCTGGCCATCGGCAAGAAGGGCCAGAACGTGCGTCTGGCGGCCAAGCTGCTGGGATGGAAGATCGACATCAAGAGTGAAGAGGAGAAGCGGCAGGAGGTGGAGCAGCAGATGGTAGCTCTCTCCGGCGGTCCCTCAACGCCCATCGAACAGGTTTCAGAACTGGGCGACGGCATCATCCAGAAGCTGGTTGCGGCTGGCATCACCACGGTCGAGGGACTGGCCGACATGACGCCCGAACAGCTCGAAGAGATTCCGGGCATCGGCGAAAAGACCCTGGAGCGGATCAGCGTGGCCGTGCGCCACTACTTTGGCCACTTTGAAGAAGACGAAGAAGCCCCGGCTGCGGAAGCCGGCGAAGCGGCCGAAGGAGAAGCAGCCGAAACGGCGGTTACGGAAGAAGAACGCGAAGCGGTTCTGGCCACGGACGAAGCGGAAGCGGAGAACGACGCCGCAGTCATTACCGAAGCGGAAAACGTCCGCGAGGCCGAAGGGGAGACGGATTACAACACCGAGGCTGAAGCCGCGGTAGAGGATATCCCTCCTGCCGACGAGGCGGAAGTCGAGACATTGGAAGACGCACCGGAAGAAGCGCTCGAGGAAGATGCTCAAGGCGCCGGAGAACCGCTGCTGGAAGAGATTGAAACGGAAAGCGCAGTATCGGATGAGCAGGCGGCCAAAGAGGACGGCGCGTAAGATGCGCCGCACTCTTTCAAGCCAATCGGGAAATAATGAAAGTACCAAGAGCAGCCATTGCCATGAGGTAGCTATGAGCGACTAAGGGCTTTGGGTAGCACATTTTGAAAAGAGGCGGATGAGTAAGGTTCGAATCAACGATCTCGCGCGCGAGATGGAAGTCAAGAGCCGGCAGGTTCTCGACATATTGGCAGAACTCGGTCTGGCCAGCGGCAAGACCCATTCCAGCTCGCTGGAAGACTATGAGGCGGATAAGGTTCGCGCGCACTTCGAGCGTGGAACGCGGTCTGCCGGCCAAGGGAGCGCATCTGCGTCGCGCGCCCCTCAGGGCATTACGCCCAAAATCGATCTCTCGCATATCTCCAAGCCCGGCGATGTGCTGAAGGCCATCCTGGCCAAAAAACAGGAAGAGGAACAAGAGGCCCGGCTGAGTCATGCGCCGGTGCGCCCGCCGGTGGTGCAGCCTCCGGTTGCCCGGCCAGCGCCCCCAGCTTCCATCGTGGCCGCGGCTCCGCCGCCCGTGGTCCGTCCGGAGCCGCGTAGAATTGTTCCCCAGCCCAGATCCGCGCCGCCCATCGTCGTTGCTCCTCCGGCTCCGCCCGCCATTGCCTCCCGCCCGCCGGTTGGTCCGGTGGTCGCCAAGGCTCCGGCTGGCGCCGTCACTCCCACGCGTCCGGCTGTCGCGGTAACGCCGCCTCCGGTTGTCGTGGTGGTCAAGCCGCCCGTGCCCCACGAAGGTCAGCCGCGCCCCACAGAGCAGAGTGCCGCCGCGGCCAAGCCGCCGGTTGCGGCGAAGCATCCCGTCGCGCCTGCCACGCCTCCCGTTGTGGCTCCGGCAGCCGAAGCGCCGGCAGCAACCGTGGTGGCCGTTGAGGCAGTCGCAACTCCGGTTTCCGCTTCGCCGGCAACTCCCGCGGCCGTATCCGTTGAGCCGGTTCCCGTTGCCGCCGCACCGTCTGTTCCCGAAGCGGCCGCGGCAGCACCGAAAGAAGCCGCCCCGGCCGCCAGTGTTGCGCCCGAGCCCGCGATTGCCGCGGCGCCGGCGCATGTTCCCGCGCATCGCGTGGCGGGCCACACCCACACTCTGTCGCCCACCCCAGGCTTGCCTGCCCGCCGCGTGGTGATGCCGCAAACTGGTCCGCGCCCGGTCTACAAGGCGCCCATTGTGGTTCCAACCGTGCCTGTCCCAGGCACGGGCAACATGGCCCCCGGCATTCAACGCGGCAAGCCGATCTTCGATCGCAACCGGCCCGCGGGCGGCCCTGGCAGCTATGGCCAGCGAACCCCGGGAGGCGCTCCGGGCCAGTATCCAGCCGGCACAGGCCCGCGCCCCAAGCATCCTACGCGCACCACGCCCGGCGGCTATGCCGGCGCGGCTGGACCTGGCGGTCCCGGTGCCCGTCCCGGATTTGGCGCACGGCCCGGCTTTGGAGCACCCCGTCCAGGATTCGGCGGACCGCCGCGTCCGGGCGGCGCTGCACCGACCGGCGAAGCGCCTCGCCCGGCGCGTGCCCCATCGAGGGGCCGTGGCGGACGCCCGCAGTATCCCAAGACCAAGGAAGGTCCGATGAAGGGCTTTGTGCCGCCGCCACGTTATGGCGGGGTGCAATATGGCGGAGAGCCGCTGCCCATCACCCGTGAAATCACCGTCACGGAAGGCATCAGCGTGAAGGATCTGGCCGAGAAGCTCGACGTTCGCGCCAAAGATCTGATCGCCACGCTGCTGATGAGCGGCGTCTTCGTCACCGTCAACCAGTCCCTCGACGCCGAGATGGTCAAGGACGTCGCCGCCAAGTTCGGCGCGGCAGCCACCGTCATCAGCTACGAAGAAGAGATCGCCAACCAGGCCATCGAAGAGGTTCTCGAAGCCGACAATACCGGCGAACTCGAGGTTCCCCGCTCGCCCGTGGTCACCGTCATGGGCCACGTGGATCACGGCAAGACTTCGCTGCTCGACGCCATCCGCGAAACGCATGTGGCGGAAGGCGAGGCCGGCGGCATTACCCAGCACATCGGCGCGTACAAGGTGAAGTTTTCCAAGGAAGGCTCTCCGGCTCACGGCCGCGAGATCGTCTTCCTCGATACGCCGGGTCACGAAGCCTTTACCCGCATGAGAGCGCGCGGGGCCAAGGTCACCGATATCGTGGTGATCGTGGTGGCGGCCGACGACGGCGTGATGCCCCAGACCCTGGAGGCCATCGACCACGCCAAGGCCGCCGAAGTGCCGATCATCGTGGCCGTCAACAAGATCGACAAGCCCGAAGCCAATCCGGATCGCGTCAAGAAGCAGTTGGCCGACCGCGGCCTGATTCCCGAAGAGTGGGCAGCCGGCGCGGAGGGCACCGTCTTTGTCGAGGTTTCGGCCAAGAAGCGGATCAACCTCGATCTGCTGCTGGAAATGATCTGCCTGGTCTCCGACATCAAGGCCCCCAAGGCTACGCCGGGACGCAAGGCCGTGGGCTCCGTTCTTGAAGCCAAGCTGGACCGCGGCCGCGGCGCCGTGGCCACCGTACTGGTCCAGGACGGAACTCTGCACCTCAACGATAGCTACATTGTCGGCAACACCTTCGGCAAGGTCCGCGCCATGTTCGACGATCGCGGACGGGCCATCGAGGAGGCCGGTCCTTCCACTCCGGTGGAAGTTCTGGGCCTGGAATCGATGCCCGACTCCGGCGACACCTTCCTGGTGGTAGCCGATCGCGACAAGGCCAAGGGCATTGCGCAATACCGCAAGATGAAGGAGCGCGACGCGCAACTCGCCAAGAGCTCCCGCGTGTCTCTTGAAGGACTTGCGGAGCAGATTCGCCAGGCCGGCGTCAAGGACCTGCCGCTCATCATCAAGGGCGACGTGACGGGTTCGGTCGAAGTGCTGGCCGACTCGCTGGTGAAGATGTCTACCGAAAAGGTGCGCATCAAGGTCATCCACTCCGGCGTCGGTTCCATTACCGAAAGCGACGTGCTGCTGGCAACGGCCTCGAACACCATCATCATCGGCTTCAACGTCCGCCCGGAGCGCAAAGCCGCCGAGCTGGCGCAGCAGGAAGGCATCGAAATCCGCCTGCACTCCATCATTTACGAGTTGCAGGACGAAATCCGCCTGGCCATGATGGGCCTGCTCGAACCCACCTTCAAGGAGAACTATGCGGGCCGGGCCGAGGTCATCAACGTCTTCAAGATTCCCAAGGTCGGCACCATCGCCGGCTGCAGGGTGCAGGACGGAGTGATCCGCCGCGACTCGGAAGTCAAGGTGATGCGTGGCACGGAGCAAATCTTCAAGGGCAAGATCGGTTCGCTCAAGCGTTTCAAGGACGACGCCCGCGAAGTGACCAACGGCATGGAATGCGGCATCGGCCTGGGCGGCTACAGCGACCTGAAGGAAGGCGACATCATCGAAGCCTTCTCGACAGAGAAACTGGCCGCCGATCTGGGCGCGCTGACCACAACCAAGGCATAATTCAACGTAGCTCGAAGGAAGAACGGCCCGCTCCTCAACACGAGAAGCGGGCCGTTTTTCTTGACCCTAGGTGCCAGGGCACGGCTGCATACGCCTAACAATTCATGCTGACTTCATGCGTTTTCTCTTCGCAAGGCAATCGCAACCGGGATACAATCGGCGCGACCGGGCAGGAATGCGGCCTAGCGGAGTACAAGGTCCGGGAATCCAGCCCTCGCCTCAGCCGCCCTTCGGTTTGCCTCTCCCGCCGGAGCTTCCCGCGAATCCGGCAGAACCTGAATCCCCATCGGCTTCTTCAACGGAGAAAATCATGGAACCTGAAACGACCCACGAGCCAGATGCCCGCCCCCGCAAGAAACCCACGCCGCCGGCTCCTCCTGCGCCTGCGCCCACGCCCGGCGCCACAACCTATACGCTGATCGCCGAACCCGATCAGGGCCTCCAGTCCATCTACAACTTGCTCTCCTCGGCCACGAAGTCCATCGACATGACCATGTATGAGCTCTCCGACACGCAGGTGACCACCATTCTGACCAGCGCCGCGGCCAAAGGAATCACGGTTCGTGTCATCCTCGACCAGAACAACGAGAAGGCCAACAACACCACCGCCTACAACACCCTCACCACCGGCAAGGTCGCGGTGCACTGGGCCAACCCGACCTACGCCTGCACCCACCAGAAGACCATCACCGTCGACGGGACCACTTCGGCCATCATGACCCTCAACCTGACGCCCGAGGACTACGCCACCACTCGCGACTTCGCTGTCATCACCAACAATATTGCCGATGTCGCGGCCATCGAAACCACCTTCGACGCCGATTTCACCAACGCCACCATTACCCCGCCCATCGGCGACAAACTCGTTTGGAGCCCGACAAACTCCCGCGCCGCTCTCACCGCCCTCATCCAAGGCGCGGCCAAGTCCCTGCTCATTTCGCAGGAGGAGTTCGCCGACACGGGCATCCAGACGGCCGTCACAGCCGCCCTCCAGCGTGGCGTTGCGGTGACTCTTGTCCAGGAGAACCTGGGCGGCAAGTACTCTTCCGTCCTCAACATCCTCAAGGCCGCCGGCGCGCAGATAGCCATTTACAGTTCCAAAACCGGCTATTACATCCACGCCAAGACCGTTCTGGCGGACTACGGTACGGCGCAGGCGAAACTCTTCGTGGGCAGCGAAAACTTCTCCACCGATTCGCTCGACGACAACCGCGAGTTGGGACTCATCTTCTCGGACACAGCCTGCATGGCCGGCGTAGAAGCAGCCATCACCGCCGACTTCAACGGAGGAACCAAGTTCTAGAAGTGGGACAGAACGCCGAGACTTCCCTGGAGGTGCAGCCCGGACCCATGTGAGCAATCCAATCCAGGTACCCAGGTGCGGTACACTTCCAGGTGCGGTTTTTGGAGTGTCCCCGACTGCGGCCAGGTTATAGGGAGTATTTCGAACCTTGGTTGCCGAGCAGGGCTCCCTTGTGTATACGCTTCCAAGAGCGGGCTGCTGCGAGGATCGTAACCGCACGGGTGCGGAGTTAAAAAGATGGAAAAGCGGAAGCTGCGATCGCAGGCGTGGTTTGGCGGCAAGGACCGGGACGGATTCATCCACCGCAGTTGGATGCGCAACCAGGGATTTCCCGGCGATGTCTTCGACGGGCGCCCGGTGATCGGCATCTGCAATACATGGTCGGAGCTGAACCCCTGTAACGCGCACCTGCGGGAGCTGGCCCAGCGCGTGAAGAACGGCGTCTGGGAGGCAGGCGGGCTGCCGCTCGAATTTCCCGTGACCTCGCTGGGCGAAACCAACATGCGGCCGACGGCCATGCTCTTCCGCAACCTGGTGAGCATGGACGTGGAGGAGTCGATCCGCGCCAACCCCATCGACGCGGTGGTGCTGCTGTGCGGCTGCGACAAGACGACGCCGTCGCTGGTGATGGGCGCGGCCAGTTGCGATGTGCCGGCCATTGTGCTTTCCGGCGGGCCCATGCTCACCGGCCGCTACCGCGGACAGGCCATCGGTTCAGGCACCGACGTTTGGCGCTTCAGCGAGCTGGTGAAGGCCGGCAAAATGACCGCGCAGGAGTTCATGGACGCCGAAAGCTGCATGAGCCGTTCGCCCGGCCACTGCATGACCGTGGGCACAGCCTCGACGATGGCCTGCATCGTGGAGTCGCTGGGGCTTTCGCTGCCCGGCAATGCGGCGATTCCCGCCGTGGACTCGCGCCGCGCGGCCCTGGCCCAGGAGACGGGCCGGCGCATTGTCGCCATGGTTCACGAGGACCTGCGCATCTCCAAAATCCTGACCCGCGAGGCGTTTCTCAATGCCATTCGCGCCAATGCAGCCATCGGCGGCTCGACCAACGCCGTGATTCACCTGATCGCGATCGCCGGGCGCGTGGGCGTTCCGTTGACGCTGGACGACTGGGACCGGGAGGGCCGCGATGTGCGCACCATCGTCGATCTGCAGCCGTCGGGGCGCTACCTGATGGAGGATTTCTACTACGCCGGCGGGCTGCCAGCGGTGCTGGGCAAGCTGGCCCGGCACGGCCAACTGGAAGCCGGCGCCCCGACCGCGAACGGGCGCACGATTGGAGAAAACGTGGCGGACGTGCCGATCTGGAACAGCGAAGTGATTCGCGACTACGAGAATCCGCTGGTGGAGTCGGGAGGCATCGCCGTGCTGCGCGGCAATCTGTGCCCCGACGGCGCGGTGCTGAAGCCCTCCGCGGCCTCGCCGCAACTGATGCGCCATCGCGGCCGGGCGGTGGTCTTTGAGAACATCGAGCACTACAAAGCGCGCATTGAGGACCCCGACCTGGCCGTGGACGAGAACAGCGTGATGGTGCTCAAGAACTGCGGCCCGCGCGGCTATCCGGGCATGGCCGAAGTGGGCAACATGGGGCTTCCTGCGAAATTGCTGGAGCGCGGCATCACCGACATGGTGCGCATCTCCGACGCGCGCATGAGCGGCACGGCCTATGGCACGGTGGTGCTGCACGTGAGCCCCGAGGCCGCGCTGGGCGGTCCGCTGGCGCTGGTCCACGAGGGCGACTGGATTGAACTCGACGTGGCTGCCCGGCGGCTGCATCTGGACGTGGACGAGGCCGCGCTGGCCCGCCGTCGCGCGGAATGGGTTGCGCCGGAACCGGCCTTCACCAGCGGCTACCAGTCGCTCTACGTGAAGCACGTGCTCCAGGCCGACCGCGGCGCGGACTTCGACTTTCTGCTTGGCTGCCGCGGGCACGAGGTGCCGAGGGAGTCGCATTAGGGAATAGGGAGTAGCAAGTAGGGAGTAAGGCCGCATTGAGATGGCCACACTGACACAGCCGCAATCAGGAGCAGATCGAGATGCAAGACGGCAATGCGCAATTTGCCCGTTACCCAAGCCTGGAGGGCCGGGTGGTGGTGGTTACCGGCGGCGCTACCGGAATCGGCGAATCTCTGGTGACTCACTTTGCCCGGCAAGGCGCCCGCGTAGCTTTTCTCGACATTCAGCATGAGCCGGCGAGGCGGCTGGTGAAAGAGCTCACCGCGGAAGGCTGTCCCGCGCCGCTTTACCTCCACTGCGACCTGACCGATGTGGCCGCGCTCAAGAGAGCCGTCGAGCAGGTTCTGGCGGCCTGGGGCACCGTCGATGTGCTGGTGAACAACGCGGCCAACGACCAGCGCCACACGTTGGAAGAAGTGACTCCCGACTACTGGGACCACTCGATCGGCACCAACCTGCGCCCGCAGTTCTTCATGGTGCAGGCCGTGGTGCCGGCGATGCGCAAGGCCGGCCGCGGGTCGATCGTCAACATGTCGTCGATTTCGTGGATGATTCCCTCGACCGGCGCGGCGCTGTACATCACGGCGAAGGCCGCGGTCATCGGGCTCACGCACACGCTGGCGCACGAACTGGCGCCGAACAACATCCGCGTGAATGCGGTGCTGCCCGGCGCCATTGTGACCGAGCGGCAAAAGCGGCTCTGGTACACGCCGGAGTACAAGGCGGAGATCATGGCCAGCCAGGCGCTCAAGCGCGATCTGCTGCCCGCCGACGTGGCGCGGCTGGTGCTGTTCCTGGCCGCCGACGACTCCAGCGCCATCACCAACCAGAGCTATATTGTGGATGGCGGCTGGGTGTAGAGGCCATTCGCGGTTTCAGACGGTTTCGAGCGCGGCGAGTCGGCCGCGGGTTTCCGCTGGCTTGCAAGAATTCCAATGGCTTACCATGCTGCGGAGGGTTTCTCCACCATGATCTCTGTTTTGAAGCTGCGTTCCCGTATTCCTGTACTCCTGCTGTTCGTTGCTGGAGCCCTGTTGCTGGCGGGCCGCGTTACCGCGCAGAGCGCCGACGACGCCGCCAAAATTGCCGCCGGCCTGCAGCCCGAGTCTCGCGCCGTGCTGTCGCGGCTCTCCGGCCTGCGCGAGCTGCCCGACGGCGCGTGGAAACTGCACGCCGGCGACCTGGCCCACGGCGAAGCGGTCAATCTGGACGAAAGCTCCTGGCAGCCGATCGCGGCCAGCAGCAAGGCCCCCAACGACGCCGTCTGGTTTCGCCAGACCTACCAGGTTCCCGCCACGCTGAGCGGCTACGACCTGACCGGCGCGCGCATCTGGTTCCAGTTCCACGCGGAAGCCAACGACCCCATGCCGCAGATTCTCTACTTCAACGGCCGGCGCGTAGCCATGGGCGACGACCTGGAGCCGGTCGTCCTCTTCGACCAGGCCAAGCCCGGCGACAAGGCGACGGTGGCCGTCAAGCTGCTGCACACGGTAGATGTAAAGAGCTTCAAGGGCGCTACGCTTCGCATCGAGTTCCCTGAGAGCCGGCCGAATCCCGAGGATCTGCGCGTCGAGTTTCTGTCGGCCGCGGAGCTGGTTCCCTCACTTGCGCCCGGCGATGCCTCCCAGATGGCCACGCTCGACAGCGCCATCCGCACCGTGGACCTGGCGGCTCTGGACGCGGCCGAAGCGCAAGGCGCGGAGGCGCGGGCTCAGGCCCAGGCCAAATTCGACGCGAGCCTGAAGGCGGCGCACGAAAAGCTCGAAGCGCTCAGGCCGCTGTTGCAGACGGCTACCTTCCATCTGACCGGCAACTCCCACATCGACGCCGCCTGGCTGTGGCCGTGGACCGAGACCGTGGACGTGGTGAAGCGCACCTTCGGCACCGCGCTGCAACTGATGTACGAGTATCGCGGCTACACCTATACGCAGTCCGCCGCCGCCTACAACGACTGGCTGGCGCAGAAGTATCCCGACATGAACGCCGAGATCGCCCGGCGCATCCAGGAAGGCCGCTGGGAGATCGTGGGCGGCATGTGGGTCGAGCCGGACCTGAACATGCCCGACGGCGAATCGCTGGTACGGCAACTGCTGGTGGGCAAGCGCTGGTACAAGCAGGCCTACGGCGTGGACGTGCGCATCGGCTGGAACCCGGATTCGTTTGGATACACGTGGCAGTTGCCGCAAATCTACAAGAAGAGCGGCGTGGACTACTTTGTAACGCAGAAGATGACTTGGAACGACACCAACCAGTTGCCCTTCAAGCTCTTCTGGTGGGAGTCGCCGGACGGGTCGAAGGTGCTGGCCTATTTTCCGCACGACTATGGAAACGACAATCTGAATCCGGTGCGCCTGAGCGCCGACCTGGTCACGGCTCGCCAACGCGCTACCGGCATGACCGAGATGATGGACCTCTACGGCATCGGCGACCACGGCGGCGGACCGACACGGGCGATTCTCGACCAGGGATTCCACTGGGCGATGCCCTCCATTCCGGAACACGTGATCCCCAAGATGCAGTTCGGCACGGCGCAGACCTACTTCACCGAGGTTGAGAAGCAGATCGCGCCGGAGAGCCCGTCCTGGGACTACGCCTCGATTGCAAAAGGATATGCGCCTCCGCCGGCGGTTGCGGGCAAAGTCAACATTCCGACGTGGAAGAGCGAGCTCTACTTCGAGTATCACCGCGGGGTGATGACCACGCAGGCCAATCACAAGCGCAATATGCGCGAGGCCGAGGAGCAGGTGCTGAACGCCGAAAAGTGGGCGTCGCTCGCCTGGGTCCTGGCCGGACGGGCGTACCCTTCGGTGGATCTCACGGAAGATTGGAAGAAGGTGCTCTTCGGCCAGTTCCACGATCTGGCCGCGGGTTCCGGCATCGGCGTGATCTACAAGGACGCGCAGAAGGACTATGACGTGGTGCGGTGGTCGACCAATGAGATCGGGGCTGGGGCGCTGGGGACGGTAGATGAACGGATCAACACCAGCGGCTTCGGTATCCCGGTGGTCGTCTATAACCCGCTGGGGTGGGAGCGCTCGGGAGACGTGGCAGTCGAAATCCAACTGGCCTCGCTGGATGAGATTGCAGTCGTCGATCCCGCCAGCGGATTCTCATTGCCGGCTGAGGTTGTCGCCAAAGACGCCAAGACAGGCGTCGCTTCATTGAGGTTCCATGTCCCCGTTGTTCCTGCGCTCGGCTACAAGGTACTGCACGTCGAGCAGGGAAAGCATGTTGTAAGTGGAGGTGAGGGTTTCGTAGATGCCGCGTGGGAGCGTTTGAACAAGGAAGCCGCAGAGCCCGGAACGGAAGTGATTCACAATGGGGATATTCGCGTTGCGGTCGACAAGAATACCGGCTGCATCACGAGTCTTCGCGATCATCTTTCGAAGGCTGAGGCCATTGTTCCCGGTGGGTGTGGCAATCAGCTCCAATTCTTCAAAGACACGCCGAAGGACTATGACGCTTGGAACGTGGACCCCGGCACATTTGACGTAGCGCCTTCGGTCATCGAGAAGGCCGATGCGGTGGAGATGGTCGGCAGGGATGCCATCCGCATCACGCGCCACTGGCAGAGTTCGAAGTTTGTCCAGACCATCAGCCTCAAAGGCGATCAGGTTGACGTCGAGAATGACATCGACTGGCACGAGTCGCATGTGCTGCTGAAGGCGGCGTTTCCGCTGGCGGCTTCGGGGCCGTTTGCTACCTACGAGATTCCTTATGGAACGATCGACCGGCCGACGACGCGCAATAACTCGTGGGAGAAGGCGCAGTTCGAGGTTCCGGCGATGCGCTGGGCCGATCTCAGCGGCCCCGGCACAGACGGTGCGATTCACGGGCTGAGCATTCTGAACCAGACCAAGTACGGCTACGACGCGGCGGGCAATGTGCTGCGGCTGACGCTGCTGCGCTCGCCCAAGTGGCCCGATCCCGAGGCCGACATGGGCCACCACCATTTCCACTACGCGCTCTATCCGCATGCGGGGACGTGGAAGGACGCGCTCACCGTGCGCCACGGATGGGAGTACAACTACCCGCTGACGGCGGTGGTGACCACGACGCACGCCGGGTCGCTGCCCGCCGAGCACTCCTTTGCTTCGGTCGCGCCAGAGAACGTGGTGCTGACCGCGGTAAAAAAGGCCGAAGACGCGAACGGGCTGATCTTCCGCGTCTACGAGTGGGCGGGCAAGGAGGCGACCGTCGAGTTCCACGTGCCACCGGGCGCGACCGGCGCCACCGTCACCAACCTGATGGAGACCGCCGTGGGCGGGCCATTGCCGTTGGCCGGCGACGTGGTGAAGGCGCCGATTCATCCCTACGAGATTCTGACCATCCGGGTGGATTATCCCAGCGGAGGGCCGAAGCAGTAGGGCAGGCCTTATAACCAGAAAAAGGGGCTCCGGAAACGGAGCCCCTTTTTGTTTGTGTTGAAAAAGGAGCACGGGCGCATCCCGCGTGGGATGCGCCCGTGCTCGCCTTCCGGAGCGAAGGGTGGAACCGGCAGAGAGAAACCGCTTTAGGCGGCTTCTTCCTTGGTTTCTTCCTTCTTGGACTCTTCCAACTGCTTTTCGAGCTCGGCGCGCTTCTTGGCCTTGATGTCTTCGCGCTTCTGGCGCTTGATATCAAGCTGCTTTTCGGCGCCCAGCAGTTCGATGAAGGCCTTTTCGGCGCCATCGCCCTTCTGGAATCCGGTGCGCACGATGCGCAGATAGCCGCCCTGACGGTCGCCGTAGCGCGGAGCCACGGTGTCAAAGAGCCGCTCGACGGACTTGTCGGTCATCAGGTAGCTGAGGGCCTGGCGGCGCGAGTGCAGATCGCCCTTCTTGCCCAGGGTAATCATCTTTTCAACCAGCGGACGGACAGCCTTGGCCTTGGCCACGGTGGTCTCCACGCGGTCTTCCACGATCACGGACGTAACCAGGTTGCGCAGAAGGGCGCGGCGATGGCTGGTATTGCGTCCGAGCTTGAATCCTGCATTGCGATGGCGCATGATGAAACTCTCTTTCGAATCAGTAGTCAGTGAACAGTGAACAGTGGGCAGTGAACAGTGGTCACTGTGCACTGTTCACTGTCCACTGTTAGAAGTTCTCGGTCTCGGTGGGCAACTGGATCTCGACCGAATCCAGGGGCTCGTCCTCGTCGTCGTAGTGGCTGTAGCTGGCAGCCAGCGCGGCGGCGGGCGGAATGCTGGTGGGTCCGGGAACCGCGTTGCCGTTCTCGTCGATCTTCATGCCCAGCGAGAGGCCCATCTGAGCCAGGATTTCTTTGATCTCGTTCAGGCTCTTGCGGCCGAAATTCTTGGTCTTCAGCATCTCCGCTTCGGTCTTCTGCACCAGTTCGCCAATGGTCTGGATGTT